>Ga0209416_1000090_pt1 | contig 104886 bp, 122 predicted proteins | sample RifGroF1_FD_184001 | JGI IMG/M metagenome (GOLD analysis project Ga0209416, IMG submission 184001) | Groundwater microbial communities from Rifle, Colorado, USA - Groundwater F1 (SPAdes) (version 2) | ecosystem: Environmental > Aquatic > Deep subsurface > Groundwater | place: Rifle, Colorado... | reverse complement strand
TATCCTGCTGCGCGGCACCAAGCGCGAAGACGTGCAGCGCGGCCAGGTGCTGTGCAAGCCCGGCTCCATCAAGCCCCACACCCACTTCACGGGTGAGGTGTACGTGCTGTCCAAGGACGAAGGTGGCCGTCACACGCCGTTCTTCAACAACTACCGTCCGCAGTTCTACTTCCGCACCACCGACGTGACCGGCTCCATCGAGCTGCCCGAAGGCAAGGAAATGGTCATGCCGGGCGACAACGTGTCGATCACGGTCAAGCTGATTGCCCCGATCGCCATGGAAGAAGGTCTGCGTTTCGCCATCCGCGAAGGTGGTCGTACCGTCGGCGCCGGTGTCGTTGCCAAGATCATTGCGTAAGGAGCACACACATGTCTTCCAAGCAAAAGATCCGCATCCGCCTGAAGGCGTTTGACTACAAACTGATCGACACCTCGGCCGCCGAGATCGTCGACACCGCCAAGCGCACCGGCGCCATTGTCAAGGGCCCTGTGCCCCTGCCGACGCGCATGAAGCGTTTTGACATCCTGCGTTCGCCGCACGTCAACAAGACGTCGCGCGATCAGCTCGAAATCCGCACCCACCAGCGCCTGATGGACATCGTGGACCCGACCGACAAGACGGTTGACGCCCTGATGAAGCTCGACCTGCCGGCCGGCGTGGACGTCGAAATCAAGCTGCAGTAATGCACGCATGGCAAGCCTGACGAGAGTCAGGCTTGCGCAATTTCAGCCTGCTGGTTATACTCGTAGGCTTTTCAGGCCTTTGGTCTGAGAGATGATCGTTTTTTCGGTGCTGCCCGGTGGGTCCGGAGCGCCTTAACAATGTGCCGCAGCGCTGCCTCAGGGTGGAGGCGGGCACAACATCAGCCCCGGCCAATTGAAGTCGGGAACGGAGAAAACAATGAGTCTTAGCAACTCCCTCGGGTTGTTGGGTCGCAAGGTGGGCATGATGCGCCTGTTCACCGATGATGGGGACGCAGTTCCTGTCACGGTGGTCGACGTGTCCAACAACCGTGTGACACAAGTCAAAACCCAAGCCAACGATGGCTACGATGCGCTGCAGGTCACCTTTGGTGCCCGCCGTGCCTCCCGCGTCACCAAGCCCGAAGCGGGCCACCTGGCCAAGGCCGGTGTTGAAGCGGGTGAAATCATCCAGGAATTCCGCGTCGCCTCCGACGTTGCTGCCCAGTACCAGCCCGGTGCCGTGGTGGCTGCCAACGCGATCTTCGCGGCTGGCCAGAAGGTGGACGTGCAAGGCACCTCGATCGGTAAAGGCTTCGCCGGCACCATCAAGCGCCACAACTTCAAGTCCCAGCGCGCGTCGCACGGCAACAGCCGTTCGCACAATGTGCCGGGCTCGATCTCCATGGCACAAGACCCAGGTCGCGTGTTCCCCGGCAAGAAAATGACCGGCCACATGGGCGATGACACCAAGACCATCCAGAACCTCGACATCTTCCGCGTTGACGAAGCCCGTCAGCTGCTGATGATCCGTGGCGCTGTGCCGGGCTCCAACGGCGGTTTTCTGACCGTTCGCCCCGCCATCAAAGCCAAAGTCAACAAGGGAGCTAACTGATGCAAGTTGAACTCCTGAATGACCAGGGTCAAGCGTCGTCCAATGTGGACGTGCCCGAGACCGTGTTTGGTCGTGACTACAACGAAGCGCTGATTCACCAGCTGGTCGTGGCCTATCAGGCCAATGCCCGCCAGGGTACGCGAGCCCAGAAGGACCGTGAGCAGGTTCATCACTCGACGAAGAAGCCGTTCAAGCAAAAAGGCACGGGCCGCGCTCGCGCCGGTATGACCTCCTCCCCGCTGTGGCGTGGCGGTGGTCGCATCTTCCCGAACAGCCCGGACGAAAACTTCACCCAGAAGCTCAACAAGAAGATGTACCGCGCCGGCATGGCCTCCATCTTCTCGCAGCTGGTCCGTGAAGGCCGCCTGGCTGTGGTCGATTCCATGAAGGTGGATTCGCCCAAGACCAAGCAGCTCGCCGACAAGTTCAAGGCCATGAACCTGAAACATGTTCTGGTGATTGCCGAGGAAGTGGACGAAAACCTGTACCTGGCTTCGCGCAACCTGCCCAACATCCTCGTTGTTGAGCCGCGTTACGCCGATCCGGTGTCTCTGGTGCACTACAAGAAGGTGATCGTCACCAAGGGCGCCATTGACCAGCTCAAGGAGATGTTCGCATGAGCGTCACGAAATACGACGAAGGCCGTCTGATGCAGGTGCTGGTTGCACCGATCGTGTCGGAAAAGGCCACACAAGCTGCCGAGCAATCCAACGCCGTGCTGTTCAAGGTGCTGCGGGATGCTTCCAAGCCTGAAATCAAAGCCGCTGTGGAATTGATGTTCAAGGTGGAAGTCAAGGGCGTGTCCGTGCTCAACCAGAAAGGCAAGTCCAAGCGCTTTGGCAAGTCTGTTGGTCGCCGCGACCACGTGCGCAAGGCCTACGTGACGCTGATGCCGGGTCAGGAACTGAACTTCGGCGGGGAGGCTGTTTAATCATGGCAGTTATCAAGATGAAACCCACCTCACCAGGCCGTCGCGGCATGGTGAAGGTCACGCGTGATCACCTCCACAAAGGTGAAGGTTATGCACCGCTGCTGGAACCACAATTCCAGAAGGCCGGTCGCAACAACAACGGTCACATCACGGTTCGCCACAAGGGCGGTGGTCACAAGCACCACTACCGCGTGGTCGACTTCCGTCGCACCAAGGACGGCATCCCGGCCAAGGTCGAACGTATCGAGTACGACCCCAACCGCACCGCCCACATTGCGCTGCTGTGCTACGCCGATGGCGAGCGCCGTTACATCATCGCCCCGCGCGGTGTTGAAGTCGGTGCCACGCTGTTGTCCGGTTCGGAGTCGCCGATCCGTGTCGGCAACACCCTGCCGATCCGCAACATCCCCGTCGGTTCGACCATCCACTGCATCGAATTGCAAGTTGGCAAAGGCGCGCAAATCGCCCGTTCCGCTGGTGCTTCGGCCGTGTTGCTGGCCCGCGAAGGCATTTACGCCCAGGTGCGCATGCGCTCGGGTGAAGTGCGCAAGATCCACGTGGATTGCCGCGCCACCATCGGTGAAGTGTCCAATCAGGAACACAGCCTGCGTCAGCTGGGCAAAGCCGGTGTGAAGCGTCACATGGGTATCCGTCCGACCGTTCGCGGTACCGCGATGAACCCGATCGACCACCCGCACGGTGGTGGTGAAGGCAAGACCGGCGAAGGCCGTGCTCCGGTGGATCCATGGGGCAACCTGACCAAAGGCTACCGTACGCGCAACAACCGCCGTACGCAGTCGATGATCGTGTCGCGTCGCAAGAAGTAAAGGGTTGACAACATGACTCGTTCACTCAAAAAAGGCCCTTTCATTGACCATCACCTGATGGCGAAAGTGGAAAAGGCCGTGTCCACCAAGGACAAAAAGCCCGTCAAGACCTGGTCGCGCCGCTCCATGATCCTGCCCGAGTTCATCGGCCTGACCATCGCTGTGCACAACGGCAAGCAGCACGTGCCCGTGTACATCACCGATCAGATGGTGGGTCACAAGCTCGGCGAGTTTTCGCTGACGCGCACGTTCAAAGGCCACCCGGCCGATAAAAAAGCGAAGAAGTAAGGACCAACCATGAATACAGAAACTCGCTCTGTCGTTCGCGGCGTGCGCCTGTCGATGGACAAGGGCCGCCTGGTTGCGGACCTGATTCGCGGCAAAAAGGTTGACCAAGCCCTGAACATCCTGGCGTTCACGCAGAAGAAGGCCGCTGGCATTGTCAAGAAAGCGCTTGAGTCCGCCATCGCCAATGCTGAACACAACGACGGCGCCGACATCGATGAATTGAGGGTCAAGACCATCTACATCGAACAAGGCACCACGCTCAAGCGTTTTTCGGCCCGCGCCAAAGGCCGCGGCAACCGCATCAGCAAACCCACCTGTCACATCTATGTGACGGTTGGCAACTGAAGAGGTCACTGGAATATGGGACAGAAAATCAACCCCACCGGGTTCCGCCTCGCCATTTCGCGCAACTGGGCAAGCCGCTGGTACGCAAGCAATCGCGACTTCGCCGGCATGCTGGCAGAAGACATCAAGGTGCGCGAGTACCTCAAGGGCAAGCTGAAGAACGCCGCGGTTTCCCGCGTCGTGATCGAGCGTCCTGCCAAGAACGCCCGCATCACCATTTACTCGGCACGTCCGGGCGTGGTGATCGGCAAGAAGGGTGAAGACATCGAGAAGCTGAAGAAAGAACTGGCGGCCAAGCTGGGCGTGCCGGTTGCGGTCAACATCGAAGAAGTGCGCAAGCCCGAAATCGATGCCAAGCTGATCGCCGACAGCATCACGCAGCAGCTCGAAAAGCGCATCATGTTCCGCCGCGCCATGAAGCGCGCCATGCAGAACGCCATGCGTCTGGGTGCCCTGGGCATCAAGATCATGTCGTCCGGTCGTCTGAACGGTATCGAAATCGCCCGTTGCGAGTGGTACCGCGAAGGCCGCGTGCCGCTCCACACCCTGCGCGCCGACATCGACTACGGCACGTCCGAAGCCAAGACCACCTACGGCATCATCGGTGTCAAGGTCTGGGTCTACAAGGGCGACACCCTGGGTCGCAACGATGCGCCTGTGGCCATTGAAGCACCACGTTCTGAAGAAGATCGTCGTCCGCGTGGTCCGCGCCGCGAGCGTCCGGCAGGTCCTCCTGCCCGCGCTGCGGTTCGCCGCCCTGGCGCCAATGCCGCCCCGGCCGATGGCAGCGACAAGCCTGCCGAAGCCACGGGTGGTGACACCAAACCCGCCGTTAAGCGCGTTCGTAAAGACGCACCCGCATCTGCAGCTGCGGACGGCAAAGGAGAATAAACATGTTGCAACCCGCTCGTCGCAAGTACCGTAAAGAGCAAAAAGGCCGCAACACGGGCGTCGCTACCAGTGGCGCCACCGTGGCTTTTGGTGACTTCGGTCTCAAGTCCACCGACCGCGGCCGCCTCACGGCCCGCCAGATCGAAGCCGCACGCCGTGCGATTTCCCGTCACGTCAAGCGTGGCGGCCGGATCTGGATCCGCGTGTTCCCGGACAAGCCGATTTCCCAGAAGCCTGCCGAAGTCCGCATGGGCAACGGCAAGGGTTCGGTCGAGTACTACGTGGCTGAAATCCAGCCCGGCAAGGTGCTCTACGAGATCGTCGGTGTGCCCGAACAGCTGGCGCGTGAAGCCTTCACGCTCGCTGCCGCCAAACTTCCTTTGCGCACCACGTTCGTGACGCGCATGCTGGGTCAGTGATTCAGGAGAACATGAGATGAAAACTGCTGATCTGCGCAAAAAGGATGTGGCCGGCCTCGAAGCCGAAGTGAAATCGCTGCAAAAGGCCCACTTCGGCCTGCGCATGCAAAAAGCCACGCAACAACTCAACAACACCGGTACGCTGGGCGACACCCGCCGTGCCATTGCCCGCGCCAAGACCATCCTGGCCGAGCAACAGCGTGCAGCGGCTGCTGCCAAATAAGGAGCGAAACCATGACGGAAGCTAAAACATCCCTCAAGCGCACCTTGATTGGCAAGGTCGTCAGTGACAAGCGTGCAAAGACCGTGACGGTTCTGGTTGAGCGCCGTGTGAAGCACGAGCTCTACGACAAGATCGTTGCCAAGTCGAGCAAGTACCACGCGCACGACGAAGCCGGTGAATACAAGACGGGCGACGTGATCGAGATCACCGAAAGCCGTCCGCTGTCCAAGACCAAAAACTGGGTTGCCACCCGCCTGGTTCAAAAGGCCGCACTGGTGTAAGCCTGTTTTTGCGCCCTGCAGCGCAACTCGAAGAAGCGACCGACAATTCGGTCGCTTTTTTCATTTCTGGCGCCGCGTTTCTCGCGGGTTGGCCAATCCGGCCCTGCGGGGCTTTATCCAGTACAACGAGGAGCCCCCATGATTCAGATTGGCGACAAGATTCCTGCAACCACCTTGATGGAATTCATCGAGGTTGCGGGAGAAGGCTGCAGCATTGGCCCCAACCCGGTGGACACGGCCAAGGCCAGCGCTGACAAGACCATCGCTATTTTTGCCTTGCCCGGTGCGTTCACCCCTACTTGTTCTGCCAAACATGTGCCCGGCTATGTGGCGCAGTTCGATGCCCTCAAGGCCGCGGGCGTTGACGAAATCTGGTGCCTGAGCGTGAACGACGCCTTTGTGATGGGTGCCTGGGCGCGCGACCAGAAAACCGGCGACAAGGTGCGCATGCTTGCCGACGGCAGTGCGGAATTTGCCAAGGCCACGGGCCTGACACTGGATCTGACGGCGCGCGGCATGGGCCTGCGCAGCAACCGCTATTCCATGCTGGTCAAGGACGGCGTGGTCAAGGCGCTGAACATTGAAGGCCCGGGTCAGTTCGAGGTGAGCGACGCCGAAACCTTGCTGGCACAGGTCAAAGCCGGTCTCTGAGATCGGCGGTCCGGATCAAGGGCAGGCCGCCAGCGGGTGGACTGCCTCTTCCGTTTCCCCAACCACTGATCATTCACACCAAGCTAGAGCACTGCCTTGAGGTAGTGGGCCCCGGCCAACGGGTTGTGGTAGTAGGGGGGCACCTCGACAAAACCCGCTTCCTGGTACATGGCCCGTGCTGTCTCCATGTCGCTCAGCGTGTCCAGCAACATGGTGGTGTAGCCCGCGAGTTGGGCCAGGGTCATGATGCGTTCGACCAGTTGGCGGCCCAGGCCAAAGCCACGGAACGCACGCCGGACAAACAGGCGTTTCATTTCGCAGGCGTTGAGGTGGTCACTGCTGATCAACGGCCGAAAGGCGCAGCAGCCGGCGGGTGCACCGTCAACACAGGCCAGCAACAAACCGCCACCAGGCGCCGCATAATCACCGGGTAGGGTCGCCAGCTCGTCGGCAAAGCCCTGGAAGCACAGGTCCACACCCAGATCGGCCTGGTACTCCAGAAAGAGCGCACGAACGGTGGCCACATCTTCGCCAGAGTGAACCAGGCGCAGGGTGACTTCGGCAGGGGACTCGTTCATGGATTCAAGGTGCTCGGGCGATTCCGGGTCACGACTATACGACAAGCTACTTTTCGCAGCCGACAGTCAAAACCCGGAGGCGGCACCCAGACCCACCAGCCCATACACCGCCAGCGCACACAGGCACAACACGCCCAGCGCCAGCAGGCGCGACTGCGTTGAATCGCGGGCATTCGGCACGGCGGTGGGGAACTGCTTGTCGCCCACGATCATGGGCCTCACCAGGCTTTCCTTTTTTGCGAACCTGTAGTAACCAATGGCCAGAAGGTGCAGTACAACAAGAGCGAGCACGATGAATTTGCCAACGTTCTTGTGGTAATTGGTGGCCAGGCTGACCGCCTCGCCGGAGACCAGGCTCACGAGCGGACCGGTGAACGCAATTTCGTCGTCGCTGAAAAGGCCGCTCCCCACCTGCAACAGCAAGATGGCCAGCAAAGCGAAAACAGAAAATGCGCCCAGCGGGTTGTGGCCCACACGGTGTTCCGGGCGGGCCTGGCCCCTGAGGTAGTTCAGCACGGCGGAGGGGGCATACAGGAAGCTGGAGAAACGCGACCAGTGCCCGCCCACAAAGCCCCAGACCAGCCGGAACAGCAACAGCGTCAAAACGGTGTAGCCCAGCCGCAGATGCCAGTTCATCCAGTTCCCGCCCACGTTGGCTGTGACGATCTGGCCGATGACGCAGACCACCAGGGCCCAGTGGAACAGGCGGGTGGGCAGATCCCAGACGCGGACGGTGTGCATGAAAAGACCTCCAGCGGTGACAAGTGGATTATGGACAAGAACAGATGGTCAGCGGTTCCTGCGGAACTTAGGCACCCGACGTAGACTCAGCGCGTTGTAGCACGCAAGAGCTACAACAACACCTCCAATCCACTTGCTCAGGAGTCCCCATGAAAATGCTTGCCTCAATTGCGCTCGCTGCCGCTGCGATCAGCTTGTCCGCCCCCGCTGCGGCCCAGTTCCAGAAGCCCGAAGATGCGGTGAAGTACCGCAAGGCCGCTTTCACTGTGATGGGTGCCCATTTCGGGCGCATTGGTGCCATGGCCAGCGGCAAGGTGCCCTTCGATGCCAAGGTGGCGGCGGACAACGCGGCCATTGTGGAAACCATGAGCAAGCTGCCCTATGCGGGCTTCGTCCCGGGCACCGATAAAGGCGACACGCGCGCGTTGCCCGCGATCTGGACCGAGCAGGCCAAGTTCAACGCGGCGGCTGAAAAAATGCAGGGCGAAGTGTCGAAGCTCGCCGCGGCCGCGAAGACGGGTAATCTGGACGCGGTGAAGACGGCGTTTGGTGCGGCGGGGCAGTCGTGCAAGGCCTGTCACGACGACTTCCGCAAGGACTGACGCGTAGAGTCTTCCGCTTGAAGGGCGGATGACGGCGGCAATGAACAAAAAAAGCCGGCGCATTCAACGCCGGCTTTTTCATGCGCGAACCTGCGAGGTCGGGCCTCAACCCTTGGCAAGCAACTCTTCGATCAGGTTGTGCAGCGCCGTCATGTCGGGTTCGCCGACGAAGCGCTTGACGATGTTGCCCTGCTTGTCCAGCAGGTAGGTGGTGGGGGTGAGTTTCACATCGCCCCAGGACTTCGCCAGCTCCCCGGTGTTGTCGAGTGCCACCTTGAAGGGCAACTGCCGGGTCTTGGCAAAATTGAGCACGTAGGCGGGCGGGTCGTAGCTCATGGCCACGGCCACGGTGTCGTAGCCGCGGTCCTTGTATTTGTTGTAGGTCGCGGTCAGGGCCGGCATTTCCTTGACACAGGAGACGCAGGTCGTCGCCCAGAAGTTCACCAGTGTCACCTTGCCCTTGAGGTCGGCGGTGGTGGACTGGCTGCCGTCAATCAGCACAAAAGTGGAGGCGGGCGCGGCGTCACTGGTGCTGCAGGCACCCAACGCGAAAACAGAGCCGATGGCCGCCACAGCGAACAGCGCCGCCATCGAGCGGCGGCGGGTGGGCAGAACGGGCAGGGTGGAACGGGATGGCATGGGGTGCGGGTCGCTCAATGGGGTGGCGCGGATGGCGGCCGGAATATCTGTGGGGATGGACCTGTTTTCTGGACCAGAGTTCAACGGAATCGCTGAAAGTTTAACGGGCAGGGGCCTCAGGCGGTGTGTGCCAATTTCAAGCGCTTGCGCGCTTCCATGAGACGGGCATCGAGGTAGTCACCGTAAAAATCGGGCACCGCCACACCGACCAAGCGTTCCGCCAGTTCCTGTCCTTTGGGGCCGAGGAAGAGCACGGTCGGCGCAAAACGCGCTTTCCACAGCCGGGCCTGTTCGGCCGGGGTGGTGTTTTCGCCCATGAAGCCTTGCAGGTTGCTGCTGCGGTCACGGATATCGATCTGCACCGCCTGCACCTTGCCCTCGCGGCGCATGGGCAGCAGGTAACTGTTTCGAACCAGATCGCAATACGGGCAACCACTCAAAGTGGTCATGACCACCAGCGGTTCGCCGAGCGCTGCAGCGGCCTGGGCTGCGCCACGCAAGGAAGCCGGACTGGGCAATGCGCTGGATCGGATGACCGCAGCGGGTACGATTTCGGACTTTGTGGCGGTGGAACTCATGGCAGATGGGGCGTCAGAGACAGAAACAGGGGCTGTGCAGGCCAACGTCAGACGATACCGCGGCCGCGGAGTTCCGACAAGCGTTCGGACGTGAGCGCCAGCCAGTCGCCCAGCACCCCCGCCGTGTGTTCGCCCAGCAGGGGCGGTGGGAGGTCGTTGCGCACCGGCGTGGCGCTGAGCTTGAGCGGGCTGGCGACCAGGTCTACCGCGTCGGCCAGCGGGTGCTGCCAAGTCTGCACCATGCCGCGCTGCTGCACCTGCGGGTCGGCAAACACCTCGGCCAGGTTGTTGATCGGGCCGCCGGGCACCTTGGCGGCTTCCAGCGCGGCGAGCCAGTCGGCCTTGCTGCGCGTCTTCATGATCGCTTCGAGCAGCGGCACCAGCACGTCTCGGTGGCGCACGCGGTTCTGGTTGCGGGCGAAGCGTTCGTCCTGCGCCAGTTCCGGGCGGCCCGCCACCTCGCAGAATTTGGCGAACTGGCCGTCGTTGCCCACGGCCAGGATGATGTGCTGAGGCCGCCCCTGCGCATCCGGCGCGACCTCGAACACCTGGTAGGGCACGATATTGACATGCGCGTTGCCGGCGCGTCCCGGCACCTTGCCGTCTTCGCGGCCGCGCACCAGGTAGTTGGCGCCGAGGTTGGCGAGCATGGCGACCTGCGTGTCGAGCAGGGCCATGTCGATGTGTTGTCCCTCGCCGGTGCGCTCGGCGTGGCGCAGCGCGGCCTGGATGGCGACCGTGGCGTAGAGCCCGGTGAACAGGTCGGCCACCGCCACGCCCACCTTCTGCGGGCCGCCGCCGGGCAGATCGTCGCGCTCGCCGGTCACGCTCATCAGGCCGCCCATGCCCTGGATGGCGTAGTCGTAGCCCGCGCGGTCCTTGTACGGCCCGGTCTGGCCGAAGCCGGTGATGGAACAGTACACGAGCTTGGGGTTGATGGCGTGCAAAGAGGCGAAGTCGAGTCCGTAGCGCGCCATGTCGCCGACCTTGTAGTTCTCCACGAACACGTCGGCCTTGGAGGCGAGTTCGCGGATCAGCGCCTGGCCTTCTGGCTGGGCGATGTCGCAGGTGATGGAGCGTTTGTTGCGGTTGGCGCCCAGGTAGTAGGCGGCCTCGGCGGTGTCGGCGCCGTCGCGCCCCTTCAGGAAGGGTGGGCCCCAGCCGCGGGTGTCGTCGCCACCGGGGTGGTTGGGGCCGGGCGGGCGCTCCACCTTCACCACGTCGGCGCCCAGATCGGCGAGCGTCTGCGTGCACCAGGGCCCGGCGAGCACGCGGGACAAATCGAGTATGCGGATACCATCCAGAGCGTTCATCGGGCCATTGTGCCCGCCGCGGCGGCGCCACGCTGTCGCGCATTTCGGAGACACCTTTGTCGCATTCTTCTCGCGCCGCTGGCCTGGCGGCGCTGCTGGCCGTGAGCGCCTGCAGTCCCACCTTCAACTGGCGCGAACTGCGCCTGGACGGCACGCCTTTGCAAGCACTGTTGCCCTGCAAACCCGAAAGCGCTACGCGAGCGGTGCCGCTGGCCGGCACGCCGACCGAGCTGCACATGCACAGCTGCGAAGCCGGGGGGCTGCGCTTCGCTGTGGCCTGGGCCGATGTGGGAGATGTGGCCCAGGTGCCGGTCGCGCTCGCAGCCTGGCGCAGCGCCAGCCTGCAGGCCATCCGCGTGGTGCCCCCGCCAGTCGATGACCCGACCACCCAATGGGGCGTGACCGTGGCCGGTGCACCCGCCGCGCAAGGCGTCAGCGCGCAAGGGCAGGACCCGCAGGGCCAGCCGGTGCAGACGCGTGCGGCCTACTTCGCTCAGGGCACTCAGGTCTACCAGGCTGCGGTTTACGGCGCGAAATTGTCGGACGAGGCGGTGGACGGATTCTTTGCCGGTCTGCGGCTTTCGGGCCCATGAGCGCCGCGTCGGGTCGTTCCCAAGCCAGCACACCGGTGCCCGAAAACGAATGGCTGGCACCGCGCACGGCGGTGTGGGTCTTCATGGCCTTTGCACTGGCCTATTTCCTGTCGGCGCTGGTGCGCGCCGTCACGGCCACACTCTCTCCTGTCCTCAGTGCCGAACTCGCGCTGCAGGCGAGTGACCTGGGCCTGCTGGCCGGCGGCTACTTCTTCGGTTTCGCGCTGACGCAGATGCCGCTGGGCACCTGGCTGGACCGGTATGGCCCGCGCCGCGTCATCCTGGCGTTCCTGTGTGTGGCGGTGCTCGGTTGTGCCGCCTTCGCCATGGCCACCAGCTTCGCCGGGCTGCTCGCGGCGCGGGTACTGACCGGCATGGGTGTGAGCGCCTGCCTGATGGCGCCGCTCACCGGCTACCGGCGCTGGCTGAGCCCGGCCACGCAGATGCGCGCCAACTCCTGGATGCTCATGACAGGCTCCTTCGGCATGGTCGCGTCCACCCTGCCCGTGCAGTGGCTCATGCCGCTGCTGGGCTGGCGGGGTTTGTTCTGGTTGCTCGCCGGGCTGGTGGTGGTGTCCATGCTGGGCATCGCCGCGCTCGTGCCGGCCTGGCGTCACCACGGGAGCGCCGGTGCGCCCGCTGCGGGCAGGGCCGTTGGCTATGGCGAGATCTGGCGTCACCCGTATTTCCGCCAGATGGTGCCCATCGGATTCGTGAACTACGGCGGCATGGTGGCGGTGCAAACCCTCTGGGCGGGTCCCTGGATGGTCAAGGTGGCCGGCTACACGCCGGACCAGTCGGCACTGGGCCTTTTTGGCATCAACCTGTGCATGCTCGCGGCGTTCTGGCTGTGGGGCGTGATCAACCCCCACCTTGCCCACCGCGGCCTGTTGCCCGAACGCCTGATCGCGTGGGGCCTGCCGCTGAGTTTTGTGGCGCTGGGCGCCATCGTCGGACTGGGTGCGGATGCGGGCTGGCCCCTGTGGGCCGCGTTCTGTGTGGGCAGCACCTTTGTGGCCTTGTCGCAGCCGGCGGTGGCGCAGGCGTTGCCGCCCCAGGCGGCTGGTCGGGCGCTCTCGGCCTTCAACCTGGTGATCTTTGCCGGGATCTTTGTGGTCCAGTGGTCCATCGGTCTGGTGGTGGACGCCTTTGGCGCGATGGGCTGGAGCACCGAAGCCAGCTTCCGCGGCGCAGTGGCCGTGTTCGGTCTGTGCTGTTTGTTGGCGTATGGGGGTTTTTTGCGCGGCTACCGGCGCCATGCGATCGCGTCGCGGGGCTAAACTGCACCCATGAACGGCATCCTCATCATTGCGCACGCCCCGCTGGCTTCGGCCTTGCGCCAGTGTGTGCTGCATGTGTTTCCCGACAGCGCGGAAGCGGTGTCGGCCCTGGATGTCCAGCCCAACGTACCGCCCGAAGAATCGCTGGCGCAGGCACGAGCGCTGTTGCGCCAGCTCGACAAGCCCAACACCCTGGTCGTGACCGATGTCTTTGGTGCCACCCCATGCAACGTGGCACAGAAGTTGGTGGACGGTGTGCGCTCCAAGCTGATCGCCGGTGTCAACCTGCCCATGCTGCTGCGCACCGTGTCCTACCGCCACGAGTCGCTCGACGCCCTGATTTCGCGCGCCATGATCGGTGCCACGCAAGGGGTCATTCAAGTGGCGGTCACCGCACCCCAGAACCAGGCCCGAAGAGCCACCCATGATCAAGACCACCGTGACCATCAGCAATAAGCTCGGGCTGCACGCACGCGCCTCGGCCAAACTCACCAAAATCGCCGGCAGTCACAGCTGCGATGTCTGGATGTCGCGCGGCGAACGCCGCATCAATGCCAAGAGCATCATGGGCGTCATGATGCTGGCCGCCGGGCTCGGCAGCACGGTCGAAATCGAGACCAACGGGCCCGACGAGCAGCAGGCGATGGACGCCATCGTCGCCCTGATCAACGACAAGTTCGGCGAAGGAGAGTGATGACGCCCCCTTGCGTTTCCCCTCCTGCGGTGTGGACCCGGGGCTCCGCCGCTGCGCGGGTCGCTGCCCCCCGAGGGGGCTGTTTCGCCTTGGGGCGGCCCGGCGGCGAAACGGCCGCTGACCTCGAACGTCTCCGCTCGAGGTCAGCATGAGCTTCACAGTCCATGGCCTGGCGGTCTCCCGGGGCATTGCCATCGGGCGGGCTGTCATCGTGGCGTCGAGCCGCGTGGACGTGGCGCACTATTTTGTCAAGGTCGAACAGGTCGAGGCCGAGATCGAGCGTCTGCGCTCGGCGCGCAAGGCGGTGGTCGAAGAGATCGGCCGCGTGCAGCACAGCCTGGGTGAACTGGGGTCCAACGACGCCCACCCGGAACTCAGCGCCCTGCTCGATGTGCACCTCATGCTGCTGCAGGATGAGCAGCTCACCAACGGTGTCAAGCACTGGATCGTGGACCGCCACTACAACGCCGAATGGGCGCTGACCACCCAGCTGGAGGTGATCGCACGCCAGTTCGACGAAATGGAAGATCCCTACCTGCGCGAGCGCAAGGCCGATCTGGAGCAGGTGGTTGAGCGCATGCTGCGCTTCATGCGCGGCGTGGCCTCGCCTGTGGCGGCGCCGCGGCCCGCTGCGGCAGACGGCAAGAGCGACACCCTGTTTGATCCCTCGGTCGAGGTGCCGCTGGTGCTGATCGCGCACGACCTGTCGCCGGCCGACATGCTGCAGTTCAAGCAGAGCGTGTTTGCGGGCTTCGTGACGGACGTGGGCGGCAAGACCAGCCACACCGCCATCGTCGCGCGCAGCATGGACATCCCGGCCGTGGTCGGGGCGCGTTCGGCCAGCCACCTGATCAACCAGGACGACTGGGTCATCATCGACGGCGACGCTGGCGTCGTGGTGGTGGATCCTTCGGCGATCCTGCTGGCCGAGTACGGCTTCAAGCAGCGCCAGGTGGAGGTCGAGCGCGAGCGCCTCTCGCGTCTGAAAAACACACCGGCCGTCACGCTCGACGGACAGAAGATCGAACTGCTGGCCAACATCGAGCAGCCCGATGACGCGATCGCAGCGCTCAAGGCGGGGGCCGTGGGTGTCGGGCTGTTCCGCACCGAGTTCCTGTTCATGGGGCGCAATGGCAAGCTGCCCGACGAGGAAGAGCAGTACCAGGCCTACCGCCGCGCGGTCGAGGGCATGCAGGGCCTGCCCGTCACCATCCGGACGGTGGACGTGGGCGCCGACAAACCCCTGGACCGAACACCCGTGCGCGCCGGCGAAGACCACCTGAACCCTGCGCTGGGCCTGCGCGCCATCCGCTGGAGTCTGGCCGAGCCGACCATGTTTCTTGCGCAGTTGCGGGCCATCCTGCGCGCTGCTGCGCACGGCGCGATCAACCTGCTCATACCGATGCTGGCGCACGCCAGCGAGATCCGCCAGACCCTGGCACTGGTGGACCGCGCCCGGGAGCAGCTCGACGCGCGGGGCCAGGCCCATGGACCGGTGCGCCTGGGCGCGATGATCGAAGTGCCCGCTGCTGCGCTCACCATTCCGCTGTTTTTGCGGTACTTTGACTTTCTGTCCATCGGCACCAACGACCTGATCCAGTACACGCTGGCCATCGACCGCGCCGATGAGGCCGTCTCCCACCTGTACGATCCGGTGCACCCGGCCGTGCTGCAATTGCTGGCCAGCACCATCGCGCAATGCCAGGCCCAGGGCAAGGGTGTGAGCGTGTGCGGCGAGATGGCGGGCGATGTCGCCATGACGCGACTGTTGCTGGGCCTGGGTCTGCGCAGTTTTTCCATGCATCCGTCGCAGATCCTGGCCGTCAAGCAGCAGATCCTGCGCAGCGACACCGTGCGCCTGCAGACCTGGGCACAGAGCGTGCTCGTGGCCGAGGATCCTGCGGCGCTGATGGCCGATTGAGCGGATGGAGGGCGGCATCGTGTTGTTGCGCATCCACCATGCTGCGATCATCTGCTCGGACGTGGAGCGGTCCCGGCGGTTTTATACCGGGGTGCTGGGACTGCAAGTGATCGGTGAGCATTTCCGTGAGGCGCGCCAGAGCTGGAAGCTCGACCTGGCCCTGCCCGACGGTTCGCAGATCGAACTGTTTTCGTTCCCGGGCGCACCACCCCGGCCATCCTATCCGGAGGCGCAGGGTTTGCGTCACCTGGCCTTTGAAGTGCTCGACGTTGAGGCCACCAAGCGCACGCTGGAGGCGCAAGGCGTGGAAGTCGAGCCCGTGCGGGTGGACGAATACACGGGACGGCGGTTCGCCTTTTTCGCCGATCCCGACGGCTTGCCGCTGGAGCTGTACGAGGCAGCGCCGCCTGGTCGGGTCGATTGATCCGCGCAGCGGCGAGCGAGCCGGGATGGCGCGTTTCAGCGGATCCGCGTCGCCATCACCGCAGCGCCGATGATCATCACCGCGGCCAGGACCACGGAAGCGCTCGGGGCCTCCCCACGCACCCAGAGCAGCGTGAGGGTGGACAGCAGTGGCGTGAGGAAGCTCAACACCCCGATCTGCCGCGCATCCCCGCGCTTGAGCGCCGCGTCCCACAGGAAGAACGCGCCACCCAGCGGCCCCAAGCCGAGCAGGGCGATCAGGCCCCAGTCTCGCGCTGACAGCGCGGTGGCGGGTTCCAGCCAGGCGTGGCACAGGAGCGAGAGCAGCCCCGAAACCAGCGCAAAGCTGCCGATGGCCGCGGTGGGGAATGCCCGCACGCGTTTCGTCAGCAGCGAATAACTGGCCCAGATGAAGGCCGAGCCGAGCGCCGGGATGTAACCCCAGGCCCAGACCGTTTCACCGGTGCCGCCGCGTCCGAGTATGGCCAGCACCGCGCCGGCAAAGCCGATCAGCGCGGCCAGCACGTGGCGTGCGGTGAGCGAAACGCCGGGTAGGAACAGCGGCGCCATGACCACGATGCCCAGCGGCCAGAGGTAGTTCACCAGGTTGGCCTGCACCGGCGGTGCGTGGCGCAGCGCGATGAAGAACAGGAAGTGGTAGCCGAAAAGGCCGTAGACCCCCAGCACCAGTGTGGAGGGTGGGATGCGCCATTGGCGCCAGTCGAAGCGCGACAGCGGCAAGGCGATCACGCTGCCCACCAGCAGAGCCAGCCCGGTGAGCAGAAAGGGTGGCACATGCGACAGCGACACCCCGAGCGCGGCCAGGGACGCCCACAGTGCCATGGCACCAAGGGCCAGCAGATGGGCCGTCATGCAGGCACGCGGAGCGCTGCCACGGGGCTTTGATCCACGACAAGGCAGCGCGTGCGCTTCATGATAGATACTCCACAGGGTATTTTTCTTCGAAGGATTTCAATTGAGCACGTTCAATCACAGCGACCTGATGCGCGACATCAACGAGAGCCTGGCGCCTTTCCGCAAAGCCCAGCCCAACGCCATGGCCGGCTTCGGCCAACTGGCGAGGGCCGCCATCACCGATGGCGAACTCAGCGCCAAACACAAGGAGCTGATCGCGTTGTCGATCGCGGTCACGCAACGTTGCTCGGGTTGCATCGGGTTCCACGTCAAGGCGCTGGTCCAGCTCGGTTGCACCCGGCCCGAACTGGAGGAAATGCTGACCGTCTGTGTCTACATGGGCGGCGGGCCCGCCCTGATGTACGCCGCGGAAGTGATCGCGGCGTGGGAAAAGCTCAGCGTGAAGGCTTGAGAACCCGAACGCATGGGCGTTCGCGGGTGGACCGATCGAGGGGCGTTGACACATGGCGTCAGCATAGTGGCCGCGCCATCGCGAGCGGCGGGTGGATCGTCGCGATCAACGGGTCTCGTTGCGGTTCAGCGACCCGCTGGCCTGCGCAGGGCGGCGGTCAGTGCCGAGGGCGAGCGGTAGCCGGTGCGCCGGGCCACTTCGGCCACCGGCAGGCCCTGGCTCCTGAAGCGGCGCGCTGCGGTCAGTCGCAAGTCGCGCAGCCAGGCCATCGGGCTTTGACCCTGTTCCTCGCGGCAACGGGCGGTGAACTGCGCTGCACTCAGGTGCACGCGCATCGCGAGGTCGGCCACCTGCAGAGGCTCGCGACCGTGGGCCTGCGCCCAGGCGGTCAGTGCGGTCCAGTCGATAGCGCGCCGCGCCCGCTGCGGCACGGCCGGTGGCGCCCAGGCTTCCAGCAGCAGAGCGGGGCCGAGCAGACGAGCGCGCGGCAGATCATTGTCGCAGGCCGCCGCGAGGTAACTGGCCAGGGGGGCCAGCGCCCGGGGCGCGGGGCTCTCGCGGGCGTATTGCCAGCGCGCGTCGTGGGAGTCCAGCACCAGGCAGCGCGCCGAGCCGGTGGCTTCAAAGTCGTGGCGATCCCCGGGGATGATCACGGCGCCGTCGCCGGCCGCAAGGCGACGACCTCGGCCATCCACCTCCAGCTCCAGCACGCCGTCCAGTCCGAGCAGGATCTGGAAGTGTTCGTGCGCATGGCTGCCGTGCGAGGCGCCGTAGCACCGGACCGACAGGGCATCGGCCGGGAGGCGCATGGTCAGCCCTTGGTGGCGCCAGCGTTCAGCACGCCGTGCGCCTGCTGGTCGGCGTGGTACGAGCTGCGCACCATGGCGCCCACGGCGGCGTGGGTGAAGCCCATCTTGTAGGCCTCGGCCTCGAACATCTTGAAGGTGTCCGGGTGCACGTAGCGGCGCACCGGCAGGTGGTGGCCGCTGGGCGCGAGGTACTGGCCGATGGTCAGCATCTCGATGTTGTGCGCGCGCATGTCACGCATGACTTCGAGGATTTCTTCGTCGGTCTCACCCAGGCCGACCATCAGGCCGCTCTTGGTGGGCACGTGCGGGAACAGCGCCTTGAATTTCTTGAGCAGGTTCAGGCTGAACTGGTAATCAGAACCCGGGCGTGCTTCCTTGTACAGGCGCGGCGCGGTTTCCAGGTTGTGGTTCATCACGTCGGGCGGTGCAGCCTTCAGGATCTCCAGCGCGCGGTCGTCGCGGCCGCGAAAGTCGGGCACGAGCACCTCGATCTGCGTTTGCGGTGAAAGCTCGCGGGTTTTTTCGATGCAGGCCACGAAATGGCTGGCACCGCCATCGCGCAGATCGTCGCGGTCAACGCTGGTGATCACCACGTACTTGAGCTTGAGCTGGGCAATCGTCTTGGCCAGGTTCTCGGGTTCGTTCACGTCCAGAGGGTCGGGGCGGCCGTGGCCCACGTCGCAGAACGGGCAGCGGCGCGTGCACTTGTCACCCATGATCATGAAGGTGGCCGTGCCCTTGCCGAAACACTCGCCGATGTTCGGGCAACTGGCCTCTTCGCACACGGTGACCAGCTTGTTTGCACGCAGCACGTCCTTGATCTCGTAGAAGCGGGTGCTCGGCGAGCCGGCTTTGACGCGGATCCACTCGGGCTTTTTCAGCACCTCGGCCGGTACGATCTTGATCGGGATGCGCGAGGTCTTGGCCTGGCTTTTCTGCTTGGCGGTGGCGTCGTAGCCGGCGGCGGGCTGGGCTTCGCGGACCGTGTTCGTGTCGGCGGCCGTGGGGGTGTCGGGGCGGGTCATGGCGTGGGCGCGGTGGCGCGTTGGGGTTCAGGGGCTGAGGGTGGTGCCGAGCTTCTGGCTCAGGACCCGGGCCGCTTCATCCCATGAAACGGCGATCCCGATTGTAGAAAGGTCCACTGTCTGCAGGCCGGCATACCCACAAGGGTTGATGCGCCAGTAGGGCTGCAGGTCCATGTCGACGTTGAGTGCCACGCCGTGGTAGGTGCAATGGCGGCTGACCTTGATGCCGAGCGCTGCGATCTTGCCCAGGCCAGTGAAATCGGGGTCGGCGGCGGGTTCGCCCTCCACTTTTTTTTGTGGCCGCTGCGGCAGCAAGGCGTGGCTGAACGGGTCATCCAGCCGCACGTAGATTCCGGGCGCACCGCCGACGCGGTGACCGGTCACGCCGAAATGGATCAGCGTGCGGATCACCGCCTCTTCGATGCGGTAGACGTATTCCTTGACGAAGTAGCCGGCGCGTTGCAGGTCGATCAGCGGGTAGACCACCACCTGGCCCGGGCCGTGGTAGGTCACCTGGCCGCCGCGGTTGGTCTTGACCACCGGGATGTCGCCCGGCGACAACAGGTGGTCGTCCTTGCCGGCAATGCCTTGCGTGAACACAGGCGGGTGCTCGCAGACCCAGAGCTCGTCGGGCGTTTCGGAGGTGCGTGCCTCGGTGAACGCCACCATGGCGTCGTAGGTGGGGGCGTAGTCCACCCGGCCGAGGCTGCGAATCTGCATGCTCAGAGAACGATCTTGACCATCGGGTGCGTGGTCAGTGTGCGGTACAGCTCGTCGAGCTGCTCGCGACTGGTCACATACACCGACAGCGTCAGACCCATGTAGTTGCCGGCCTTGCTCGGGCGCAGTTCGATGGTCGAGGCGTCGAAGCTGGCGTCGAAGGCTTTGGCCACATGGGTCATGGCCGTGACGTATCCGTCCACATTGGCCCCCATCACCTTGATGGGAAAGTGGCAGGGGTATTCGATGAGCGATTGCTCGGGCGGGATTTCGCGGGGCTGGTCCATGGGGCGCTCCTTAAACCGATTGGCTGGCCTTGGCCTGCTGGTAGGCGGCGTACAGGCGGGTGTAGATCGGACCTGGGCGACCACGCGCGGCGCCGTGGCCCACCGGCTGGTCGTCCAGGGTGGTGATGGGCAGGACTTCCTTGGTGGCGGACGACAGCATCAGTTCGTCGGCGTCCAGCACCTCGGCGCGGGTGATGCGCCGCAATTCAAACGGGATTCCCTGCGCCTGGCACATTTCTTCAATCAGGCCGAAGCGTATGCCTTCGAGCAACAGGTGGTCTTTGGGCGGACCCATCACCACACCGTTCTTCACCACCCACACGTTGCTGGATGAAGCCTCGCTGAGGTTGCCACTGCGAAACATCACCGTCTCGACTGCGCCTACGTCGGCGCTGATCTGGCGTGCCATCACCGCGGCGAGCAGGCTGGTGGTCTTGATGTGGGCCATTTGCCAGCGGAAATCGTCGGCGCTCACACAGCACACACCCTGTTCGCGCTGGGCTGGCGTGGCTTGCTTCATCTCGCTGACCATCACAAACACGGTGGGGCGCAGGCCGGGCAACATCACGTGGTCGCGAGGCGCCACGCCGCGCGTGATCTGGATGTAGACCAATTGATTGGGCGCCCCGGTGGACGCCACCAGCGCGTCGATCAGGCGCCGGGCTATCACCAGCCATTCGGCGTGAGTGTGCGGGTTTTGAATGCGCAATGCGCCGAGCGAACGGTCCAGCCGCGCCATGTGTTGCTCGAAGCGAAAAATGCGGCCACCGTAGGCGGGCAACACCTCGTAGACCCCATCGCCAAAAATGAAGCCGCGGTCCAGAACGCTGACCTTGGCGTCGCACAACCGGAGGTACTCGCCGTTCAGGTGGCACAGCGATTCGGGCAGGGGAGGTGGGAAGTCGGGTGCGGTGCCCGGCATCGGGATGTTCATGCCGAGGAATTATCCGTCGCCGCTGGCGCACGCACTCTCTCGCTCACAGACACCTTGACGAGAGGATGGGGTTTCTACGTATAATCAACGGCTGTGCCAAATCGCATACCTTTGTAACCTGTCAGTAATTTGCCATGTCGACAATACCGCCGGTGGGGTCGACTTCGCGAACCTCTGATGCTTGGGAAGATGGGGCGGTTGATCCCGAGTTCAAGCCCCTCACGCATGAAGAAGCGTTGCAGTGGCGGCGCAGCCAGCCCGCGTTGTCGGCCTGGCGCGTGGTCGGTGTGCAAGTGCTGGTGGGGCTGTTGGCCGGGGTTCTGGGGTGGTTGTTCACCCGTTCGGTACCGGTGGCTTCTTCGGTGTTGTACGGCGCAGCTTCGGTGGTGATCCCGACGGCCTTGATGGCCTGGGGTATGACGTCGAGTGCCTTGTCCCGTCGATCGGCGGGGCATGTGATCTCGATGTTCATGAGTTTTGTTTTGTGGGAGGGGGTCAAGATTCTGTTGACGGTGGCCATGTTGTGGTCGGCGCCCAGAATCGTTCCCGACCTGAACTGGCTGGCCCTCGTGGCGGGCCTGGTGCTTGTGTTGAAGGTGTACTGGTTTGGATTCTGGATCCAGACCCGTCGTTGAATAAATCGGTTGATGGACGCAAACAAACATGGCTGCTGAAGGTAACGCAATCACCCCGGGTGAATACATCCGGCACCACCTGGTTCATTTGAACAACTCGGGTGAAAAGCAGCAATCCATTGTGGATTTTTCGATCATCAACCTGGACTCCGTGGTGTTCAGCGTGGTGCTCGGCGCCTTTGTGTGTTTCCTGCTCTGGCGCGCTGCACGCAAGGCTTCGTCCGGTACGCCGGGCCGCTTCCAGGCTGCCGTGGAAATGCTGGTTGAAATGGTGGATGGCCAGGCCAAGTCGGTGATCCACAACGCCAAGAGTCGCAAGCTGGTGGCTCCCCTGGCGCTGACGGTGTTCGTCTGGATTTTCATGATGAACTTCATGGACATGCTGCCGGTCGACCTGCTGCCGCGTCTCTGGGCTGAGTACTACTCGGCTACCGGCCACGATCCGCACCACGCCTATCTGCGCGTGGTGCCCACCGCCGACCTGTCGACCACGCTGGGCCTGTCGATCTCTGTGCTGTTGCTTTGCCTGTTCTACAACATCAAGATCAAGGGCCTTGGCGGCTGGTCGCACGAGCTGGTGACCGCTCCTTTCGGCACCAGCAAAAACCCGATCGCGGCCCTGCTGCTGGGCGTGGTGAATTTTTCTATGCAAATGATCGAGTTCGTGGCCAAGACGGTTTCACACGGCATGCGGTTGTTTGGCAACATGTTCGCGGGTGAGCTGGTGTTCATGCTGATTGCGTTGCTGGGTGGTTTTGCCGCCTTCTCGCTCAGCGGTGGACTGTTCTTCATCGGACATGTGATCGCAGGCACGGTGTGGACCATCTTCCATATTTTGATCATCACCTTGCAGGCGTTCATTTTCATGATGCTGGCCCTGATTTACCTCGGGCAGGCGCATGACGCTCACTAAGCGGCGCGGGTTTCCCGTTCGCTGAGTTTTCTCTCTCCCTTTCTCTTTAATCTTTTCTCCATCTCAAAGGAAACATCATGGAAAACGTTCTGGGTCTCGTCGCACTGGCTTGCGGTCTTATCGTCGGTCTGGGTGCCTTGGGCGCTTCGGTTGGCATCGGCATGATGGGCGGCAAGTTCCTTGAGTCCGGCGCCCGTCAGCCTGAGCTGATGAACGACCTGCAAACCAAGATGTTCCTGCTGGCCGGTCTGATCGACGCCGCCTTCCTGATCGGCGTGGCCATTGCCCTGCTGTTCGCCTTCGCCAACCCCTTCACGCTGGCCTGATGGTTCTTGCTGCCGTGCGCGGCGGCCAGAGGTGACCGGGCTCTGAGCCCGGTCGCACCAGCGCCGTCCATGCCGCAGCAAGCGCGTCTACTCCCTTGTCAACACACAGAAAGGCGTTGCGATGAATATCAATGCAACCCTCTTCGCGCAGGCCGTCGTTTTTGCGATCCTGGTGTGGTTCACGATGACCTTCGTGTGGCCACCCATCGCCAAAGCCCTTGACGAGCGTGCGTTGAAGATTTCCGAAGGCTTGGCCTCGGCTGAAAAAGCCAAGTCCGAGCTCGCTGTCGCCAACAAGCGCGTGGAAGAAGAGTTGAGCCAATCGCGCAACGAGTCCGCCATCCGTCTGGCCGATGCCGAGCGCCGTGCACAGACCGTGATCGAAGAGGCCAAGGCGCGTGCGACCGAAGAAGCCGCCAAGATCGTGGCCGCTGCTCACCAGGAAGCACAGGCTCAGGTCGTCAAAGCCCGTGAGGCGCTGCGCGAAGAAGTGGCTTCCCTGGCTGTCAAAGGTGCCGAGCAGATCCTCAAGCGCGAAGTCAACGCCGGTGTTCACGCCGAGTTGCTGGGCCGCCTGAAGACCGAACTCTGATCCCGCGATCCTCCACGCTTCCCCAGCAGGCATCCACAGGTAGACCATGGCCGAAATCGCAACCATCGCCCGTCCTTACGCGGACGCGCTGTTCAAAGCCGCTGGCGCAGATGCCGCCGGCACCGCTGTCTGGCTTGATGAGCTGGCAGCCATCGCCAGCAACGAGCAGTTGCGCCAGTTCGCCGACAGCCCCAAGGCTTCCAGCGAGCAGGTGTTCGGTGTCATCACCGGCGTGCTCAAAGCCGGCTTGTCCACGCCGGCGCAGAATTTTCTGCGCATCGTGATCGAGAACGGTCGTCTGGCCGCTTTGCCCGAAATCGCCGAGCAGTTCCGGGCGTTGAAAAACGCCCAGCAAGGCAGTTCCGACGCTGTGGTCCACAGCGCCTTCGAGATGGACAGCGCTGCGCTGGCCGATCTTTCGGGTGTGCTGGAAAAACGCTTTGGACGCAAGCTCAACCTGAAGGTTGAGCTCCAGCCCGACCTGATCGGTGGCGTTCGCGTGGTGGTGGGTGACGAGGTGCTCGACACTTCGGTCAAAGCCCGCCTGGAACAAATGAAAGTTGCGCTAACGGCTTGAAGCCCGTTGGTCGAATCCCGGGCGCGCCCTCATCCCATTTAACGAAAGAAGGAAAGAGTCATGCAACTCAATCCCGCCGAAATCTCTGAACTGATCAAGTCCCGCATCGAGGGTCTGGGCGCATCGAGTGATGTGCGCAACCAGGGCACCGTGGTGTCGGTGACCGACGGTATCGTCCGCGTGCACGGCCTGTCCGATGTGATGCAGGGCGAAATGCTGGAATTCCCGGCCAACAAGGATGGCGTGCCCTCCTTCGGCTTGGCCCTGAACCTCGAGCGCGACTCTGTCGGCGCCGTGATTCTGGGTGAATACGAACACATCTCCGAAGGCGAGACCGTCAAGTGCACGGGCCGCATTCTGGAAGTGCCGGTCGGCCCCGAGCTGATCGGCCGCGTGGTCAACGCCCTGGGCGCTCCGATCGACGGCAAAGGCCCGATCAACGCCAAGATGACCGACGTGATCGAAAAGGTCGCTCCGGGCGTGATCGCCCGTAAATCGGTGGACCAGCCGGTGCAGACCGGTCTGAAGTCGATCGACTCGATGGTGCCCGTCGGCCGTGGCCAGCGCGAGCTGATCATTGGCGACCGCCAGACCGGCAAGACCGCCGTGGCCATCGACGCCATCATCAACCAGAAGGGTCAGAACATGACCTGCGTTTACGTCGCGATTGGCCAGAAGGCCTCGTCGATCAAGAACGTGGTGCGTGCCCTGGAGCAAGCCGGCGCGATGGACTACACCATCGTCGTGGCCGCTTCGGCCTCTGAATCCGCTGCCATGCAGTACCTGTCGGCCTACTCCGGCTGCACCATGGGCGAGTACTTCCGCGATCGCGGCCAGGACGCCCTGATCGTTTATGACGATCTGTCCAAGCAGGCTGTGGCCTACCGCCAGGTCTCGCTGCTGCTGCGCCGCCCGCCAGGTCGCGAAGCCTACCCCGGCGACGTGTTCTATCTCCACAGCCGCCTGCTGGAGCGCGCCGCCCGCGTGAACGCCGACTACGTCGAAGCCTTCACCAAGGGTGAAGTCAAAGGCAAGACCGGTTCGTTGACCGCACTTCCCATCATCGAAACGCAAGCCGGCGACGTCTCCGCGTTCGTGCCCACCAACGTGATCTCGATCACCGACGGCCAGATCTTCCTGGAAACCAGCCTGTTCAACGCCGGTGTCCGCCCCGCCATCAACGCCGGTATCTCGGTGTCGCGCGTCGGTGGTGCTGCCCAGACCAAGCTGATCAAGAGCCTGTCCGGCGGTATCCGTACCGACCTTGCCCAGTACCGTGAACTGGCTGCGTTCGCGCAGTTCGCTTCCGATCTGGACGAAGCCACCCGCAAGCAGCTGGACCGCGGTGCCCGCGTGACCGAACTCCTGAAGCAGGCCCAGTACAGCCCGCAGTCCATCGCCTTGATGGCCTCCACACTGTTCGCCGTGAACAAGGGCTACCTCGACGACATCGAGATCAAGCAGGTGCTGCCCTTCGAAGCCGGCATGCACGCCCACCTCAAGGACAAGTACGCGGCCCTGCTGGCCAAGCTGGAAAACGACAAGGCCATGGACAAGGATGCTGAAGCCCAGCTGGCCGCTGCCATTGCCGAGTTCAAGAAAACCGGCACGTACTGAACCGGCCCATTGACCCGATAAAGGAGCAGCAATGGCAGCAGGCAAGGAAATACGCGGCAAGATCAAATCGGTGGAGAACACCAAGAAGATCACCAAAGCCATGGAGATGGTCGCCGCCTCCAAAATGCGCAAGGCGCAGGAACGCATGCGTGCGGCCCGGCCTTACGCGGAAAAGGTGCGCCAGATCACCGGCAACCTGAGCCGCGCTAACCCCGAGTACACGCACGCCTTCATGAAGGTCAACGACGCCAAGACCGCTGGTTTTGTCGTCGTGACGACCGACAAGGGTCTGTGCGGCGGCATGAACACCAACGTGCTGCGGGCGCTGACGACCCAGCTCAAGGATCTGCAGGCCAAAGGCGTGGGTGCCGAGGCCGTGGCCATTGGCAACAAGGGTCTCGGTTTCCTCAACCGCATCAACGCCAAGGTGGTGTCCAGCGCAACCGGACTGGGCGACACGCCGCATCTGGACAAGCTGATCGGTCCCGTGAAGACGCTGCTCGACGCGTACACCGAAGGCCGGATCAACGCGGTCTACCTGTGCTACACCCGGTTCATCAACACGATGAAGCAGGAAGCCGTGACCGAGCAGTTGCTGCCGTTGAATGCGGGCACCTTGCAGGACGGCGCTGGCGGACGCGACTGGGACTACATCTACGAACCCGACGCACCTGCCGTGATTGACGAGCTGCTGCTGCGCTATGTGGAAGCCCAGGTCTACCAGGCCGTGGCTGAAAACATGGCCTCCGAGCAGTCGGCGCGCATGGTGGCCATGAAGGCCGCCACCGACAACGCCGGCAGCGTCATCGGCGAACTCAAGCTGGTCTACAACAAGACCCGTCAAGCCGCGATCACGAAAGAACTTTCGGAAATCGTCGCAGGCGCCGCAGCGGTCTGAAGCAGCCGTTCAACAGAATCCAGAGAATTTAAAAGGTATCCATCATGTCTCAAGTACAAGGCAAGATCGTCCAATGTATCGGCGCCGTGGTTGACGTGGAATTTCCGCGCAACCAGATGCCCCACATCTATGACGCCCTGAAAATGGAGGGCTCGGCCCTGACGCTGGAAGTTCAGCAACAGCTGGGTGACGGCGTGGTGCGCACGATTGCGCTGGGCTCGTCCGACGGCCTGCGCCGCGGCATGCTGGTGACCAACACCGCAGAACCCATCATGGTGCCGGTGGGCAAGGCCACTCTCGGCCGCATCATGGACGTGCTCGGCACGCCCATCGACGAGCGCGGCCCGGTTGACCAGACCCTGACCGCCTCCATCCACCGCAAGGCCCCGGCCTATGACGAACTCAGCCCCTCGCAAGAGCTGCTGGAAACCGGCATCAAGGTGATCGACCTGATCTGCCCCTTCGCCAAAGGCGGCAAGGTGGGTCTGTTCGGTGGCGCCGGTGTGGGCAAGACCGTGAACATGATGGAACTCATCAACAACATCGCCAAGGCCCACAGCGGTCTGTCGGTGTTCGCCGGTGTGGGTGAACGTACCCGTGAAGGCAACGACTTCTACCACGAGATGGCCGACTCCAAGGTGGTGGACCTGGAGAACCTGCCCAACTCCAAAGTGGCCATGGTCTACGGCCAGATGAACGAACCCCCGGGCAACCGTCTGCGCGTGGCCCTGACCGGTCTGACCATCGCCGAGTCCTTCCGCGACGAAGGCCGCGACGTGCTGTTCTTCGTAGACAACATCTACCGTTTCACGTTGGCCGGTACCGAAGTTTCCGCCCTGCTGGGCCGCATGCCTTCCGCCGTGGGCTACCAGCCGACACTGGCCGAAGAAATGGGTCGTCTGCAAGAGCGCATCACGTCGACCAAGGTCGGCTCGATCACCTCCATCCAGGCCGTTTACGTGCCAGCCGATGACTTGACCGACCCGTCGCCCGCCACGACCTTCGCCCACCTGGATTCCACCGTGGTGCTGTCGCGTGACATCGCTTCGCTGGGTATCTACCCCGCCGTGGACCCACTGGACTCCACCAGCCGCCAGCTCGACCCGCTGGTCGTGGGCCAGGACCATTACGAAACCGCCCGCGCCGTGCAGAACACGCTGCAGCGCTACAAGGAACTGCGCGACATCATCGCCATTCTGGGCATGGACGAACTGGCGCCTGAAGACAAGCTGGCAGTGGCCCGCGCCCGCAAGATCCAGCGTTTCCTGAGCCAGCCGTTCCACGTGGCCGAAGTGTTCACCGGCTCGCCCGGCAAGTACGTGCCGCTGTCGGAAACCATCCGCGGCTTCAAGATGATCACGGCCGGCGAATGCGACCACCTGCCCGAGCAGGCCTTCTACATGGTCGGGTCTATCGACGAAGCCTTCGAAAAGGCCAAAAAGGTGGCGTAAAGCGGCGCCTCGGGGCGTCTGGCGTTGTTGCCGTGCTCGCCGTACCTTTAGTACGGCTGTGCGCGGCGCCTAGCCAGCCACCCCGCTGCTTGCTTTCCACTCACCTTTTAAACTGGAGTATCTATGAGCACCATCCACGTCGATGTGGTCAGCGCCGAAGAGTCGATCTTCTCGGGCGAGGCCAAGTTCGTGGCCCTGCCGGGCGAAGCGGGTGAACTGGGCATTCTGCCCGGCCACATTCCGCTGATCACCCGCATCAAGCCCGGTGCCGTGCGCATCGAGAAGGCCGATGGCGGCGAAGAGTTCGTGTTTGTGGCAGGAGGCATTCTGGAAGTGCAACCCCACTGCATCACCGTGCTGTCCGATACCGCCATCCGAGGCAAGGACCTGGACGAAGCCAAGGCCAGCGATGCGCGCAAGCAGGCCGAAGAAGCCGTCAAGAACGCCAAGAGCGATATCGACCTGGCCAAGGCCACGTCCGAACTCGCGGTCATGGCCGCGCAGATTGCAGCGCTGCGCAAGTACCGCCAGAAAAAGTAAGACGCCCTGCGCGTTGGCTCCAGAAAGACCGGCCGTTGGCCGGTCTTTTTTTTGCCGATTGTTGGTGCGCGCCCGCACAATACAAGCATCTTGTCGAACCACTTCAACCCTCACCGCTGCCATGTCGTCGATTTTTGAAAACCCGGACCTGGCACCGGAGGAAGTGGCGGCGCGCCTGCTGGTCACCGCATCTGCGCTGGACGACCTGACTTTGGCGGACGCCATGAAGGTCGTGGCGTACATGCGACCCAAGCGCATCAAGTCCGGAACGGTGTTCATCCAGGAAGGCGAAGTCCGTCAGAACGACTACATGTTGCTGGTGCTCGAAGGTGACATCGCCGTGGAGAATGCCCTGCCCGGTCTCAACGAAAGCATGGTGGTCAACATCATGGGTCCAGGACATCTGATCGGCGAAATGGGTGTGCTGGATGGTGCGCCCCGCTCCGCCACCTGCACCGCCACCACCGACATCTACGCGGCGGTCCTCTCCCGAACCGCACTCATGCGACTGCTCAAGGACGAGCCGCGGGTTGGTGCGCGCCTGTTGCTGGCGATCTCCAAGCGCATGGCCGACCGCTTGCGTGAGACCACCCGCAAGCTCAAGACCTTTGCACAGATGAACAAGGCCTTGCAGCAGGAGTTGCAGGTGGTCATGAACAACCGCACCGGACTCGAGGCCCAGAAACGCAGGTAGGTAGGCCGATCTACGGACCAGCCGGCGTCAGGCGCGCACGACGCTGTTGCTCAGCTGGTTGGGGCGCCAGGTCTCGGACGGGGCAGGGAAGTGCTCCACCAGCAGCGCCGAAACCTCCTCCAGCGCCTGCGTCAGGCCATCTTCTACTTCACCCCGGTGCAGGCGGGCACCGAGCCGGTCTACGATGGCCTGCCACTGCGCCTGATCCACCCGTTGGGCGAGGGCACGGTCGGCGACGAATTCGATCGCGTGCTCGGCGAGCAGCAGGTAGATCAAGACGCCGTTGTTGTGCTCGGTGTCCCAGACGCCCATGCGGCCAAACCAGCTCACCGCGCGTTCGCGCACCAGGGCCTTGATCGGCCGGTCCGGCTGCAGGCGCCACAGGTAGGACAACGGCAGCGCCGCTTCGACGCACAAACGCACTTCACCGGTGTGTCGGGCTTCGCTGGCGCCCACCCGCTGGGCCAGGCGCTCGGCCATGTCGTCGGGCACCGCGCGGCGGGTGTCCGAGGCGTCGAGCCAGCGGTGTTTGAGGATGCGCAGCCATTTGTTCATCTTGCTCACCAGCCTCCGGACGCACCGCCACCGCCAAAATTGCCCCCGCCGCCCGAGCCAAATCCGCCGCCGCCACCGAACCCACCCCCACCGCCGAAACCGCCGCCGCCCCAGCCGCCATGGTGTCCACCCCGGGAGCTGCGCCCCGAAGTGGCCGACGTGGGCAGAAACTGGATGAACAATGCCGCCAGCATCCCGAGCAGGCCGGCGCCGATGGCGATCCAGGCCACCGAGGTGATGACCCAGGCGAGTCCGCCCGCTGCGCCGCCGGTCAACAGGGTGCCGAGCTTGTTGCCAAAGATGCCGCGCAAGACCCCCGAGGCGATCGGTACGGCGAACACCAGGAAGATCAGCACGTCCATCCACTCGAAGTCATTCACCGCGGTGGGTGCGGCCTGTGGCAGCGGGAGGTCCTCACCCGCGATGCGCGCCAGGATCTGGTCCACGCCGGCCTGGATGCCGCCCGCATAGTCGCCTTGGCGGAAAGCGGGCGTGACCGCCTGATCGATGATGCGGCGCGCGATCAGATCGGGGATCGCGCCTTCCAGTGTCTTGGCGGTCGCGATGCGCAGACGGCGGTCGTCCTTGGCGATGACGAACAGCACCCCGTCGCCCACGTCCTTGCGCCCGATCTTCCAGGCGTCGCCCAGGCGCTGGGTGTAGTCGGCGATGTCTTCCGGGGCCGTGGTCGCCACCATCAGCACCACGACCTGCGAGCCGCGGCTCTTCTCGAACGCTTCCAGCCGGGCTTCGAGGGAGGCGAGGCTGCCGGCATCCAGCGTGCCGGTCTGGTCCATCACCCGCGCGCGCAACTCGGGCAGTGGCTGCAGGCCTTGGGCCCAGGCCACCGCGCCCAGCAGCCAGAAGACCGCCGCCAGCAGCAGGCGATGCCAGCGCACGGTCATTGCTTGTTGAAGTCCACCTTGGGCGGGCTGGAAATGGCGGCTTCGTTTTCGACCTGGAAACCCGCCTTGGGCGCGTAGCTGAACACCATGGCGGTGAGGTTGGTCGGAAAACTGCGTGCGAGCACGTTGTATTCCTGGATCGCCTGGATGTAGCGGTTGCGGGCGACCGTGATGCGGTTTTCGGTGCCTTCGAGCTGCACACGCAGGTCGCTGAAGGCCTGGTTGGCCTTGAGGTTGGGGTACTGCTCGACCACCACCATCAGGCGACTCAAGGCACTGCTCACCTCGCCCTGGGCGGCCTGGAATTTCTGCATCGCGGCCGGGTCGTTCAGCATCTCCGGCGTCATCTGGATCGAGGTGGCCTTGGAGCGTGCCTCGATCACCTTGGTCAGGGTCTCCTGCTCGAAGTTGGCTTCGCCCTTGACGGTGGCGACGATGTTGGGGATCAGGTCGGCGCGGCGCTGGTACTGGTTCAGCACCTCGGACCAAGCGGACTTGCTCTGTTCGTCCAGGCGCTGGAAATCGTTGTAGCCGCAGCCGGTGAGACCGGCCGCCAGGAACAGGGCCAGGGCCCAGGTGGTCAGGGGTTTGAACAAGGTGCGCATGAGTCCTCCGGGGGCGTTGACCAGAATGGTGGCAGGCCGTTCGGGCCTGCTGTCGGGCAACTATACCTGTGGCGTGTGGCAAGCCTGTGCCCTTGCCAGCGGGCGCCAGCGCGGAACCGGCAGGTGTTCACGAAAGCGTCGGGCAGGGGGAACAGGCGCCCGCTGCCCCCGGGCGCACCGGTCAAGCGGCAAAATGGCTGCCATGCGCAAAACCAAACTGCCCCCCGGTTCCCCCGACGACACCGAACACGCGTTCTACGACGCCCTGCAAAACGGCGACCTCGAACGCCTCATGGCCTGCTGGGCCGACGAGGACGACATCGTCTGCGTGCACCCTGGTGGTCCCCGGATGGTGGGGCATGCCGCGGTGCGCGCCGCGTTCGAAGCCATGTTTGCCAACGGCAGTGTCAAGGCCCACCCGGAAAAGGTGCGCCGCCTGGAGGCGGGCAGTTGCAGCGTGCACAGCGTGGTCGAGCGCGTGGAGGTGTTGAGCGACGACGGGCTGCAGCACGCCTGGGTCGTGGCCACCAACGTCTACGCCAAGACGGCACAAGGCTGGCGCCTGGTGGCCCACCACGCCAGTCCGGGCTCACGCACCGAGCCGCCCGAGGTCACGACCGCGCCGCCGGTCCTGCACTGAACGTTCCACCGACATGAAACGCGAGCCGCTGCCCACTGCGATGGACGGCTACCGCGCGCCCTGGTGGCTGCCCGGTGGCAACGCGCAGACGCTGTGGGCGGCGCTGTATGCCCAGCGCCATTTCGGGCCGACGCCCCGTTGGCAACGCACCCGCTGGGACACGCCCGACGGCGACTTTATCGATGTGGACCTGAGCACGCACACAGTCCCGCCAGGCGCCCCCTTGCTGGTGTTGTTCCACGGACTGGAAGGGTCGTCGGCCAGCCAGTACGCGGTGGCTTTCGCCGACTTTGCCGCGTCGGAGGGACTGGCCTTTGCCGTGCCTCATTTCAGGGGTTGTTCGGGCGAGATCAACCGCGCACCCCGCGCCTACCACTCGGGCGACTTCCAGGAGATCGACTGGATACTCAAGCGGCTAGCGGCGGACCACCCGGGCCGTCCCTTGCTGGCGGTGGGCGTTTCGCTGGGGGGCAATGCGCTGCTGCGCTGGGCGGGCGAGATGGGCGAGGGCGCCGCACACACGGTGCGTGCGGTTGCCGCCGTGTGCTCGCCGCTGGACCTCGCCGCAGGCGGGCACGCCATCGGCCGCGGTTTCAACCGACTGGTCTACACCCGCATGTTTTTGTCGAGCATGGTCCCCAAGGCCCTGCGCAAGCTGGAGCAATACCCGGGCCTGTTCGACCGCGAGGCCTTGCTGGCGGCGCGCGACCTCTACAGCTTCGACAACCTGTTCACCGCGCCCCTGCACGGGTTTCGTGACACCGAGGACTACTGGGCGCGTGCGTCGGCCAAGCCCGTGCTGGCGCAGATCCGCGTGCCGGCGCTGGCGCTCAATGCGCGCAATGACCCTTTTGTGCCCGCTGCATCGTTGCCGACGCCGCGCGACGCCGGGCCCTGCGTGACCCTGTGGCAAACGGCGCAGGGCGGACATGTGGGTTTCCCGGCCTTGCGCCCGCCGTTGCGCAGCCATGTGCGCGCCATGCCCGAAGCCGTCGGCCGCTGGCTGTTGGCGAACATTTGATCCACCCCGCCGCGCTGCGCGGGACCCCTTCCAGAGGGCGGCACAGGCGGCCCGGCGAAGCAGTTTCGCAATGCCCTTGGAATCACTTCCCCTCTGCTGACATTGACTTGTGTCTCGCGTGCCTGAAACGGGTTGTAATCCACGGTATGGATGACATCGTCAAAGCCGCCCTCGCCAAATGGCCCAACGTGCCGCACTGTTACGGCTGGCTGGGGCTCGACGCGCGCGGCAACTGGTACATGCGCGACGACCGCTGCCAGGCGGCCGGACCGTTTGCGCGGGCCGAGGGCGACGATCGCGTCGCCAGCAAGGGTTCCCTGCTCAAACACGAGAAGCTGATCGAATTCATCCACCGCAACTACGCCGCGGATGAACAGGGGCAATGGTTCTTTCAGAACGGGCCGCAGCGGGTGTACGTCGAGCTGGAAAACACGCCCTTCATCTGGCGCGTGCAGCCTGATGGCCGGGTCTGGTCCCACACCGGACTCGATGCGGGCGAGGTGCGGCAGAGCCTGCTGGACGAGCAGGGCCGTCTCTATCTTGTGACCGCGATGGGCCTGGGCCTGGTGCACACCAGCGACATGGCGCTGGCTGCCGATGCGGTGGAGTCTGGGCGCTGGGTGCCTGAGCCGGTGCAATGGTCTGCGCTGCCGGTCGACCAGGGTTTTGTGCGCAGCCCGCAGCGTTTGCAGGCCAGAGAAACCCAACCAGTCGACAAGACCTGACGCGTGGTCGACAACACACGTAAAAAAAGCCGGTCAGCGACCGGCTTTTTCGTGAAAGGCACAGAGGCCTTCCAAGCTTACTTGACTGCGGCGAGGATGAACTCGACGGCCGACTGAATCTCGGCGTCCGACGCAGCGGAACCGCCCTTGGGTGGCATCGCGCCCTTGCCGTTGATCACGCTGGCGGTCAGTGCTTCCAGACCGAGGCCGACGCGCGGGCCCCAGGCGGCCTTGTCGCCGAACTTGGGCGCACCGGCCACACCGGCCGCATGGCAGGCCACGCAGGCCTTGTTGTAAAGCGCTTCACCGCTGAGTGCGGCGGTGGGTGCGCCGGCGGCGGCGCCGTCAGCGGCTGGGGCTGGAGCTGCGCCCGAAGCCGCCATGGCGGCAGCGATCGTTGCGGCATCACCCAGCACCACGGTGCCCACGCGCTGGATGCGCTGGGCGGTCGCGAGCTCGGGGTCCACCGCGCCGGCGGCCGGCTTGTCGCCGGAGGTGACGTAGTACACCAGGCCGATGATGATGAAGATCGGGGCGACAAACGAGAAAAACGACGTCCAGAGCAACTGGGCAGGGGTTTTGATCGGGCCGGTGTGGGAATCGTGCGCGTGGTCGCTCATGGTGTCCTCAAGAATGGCGGAACGGGGAGCCAGGATGGGTGGGGCAGGTCGTGCCCGGCCAAGCGCCGGACAGCCCGCGATTATAGCCAAACCCCTCTTGACGCAGACTTGCAGCTGGGCCCGCCTGATAGAATCGGTCGCTGTTGCGGCTGTAGCTCAGTGGATAGAGTATTGGCCTCCGAAGCCTATGGTCACGGGCCCGGCATGCAACAATTCGATTATTGGTCTCCTTACAGCATGCGGCTGTAGCTCAGTGGATAGAGTATCGGCCTCCGAAGCCGAGGGTCGTGGGTTCGATCCCCGCCAGCCGCACCAAAATCAATGACATACGTGGGTTTCTTGTGGCCCACGTGACTGTCAAAGTTGTCCCGATGACGCAAAAGCCGTGGTGGTACTGGGCCACAGGGCAAATGGACTTGTGGTCACGGCAAGAAGCTCTACATCACCATGGCCCGTCTATGGCCCACGCGTAGCCCATGACTTTGATCAGCTGGCATATCTGGGCTGACTATTGACGATAGGCTCATGGCCCCGGATGTTGACCTGACTGACAGGCAACTTTGCAGCGACTCCGGCCGTTGGTGGCCGCGCCCGCAGCTCACGGTCATGTTCACAGAGCTGTCATCCAGGAACCTGCGATGTCGCTGGCCCGATGACCGTTCAAGGTGGTAATGTTGACGTTGCCCGCGACCATGAGACCGAGGCTGGCCGAGCGTCCGCTGACTGATCTGTTCAACAGGCACTGCAGACCCGTTGCTGTCATCCGGCCACGGGCCTCATTGTGGCCATCCCGCTTGCAGTGATCAGCAAATCCTTTGGAGTCAAACGCGAAGGCCATCGTAGACTCGCTAGGTGATCCATTCTTCTGTCCGGCGATCTCGGTTGATGTTTCGGACTTGATCAGGTTTGTCGAATCTATTCGACCTGCTAACGTACCCGCCAGCCTGAGCCAACTGGTTGATCTCAGACACTTTGGGAGGTGCCATACAACTTTGTTTAACGACCGCGGTTGCGGGTATCCGGTGTTTGGTCAGGTGAACCAAAATTTAGGTCAACCGTGAGCAAGCCCAAGTTGCCGCAATTTCCCCCATCTTTTCTGCTGCTCCAGCAGGAAGGCGAGCTTATGTCTTCCTGTTTGGGCCTAGGGCTATCGGAAATTCGAGCCGCGCATGTTCATAACAAGGGCGCTTTCTATGCCGCTATGTTTAATTTTTCAGCGGGGATGGAACGCTTGCTGAAGGTCATATTCATAATTGATCACATGCTAGAGAACCAGCTTCAAGCGCCTACCCGTAAGCAGCTGAAGGCATATGGACACGGCTTAGCTGATCTTTACGAAAAATGCGCAGAGATTGCTTCGAAGAGAAAAATCTCGTTTGCTGGCAGAAACGCACTAGATGCAATCGATCAGGACTTGATTAAACTCCTTAGCGATTTTTCACAAATCTCCCGCTACCACAATTTGGATGCCTTGAGCGCGTCCGCAAAGACGGAGGATCCTTTAGTTTGTTGGCAAAAGTTGATATCGGCTGTGCTCTCCACCGATGTTCCAAAGAAGAAGCGCGAGAAAGCAATTGCGCACGGAGCGGAACTTGGTTCAGTACTAGAGAAAAATTCATTAACCATAATGCACGGTCTTGATGGAAATCCTCTCACCACAACAGACGCGGTCACAATTCCATCGCTTCACGAGCTCGCTTCACCTTTTATCGTGTTGCGTTTGATAAAATTACTTTCAATGATGCGCGATGTGCTTACTGAAGTAAGTCACAGTGCGTACAAATTGCGTAACCGAATTCCTCCCTTTCCACAAATGCAGGAGTACCTTGAGTGGGTTTTGGATGATCCTCAGTACGTTTTGAGGAAAAAGAAGTGGCCATAGAAAAGCCTAACAAATTCTTTCAGACGGACTAAATCGTACTGTTATGCCTTTTGCAAAGTGCGTAAAAGCCACGCCAGCACGCTTTGGCCGCTGGAAAAGGTGCTAGAGGTTTCATGACACCGGAGCAAACCTTTTGGTTCGGTGCGGCGTTCACAGCCCTAGGCGCGTTGATCGGCGCCTTGGCAACCCTCGCGGCAGCGAGACTGACTTGGCAACGTCAGAGCTTCAACGAAGCCGCCGCCGTCTTCAGGGCTGCATTCGTCGAGGAGACATACCGCCTTCGCAAAGGAGATGTCGATGCGTTTCGAGTTCTAACTGAAGAAGTCTTGGCGCGTCAGACACGTGCCAAGATTACTTTCGAGCCATTCCTCTCCGCTCATGAGCGCGTCACCTTCGAAGAAGCGTGGGTCAAGTACTCAACCATCCCGAACACAATGGCGCCCGGAAGCCTGAACAATCGCCCAGCTGAAATCAGGGAGGCACTTCGTCAAATCGAACTTCTTCTCAAGAGTGCGCAGCCGAAGTGACCTAAATATTCACCATACGGTTTTGGTTCGGAAATACTCTCAGAAACGGCTCGAGTTTCGGTCGGTGCCAACAACCTCACCACCAAGTCTAATTGATAAATGTTGCCACCCATTGAAATACCGCTCATGGCGACACATCAAATATCTTGGCAATTTCAGAAGCCGACATGCCTTGATAATGCATCCTCACGGCTTGCATTCGGTTGTGCTCCTGCTCTTTGCGCTGTCTGATTCATGCTATTTGTGTCAACGGGCTCATCTCTTTACTGCCCGCATCTTCGCAACGCGCTTTTCCAGCAAATCAGCCTCTGAACCTCGCTGTGTAGCCCGATACAGCGTAGCCAGACCGTCTAGGGTCGTGCCCACGTCAGGGTGGTCTGGGCCGAGCGCGTTCTCTCTGATTGCCAGCGAGCGCTCGTAGAGTGGCTCCGCCTTGGCGTAGTCACCCATGTTTTGGTAGAGCGCGGCCAAATTACTCAGGCTCGTTCCCATGTCAGGATGGTCGGGGCCAAGCGCCTTTTCCGTGATCGCTAGCGAGCGCTTGTAGAGAGGCTCCGCCTTGGCATAGTCGCCTTGTTTGAGGTATATGACGGCCTGATTGTTCAGACTTACCCCTACATAGGGATGCTCTGGACCATACACTTTCTCCCAGATTGCAAGCGAGCGTGAATAGAGTGGTTCCGCCTTGCCGTAGTCGCCGAGGATTTCGTAGAGACCGCCTAGTTCATTTAGGCTTGTCCCCACGCTGGGATGATCTGGGCCGAGCGCCTTCTCTCTGATTGCCAGCGAGCGCTCGTACAGCGGTTCCGCCTTAGCATAGTCTCCCAACGATCGGTAAAGTGTGGCCAAGGTGTTCAGGCCTGTCCCTACATTGGGATGGTCTGGGCCAAGCGCCTTCTCCCATATTGCGAGCGAGCGTAGATAAAGTGGCTCCGCCTTGCCATAGTCACCCAGGGTTCGGTAGAGTTCGGCTAGACCGTGTAGGCTTGTCCCCACGTCAGGGTGGTCTGGGCCGAGTGCCTTCTCTCTGATTGCCAGCGAGCGCTCGTACAGCGGTTCCGCCTTGGCGTAGTCACCCAATGTTCGGTATAGCCTGGCCAAATTGCTCAGGATTGCCCCCACACTGGGATGGTCTTGGCCAAGTGCCTTTTCCGTGATCGCCAGCGAGCGCTCGTAAAGAGGCTCCGCCTTGGCATAGTCGCCCTGGTTTCGGTAGAGCGTGGCCAAATTACTCAGGCTCGTTCCCAGTTCAGGATGGTCTGGGCCAAGCGCCTTTTCCGTGATCGCTAGCGAGCGCTTGTAGAGAGGCTCCGCCTTAGCATTCTCGCCCTGTTTGTTATATAGGACGGCCAGATTGTTCAGACTTGTCCCTACGTTGAGATGCTCTGGACCATACGTTTTTTCCCAGATTGCAAGCGCGCGTAAATAGAGTGGTTCCGCCTTGGCGTAGTCACCGAGAGTTTCGTAGAGACCGCCTAGATCATTTAGGCTTGTCCCCACGTCGGGATGGTCAGGGCTGACATTGTCTTCGGCGAATTGCAGCGCTTTTTGAGTGACCAAAATAGCACGGTCATACTTTCCGGCGCGGTACAGTTCTCGCGCTTCATTGTTGAGCATGTGCCATTCGTTGCCGGCACCTTGCGCACTCACAGCAGGGGTCAACCCATACAAGAATGCGAACAGAAAGACAAGTAGTTTTTTGCATCTTGAGTTTTTCATCTGCACTTTTTTCCAATGAGTATTAATCTTTTATCCCCTTTGACGGACTTAGGCCGCAAAGATGGCGAGGACACCAGCCACTCTACACCCCGAGTGCCCGCCGGATGCGATAGGCAACAAAACGATTCCCGAGCTTTGCGGCTGTCGTCCTTGTCTAGCGACCGGTCCAAATGGTCGAGCGGTCGCTTGAGAACCGGCATGGTGAACGGCCGGTTGCGACGCCTCGAAAAGCCCAGTTGTCCAAATCGAATGTCGGGACGCAGCCTCGAGTGCCCTTTGAAGTTCATAAGCTTTGCAGCGTTATCGCCATCCGAGCAAGCGCTGAACGAAAGCTCAGCGTCAAAAACCGCCGTTTACTCAGGAGTTGTTGTCTTCAACATACTCGAAGAGTTCGTTGATGGGAATTTGAAAGTACTTGCACAGCGCGTCGACGGCATCCAGTTCGATGCGGTTGGCAGTCTCCTGATAGAGCAGCGTTATCGTGTTGCGATGTAGCCCGGTGTCTCTGGCGACGTCACTGATCTTGAGCTTTCGCTCTCCCATCAGGCGGGACAGGTGGCACTTGATCACGACACTCTCCGTGTAGAAATATCACTCAGGATGGCAAAAAGTCCTTGACAGTGGCATATTGGCGCCCATAATGTCACTCAGGATGAAAAAAAAGCTTTATGAATGGCTTTTTTCAATCCTGATTGTCCCACCATCGTCAAGGAGTGAGAAGTGAGCACCTGTACCTATCTGACGACAGATGAACTGTCGTCCCGCATCAAGTACGACAGCCGGACCATACGGGACCGACTCAAAGACAGTGTGTTGCTCGAAGGACGGCATTACATCCGGCCCTTCGGCGGCCGCAAGACGCTCTACATTTGGGAGCATATCGAGTCCGACATGGCGCAGCACTCTGCGGTGAGCAGCGACGCCATTCCTCTGGCCAATGGAGGAGTTCTCCATGGGTAGCATTCGTCGTCAAGAGAGCAAAGGGACGCTCTTCATGGATTTTCGGTTTGCAGGTCAACGGCTGCGCGAATACACCTCGCTTGCCGACACCCCCACCAACCGCAAGCGCCTGCTCAAGGCCTTGGATCGCATCGAGGCGGACATTGCGCTGGGCGCCTTCGACTACCAAAAGACCTTCGGCAAGCCGCTGCCGGTCAAGTCAGACGAGGCGAGGGCTGAGGAAGAGCAGGTAGGAAGCGAAGCGCTGGCACCCAAGCCCGCGACACCACTGTTCAAGGACTTCGCTGAAACGTGGTTCAAAGAGGCTGAAGTGAGCTGGCGCCGCAGCTACTCCATCACCCAGCGCGGTGCACTGGACAAGTACCTGATTCCGTTTTTCGGAGAAAAAGAGGTCGGCCAGATCACCAAAGCAGACACGCTGGCCTTTCGGGCTTCACTCGCCAAAGTTCCCGTCCGAAAGTCCAGCAAAACCTTGTCCAACCGACGCGTCAACTCCGTGATGAAGCCTCTGCGACAGATCCTCAATGAAGCGGCCGACCGGTTCGAGTTTACGTCCGCGTTCCGCAACATCAAGCCGCTGAAGATCAAGCGCAGCGACGTCATGCCGTTCACGCTCGATGAGGTGCAACGCATCCTGACGACGGCCAGGCCCGACTACCGCAACTACTTCACGGTGCGCTTTTTCACCGGGATGAGAACGGGGGAGGTGCATGGCCTGAAATGGAAGTACATCGACTTTGAACGTCGCCTGATCCTGGTGCGCGAGTCCATCGTGCTCAACGAGGAAGACGATCTCAAGACCGATGGCAGCATGCGCGACATCCAGATGACTGAGATGGTGTTCGAGGCGCTGCAGTCGCAGTTCCGCGCCACCGGTCCGCTCTCGGAGTTCGTGTTCTGCACCCGCGGTGGCAAGCCCATCAACAACCAGAACTTCCTCAACCGGGTCTGGGCCCCGCTGCTGCGCCACCTGGAGCTCCAACACCGGCGGGCCTACCAGATGCGGCACACGGCTGCGACCTTGTGGCTGGCCAGTGGTGAGGCACCCGAATGGATTGCCCGCCAGCTCGGCCACACCAGCACCGAAATGCTGTTCCGCGTCTACAGCCGCTATGTGCCCAACCTGACGCGACGCGATGGATCGGCCATGGAGCGCTTGCTCAAGCAGCACATCTCGCTGGCTCCCGTGACCGGTGCGATCACGCCGATCCACCTGGCGATCGAAGGACCGCCCAGCGCGCTGCCGGCCACCTAGACCACCTCCATGGAACGAACAGCCAAACGCCCAACGAGCAGGGCAGGGCGAAGCCTTGCCTGAAGCCTGCCCATGGACCCATTCATTCACCCATTCACCTACATCCCGGAAAGAGACACCCCCCATGACTTCCAGCCCACGCCCATCCCGAACCACCGGGCCCACAGTGCCCCGGCGCCTGCTCAAGTCAGCCGCCCGGAAGAAACTGAACAAGAAACCGGTCCGACACGGTCGGCGGTTCAAGACGGCTGTCCAGCCCGTCATTCCGGCGATCCCCGCACGGCGCACCGGTAGCGAAACCGTGCAACGCCACCACCTGCAGGCCCAGGGCTTCCTCTACTTGGATCAGGCGCTCGCAGCAGGCATCAGCCCCGGTGTGATGGACACCTTCTGGGGCGAGGTGAACCGCTACGCCTGGACCATCTGCCTGCAAGCACCGCACGATGTCTTTGATCTAGTGATCGCGCCCTCGGATCTCCTGCACAGCCTGCGGGTCGGGCCGCCCTCTGCTGACCCGAACCCACGACCTGCCGTGCATGCCGAGAGCGCGCCGGCACCAGACGTTGTTCAGTCCGACGTCGACGCGCAGCCAGACCCCGGGCCGCACCCCATCGTGTGTTTTTCAGGCCTGGATGGCATCGTGCTGCTGCCGGTGCACGAGGGGCTGTGGATCCTTCTGCACGGGCTGAACCCAGACGTCAACGACGCGTTGCGCGGCCTTGCCGGACAGGTGGCCACGCCCGACGTCGTGGGCAGTCTGTTGCCGCAGTGGATGGAGCTCATCTGGACCGATTCGAAGCGGCCGGGTTCACCACCGGGTGAATGCATGGCGAGCAACGACGACTGCGTCATCAGCCTGCTGGCCCGCCCTGACCAGCAGGCCACCCCCCTGGATGTGCGCCAGCGCTTCTTCGTCTGGATGGTCCGCACCCAGCCGAACAGCTGACCGAACCCACATTGCCCCTCATTGCCGTTCGCCGACCGATTCCCTTTCCAGAAAGCAACCGATGAACACACCCACCGACGACACCCCACAACCCGAACCCCGTCCGCGCAAAGGAGCAGGAGGGGGAAAGGGGTCTGGCAACGCCGCGCAGACCGCCTGGGAGCAGGCCCACTGGAACCACAGCCGCGTGCCCAGCGCCAGCGAACTGTTGGCCATGGGCGAGCTGTTCCAGGGTCTGACGCCACACCGCATGAAGCAGCGCCAACTGGCGATGCTGCGCGAACACGTGCTGCAGTACCGCATCCGTTGCGGTCATCTCGAGATCGACCGCTTCGTGGAGTCGATCTTCCAGGCCGACTTCAACCTGGAGTGTTACTTCAAGGTGCACGAAGCCCGCTCCAGTCCATTCCTCCATCCCTTGAGCAGGGGCTCGGGCAAGGTCACGCCGTTCGAGCTCGCCAGCCAGCTGGCCTGGCAGTGCTCGATCGCTCCGGGTGTGCTGCTGGACGAAGCGCCTGTCATGCACGCCGCCGGGTTCTTTCACGCCAGTGGGCATTTCTGGTGCGCACACCCGCTGGAAGTGGCCAAACGCGGAACGCCACAGGTCAGCCTCAGCGAAGTCCGGCAGGCCCGGCGCCGGATGTTGCGAGTCGACCTGGATTTCCTGATCCGGCAGGTGCCCAAGGAGGGGCGCCTGCTCCGGTCGCTGCTGCTGGGCGCCGAGGCGGGCGACGGTGTCGACGCCGAGCAGCACGCCCGTTTGTTGACCGTGCTCCACCTGTGGGGCGAGCGCATCACCTTCCCGTGGTGGACGCTGGTCAACGGCTTGAAGAACTGAAACCCACGACCTGAAGGACATGAACATGAATGCGAACAACCCACTCACACAGGGAAACGGCCGCAAGCGTTTCCGAGATCTCGCCGTGCTGACGGCCCTGACCGGCACAGGCATGTACCGGACCGACCAGGATGACCTTGCCAGGGACGCCGCGGTCGTGGCCAGCGAATCGTCGGGCGCATTAAATGTGATGCGCGTGGACTGCTCAGCTGGTCCGCTTCCGCTGTCAGAGATCCCCGTGCTCAACAACCCGATCAACCATGGCCATGCAGGCGCCCAGGTGGTACAGCTGGGTGAGAAGCTGATCCCGAAGCTTCGCGCCAACGCCAGTCGGTATGTCGGTGTGTTTACCCGGAGCCACAGTGCCAAAACGATCTCGCGCACGTCAAAGGAGTGAAGGCCATGTACAAACTGATGCCCCAATCCCGCATGAGCTGGCACTTCGAGGAAGCGCAGCTGCCCAGCTGTGAGCGTGGTTCGCGCCGCGCACCGGATAGAAAACCGGTGCGCACGACCCGTCCGACGCCGTGTTACGTCTACCTGCTGGTTCACCGCCTCTCGCCGCGCTTCAAGATCGGTGTGAGCGTGGACCCGCAGGTGCGTGCACGCGGCCTGCCGGACGCCGAGCACATCGCTGAAGAGAGTTCGCTCAAGGCCCTGTTCTCGGACCGCCGGCGTGCGATGGAGATCGAGAAGAGCCTGCACAAGCTACTGAGCGGTTTCCGGCTTCACATCCACGGGGAGGGGCCTGAACGCTGGGATGGTGGCACCGAATGGTTTTCGATCGATGGACTGAGCCACGCGGTCAACCTGCTGTCGCAGACGCCGCTGGGCGATGAGCAGACCACGCTGGTGACGCTCACCACCCTGGCCGACGAGAGCTACACGAGTGGGCAGCGCCGGCTCTGTCACCGCGAAGCCCAGACCCGGCGCTGGTTCGAAGCGACGCATGCCAATCTGCGGCAGATGAACGAGATCGTGAAGGCCCTGCGCAAGCTCAACGACAACCTGGACATCGTCCTGCAGTCGGCACAGCCCGCTCAGCAAACACAACGAGGCTTTGCTGAGCAGGGAGAGACAGGCGCCTCAGGCGAACCCCTGGCGGCACAGCCGGAGGTGGTCTATCTCTACGGCCTGGGAGACCTGTGGGAGAGCGAGATGCTGTCCAGCCGATTTCAGATGAGCGACTCGGCGTTCTGGATGTTCAGGACCGGGCGCCTGCGCCAGCTCGGAGATCAGCGGTCCTGGCTCACCCGCATCCACTTCGATCCCGATTCCCGTGGCACCCTGGCACTGTGGGTGGAGGACCGCTTGGTGCTGAGGGCGCTGCCCGGCGGACCACGCATGCTCGCCCTCTGGGATGGGCTGTGGGAGGGGTGACCGCAAGCCTCAACAGGGGTGACAGCGCCCTCTGCCCATCCAGCCCAAGTCCTGCACGACGGCCTTGGGCTCCGCTCATCAACCACAGTGAAAGATGGCAGGTTTCGATGACGCCGGGTATCACAGGTTCATCCTGTGTGAAGGACAAAGGGGCGCCAAACAGCCGAACAAAACCACCGGGCGAATGCCTTGACATGGCGAAAAAGCATGAGATCTTGGTTGTGATGAAACACGCGACCACCACCGACAACAGCTCGCACCCTCCGTAGCGCGGGTGACATCGACCTGCCGAGGCAGGAGACCCCATCACTCAACCACCGAAGTACCAAAAGCCCAAGGAGCAGGGCAGGGCGGAGCTTTGCCTGATCACACCAGCGAACGCCTCACTCACTACTTCGCTATGGCATCCGCCAGGCGATGTTTTCAACAACCGGAACGAAACCCGCATGAACCGCAAGACCAACCAAAATCCCAAGACCGTTGCAGCCGAGAAACCCAAAGGCAAGGCCTCAACCCAAGCTGCGACCAAAGCCAGGGCAACGACGAAAACAGCCAACCCGCGCAAGACGCAGCAGGCCGATGCGCCGCAGAACCATGTCCGGCAGCGCCCGACCAGTGTGAGCCGCACGGTGCAGCTGCACCAGTGCAACGGCATCTGCGTGATCTTTCTCGATGCCGACAAGGTGATCACAGGCGATCCGCACTTCAAGGATCGATTTCGCCATGCGTTGGAGACCACAAACATCCGCCTGTGCTTCAGCACGGAAACCGAGGTGTACGACTTTGAGCTCACGCCGTTCTACCTCGAGGGTCCCGACGCAGAGGAGGGCGGCGAGGGGTAAGTGCCGGGCGATGCCGACAAGGGCAACGACGGGGCTGCTGCACGTTGACGCTTCTTCATCACTCGACCCACACCAATAGCCTGTTTCAAGCTCAAGGAGTTCTGCATGCAAAACCCATCCGCGCCCTTTCAGCCTCGCCCCAAATTCCGTCCACAGCGTCTCAGCCCATATGTCGAAAGACGCCGTGACATGGCCAAGCTCGCCAACATGTCGGCCCCGCTGCAGCCGAACATCGCTCGCTTCCCCAGCGGGACCGAGCCGCTGCGATTGCATCCCTATTGCGTCGAGCCCATGCGAGAAAACCTGCACAACCGGCGCAAGCGCATGGATGACCCGGTGCTCGAACGTTTTGTCCAGCGGGTCTTTGCAGACGACCTGATGGTGGAGTGCTACTTCCAGCCCCGGGCGCTCCATTCCCGATCTTTGCCACTGGAACAACGGGGTCTGGAGCAGTTGCCGCTGGACGCTGCGTTGCGCGCGGCATTGCGGGCCTTTTACATGGACATCGTGACCCAACCCCACGAACGACAACTGGCGTACGCGGCGTCGCTGATCTTTTCTTGCGGACTGTTTCATTGCCAACACCCGTGGGTGGTCAAGACCACAGGCCTGAACGATGTGGCCTTCAACCGGGTCGACGGCGTTCGCGCTCATCTGCTGGAGTGGCCCTTGCATCAACTGCGCCTGGAAAACGCCGCCATGGGCGATACCTGGGGCGAGGTGTTCGATCAGGGCATCAACGAAGACATCGACCCCGAACAAGTGAGCCGCATAGGCACGGCCGTCTGGCTGGCCAATCGGCGGGTGGCCGAACTGTGGACCGCCTGAAAAGTGGAGAGCCGCCATTGCGCCGAGCAGATCTTGGCTGCTGCGCCACACCGCCAAACCGGATAGACCCACAAAAGCGTCCTGCCGGCAAGGCACGCGTGCCGTCATTGCTCGAAGGGCTCGCCCATGACAAACACACCCTCTGAACCACCATCACCCATCCAGGTCAAGCATTTGCCCAACACCAAGCCACTCACAAGAAGTCGGCAGCGCGACGGGTGCTCGGAGACCGGTCCGTTGGATCGTCGGTCGCGTCGGCAAGTGCAAGCCTTGCAGGCGAAACTGGAGAACAACTCAAAACACTTGGTGCACCTCTTTCAACTGCTGCTTCTTTTGGTGACCATCCAGATCGCTGTGTGGGTGTTGGGCGCATAGCGGGAACAGCAGCTAATGTCTGCAGAGCCGATAGGCAACGTGCAATGAAAGTCTTTTGGTCTGGGTAGAGCGACGGCAGAGAAATCGAGGTGCACTTGGACCCCAGGGGGTAAGTGCCTAGCCACACAGTCGCACCCAAGGTCGGGACAAGGCTGAACTGAGTCACTCTCGGTTGACCTCTTGCACGACAGTGGCGGCCGTCAACGGTCATTCGACGGTCGACGTTACGTATGACCGCTTCACGCTCGAGACCGGGTACTCGCCCATCAATGCCCGCGTACCGGCAGCGAACGACCGGATGGGCTCAAGGCGACCAGGCACTTCCGCCACCCTTTGCTATCTTTCGTCAGGCTTGGCTGCATTGCCGCTCGGAACCGAACCAGGCACTAAGAACTTATCCGTAAATAGTAAACTATCGCCCTGAGCCGTACTTCACGCGGTGAGGAGCCAATGCATGGTCACACGCAAGCGGGTCGAATCGTGGGAGGTGAGTGATGAGTTCTGGCGCCGGGTCGAACCGTTGATGCCGGTGCGGGAGCGCAGCACGGACAAGGCGTATGTGCGTAAGGCAGGAGCGGGGCGCCCGCCCAAGCCTGCGCGACAAGTGTTCGAGGCGGTCATGTACGTTTTGCGCACTGGCTGCCAATGGAAAGCGCTGCCCAAGGAGCGCTTTGGCAGTGCAAGTGCGGTGCACAAGCGCTTCCTGGAGTGGGAGGCTGCGGGCGTGTTCGAGGCCCTGTGGAAGGCTGGGCTTGCCGAGTACGACCAGATGGAGGGTATCGCTTGGCGATGGCAGAGCATTGACGGGGCCATGCTCAAGGCCCCACTGGCGCAAGGGGCGGTCGGGCGCAACCCGACTGATCGGGGGAAAAAAGGGGAGCAAGCGCCACCTGCTGGTGGACGGGCGTGGCGTCCCGTTGTCGCTCGTCGTGACAGGAGCGAATGCGCATGACGTCACGCAACTCGATGCCGTTCTGCAGGCCATCATGGTCAAGCGCAAGGCACCAAGCACGCGGCGCAGCAAGCACCTGTGCGCCGACGCAGGGTACCGAGGGCGACCTGCCTTGGGAATCATCGAGGGCCACGGCTACATCCCTCACGTCGTTGATCGCAACAAGGAAGCCGATGCCAAGCGGCGCGACCCGACCAGGAGGGTGCGGCGCTGGGTGGTCGAGGTTTTCCACAGCTGGCTCAACCGCTTTCGCAAGCTGCTCGTGCGGTATGAAAAACTCGAACGCAGTTTCGTCGCACTCAACCACATTGCCGCCGCCATCATCGCGTTTCGCAAAGTGAAGCTCGCGACAAACATAATTTACGGATAAGTTCTAAGTCCGAGCCGTTGAATGCGATCATTCAGGGCCAGCGTCGAGAGTTGCGTTACTCTTCGCTCACGCCAACTCTAGTACGAGTGGCCAGGAGACTGCTGATGGAAGCCCAGGTCGCGAACAATTCGCCCCTGTATCTGTTTGAGAGATTTGAAGTCGGCGTGATCCACCTCAACGCCGAACGCAACGTGGTGGCAATGAACGATTTCGCCCGCAAGGTGCTGCCAGTGGGGGAGAAGCAGCCGTTCGACAAGCTGGTGACCTCGTTCCACCCCGAACGATCCAAACCCAAGGTCGACTTCCTGCTCGACCAGGCCTCGGGCTGCCCGGTCGCCAGTTCCACGCCCATGACCATGATCATCAACATCCCCGAACAGGTGTTGCTGATCAAGGTGACGCGGCTGGGCGACCACCTGGGCGCGACCACCGGGTTTGTGCTGGTGTTCTACGACGTGACCCAGGTCGTGAGCCAGGAGGCGCCGGTCACGGCCGAGCTGCCGGCGCCCGTGAACCTGCGGCTCAACCGCATCCCCATGGTCGCGAACCACAAGGTGGCGTTTGTGGACACCGCCGACGTGCTCTGCCTCGAATCGCAGGCGCACTACACCCGCGTGCACGCGCGCGACGGTTTTCACTTCTGCAACCTCAGCATCGGCGACCTGCAAGCGCGCCTGGACCCGGCGCAGTTCATGCGCGTGCACCGTTGCTTCATCGTCAACCTGCAGGCAGTGGCCGAGCTGGGACGTGAGGGCAGCAAGACGCAGGTCGTGCTCAAAGGCAAACACCGCGAGCCGATCCCCGTGGCGCGCGGCGAGGTAACTCGGCTGCGAGAAGCCCTGGGTCTGCTGACCAGGCACTGAATCAAGCTGGTTTCAGCACCCTGGGACTTACCCGGATTGCCAGGCCAGACGCGCTTGATCTAAGCGTTTCGTGCAACGCAGCGTGCGGTTCGTGCGGAAAACAAGTCATTTTGTGAACCGATGAGTTCATAACCCGACTTTATTGTCGGCATACGGTTCTCCCCCAGACTGAGTTGTCGTTGACAAATGTCAATCGCGCCACCCCATCAAGAGGAGACAAGCATGATTCCACCACGTTTCGAGTACCACGCACCCAAGTCGGTCGGCGAGGCCGTGGCCCTGCTGGGCCAGCTCGGCTCCGAGGCCAAGTTGCTGGCCGGCGGCCACAGCCTGCTGCCCATGATGAAGCTGCGCTTTGCCGAACCGGCGCACCTGATCGACATCAACCGCATCCCCGAACTGCGCGGCATCCGCGAAGCCGGCGGCACCGTGGTGATCGGCGCCATGACCACGGAGAACGAGCTGATCAACTCCCCGGTGGTGCAGGCGAAGCTGCCGCTGCTGGCCGAGGCTGCCAAGCTGATCGCCGACCCGCAGGTGCGCAACCGCGGCACCATCGGCGGCGACATCGCCCACGGCGACCCGGGCAACGACCACCCGGCCCTGTCCATCGCTATCGAAGCGTCCTTCGTGCTCGAAGGCCCCAGCGGCCGCCGCACCGTGGCGGCCGACGGCTTCTTCCTCGGCACCTACATGACGCTGCTGGAAGAGAACGAGGTGATGTGCGAAATCCACGCCCCGGCGTTCGCGCAGGGCACCGGCTACGCCTACGAAAAACTCAAGCGCAAGACCGGTGACTGGGCCACGGCCGGTTGTGCGGTGGTCATCCGCAAGAGCGGCAACACCGTGAGCCACGTGCGCATCGCGCTCACCAACGTGGCGCCCACCGCGCTGCGCGCCGAGGCCGCCGAAGCCGCCTTGCTCGGCCAGTCGGTCAACGCCGCCACGCTGCAGACCGCCGCAGACGCGGCCACCGCCATCTGCGACCCCGCCGAAGACCTGCGCGGCGACATCGAATACAAGACTGCCATGGCCGGCGAAATGGTCAAGCGCGCCCTGGCCAAGGCCTGGGCCCGTTGCGTTTAAACCCAGGAGACAACCCCATGGCCAAAAAACTCATCACCGTCAACGTGAACGGCAAGGCGCAGGAAAAAGCGGTCGAGCCACGCACCCTGCTGATCCACTTCCTGCGCGAAGAACTCAACCTCACCGGCGCCCACATCGGCTGCGAAACCAGCCACTGCGGCGCCTGCACGGTGGACATCGACGGCCAGTCCGTCAAGAGCTGCACCCACCTGGCGGTGCAGTGCGACGGCTCCGAGGTGCTGACCGTCGAAGGCCTGGCCAACAAGGGCGTGCTGCACGCCGTGCAGGAAGGTTTCTACAAAGAGCACGGCCTGCAGTGCGGCTTCTGCACCCCCGGCATGCTGATGCGCGCATACCGCTTTCTGCAGGAGAACCCCAACCCTAGCGAAGACGAAATCCGCCACGGCATGGCGGGCAACCTGTGCCGCTGCACGGGTTACCAGAACATCGTCAAGGCGGTGCAGTACGCCGCCAAGAAACTGCAAGAACCCGTCACGGCCTGATCAGGAGAACCCCACATGAATGCACCGGTACAAACCGCCGAAGCCCGTGAACTCGCCCTGGCTGGCATGGGCGTCTCGCGCCTGCGCAAGGAAGACGCCCGCTTCATCCAGGGCAAGGGCAACTACGTCGACGACATCAAGATGCCCGGCATGCTGCACATGGACATCGTGCGCTCGCCGATCGCCCACGGCCGCATCGTCAGGATCAACAAAGAAAAGGCCCTGGCGATTCCCGGCGTGCACGCCGTGCTCACCGCCGACGACCTGAAGCCGCTCAAGCTGCACTGGATGCCCACGCTCGCGGGCGACGTGGCCGCCGTGCTGGCCGATCAGAAGGTGCACTTCCAGATGCAGGAAGTGGCCATCGTCATCGCCGACGACCGCTACATCGCCGCCGACGCGGTAGAGGCCGTGGAGGTCGAATACGACGAACTGCCGGTGGTGCTCGACCCCTACGCCGCCCTGCTGCCCGACGCTCCGGTGCTGCGCGACGACCTGGCCGGCAAGACCAGCGGCGCCCACGGCCCGCGCGAGCACCACAACCACATCTTCACCTGGGACGCGGGCGACAAGGCCGCAGCCGACGCAGCGTTCGACAACGCTGCCGTGAAGGTGAGCCAGCACATGTACTACCCGCGCGTGCACCCCTGCCCGCTGGAGACCTGCGGCTGCGTGGCCAGCTTCGACCCGATCAAGGGCGAGCTCACCACCTTCATCACCTCGCAGGCACCGCACGTGGTGCGCACGGTGGTGTCCATGCTCTCGGGTATCCCCGAATCGAAGGTGCGCATCGTCAGCCCCGACATCGGCGGCGGCTTCGGCAACAAGGTAGGCATCTACCCCGGCTACGTGTGCGCTATCGTCTCCAGCATCGTGCTGGGCCGCCCGGTGAAATGGGTCGAGGACCGCATCGAGAACATCTCGTCCACCGCCTTTGCGCGGGACTACCACATGGACGGCGAGATCGCCGCCACCGCCGACGGCAAGATCACCGGCCTGCGGGTGAACGTCATCGCCGACCACGGCGCGTTCGACGCATGCGCCGACCCGACCAAGTTCCCGGCCGGCATGTTCCACATCGTCTCCGGCAGCTACGACATCCCGGCCGCGCATTGCAGCGTCAAGGGCGTCTACACCAACAAGGCGCCCGGTGGCGTGGCCTACCGCTGCAGCTTCCGCGTGACCGAAGCGGTCTACCTGGTCGAGCGCATGGTGGACGTGCTGGCGCAGAAGCTGAACATGGACAAGGCCGAGATCCGCGCCAAGAACTTCATCAAGAAAGAGCAGTTCCCCTACACCAGCGCCTTCGGTTTTGAATTCGACAGCGGCGACTACCAGACCGCGCTCGACAAGGTGCTGCACGCGGTGGACTACAAGGGCCTGCGCGCGGAGCAGGCCGCCAGGCGCGCCGACCCGAACAGCCCGACGCTGATGGGCATCGGCCTCGTGACCTTCACCGAGGTGGTGGGCGCCGGCCCGAGCAAGATGTGCGACATCCTGGGCGTGGGCATGTTCGACTCCTGCGAGATCCGCATCCACCCGACCGGCTCGGCCATCGCCCGCATGGGCACGATCACGCAGGGCCAGGGTCACCAGACCACCTACGCGCAGATCATCGCCACCGAGCTGGGCATTCCTAGCGAGGTGATCCAGGTTGAAGAAGGCGACACCAGTACCGCGCCCTACGGCCTGGGCACCTACGGCTCGCGCTCCACGCCGGTGGCCGGCGCCGCTATCGCACTGGCCGCGCGCAAGATCCACGCGAAGGCGCGCAAGATCGCGGCCCACATGCTGGAGGTGAACGAGAACGACCTCGACTGGGAAGTGGACCGCTTCAAGGTCAAGGGCGACGATGCCAAGTTCAAGACCATGGCCGAGGTGGCCTGGCAGGCCTACCACCAGCCGCCCGCCGGGCTGGAGCCGGGCCTGGAAGCGGTGCACTACTACGACCCGCCGAACTTCACCTTCCCGTTCGGCATCTACCTCTGCGTGGTGGACATCGACCGCGCCACTGGCGAGACCAAGATCCGCCGCTTCTACGCACTCGACGACTGTGGCACCCGCATCAACCCGATGATCATCGAGGGCCAGATCCACGGCGGCCTGACTGAAGGTTTCGCGGTCGCCATGGGCCAGCAGATGCCGTTCGACGCGCAGGGCAACCTGCTCGGCAACACGCTGATGGACTACTTCCTGCCCACCTTCGTGGAGACACCGCACTGGGAAACCGACCACACCGTGACCCCCTCGCCGCACCACCCGCTGGGCGCCAAGGGCGTGGCCGAATCGCCGCACGTGGGCTCCATCCCGACCTTCACCTCCGCCATGGTCGATGCCTTCGCCCACCTGGGCATGACGCACATGGACATGCCGCACAACGCCTTCCGCGTCTGGAAACAACTCAAGGCCCACGGGGTGAATTTGTAACCCCCGCCGCGCTACGCGCAACCCCCCAGGGGGGGCGCCGCTGGCGGCCCGGCCAAGCCGGTTCTGCGGCGCCTTGGGGTGGCGCGATTTCATGCGCCATTCATCGGGCTCCGTCTCTCAGGCTCTGTGTTCACAGCTTCAAGAAAAGGTACTCCGTCATGGAAGTCAAACTCGACAAACGCTACCCGCTGGACGTGGACCCAGCGCGTGCCTGGGCCATCCTCAGCGACCTCAAGGCTGTGGCCGGCTGCATGCCCGGAGCAGAACTCACCGAGCAGCTGTCTGACACCTCTTACAAGGGCGGCGTGAAGGTGAAGGTCGGCCCGGCCGTGGCGCAGTTCGGCGGCACCGTGGACGTGCTCGAAAAGAGCGAGGCGGACCGCAAGATGGTGCTGCGCGGCAAGGGCGCCGACAAGGGCGGTTCATCCGCCTCGATGGACCTGATCGCCCACATCGAAGCCGACCCGGCCAACCCGGCGCACAGCGTGCTGCACGGCGACGCCTCGGTCATCGTCAACGGCAAGTTCGCGCAGTTCGGTGGCCGCATGATGGTGCAGGTGTCCGAGATGATCCTGGTGCAGTTCGTCGAGAACTTCCGCCAGGCCGCTCTGGCGTTGCCGTCGCCGGCTTCGCAGGCCATGGCGGAAGATGCAGCGGTGGCTTTCGGTGGCACGGCGGAATCAACCCCGATTGCGCCCGTGGCCGTGGCGGCACCCCGCACCGCCCCGCCGGTGGCCCAGGAAATCAACGGCCTGGCCATTGTCTGGGCCTTGATCAAGAGTTGGTGGATGGGCCTGTTCGGTAAAAAAACATGACCCCCCGCGCCGCTTCGCGTCACCGCGGCACCAGCTGTCTGGCGAAGCCAGCCCGGCGGTGCCTCTGCGCTGAGTGTGTGGCGTGCGGTGCGGGTGAGGCACCTTGATCAAGGATGCTGACATGAACATGGGCACCGCCCACCAGAACAACGACCGCCTGCTGCGCGAATCGTTGCAGCAGGTGGGTTACCTCGCCGACGCCGACCTGGCCACCACCGTGTGGCTGGCCGGTGAACTGGAGCGCCCTCTGCTGCTGGAAGGCGACGCGGGTGTAGGCAAGACGGCGCTGGCCACCGCGCTGGCGCAGGCGAAAGACGCGGTGCTGGTGCGCTTGCAGTGCTTCGAGGGCCTGGACCTCGCGCAGGCGGCCTACGAGTGGAACTACGGCCGCCAGCTGATGGCGATCCGCCTGCACGACTGCCAGCCGGGCAGCGTGAAAGAAGCCGACGTGTTCAGCCGCGACTTTCTTCTGGAGCGACCGCTGCTCAAAGCCATCAGCCAGGACGGCCCCTGCGTGCTGCTGATCGACGAGATCGACCGCGCCGACGAGGCCTTCGAGGCCTTCCTGCTCGAAGTGCTGGCCGACTACCAGATCACCGTGCCCGAGATCGGCACGCTGCGCGCGCGCAACATCCCGCGTGTGATCCTCACCAGCAACGGCACGCGCGAGCTCAGCGACGCGCTGCGCCGCCGCTGTCTCTACCACTACCTCGACTACCCCACGCTGGCGCGCGAGATCGCCATCGTGAAGACCGCCCTCCCCGAGGCCGACACCAGGCTGGTGGAAGAAGCGGTGCAGTTCGTGCAGCGCCTGCGCAACGAGGACCTGTCCAAGATTCCCGGCATCGCCGAGACGCTGGACTGGGTCAAGGCGCTGCACCGCATGCACCACCACGCCCTGCCCGAAGACATGGCGGTGCTGCTCACCACGCTGGGCTGCCTGCTCAAGACGCGGGAAGACCGCTTCGGTCTGGGCGCCGACCGCGCACGCCAGTTGGTGGAAGGCCGACGCACCGTGGGTGTGGCCGAAAAGGCGCCAGCCAACGCAGCGCCTTCATGAACCACACGCCCGCGCTCGCCCCGTCCGAAACCCTCGCCGGTTTCGCGGCGCTGCTGCGCGACCACGGGCTGGCGGTGGGCGTGGCCGAGCAGCGGGCCATGTTGCAGGCGGCATTGATCGTGGGCGGTTTGCAAGAGCAGCGCCTGCGGGCCGCCTGGCGCGCCATCGCCTGCCACAGCGCGCGCGAGTGGCGGCTGTGGCCCGAGCTGTTTGACCGCTACTGGCACCCCGAGCGCCTGCGCGGCACGGTGCGCGTGAGCGGGCAGACGCGGCCGGGTCGCGACCTGCGCCAGGCCGTGCAGCAGATGCGCGAGCAGATGGACACGGCGCAACAGCCGCCCACCACAGGCAAGACCGCGCCGCAGACCGCCACCGATGCGCCGCACGCGGTTGCGGGCGACAGCGAGGCCGGCACGCCTCGCGCGCAGGGCGGCGCCAGCCGCAGCGAGCCCCAGATGGAAGCCCTGCACCAGCGCGACGGCCAGATGTGGCTGCCGCAGGAGCTGGGCGCGCTGCAGCGCCTGGCGCGCCAGATCACCGCGCGCCTGCGGCCACTGCCCACACGGCGCTGGAAAAACGCCCACCCGGGTCAGCGGCTGGACCTGCGCCAGACCCTGCGCCGCAGTGTGGCCTGGGGCGGCGAACCGCTGGCGCCGGCCTGGCAAATCAAGCGCGTGGTACCGCCGCGCCTGTTCATCCTGGCCGACGTTAGCCGTTCGATGGAAAGCCATGCCGCGCTGTTCCTGCGAATCGCACGCGCCTTCGCGCTGGAGGCGCAGGCGCGCGTGTTCGTGTTCCACACCCGGCTGGCCGAGGTCACACCGCTGATGCAACGCGACTCCGCCGCCGTGCAGGAAAAGATCAACGCCGTGACCGCCGGTTTTGGCGCCGGCACCCGCATCGCCAGCAGCCTGGGCGAGTTCGCCCGGGTGCACGCCCGCGCCCAGCTGCGGCGCGGCGCCCGCGTCTGGGTGCTGTCCGACGGCTTCGACACCGACGAATCCGAAAACCTGGCGATCGCCCTGCAAGCCCTGCGCGCCCATGGCGCCCGCATCACCTGGTTTCACCCCACCCGCGAGGTCCCTGCCGCCGCTGCGCTGCAAGGCGCGCGCCGCCACATCGACCGCTTCATTCCGCTGGCCAGCGTGGCCGATCTGGCCGCCGTGCGCCACGCTTTGCACTGACCACACACCGATTCCCCAAGGAGTACGACGATGACCCGAAACGACTGGATTGCCTATGCCACCCGCCTACAGGCGGCGCAACAAGCCTTTGCCCTGGTGACCGTGTTGCGCGCCCAGGCGCCCACTTCAGCCAAGGCCGGCGACAAGGCGCTCGTCACCGCCGACGGCCAGATCCACGGCTGGATCGGCGGCGGCTGCGCCCAACCCGCCGTGGTGAAAACCGTGCGCCAGGCGCTGGCCAGCGGCCAGCCACAGAGCATCCGCATCGCCCCGACCGACGAGACCGCCGAGCGCACGCTGGGCGACGTGCTGGAGTTCGGCATGGCCTGCCATTCGGGCGGCACATTGGAGCTCTTCATCGACCCCGTGTTGCCCGCCACCCAGCTCACCGTGTTCGGTGATTCGCCGGTGGCGCGGTCGCTGGCCGAGCTGGCGCCACGCGTTGGCCTGCGCGTGGCTTTGGTGGCCGAAGGCGCACAGGGCAGCGACCACCCGGACGCCGCCTGCGTACTGGACAGCGACGATGCCGCCCGCGTGCGTGAGCAACTGAGCAGCGGCGGCTACGCGGTGGTGGCCACCCAGGGCCGCCGCGACCTGCAAGGCCTGAAGGCAGCGCTGGCCTTGTCGCCCAGCCACCTCTGGTTCGTGGCCAGCGAGCGAAAGGCCGGTGTGCTGCGCCAGAGCCTGATTTCGGCGGGTGAAGATACCGACAGCGTGGCCCGCATCATCGCGCCCGCTGGTGAGTCCATCGGTGCGCACACGCCAGAAGAAATTGCCTTGGCGGTTCTCGCCGCCGTGATCGCTGCGCGACGCGGCCGTGTGCCGGTCGCTCAACCCAAGGGCCCAGAAGTCGCGCTCGTGGCCGCCAAGGCCTCCGCCCCGGTTGAAGCTGCAACGGGCGGTGGCGGTTGTTGCGGCGGCGCAAAGAAAGAAGCCGCACCGATACCGGTCGAAACGACTGCTCCTGCTAAAAATTCCTGCTGCGGAAACTGACATGGGCTGCATTCTCAAAGGTGGTGGTGGTCTGTACAGCCGGCTGGTGGTGGGCGCGGTTTTGCTGGCTGCGGGCTCGGGCTCGCGCATGGGCAACCGGCCCAAGAGTCTGCTGGAGCTGGGCGGCGTGCCGCTGATCCGGCGCCAGCTGATCGCGCTCTCGGGTGCTGGGGTGGACGAACTGGTGGTCGTGCTCGGCCACCACGCCGAACGCATCGAACTCGCCGTGCGGGACTTTCCAGTGACCGTGGTGCGCAACCCCGATCCGGACGCCGGCCAGGTCTCATCGCTGCGGCTGGGCCTGCAGGCACTCTCGCCCAAGATCGACACCGTGCTGGTGGCCCTGGCCGACCAGCCGCTGATCAACTCGCAAGACATCAACGACCTCATCGGTGCCTACAAAAAACGGCCCGCAGGCGCCCAGGTGGTGCAGCCCACAGTGGACGACCAGCCCGGCAACCCGGTGATGTTCAGCGGCGAGGTGCGCGAGCAGATCCTGGCCGGTGAAGCCCGTATTGGCTGCAAACAATGGCAGTCGGCCCACCCCGAAGCGGTTCATCGCTGGGCCAGCACGAACCAGCGCTACCGCACCGATGTGGACAGTCCCGAAGACATCGAGGCCCTGGCCACGCGCACAGGCCACCGCTTGCGCTGGCCGACCGACCTCACCGAGCCCGCCTGAGCAGCTCAACGCCGTGACACCCGAGCCCCTGCTGCAACACTGGCCCACGCCCATGGGCGTTCACCGCTTTGCGCAGGCGCATGAAGTGAACCCGCTACTGGTGCGCGTCTTCCAGTCCATGCGCGCCACCGATCCAGAGGCCCGAACCGGCGCCGCCTTTTACGCCAGCCGCGACGACCTTCTGCAGCGCGTACGCCTCGCCGAGTGGGAACAACTGATCGCCTTCCTGGTGGACGGCCTGCGCCAGACCGTGGTGCTGACCAACCAGGGTGCCTGGCCTGAATCCAGGCCAGGTCTGCAGATCGCGCTGCGTGGTATCTGGTTCCAGATCAGCCGCCAGGGCAGCCACCACGACGTGCACACCCACGGCAACTGTTCTTGGTCGGGCGTGTATTGCGTGCAGGTCGATGACGAATTGAAGCGCGCTGCGCACCCAGTTCTGGGTACAGCCAACGGCGTCACCCGTTTCTATGGCCCGCACTTCAACCACCTGGGTGGCGCCCACATGGATTTCGGCAACGCCTACCTGCAGTCGGCGCATGTTGATGTCGCTCCCCAGCCTGGCCAGATGGTGGTATTTCCCTCATGGCTGCCGCATCAGGCCATGCCCTACCAGGGCGAGGCCGATCGAATCATCGTGTCGTTCAACGCCAGCGTGCATGCTGCGTCAGGCTCAGACCAGTTGCATGTTTATGCCCATGTCTGACTTGCTGCACCTTCGCTTCACCGGCTTGCGCGCACCCGCACTGGCGCTGGCGCGCTGGACCGCGCTGCTCATCGGTTGGGTCTGGCTGGGCGCGGAAGGGCAACGCCTGGGCTGGTCGCTGGCCAGCGGCGTGCTGGCCGTGGCGCTGTGGTGGGGCTTGCGTCTGGTGCTTGCTCAGCGGATGCGACATGGAGCGCCAGCGCGAGGCACGTTGCTGACATTGGGCGGATTCACTGCTGCCGGTGCTGGCTTCGTCGCCCAGGCCGATGGGGGTCCGGCCTCCTTCTGGATGCTCATGGCTCTTGCCGTGCTGTGGGCCGCGTGGTCGGTCGCGCTAGATGCGTCTGCCATCACCAGCAAACGTTGCCAGTGCCCTTGGGTGGGCTGGCCGCCGGTGCTCGCCGCGCTCATCACCTGGACGGTGCTGAGCGTCCCCGTTGATCAAGCGTTGACTGGCTTACCCATTGGGTTGGTGCTGCTCGCGGCGTCCCTGCTCGCCAGCGCCACTGTCACCGCTGGTCCTACCGGGTCGCGCCATCTGCCCCCATCCCGGTTGGCCTCGGGCACCCTCCCTCAGACCTCCATGGGCCTGATGATGGGATCGCTCTGGCTCGGTAGCGCCTGGTGTGCCAGCGCCGGCTGGTCTGCGCAGACTGTGGTCGGCCTGCATCTGCTGCTCATGGCCGCGTTGCCGGGCCTGGTGCGCCTCGATGCCATTCCACGCCAGTTGCCGCCGCTGGTGAGCCGCGCACTGCCGCTCACATTGGTCCTGATGGGCGCACTGCTTCTGTATGCCGGCCAACAACCGGCCCATGGACTGGTGGGCATGTTGCTGCTCGCCCTGGCCTGGGCACTGCCCGTGCCATCCAACCGGATCGCCACACCGATGCTGCGCTGGGCGCCTTTGGGCGGCCCGCTGCTGCTGTTAGCCGTCGGCGTGTGGAGCCCATCGCTCGGCCCACAAGCCCTGGCTCTGGCCTATGGAGGTCTGTCCGCGCTGGCCGGGCTCACCCTGATGACCGTGCTGGTTCGGCACTTCGCTCACCAAGTCCGACCGGAACAAGCCGGGACACCCCGAAAGGGAGACGCATCCTCATGAACAGCATCGACATCGACGTCATCCGCACCGCCCTCGACTGGCTCGGCCGTGGCCACCGCGTGGTGCTTGGTACCGTGGTGCGCACCTGGGGTTCGGCGCCGCGCCCTCCCGGCTCGCTCATGATCATCCGCGACGACGGCCAAGTGGCGGGCTCCGTCTCGGGTGGCTGTATCGAAGACGACCTGATTGGTCGCGTCGCCCGCGGCGAGCTGGCGCTTCGCCTGCCCGAAGCCACCACCTACGGCCAGACCGCCGAAGAGGTGCGCCGCTTTGGCCTGCCCTGCGGTGGCACGGTGCAGATCGTGCTGGAGCCGCTCTCGCCGCAATCGCAATTGCGCGAACTGCTGAGCAGCATCCAGAACCACAAGCGTGTGCAGCGCAGGCTCGACATGGCCACCGGCCTGGTGCGCCACGAGCCCGCCCTAGAGGGTGACCGCGTCGGCTTCGACGGCGCCACGCTCACCACCGTGCACGGTCCGCGCCTACGCCTGCTCATCATCGGCGGCGGCCAGCTGTCGCGTTACCTGGCAAGCATGGCCGTCATGCTCGACTACCAGGTCACCGTCTGCGAGCCGCGCACGGAATACCACGAAGGCTGGGAGTCCGTGGTGGGCGTGACGCTGTCCACCACGATGCCCGACGACCTGGTGCTGGCCATGCACCTGGACCACAACAGCGCCGTGGTCGCAGTCACCCACGACCCCAAGCTCGATGACCTTGCGCTCATGGAGGCGCTGCGCACCCCCGCGTTTTACGTGGGCGCACTTGGCTCGCTGCAAAACAACGCCAAGCGCCGCGAACGCCTGCTGGAGTTCGACGTTAGCCCAGAAGAAGCCGATCGCCTGCACGGTCCTGTGGGGCTGAACCTCGGGGCCCTCACGCCTCCCGAAATCGCCATGAGCATCGTGGCCGAGATGACTGCATTGCGTCGTGGCATGGACTTGAGCGGCCCGCTGAGCAACTGGGTGGGGTCCCAGACGATTTGCAAATCCTGTTAGGTGGAGCTGGCATATGGTGGCCCCTGTTGTTTGAACAGCAATCCCCGTTCTTTGGACTTCCCTGGTCAGATAGACAACCTGTCCCTATCCTTTGAGCGTAGGAAGCAGAGATCACGCTCTACGGATTGGTAGCCTGCCCGAAAGAGTACCTGGAGCGCAGACAGTGAGGCGGCGCCGACCGGGTCGCGCAAACCTATGGCCGCAGTCCCTCCTATAGAAGCCGTTCGAGCCAGTGTACGTCGCCACACCGAAAAGCCGCTTCGAGGCAGAAGGCGTGAACTCACCTAGGCGCACCCACCAGCAGCACTCGCTGCAATGACGCAAGTGGAAAATCGAAGGTCGCTTCAAGGCCGGTTGCTGCCGGTGACTTTGCACTCGTGAATGTCGGCCGCCGCGGTCACCTGTCTTTCGAGGATGGAAGGGTCGAACGACCGCTGCGCCTCGGTCACAGGTCTCTCAACACATGCCAGACTGGTCGCGCTTCGAGAACGTATCCTCGCGCCCGGGGTGAGCGGCTGTGCCCGACCCATTTCAGTCACAAAGTGCTGAACACCTGACTGCCAGTCGCACCGCTCAGTCACCAACGGCAATGGCGACGGCGTTTAGACTGCCGCCAGGCGCGATCGACCTGCAGCCGAGCCCTCTCCGTCGCTTCGCTGGTCCTTCGGCCTTCAGGGCGTACGGTCCAATCATTGCTATGTCCAGACATCAGCAAAGCGTGATGCAGCTCGTGCTCAACGGCCAGGCGGGGCCATAAGCGCCTGCGCGACACTCCATCCAACCTCAACATCAACTGTCACTCAGGGACCACGATGCAGATACTGACGAGCTTGCTGACTTTGATCGTACTGGCGCGGGTGCTCGGGCATCTGTTCACTCGGTGGGGCCAGCCGGCCATCGTTGGCGAAATGATGGCCGGCATACTGCTCGGGCCGGCGATTCTGGGGCTGGTCGAACCTAATCCCGCATTGTCAGGCATTGCATCCCTGGCGATCTTCCTGGTCGTCCTTGATGCTGGCCTGGAGATGAGCTTCCTAGATGTGCAGGCCGCCATGCGCGGCCGTGGCTTCATCGTCGCCATGATCGCTTTCTTCCTGCCTTTCGGCGCGGGTGCAGCTGTGGCCTGGGCCTTTGACCTGGACCTCATGCGGACCATCTTCCTGGGACTGTGCATTTCCATCACCGCGATGCCAGTGGCGGTGAAGATGCTCGACGAAATGGGTCTGCTGCAAACCGCCATCGGGCGCTATTCGGTGTCAACGGCGGTCATCAACGACATCCTGGCGCTCTTCATTCTGGGCGTGCTGCTGGCTCTGCCGGCTCAGACAAGCTGGGCCGCGATCCTGTCCACAGGCGGTATGGTGACGCTCAAGCTGCTGGTGCTTGCACTGGCCGTGCTGGGCATCAATGCGCTGCTCGACCGGCTGCATCGGCGTGGTGTCGACGTCTCGGCGGGGCCAGAGAAGCTGGCCGCGATGTTCGGCACCGAGGCCGTGTTCGGCATCGTCATCGTCTTCGTGCTGGCCTTCGGTTCGCTCAGTGAGAGCCTGGGCTTCCACTTCGTCATCGGGGCGTTCTTTGGTGCCTTGCTGCTGGACAAGCGCCAATTCGTGCCTGAGCGCTATGCTGACCTGCGCCGCACGCTCAGCTCGATCACAGGCGGTTTCCTCGCGCCGGTGTTCTTTGCCTACCTGGGGCTGGAGTTCCAGATCTCGGCATTGGCCGAGGTCGGCTTCGTTGCCGCTGTGCTGATCGCAGCGATCGCGTCGAAGGTGCTGGCCGGCTGGCTTGGCGGACGCGCCATCGGCATGTCAAACCGGGAGGCACTGGGCCTGGGCTTCATCCTCAACGGCCGAGGTGCGATGGAGTTGGTGGTGGCCAGCATCGCGCTGGAGCGCGGCTTCATCAATCAGGGTCTGTTCTCAGTGCTGGTGTTGATGGGTGTGGTGACCACATTGCTAGCGCCCATCTCGTTCAACGCTGCTGTCGACCGGAAGATGCGAGAACGGTATCGTGAGACGGGCCAGCTGTGAACGCGTCCCCGGGCACTTCGTCTCCAAACTTTTGGTACGGGTTCGTCGTGTGATTGCATCGCAGTGGGTTGCCCGGAATGCCAAGGTCACTACATTGCCTGCAGCGATAACAGATGCGATCACCCGGCGGAACGGAAATTCACGGGCTTCCCGGATGAGGTTTCCATGACCGTTTGTGTGCGAGAGAACCAGGTGGTGATGACGTGCAACGATCCAAACTGGAAGTCGACGCTGCACATGTGAATCCCCGTAGAGCGGACGGTCAACGTCCGCTCGATGGGTTAGCGAAGTAATCGGCCCGCCCGCGCCGAAAATCGTTCCGAAGAAACACGTGGCGTTGGCCTGCTGAATATGGCAAGGTGGAACGCAGCACCGGCGAAGACCGATGTAGCAATGGTGCACATTGCCCGCAGGTTAGCGTGGTCATGGGCTGCGTCATCGACATTGGTGAGCCGGTTTCGGGCCGCTTTGGCCTGGTGCAGGCATCCCGTTTGAGAGAGTGATCAAGACGACGTACCCGAGCCGGTGCCACGTTCTACTTCTCATGATGGAGGATGCCATGGCACAACGCAAGCGGCCCACCACACAGGCGGCCATCACCCTGACCCACCCCAACGCCGCCGGTGTCGACATCGGCAGCGCCGCGCACTTCGTAGCCGTGCCGCCGGACCGCGACGATGAGCCCGTGCGCGAGTTCGCCAGCTTCACTGCCGACCTGCACCGCCTGGCCGACTGGCTCGACGCCTGCTGTGTGGACACCGTGGCCATGGAGTCCACCGGGGTCTACTGGATTCCCCTGTAGGAACTGCTCGAATCGCGCGGCTTCACTGTGCTGCTGGTCAACGCCCGCCATGTCAAGAACGTCTCGGGCCGTAAGAGCGATGTGCTGGACTGCCAGTGGCTGCAGCAGCTCATGAGCTTTGGCCTGCTGCACGGCGCCTTCCGACCGGCCGATCAGGTCTGCGTGTTGCGCTCGCTCACGCGTCAGCGCACCATGCTGCTGCGCAGTCAGGGGCGCTTCGTGCAGCACATGCAAAAGGCCCTGACCCAGATGAACCTCCAACTTGCCAACGTCATCTCCGACGTGGCTGGCGAGACGGGCCAGAAGATCCTTCGCGCCATCGTCGCCGGCGAGCGTGACGGGCAGGCCCTGGCCCAACTCAGGAACGCGCGCATCCGCGCCAGCGAGGACGAGATCGCCAAGAGCCTGCAAGGCACCTGGCGCGTTGAGCACCTCTTTGCCTTGAAGCAGGCCCTGGACGCGTTTGACTTCTGTGGCGCCCAACTGGCCGAGTGCGATGCGCAGGTTCAGGCGCAATTGCAATCCCTGCATGTGCGTGAGGATGAGCCGACCAAAGGCAAGAAGCGCGGGCGCGCGCGCAATGCCCCAAAGTTCGATCTGCGCACGCAACTCTTCCAGATGTGCGGCGTGGACCTCACGCGTATCAACGGCATTGATGTGACCACTGCACTGGTGGTGGTCTCCGAGGTGGGTGCGGACATGGGCAAGTTCCCCAGCGACAAGCACTTCGCCTCCTGGCTGGGTTTGTGTCCGGGCACCAAGATCACCGGCGGCAAGGTCATGAGCAGCAAGACCAAACGCTGCGCCAACCGCGCGGCCCAGGCGCTGCGACTGGCGGCAGCGGCCTTGCGTTCGAGCCAGTCGGCGCTGGGCGCGTACTACCGGCGAATGTGCGCGCGCATGGACAAGCCTAAGGCCGTCACCGCCGCTGCCCACAAGCTGGCCCGACTCATCTACGCCATGCTCACCCACGGGCAGGAATACACCGATCAGGGGCAGGACTACTTCGAGGAGCGTTACCGCCAGCGCGTCTTGCACAACCTCGCCAAGAAGGCCAAGGCCATGGGCATGCAGCTCGTCTCCGCCGACAACCCCGCTTGAAAACACCTTGGAAATAAATCAGCTGTCTGGTGTTTCTTGAGAGCCGCATTGACCATGACCCAGCCACCGCCGCAAGGACGGGTCGCCGGGTCGGCAGCGCTCGTCTAGGCTTCGATGCACACCACCACGGTCTCGGGCAGCACGCCGTCATCGGACATCGCATCGGCCGCGTCCTTGGACTGCATCGCGGCGCCAAACTTCTCCATGTCCGGAACGTCCATCATCAACGCCACGGAGGTCGGATCCGTCGGGTTGATGAAGGTGCGGATGTTCGTTACGCCGATCAGTCCGAAGAACTCCTTGCGCTTGGGCGAGGCCAGCCAGTGCTTCTGATCCTTGACCTTGTGGTGGGCGACGATGGTGGGCATCGAAGTCTCCTTTAGCGTTTCGGAAAACAAACACTGTTTCACCGATAGCGCCGCGGCCAAGCTAGCGCCTCTTTGAGGTATACGCTCATCGTTCGCTCATGTCCAGCGCGCTGCGTTCAGATTCGCGCCCGTATCGGCCGATGACCAAGCAATAAGCCCGCAACCACGAGCGATGCCGTAGTCGCCCGTGATGGGGCCAATTGCAGGTGCGAAATACAGACGGGGTGTCAGCCTGTGATTCGAGTCATCGGCCTTCCCTTAAGCTGACTTTAGCGAGCGGCACGTGGTGGCCGACAACGCAAGTAGGCCGAGGCGCTCAAAACCAGCCCTACGGGCCAGTGACTGCTTGGAAATGCAGTGCCCGAATTCCGCTTCGGGTTGGTGCCGCCAGTCCAAGTAATGGTGAAGCGGTCGGTGGCGCGGCGGCAGCCTAGTCGCTGAAGCCCTACGACCGTAGCACCTCGTACAGCCGCCACTCGGACCAGGGCAAGTCGAAGCGCCCAACAGCCGCTTTGTTGCAGTCAGCGGGAGCACGCCTTGCCGCGCCCATTGACGGCTCTCGCTGGCGAAGTTGTACTCCAAATCGCGAATGACGCTCCAGGCGGGGTACGGACATTCGAAACTGGCGCCTGAACGTTCGCAGGTGTCCCAAGCAATCATTCGCCGAGCAAGAACGCAAGCGACCGCCATGCCACCCAGACCGGTAGCTGACCGGGGTCGGCCAGACAAGGTCCCTGGAGCGACTGCTCGCGCCAGGGAAGCACTGGTGCTCGGCTCTCCTCCTTCATTCGTGTTGTCCATTTGAACGACCGGTTTGAGCAAGTAGGTGCAATGACTTCCTTTGCTTCATGCAGGTGTCAACCCCTGAAACTGGCAGGCGTACGCCTTGTATCGAAGACAGTCCGCTGCATGTGGAATGACTTGCGACAGCCTCGAATGGCTTCAGCCCAGCCAGGCCTTCACACGGTCCGACAGCGCTTGGGTGCTGATGCCGTAGCGGTCGTGCAGCGTGGGCAAGGCGCCGGCGTCCAGGTAGGCATCGGGTAGGCCCGCTAAGCGGAAGCGAGCCGGCTGAACGCCGTTCTGCAGCAAGCTGCTGGCCACGGCTTCGCCCAGACCGCCCACGACCGAGTGGTTCTCGGCCACCACCACCAGGCGCGGCTTGCGCAGCACCTCGGCGAGGATGGTCACTTCGTCCAGCGGCTTGATGGTCGGGCAGTGCAGCACCGCCACACCGATGTTGTCGGCTTTGAGTGCCTGCGCCACTTCCAGCGCGCGCATGGTCATGAAACCGCTGGAGATGATGAGCACCTCGTCACCGTCCACCAGGCGCTTGGCCTTGCCCAGCTCGAAGCTGTAGTCGTATTCGTCCAGCACCAGGGGAACGTTACCGCGCAGCAGGCGCATGTAAACCGGGCCGTTGTGCGCGGCCATCTGCGGCACGGCCTGCTCGATGTCCAGTGCATCGCAGGGGTCGATGATGGTCAGGCCGGGGATACCGCGCATCATGGCGATGTCTTCGGTGGCTTGGTGGCTGGGGCCGTAGCCGGTGGTCAGGCCAGGCAGGGCCAGACACATCTTCACGTTGAGGTTTTCTTCAGCGATCACCTGGTGGATGAAGTCGTAGGCGCGGCGGGTGCCGAACACGGCGTAGGTAGTGGCGAACGGAATCAGTCCCTCTTTGGCCATGCCGCCGGCAGCGCCCATGAGCAGTTGCTCGGCCATGCCCATCTGGTAGAAGCGCTCGGGGTAGGCCTGCGCAAACAGGTGCAGGTCGGTGTACTTGGCCAGGTCAGCGGTCATGCCCACGATCTCGGGGCGGCTGGCAGCCAGCTCAACCAGGGCCTTGCCAAACGGCGCGGCCTTCACGCGCTGCCCTTCGCCTGCGATGGAGGCGATCATGGCGGAGGTGGTCAGGCGCGGTTTTTTCTCGGCAACGGTGTTCATGCGGCTGCTCCTTCGGGGGCGTTCTGGTCGAGGATGGCGAGGGCCTGCTGCCACTCGGGCGGATCGACGCGGATGAAGTGGTTCTTGTCGCGCGTTTCCAGGAAGGGCACGCCCTTGCCCATCAGCGTGTTGAACAGGATCACGCGCGGCTTGGCTTCCTTGAGGTTGCGCGCGGTGTCAAAGGCGGCGTGCACCGCGGCCAGGTCGTTGCCGTCGATGCGCTGCACATGCCAGCCAAAGGCCAGCCACTTGTCGGCCAGCGGCTCGAAGCCCAACACCTTGCTGGATGGGCCGTCGGCCTGCTGGTTGTTGATGTCCACCAGACAGATCAGGTTGTCCAGCTGGTGGTGCGCGGCCGACATGGCGGCTTCCCAGGTGGAACCCTCGTCGAGTTCGCCGTCGCTCATGGAGTTGTAGACGAAGGCCGGGTTCTGCTTCTGCTTCAGACCCAGCGCCATACCCACGCCGATCACCAGGCCCTGGCCCAGCGAGCCGCCCGACATCTCCATGCCCGGCGTGTAGGTGGCCATGCCCGACATGGGCAGGCGGCTGTCGTCGCTGCCGTAGGTTTCGAGTTCCTCTTCCGGGATGATCTTCGCCTCGATCAGCGCGGCGTAGTGGGCGATGGCGTAGTGGCCGTGCGAGAGCAGGAAGCGGTCACGGCCTTCCCACTCGGGGTCCTCGGGTTTGAAGTTGAGCGCGTGGCCGTAGGCAGCGGCGAGCACGTCGGCCCAGCCCAGGGCCTGGCCAATGTAGCCCTGGCCCTGGACTTCGCCCATGCGCAGGGCGTAGCGGCGGATGCGGTGGGCGCACTGCGCGAGCGCAGGCAGTTTGTCAGCGGATGACGTCATGGAAATGCTCCTGAAAGGGAAAGGGGTGCTCAGCGCAGGATGGATGCGGGCACGTAGGACACGATGGCGAGAACGAGGAAGGCCACGAGGTAGAAAGGACCCATGGCGCGCACGGTTTCGCCCACCTTCACCCGGGCCAGCGCGCTGGTGATGAACAGCGTGGTGCCCACCGGCGGCGTGTACAGGCCGACGGCGAGATTGACCACCATCATGATGCCGAGCTGGACCGGGTCCATGCCGATGCTCTGGGCCAGCGGGAGGAACACGGGGGTGAGCAACAGCACGGCAGCCGGCAGGTCCAGGAACATGCCGATGAACAGCATCATCAGGTTCATCAGCAGGATCACCATCCATTTGGCGCTCACGTTCTCCTGCACCCACTGTGCGATGTGCTGGGGCATCTGGTCGAAGGTCAGCAACCAGCCGATGGCGGCCGAGGCCATGATCACCAGCAGCACCACACCGGTGGCCAGGCCCGCTTCCAGCACCGCGTGGTGCAGCCGCTTGAGGCTCAGGTCGCGGTACATCAGGGCCGAGACCAGGCCTGCGTACAACGTGGAGAGGATCGACACTTCGGTCGGTGTGGCAAAGCCGAAGCGCAGGAAGATGACGATCAGCACGGGCAGCGCCAGGGCCGGGGCGGAGTGCCACAGGTTGCGACGGAACGCCACACGGTCGCGCGGAGCGGTCTCGCGCGGCAGGTTGCGCCGCTTGCCGACCCACCAGCAGGCGAACATGAAACCGCCGCAGAGCAGCAGACCGGGCAGAACGCCAGCGTAGAACAGCGCTGCGATCGACGCATTGGCGCTCAGCGCGAACAGGATCAGCGGAATCGAAGGCGGGATGATGATGTCGATGGTGGCCGCCGAAGCCAGCGAGGCGGCCGAAAACGCCATCGGGTAGCGCAGCTTGCGGTGCCAGGGCATGACGAGCGCGCCGATGGCCGAGGCGTCGGCCACGGCCGAGCCGGAGACACCGCCGAACATCGTGGACGACAACACGTTGACCTGTGCCGGGCCGCCATGCCAGCGGCCGACGGTGGCGGTCAGCACACCGATGATGGCCTGGCCTAGGCGGCCACCCATCATCAGCGCACCGGTGAGCATGAAGAAGGGAATGGCGATCAGCGGGAAGCTCTGCACCTGCGCCACCATCTGCTGCACCAGCAGGTCCAGCGGGATGCGGTCACTGGTGGCAGCCGCCGCCATGGCCGCGATCAGCAGGGCGTGTGCGATGGGCACCGCCGCGACGGCGCCACACAGGAAGACAAAAAGAATGAGTGCGCTCATGATGGGCTCCGGGCGGGTTACCAGTGAACTTCCTGGGGGTCAATCGACGCAGCCGGGAGGGCGCCGTCGGACTGGAAAACGCGCCAGGCCGACTGCGCGGCCAGCAGCGCCAGCATCACCATGCCGCCCATGACACAGCCGTAGGTGACCGACCCCGGCACCTGCAAAATCGGCGACTTCTCGTCGTGCACGATCTCCAGCATGGACAACGTGGCCCAGGCCAGGGTGGCGTACAAACCGGCCACGACCAGCCAGCCGAGCACGCCAATGACGCGACGGGCGGCGGGCGGCACCGCCTCCACCAGGAACACCGTGGCGATGTGCGCGCCTTTTTCGGCGGCCATCACCACACCGGCCATCACCAGCCAGGGGAACAGCAGCTCGGGCAGTTCGTTGGCCCACTGCAGGCTCGACCCGCTGACGTAGCGCAGCACGGTGTTGGCCGTGAGGATCAGGAAGATCACGGCCGTGGTCAGCCACAGCACCAGGCTGCAGACGGCCACGATGGCGCGTTCCAGGGGATTTCGTCGCACGGTTTGCATGGGATGTCTCCAGGGCGCCGGCCCGTACCCCAAACAGGGCACGAACCGACGTCATCAGGTGTATCGGACGGTGACGGTCAGAGGGCACGGGCCGCCGCGATCACCTTCTTGACGTAGGCGCCGATGGGCGAGGCGACCCACTTGGCGTCCACGGCGCTGGTGGCCTTGGCAAAGACCGCCTTGTCCACTGTGGTCACTTGCACGCCCTTGGCCTTGAGGTCGTCCAGCAGCTTGGCGTCGGCGTCGGCCGATAGCTTGCGCTGCAGCGCGGTCGCTTCTGTGGCGGCTTCCTGCACGGCCTTCTTATCCATGTCAGACAGCCGGTCCCAGGTGCGCTTGCTCATCAAAAAGGGCGTCATCTGGAACATATGACTGGTCAGCGCCAGGTGCTTCTGCACTTCGTACAGTTTGCTTGCGTGAATGTTCACCAGCGGGTTCTCCTGACCGTCCACCACACCCTGCTGCAGCGCGACGTACAGCTCAGCGAACTTGATCTGCTGCGCCTCGGCACCCAGCGCCTGCATGATGTCCACCAGCACCGCGTCGGGCGGGGTGCGCATCTTCAGGCCCTTCATGTCCTCGACCTTGCTGATCGGGCGCTTGCTGTTGGTCATGTGGCGGATGCCGTTGTCCCAGTAGCCCAGCACGACCATGCCCTTGTCGGCCGACTTCTGCGCCAGCTCCTGGCCCAGCGGGCCGTCGAGCACCTTGAAGGCCTGCGTGGGCGTGGAGAACATGAAGGGCATGCCGTAGGCAGCGTACTCGGGCACGGCCACCGAAACGGCGCCTTGCGAGTTGGCCGTCATGTCCAGCGCGCCAGTGCGAACGGCCGTCACCATGGCGGCGTCGTCGCCGAGCTGGCCCGAGGGCGCTACCTGCACCTCAATGCGGCCACCGCTCTTGGCCTTGACCACGTCGGCGAACTTGACGGCGGCTTCGTGGCGCGGGTTACCAACGGCGGCGCCGTGTCCGAGGGTCAGCTTCGTGGTCTGGGCCTGAGCGGCCAGGGGCAATGCGGCGGCCAGCGCGCAGGCGGCGAGCAGGGAGCGGGTGAAGGTCTTGCGTTGCATGGTTTGTCTCCAGTCGGTTTGTGGTGGGAACGAAAATTTCAGTGAATCAGCATGCCGCCGTTCACGTCGAGCGTGATGCCGGTGCAGTAGGTCGAGAGGTCGCTGGCCAGAAACACACAGGCACCTGCGATGTCGTCGGCGCGGCCGAGGCGGGCCAGCGGGATGGTCTCGGCGATCTCGGCTTTCTTCTCTTCGGTGAGCTTGCCCTTGATGATGTCGGTGCCGATCAGGCCGGGCGTGATGCAGTTGATGCGGATGTTCTCGGGGCCGAACTCGCGCGCCATCGCGCGGGCCAGGCCGAGCACGCCAGCCTTGGCGGCCGAGTAGTGCGGGCCGCCCAGGATGCCGCCGCCGCGCTGCGCCGACACCGACGAGATGCAGATGATGGAACCGCCTTGTTGCGAGCGCATGGCGGGCAGCACAGCCTGTGACATGTAGAGCGTGCCGCGCAGGCTCACGTCGAGGATGCGGTCGTAGTCAGCGCCGGTGATCTCCAGCGTCTTCACCGGCTGGGTGATGCCGGCGTTGTTGACCAGCGTGTCGATGCGGCCGAAGGCCTGGAGCACTGCGGCAGCGGCGGCATCGCACGAAGCCTTGTCGGTCACGTCGGCCACCAGACCGATGTGCCCCGCGCCCAGCTGGGCTGCAGCGCCAGCCGGGTCGGCGCGTTCGAGGTCGAGGATGGCGACCCTGGCGCCCTGAGCGGCCATCAAGCGGGCGGTGGCGAAGCCGAGGCCATTGACGCCGGCACCGCCGGTGATGATGGCAACTTGGTCTTTGAGCAGCATGAGTCTTGTCTCCTGTGGATTGAACAACGGCAGGAGACGCACCGCCCAGTGGGCTTGTTGGTGGTGGCACTGGGCGTGCCTTGTCTCCTGTTCTGGGAGCGGATTTTGAAAGCCGTCCAAGATGATGACAAGCGATTAAATGTCAGCGTAAGATGACAAAACGTCATCTAACAGCAGGGTTGACCCCATGGCCGCATTGCCCCCCATTGCCAATCTGCAGGCGTTCGAGGCCGTGGCGCGGCGGCGCAGTTTTGCGCTGGCCGCGGCCGAGCTGAACCTCACCGCATCGGCCATCAGCCACCAGGTTGCGCGGCTTGAAGCCATGCTCGACATCCGTCTTTTTGAGCGTAGTGCGCACGGTGTGCGCCTGAGCCCGGCGGGCGAGCACTACCTGTTGCATGTGGGGGCTGCGTTGTCTGCAATCGCCACCGCCACCGACGACCTGCGCCAAGGCATCCGCAACAGCTTGTACGTGCATTCGGCCCCCAGCATCGCCAGCCTGTGGCTCATGCCGCGCCTGCACCACTTTGCCCAGGCCTACCCCGACATCTCGATGAACCTCTCGGCCGCCCACACGCCCAGCGACTTCGCGCTCGGCCAGTCGGACATCGACATCCGCTACGGCATCCCGCAATGGGGCGATCTGGTGGTGGAGCCTTTGTTCATGGAGTCCATCGTGCCCCTGGTCAGCCCGGCCTTCATCAAGCAACACAAGCTCAAACGGGTCGAGCAACTGCTGGAGGTGCCGCTGATCCAGAGCAACGTGAGCATCGTGCAGTGGTCCGACTGGTTCGGCCGCTTCACTAAGCTACGGGCACCCGACCGCTTCTCCCTGCGCTTCGACCGCGCCCAGATGTCGCTGGACGCTGCAACGCAGGGCCTGGGCGTGGCGCTGGAGAGCGCCATGAACGCGGGAGGGCACCTAGCCGAGGGCAAGCTCAAGGCGCCGTTCGGCATGGACCAAGCCATTTGCGTGAAGGCACACTTTGCCGTCTATCCCGAGCGACACGCCAAGCGCCCAGCTGTTAAGGCGTTTCTCTCATGGTTGCATGGCGAGGCCGCGAAGACTCCAACTTCGCGTTGACACCGACAACCTAGGTCGCGTCAAGGCTGGGTCCGGACGCTTAATTTTGGTTACTTGGCTTTTGCATGGCCTCGCGAGCGGTCATTCATCTGGCTGGATTTCAAATGACCGCTCGACCACCTGGCACGGACGTTCAACCCAGTGCGCCTCCGTGTCGACATGGATGATCGAGCCAGTCAGTGACTCATGGCGCATTGCCGGCACAACAAGCGCCACAAGCAATGTACGGAGCACGTGGATCAAAAGAAACGGTACCAAAGCGCCAACTGTGGCACGTAGGTGATCAAGGCCATCACGACCAGGCACGCCACTAGGAACCCCCCGAGGTTTCGAAGCAGTTCGATGATCGGCACCCGATTCGTTCGTGCCGCCACGTAGAGGTTCGCTGCCAGCGGCGGCGTCAACAACCCGAGCTCAATGTTGGTCACCAGGATGATCGCAAAGTGAATCGGGTCGATGCCGTACTTCGCCGCGGTTGGCGCCAGCAAGGGACCCATCAGCAGCGTCGCCGCGTTCGTCTCCATGAACATGCCGACGACCAGCAGGATGACGTTGACCACCAGCAGGAAGATGATCGGGCTGTCGGTCACGGTGACGGCCCACATCGCGATCGATTGTGGCACCTGCTCCAGCACCATCGCACGGTTGAAGATGCTGGTAAATCCGATGATGACCAGGATCGCCGCGGCGGACAGGGCTGCGCTCAGGAAGATCTTCTCCAGGTCGCGCACGCCGACGGCCCGGCTGATGAGCGTGATCAGCAGTGCGTAGAGCGCCGCGATCGCCGCCGCCTCGGTGGGCGTGAAGATGCCCGAGTAGATACCGCCCAGCACCAGAACCGGCAACATCAACGCAGGCAAGGCTCGAACGAAGATGCGCGCTCGTGGGGCCGCGGCGATGTCCGTGGCGGGCTTCGGTTCACCTGAAGGCGCCGCTGCCGGTTTCTCTTTGCCGCCGGGCAGCACCCGACGCGCGAGCGAGGCGTGCACGATCATGAAGGCCACGATCATGACCATGCCCGGCCCGAGCGAAGACAGGAAGAGTTCCGTGATGGATACGCCAACGATCGAGCCGTAAAGGATCAGCGGGATCGAAGGCGGGATGAGCACGCCCAGCAGGCCGGCAGACGCATTGAGCGCCGCGGTGTAACCGGGTGAGTAGCCGCGTTCGATCATCTCCTTGCCCACGGTACTGCCCATCGCCGCCACCGTCGCCACCGAGGAGCCGGTGATGGCGCCCATCAGTGCGCTGGCCAGGACCATTACATGACCCAGGTGGGCCTGCAGCCGCCCGATCAGCACGTCACACACGGCGGTGAGCTGACGGATCAGACCACCCTGGCTCATCAGCTGCCCGCCCAGCAGGAACAGCGGAATCGCCAGCAGGGGGAAGACGGTAATGGTGTCGTAGGTGATGGAGGGCAGCACCGACCAGTCGATGTTCCATCGTTCGGCGTTGACCATCACCAGCAAGGTGAAGGCCACTCCGACGGGTACACCCAGCAAGAGAAACAGAATGAGAGCAGGGCCAATGATCATGAATATTCCTCGCCGACCGAAGGTTCATTGGTCGCGCCACGGATCAGCTCGGCGACGGCGTGCAGCACCACCAGCGCCATGCCGATCGGAAAGAACAAAGCCGGAACCGCGATGGGCGTTCCCAGGTCGAGGCCACGCTCGCCGGAACTGAGCGCGGTCTGGAAGAACTCAAGCGCAGTCCAAAAGTACACCGCCCCGAAGACGATCATCGCCAGCGCGGTGATCACTCGGCCGATCCGGCGGACCCATGGGCTCTTGACTTGCTGGATGACGTCCACGGCGATGTGCGTTCCGGTGTAGGTGCACATCGCCGCACCCACGAAAGTCAGCGGCGCCATCGCGAAGATGGCGATCTCGCCGGTATCTGGCAGGTGGAGGTTGAAGTACCGCACCGCCACGCTGAAGGAGACGCCCACCAGCATGGCGACGAGCGAGAGGATACAGATCCACTTCTCGGCTCGGAACGCGTGGCGTTCCACCGAGAAGAGCCACGAGCTGGCGCGTGCGCTGACTGACATGGGCAACTCCATCACTTACTTACTTGCGTGCGGCCGCGGCCTCTTGGCGCAGCGCAGCGATGCGATCAGCGCCGTAGGTGCCCGACAGCTTTTCCCACACACCCTGGCCCACCTTCTCGAATTCGGTCATGGCCTGCGCCGACGGGCGGACGATCTTGATGCCGCCTGCCTCGATCTTGTTCAGGAAGTCCGCGTTGAGTTGGCGGTTTTTCTGGATCTGCTTCTTCGTCACCTCGGCGGCCGTGTCGGTCAGGATCTTCTTGTCGGCATCGGACAGCTTCGCCCAGAACTTCGAACTCGACGACACCGTGCCCATCGCATAGACGTGATTGGTCAGCGTCATGTGCTTCTGCGTCTCAAACAGGCGCGATTCGTAGGTGATGCTGGCGCCGTTGTCTTGCCCGTCGACGGTCTTCTGCTGCAGCGCCGTGAACAGCTCCGGGAACGGCATCACGACGACCTGGGTGCCGGCTTCCTCGAAGAAACCCTTGATCGCAGCCGAACCGGGAACCCGCAGCTTCAGGCCCTTCAGGTCCGACGGTTTCTCGACCGGACGGCTGGAGTTGGTCACGGCGCGGAACTCGAGCTCGAAGAAGCCGAGGGTCTCGATGTTCTGTTTATTGAGTGTCTCGCGCAGCGTGGTCTGCAGCACACCCTTGGGGTTGTAGAAGATCGCGTCGACCTGCTTGAAGTCGGACGCGATGAAGGGCAGGTAATGGATGTCGAGCAGCGGGTTCAGGCCGGCCAGTGAACCCGGGTTCAGCAGCGCCAGCTCGAGCGAGCCACGCGACAGTTCACGGGCCTGTGCCTGCTCGCCGCCGAGCTGGTTGGCCGGGAAGACCGTGATGCCGATCCGGCCCTTGGTGCGCTCGCCCACCAGCTTGGCGAACTCCTGTGCCGCCTGGTCCATGGTGCTGTTGGCGGCGAAGACGTGGCCCATCCGGGCCTTGACTTCCTGGGCCATGGCCGGAACGGCGGCCAGGGTGGCGAGTGCGAGTGCGGCGCCCGCGATGAAATTGCGCTTGTTCATGGAGTCTCCTATCAGGGTGGAAAAAAAAGTTCAGATGCCCCTGGCGCCAGAGGCCAGGAAGCCGCCATCGACCGGCAGGGTCACGCCGGTCACGAATCCGGCGTCGTCGGACACCAGGTACATCACGGCCGCGGCGATTTCGCCCACGGTGCCGTATCGGTTCATCGGGATCGCGTTTTCGTACTCCCGACGGAATTGCTCGGTGTGCAGCGCACGCGTCATCGGCGTGTCCACCGGACCCGGCGCCACCGCGTTGGAAGTCACGCCCTGCTCGGCCAGTTCGACCGCCATCTGACGCGTCAACGCGATCACGGCGCCCTTGGACGTGCCGTAAGCCGTGCGTCCGGAGCCGACGGCACGCATGCCCGCCACCGATGCGATGTTGACGATGCGGCCCCATTGGTTGCGCACCATCAAGCGTGCTGCGCGCTGGCTGCACATGAAGGTGCCAGTGACGTTGACGGCCATCGTGGCTGCGAAGTTGTCGTCCGGAAACTCCAGGAAGGGATAGACCTTTGCGATGCCGGCCGAATTGACCAGGACGTCGCAGCGGCCGTGTCGCTGCTCGATGGCAGCAAAGGCGCTGTCGACCGATGCGGCATCGCCGACATCGAGGGCTTGCGCTTCTGCTGCAGCACCGTCGGCGCGCAGTTGGGCAGCGGTGGTCTCTGCAGCGGGTTGGTCGCGGTCGGCGACGATGACGATGAAGCCCGCTGCGCCCAAGCGCCGGCAGACTTCGGCGCCGATGCCCATGGCGCCGCCGGTGACGACCGCGACGCGCTGTGGTGTGTTCGTGGATGGCATGAGATGGTCTCCTAGGTGGTTCTGTGTGAATGGGTCCATGCGTCAGGTGGCCGCAGCGCTGCCCCGCAGCGCACGGACGAAGTAGTCGGGAGCGCCCATCTGTCCGCCCTTCAGGGCCAGCTCGAGTCCGCTCAGGTGGGGCGCCGAAGACAGCACGGCGCACAGCGGTGCGCCAGGCGCCAGACGGGCGCAAATCTCCAGTGCGTCGGGTCCAAGGGCCTGCGTGATGCGACTGGATGTGTCGCCCCCCGATAGCACCAGGCGAAGCAGCCGATGGCGACGAACGATGGCGTCGACCACGATCCCCAGCCGTTCGCTGACCAGGCGCCCGCTCTGGTGGCGCGCCTGCTCCAGGCTTTCGCCCCGGAGCTGCAGGCCCTGGATCAAACGGGCCACGCGCGGGTCGGATGGGCCACGAGCGGTGTGCATCACCACGCTGGCGCCACTGGCCAGCGCGCTGACCACATCGCTCACGAGACGCGCCTCGGCCGCGGCTGTTTCAGGGCCGATGGTCAGCGCCTCCACATCGATCGCCACTTCGCTGAAGCCGGCGTCGAGCGCCGCCTCGATCTGCATCGCGCTGAGCTTCGAGGCGCTGCCCGACACGACCAGAACCTGGTCGACGGCGCCGAAGCTGCCGTATCGGTCGGCTGACGCTGCCGCCTTTTCGCCTTGCCAGGACTGCGTCAACGCGTACTCGACGCCGGACGATCCGACCACAAAGAGGGGGGCTTCCAGCCTTGAGGCCATGTGCACAAGACAGTCGCCCGTGGTGGTCAGGTGTTCGGGGCTCAGGCCGTCGATCACCACCGCCTGCCTGGCCGGCGCCATGTCGCGGATGTGTTCCACCAGTTCGGCCGACGACAGGGTTTCGAGCCGGGTCAGAGGCACATTGCCAATGGCCAGCGGCGCCTGATTGCGCAGGTGCTGGGCCACGTCGGATTCCTGCATCGGCGTGACCGGATGCACGCTCATGATTGGGTGGCGGTCGATGCGGTAGACCTCGCCGTCGGTGCCCGAACGCGCGAACAGGTGACCGAACAGGCAGTAGCGGCCCAGCGCTGGCGTGCTGGCCACGATGGGCACCACGGGCTGCGGAAAAGCCGATCGAGACAGTTCGATGACCCGGCCGATGTTGCCCACCGTCGGCGCGCTGTCGAAGGTGGAGCAAACCTTGTAGTGCACGATCTGCGGCGCCAGCGCAGCCAGCCCGCTCAGGACGTCTGGAAGCTCGGCGTCCATCTCGTCCGGCGACATCGCACGGCTGGCGCCGGCCACGCCGATGGCGTCAAAGCCACCCAACGCGGCCATCTGCGCCGCCGTGGGCACCGACAGGAAGAGCGCGCAGCGCAACCCGCCGAAGGCCAGGACTTCCAGTGCATCGGTGGAACCGGTGAAGTCGTCGCCGTAGAAGGCGAGCTTCAAGACGTGGGGCGTGTTCGTCTTGGTCATCGCTTACCGCCCGGAGAAGTGCACCATGGCACGCTTGAGTGCAGGGTGCGTCTCGGCGTAGGTGTCCAGGCCAATGCCCGCCACCGCCGCCTCCCAGCCTTCGCGCATGCTGGCCATGCCAGCAGCAATGCCGTCGGGGTGACCGATGATGCCGCCGCCGGCCAGGTGCATCATGTCCACCGAGCCCAGGGCAGAGTAAAGGTCCGGTGCCTGGCCTGCCCATTGGCCGGATGAGGAGACCGGCATCAGCGGCTGGTGCCCGGCCCAGGGCGAAAGGCAGGCACGTGCCGAAGCAATCACCGACTCGTCCGGCTCCCAGAATTTGCTGCGCAGGCCGTTGACATGCAGGTGATCCACGCCAGCCAGGCGCCACAACTTCTGGTAGGCCTGGAACGAGAAGCCCAGGCCCGGGTGCCGGGTGAGCGCACCCCAGCCGTTGCGGTGGCCGTGGATCGGCAGCTGCGCGTGGCGGCGCAGGTGCTCCACCCCGGCGAAGCCGACCCAGTTGACGCTGACCATCACACAGGTGCCGCCTGCAGCCAGAACCGCGTCGTGGCGGCGCAGCATCTCGTCGATCGAACCCGAGATGTTGATCGCGTACATCGGCATGCGGCCCAGGCGGTCGGCATGGCGTTGCAACACCGGCATGACGGCCCGCAGGCGCTCGTCGAACGGTGCATACGGCGGATCGGCGATCAGCTCATCGTCCTTGATGAAGTCGATGTCGGCCGCGCACAGCTTGTCGACCAGTTCGGCGGTCTGGCCGGGCGTGAGGCCGATGCTGGGCTTGATGATGGTGCCGATCAGCGGCCGGCCGTGGACCCCGGCCAACCGCCGGGTGCCGGGAACGCCGAAGGCCGGTCCGGCGAATTGAGCGGCGTAGTCGGGCGACAGGTCCAGGTCCAACAGACGCAGACCGGTGACCTCTCCAAGCTCGGAAAGGTTGCCCGCCACTGTTGCCAGAAGACTGGACAGGTTGGCGCCGACGTTGGCCACCGGGAACGCGATGTCGATCTCGGCCCGATGGAACACGCCACCGTGCGGGTGGCGATCGACGTACGCGCTGGGCAGCGTGGCCTGCAGCGCCGGTGCGAGCGGCTCAATGCGGGTGACACGAGCGCGTGAGCGCTCCTTCAGCTCGTCCGTCTCACCGGGCAGTGCGAGGAAGGTGCCGCTGGATTGTTCGCCAGCGATGACCTGCGCGACCTTCTCGGAGGAGACCGAACTTTCGACGAAGTAGCGCGCGGTGAACTCGGCGCGGGTGGGTTGCTTGGCCATCGGTCTGTGAGTTAATTTGTGAACTGAAGCGAACGATACGGGGACTTACTCCTTATGTAAAACGATATAATTTCGAAAAGCTGTGACATAAACTCACAAGGCATCCGGGTTGACCCTAGGTCAGAGAGAGCACCCATGACCACGTCCCATCGACTTTCGCTCAATGCATTGCGAGCCTTTGAGGCGACGGCACGTCTGCGCAGCTTCAGCGCTGCGGCTGAAGAACTGTCGGTCACGCATGGCGCGGTCAGTCGCCATGTCCGGATGCTGGAAGACTCGCTGGGCCTGGCGCTTCTGCAGCGCACGGCGCAGGGGGCAACGCCGACCGGCGAAGGGCAGCGCCTGGCGGAGGGCCTCTCAAAGGCCTTCGGGCTGATCCAGTCCAGCGTCGAACAACTCAAGCCGGGCCCGCTCACCCTGGCGTGTTCGGAGTCGATCATGATGTACTGGCTCATCCCCAGGCTGGGTCGCTTCAAGGAAGACAACCCCGAGGTGGAGCTGCGCTTCAACATGAGCCACGGTCCGATCGACTTCGCTCACGACAACGTCAGCGTGGCCATTCGTCTGTCATCGATCGAGCCTCCCAAGGACGCTGTGCGCGCGGATGTGGCGCACGAGTGGATCGGGCCGGTGTGTTCGCCCGAGTACCTGCGGCAGCAACGCATCGAGTCGTTCGAAGACCTCGCACGGGCACGGCTCATGGTCTCGCGCACCCGACCGACGGCCTGGGCCGACTGGGCCCGCTGCAGTACGCAAGCGAATCAGGACTTGCGGGTCGACCAGTCGTTTGAGCACTTCTATCTGCTGATCCAGGGCGCCCGCTGCGGTCTGGGCATGGCCAATGTGCCCCGTATGCTGGTGCGGGACGATCTGATGAGTGGCACCCTGGTGGCGCCCATGGGCTTTGTGCGCGGCCCCAACCGGCTCTCGATCTGGACCGCTCCGCACCTCAGCCGCCGAGCCGATGTGGTGAAGCTGGTAGATTGGCTGCACGACGAGCTGCGAGCAACCGAACCGTGAATCCCATGACTTCCCGCGCCTCAGTCGGCAAGGCCACTTGACAGCTGTTGATGCAAAGCCATGCTTGGAACCTCTCTGTCACTTCAAGGCTGAACTGAGTCACTCGCACTTGAGTCCTGAGCAGCGACGACGTTCATTACCGGCCATTCGATGCTCTAGGAACGGTATGACCGCTCTACCGCCGAAAGGAAACATTGGTGCACCGATACTTGCCATTTGTCTCTCTGTCTCTGCACTGTGTTTGTCCTTCGCTGCACCCAAAAGCTCCTTGACCGGCTGAGCTCAAAGCCTGATCCAGAGTCGGCACCGCCGGACACAGTCCTCGGCGACTGGTACGCCAATCTGATCCGCGTAGGCCGAATCCAAGTTGTACTCGCTGTCAGCGAGCGAAGCTTGTTGCCCGTAGTGGTGCCGGCACGGGATAGTCGAGCCCTAGTTCAGCGACTCTGCGAGGCCCTGGAGCCGATCCTCACCGAAATCGGCGTTCCCGCGGACGAAGCGGCTGCCGAGCGCGGTGCGATGCAACGTTGGGCAGTTGGAAAGACGGCAAATCGCAGAGTCCTGGGATCGCTCAACGACTTGGCATTTCAGCTTCAAGTCGGGCTGCTCAACTTCCCGGATCGTACGCTGATGGCGCAATCGCTCTGGTTGGCCAAGACGCCCCTGAAAGTCATCGACTACGGTGCACCAGACCAAGCCACACTCGCTGCGTTCGCTGCTCACCGGGCGCTACAGGCGGCCATCGGCCGATGACCGCTTCACTCTGACGCGAGCTGCAAGTAGCGACCCTGTGCAGACAATCGCCCACGGCCCGCAAAGTGGTCTCTCAAGGCACAAAGGGAGTGCACAACAACATCGAGAAGATCGCGGGTGCGATCTCAGATAGCGAGAGGGATCGGGGCGTTGTTCGGTACCAAAATGAGCGCCAGCGGATCGATGAAGCGCGCTGATCAATCGAAAATGACTTCAAAATGGATCAACGCCATGTCGGTGCTTTTTGGAGCGCAGCTTTCAATGTCATGGTTCTAATCGAAGTTTTCAGGCTTTGATGCCTGCTCTGCCCAGTCAAAGAGTTCTTCGCCAAGAACCTTCTTCAGATACGCAATCGTGACGTGGTACTTGACGGCGGCGGGGCTCAGAAAGTCATTTCTGTTGGCGTACGCTGCAGCAGTCTCACGGAGAAATTTCAGGCCGAGGATGTCGTTCGGGAATTCAGGTGCGTCGTGCGTGGAGTAAGGCTTCTTCACTTCACCAGGAAGCCAGAGCATGTCACGCCAAGAGCGAAGCTTTATAAACGGGTTCAGCAGCAGAACATCATCCTCGCGGCGCAACCAAACCTTCTCACTGGCAAATTGGTCAATGATGCCTGGCGTTCCAGTGTCATACGGCTTCCATGCAGACGGCAGAATTGTGATGCCGATCCACTTCTCACGCTGCTCAGCCCTATAGGCCTCGACCATCGCGCGGCCGAAGTAGAGCTGGTGTCGACTACTTGAGTCGGACTTGACCTCGAATTCCCCGAACGAAATAGCGCCCCGGGCGGGTATGCGGGCAGCAAGCAGGGCCGATAGCACCATGCCGCCAATCGCATAGATGTCAAGGAATGCCCAGTCGCCGTACCCCTTTGATTCTTGGTAGTAGACGAAGGTGTCGGAAAAATAGATCGTCCGGAACTGCCCGTTCAGCCTCTCCCATCGATGGAAAGGCTCGAGCGCCTTTTCAATTGTCGCGTAGACGTCCTCATGTCCGCGTGTTTCGACCAGCTCACTGAAGCCTAGGATGTCAAGGAAGAGCAGATAGCGCCCATTTGCCAGGGCTGGATCGTTTTGAAAGGGCTGCATGGGGGGCTCAGTTCAGATCAACTATAAAATCACCTGCCGGCGATGGTCTTGCTCCTGCGCAGTGAGCGACCGGAAGATAGTAGCTAAGGCTACTATCACAGTGGACCGCGCTTGAGTCACACTATCATTCTTTCGTCTAGTCTTTCCGGGAAACGAATGAGAAAACCTCTTTTCACCATCGCACTCCTCCTTTTTTCTGCGCTCGGATGGGCACAGAGCAAAGGCGACATTGTTTCTGAGTATTTGTCCATCACAGACAAGGACGGCAAGGAGGTCGTGGCGAAAGCCCCCCTTCCACCAGGCTCCTGGCATGTTGTGAGCGCCGTGGTTCGAAACTCTACGGGAGGCAACACCCGCGCAGTGATGAAGGATGTGACGCTTGACAACATTGCTGAGGGTCGCGTTCGTATGGCTCTATTCATCACTGCGCGGGTCAACGACTCCCCTATCCGTTGGGAAGATGACTTCTGTACCGACTTCCCGAGGTTACTTAGCAAAAACGATTTCGGTACTCACCTCTACAAGCAGAAATGCATCATCGTATGGATGAACACATTTCTGCAAAGCCAGAGCAACGGTGCCAGAAGCACGCGCGCGTATCTTGATGGACTGGGAGTTAAATACGATTCGAATCAAATTGGATTTTCTTATGGGCGCCATGGGGATATCGGAAGATTTCTAATCTACGAACTTTCATTTTTCCCGTCCAACTACGGATTGGACAATCCTGTGGTGACTAATCTGATCGATTCTCCCTACTACCCAGCCAACATCCAAAAGTCGCCAGAAAAGGCCACCTTTGCAAAGGCTGTCATGGCATACGCGGAGTCAGTAGCACCCCAACTCGACGACTTCTACTTCGGCAAAGAAACCGCACCTCTGCCGGAATTCAAGCCCAATTGACAGGGTAAAAATGACGTGGCCCGTGCCTTACTAGGAGCACCATGATCACCGAATGCCCAAGTTGCGAGGCCAAAGTCGACTGCACTGAGAAGGGCGAAGTTGACCTCGACATTGAGGACACTGGCGTCCCAAACAAGTACGTTCTTCTGCAGTGCAAGGTCTGCCACCGACCGCTACTTGGTGTTACAGAACTGATCCAAACTGGCACCGACAGCTGGGAATGGGACGCTGCTACCAGGGTTTGGCCCACCCCCGAGGACGCAATTGACTGGAGCATCCCCGAGATTGCACGTGAATCGCTCGTAGAAGCACAAGTCTGCTTCAAGGCCAAGGCATATCAAGCGTGCGCCGTGATGTGCGGGCGGGCGATTGAAGGTCTTTGCAAACATCACGATGCAAAGATAAAGACGCTCGCAGCTGGGCTCAAGAAGCTCAAGGTCGACGGCGTAATTGACGACCGCATCTTCAATTGGGGGGAAGCCTTACGGGCGAACCGGAACCTGGGGGCCCATGCGACAACAGCCAAAGTAACGAAGGAGGATGCAAGAGATCTTTTGGACTTTGGCTTAGCCATCTGCGAGTACGTATTTGTTCTGAATGAAAAGTTCAACCGCTTCCAAGACCGGCGAGCAAAGGCTTCGCTATCCCCTCTGTGAAGTTGAGGCACATGGGCAAGGCTCCCTGGCCGCTTCCGCGGTTGTAAGCATCTTCCCTTAAGCGGGCCGCCTCACCTCAAACGTTGAACGACTGCATTTCCGAATGTGAGGTGACCGCAATTGGCCGGGACCACCAGTTCTCGCCTGTACCAGGAAGCTGACGCTCACAGTGGAGTCGGACAGAACGACCGCTTTCTCACGTCACCGCCGGCGCGAGTCGACCCGATGCGGTCGGTCACCCACCGTCCAGAAAGCGGTCAATCAACCCTCCAACGTCGGGAAAACCGCACCCAATACACGTAGACCTGCTCGGTGCTGAGGCTATAGTGCATGTACCGAATGTGCTCGCGCAACTGGTCCAAAATCCGGGTGAACTGCAACGCAGGAGCGCTGGGTTTCACAGAATTTTTATAACTGGACATGCATCCATGTGTATTGAGTGGATAGCCATGCTGCAAGCCACATTCAGGAGGAATCGATGACCAATTTATGGAGCAGCGCCCAACTTATAGAGCAGGTTTTGCTCTGGACATTACGTTAGCGCTATGAGCAACGAAGCCACAATTACTTACCTCGGAAGGGCAACTGGCCCCACACCGGATATGCTGGCCGCGGCGCCATATGAATCTTTCGGCTTCTGGTTTCTAGTTGCTGCATTCGCGCTGTCTCTTGCGTGTGCGTTCGTTCTAGCTTTCAAGGGCCGCGCTCGTGGTTCGTGGCTCACGATTTCGGGCCTGCTCATTGTGCTGTTGTACTTCGTGTTCCAAAACACATTGGCACAAGACGCTGAGCTTCTTTATAGCCCTTGGGGCAATGCTGTCGCATCCATCGCCTACGGCCTGGGCGCGCTCCTCATTTCGCTCGGCTATGCACGTTTTGCTGTGGCTACGCTGCGGGCCGGTCGTGCGCGCTAACCAGAGCATAAAGCCGACGTCTACGCCTCCGCTGCGCTCCGGCGCGGCCGCGGCTTATGCTCGGCTACAAGGGCTTCCCCCCGAAAGTCAAACACTGACCCAACCGTGATGCATCGCGAAGCGATGGATCACGGAATGCGTTTTTCGACTTGACTTGATTCCATTGCCACCTTCAGCGTCGGGCCTGCGTTGCTCTCAGAGCAAGGGATGCGGACAGCGAAACTACAAACGGTCATCGATGCTGCTTGAATAGCAGCGGACCCTGATGAAAGACGCGCGCGGGGGACCCATTCGTTAGCCGAGGATGGTCGGCGTTGCCACCGGCCCTGGACTCCTTGAGTATCTCGGTCACGCCCCGCGCAGGTCCTCAACCTTGACTCATCAACGCTGGCTTCACGCGGTGGTGGAAATCGAATCAAAACTCCTTTGAGGGATGTGTGCTGGTGAGGGGCAGGTCAGATGTTCAGGCCGGTAGCCTGAAGTCCTCGCCCCGACTGAGAACGGCCCAGCACATGCGGGCGTTCTTGGCGGCTATGGCCACCACGGCCTTCCAGTATCCGCGCCGCTGTGCCAGTGCCGTGGCCCAGCGACTGATCGGGTCACTCTTGTTCTTGGCCGCGGCCAGCACCGCCCGCGCACCCAACACCAGCAGGCTGCGCAGGTACGGGTCTCCGGCCTTGGTGATACGACCCAGGCGCTGCTTGCCGCCTGAGCTGTACTGTCCGGGCACCAGACCCTGCCAGGCGCACATCTGGCGCCCGCATTTGAAGTCACGCCCATTGCCGATGGTGCTCAGCAGCGCCGTGGCGGTGGTCTCACCGATGCCGGGCAGTTGCATCAGGCGCTGGGCCTCGGTGCTCTGGCGCGCCATCGCGCGGATGTGCTGGTCGTACTGCGCGACGCGCTCATCGAGCCGGGTGACCTCGCTCAGCAGGTCCCCGATCACGGTGTTGGCCCAGCCTGGCAGATCTTCCAGGCGAGTCATGGCCTCGCGGCGCACGACGGCGGCCTTCAAAGGCAGCACGATGCCCAGCTCCGAGAGCAGACCACGGATGCGGTTGAGCGTGGCCGTGCGTTGTTCGATAAACCCCTGGCGGGCGCGGTGCACCAGCAGTTGGCCTTGCTGCGCGATGCTCTTGACGGGCACGAAGCGCATGTTGGGGCGGGTGACGGCTTCGCAGATCGCGGCGGCGTCGGCCGCATCGTTCTTGCCACGCTTGCCCGAGAGGCGGTAGGGGATCACGAACTTGGGAGCCATCAGGCGCACGGTGTGGCCGAAGGCCTGAAACTCGCGCGCCCAGTGATGGGCACCGGAGCACGCTTCCATGCCGATCAGGCACGGTGGCAGCGAGGCGATGAGTTCGAGCAGTTTGGCGCGCGGTACATTGGGGCGGACCAACACCGCTTGGCCTGTGGCGTCCACGCCGTGGACGGCAAAGACGTTCTTGGCAAGATCAATTCCGATGGTGACAATGCTCATGGACTTCCCCTTCCAACAAACGAGTGAGTTGATGAGAGATCGAACTTCCCATCGTGGCACTGTGTTGCCGTACCCCGCAACTGCGCGGATCACCCGGGACGGGGAAGTCCCTTTCATTCGTTAGGCCGCAGAAAGCACCTCTGCACCGCGCTCCAACCTCCGTCCCCACTAACCTGTGACCCCAGTGAATAACGCACAACCGAAAGTCCCCGAATTGGCGCCGCTCCTCGGGCAGTGGAGCTTGATCTCTTTCGACCTCGAGTCTCAGCAGAGTGGCGAGCGACGACCAGCCTGGGGCTCAGGTCCGGTGGGGCGACTAGTGATACTGCCCAGCGCATTCATGATTGTTGTTCTCACGGCAGCGAATCGTGCCATACCGACGACCAACGATCAAAGAGCCGAGGCCTTTATGCAGACGATCGCCTACACGGGTCCCATTGAGGTCGAGGGCGACCTCATGAAGACCAAGGTGGACGTGAGTTGGAACGAAGCTTGGACAAGCACTGTTCAGACACGTGCGTTCAAGTTCATCGGTCAGAATCTCTCACTCATATCGACCTGGGCACCGAGTCCCTTTGACCCGAGCGTCATCGTCCGGGGAATTCTTGAGTGGAAACGCGAGGCTTGAAGCTGCGGCCTAACCCCTCGCTCAAGCGGAGCGCCAACGGCACAGCGCCTGACCCGCGAAGCGCTGAGGTTATCGTCGCGCTTCGCGGGCCAGTCGCCATGCCGCTGTCGCCCGCTTAGCTCGAACGTTGGGCATCATGAAGCGGCGATCGTTGGCTCTTGCAGCGCTGCTATTCATAGCAGCTGCGGGAAGCACCACTCAAGCAAAGGAAAGTTCAGTGATATCGCTCGATCAGCTGAAACAGATGTTCGCTGACATGCGAGCGAACGCTGGCTACAAAAAATGGAACGTCGACGGACCGCTACTTTGGGGCTACTTCTTCACAGACCCGGACTCAAAGAAGCTTGAGCCAGTTGCTGAATACCTTTCAAGCAACGGCTACCACTTTGTTGCCATTTACCCCACCGATGACAAGAGCACATTCTTTCTGCACGTCGAGAAGGTGGAGCATCACACCCCAGAGTCGTTGAACCAGAGAAACTTGGAGTTCTACAAACTGGCAAGTCAATTCAAGCTAGAGTCATACGACGGTATGGACGTCGGTCCGGTAGAGAAATGACGCCCAACCCATCATTCCACCGGACCGACTCCGGCGGCCGGTGAATTCCCATGTTGAACGACTGCATCCCCATTTGACGGCCGACCCCTCCTGGCCGGCAGTGTGAGTACGAGGCCGCGCCAGGAAGCTGACCTTCGGTTCATAGGTTCCGCCAACGGCCAAAGTCAGGTTCAAGCAGCCTAATGGAAACCCGGTATCGGCCACCTACGGCCCTTCACCTTGCTTGGCCGTCGGACTGCTTGAGGCTGAATTGAGTGTCTGCGCCGACTGAATTTTGACCCAATCAACATCAAGCATGCTCTTTGGCCATGTAGCGCCGCATGGCATCGATCACCAGCGCGGGGTGACTCATGTGGGCGGCGTGACCCGCCACGTTCATGACCTCCAAGGTGCTGCCCTTCAGTTGCTGGTTCAGATATTCACCCACCGCAAGGGGAACCAGGCTGTCTTCTTGGTGTTGAAGAATGAGGCAGGGGCGAGACACCTGGGGCAGGTCGGCCCGGTTGTCAGCAAAAAAGGTGGTTTGCGCAAATACCCGCATCGCGACCGGGTTGGTGGAGCAAAAACTGTCGGAAAGCTCACCAGCCAACGCTTCGCCCTGCGCGGTACCCGCCACCACGGACGATAGGTAATTGGCCCAGCCAATGTAGTTCTGATCCATGAGCGACAACAGGCCTTGGAGGTCGGCACGCTCGAAGCCTCCGGCATACTCCGGCGGATAGTTCAAAAAGCAGGGCGTGGGCCCCACCAATATCAAGCGATCAAACAAGTTAGGGCGTGCAATCGAAGCCAACAGTCCGACGTTGCAACTGGCAGAGTGGCCCACGAATGTGACGCCGCTCTGCAGCCCTTGCGCTTCGCACACGTCCAGAACGTCTTGCGCATAGCCGTCCAAGCCCCTGTAGCGAACGGCGCTGAAGGCCGATAGCTGCGACTTGCCGCTTCCAACAAAGTCAAACAAGACTTGGCGATGTGTGCCAGCGAAAGCGGGCGTGATGCGGCTCCATACGGATTGGCTACAGCCAAGCCCGTGAGCAAACAAAATCGTAGACCCTCTGTCTCCCAAGGTGTTGACGTTGTTGCGTTTGTTGACGTTCATGGACTTCAAATGATCAGGATGTTGAGCAGTATCGCGGGGGGTTCATGACTTCAAGCGTTCCGCAACAGGCCGTTGATGTGCGACGTTTCGCGGCATGGCGGCGCCCAGCGTTCACCACAAACCGCCACGAGCGGATGCATGTCCATAGGGGCCTCGGTCAGCAGACGCTGGGCCTCCGAGACCTGAATGCCGCCGAGTTTGGCACGACGCTGCTGCAGCAACTGAAACCGCTGGTCTGATCCGTCAGCGCATTCGCCTTGCGCCGGCGTCGCGACATGCGCCGTTGCCGTCGTCATCGCTGACGCTGTACGACTGGGCTTTTTGGCGCTGGTTTCACGGCGGGCAACTTCGCTTTGTCGCAAGAACTGTTAGCACCGGTTGCTGTGGGCGTGATCTGCGCTTTCAACGGCTCATTCATGAGCATGTGCGTTGTTCGTAAGTGAGGCGCTTTTTCGGGTTTGTCTGCGACCAGTCCAGGCTGTCTTCGCTCAAGCACAAGACTCACCTTTGGGGGAGTCCACTCCCCATTTGGACCGGTTGAGTAGTCAGCCAAAACGCGTATTGCACTAATATTCTAAATATCGTTAGAATGACAGCATGAAAAACCGCGAACTCAAAGACCTGCTCTACGAACAGGTCGCCCGCATCGGCAAAGCCCTGGCCAGTCCCAAGCGGCTCGAACTGCTGGAAATGCTCGCCCAGGGCGAAAAGTCGGTGGACGCGCTCGCCGCCGAGCTGTCCATCGACATCAAGCTCGCCAGCGCCCACCTGAAAGCCCTGCGCGATGCCCGCTTGGTGACCAGCCGGCGCGAGGGCAAGTTCATCCACTACCGGCTCACCGGCCCCGACGTGGCGGGCCTGGGCGTGACGCTGCGCGAGGTGGCCGAAGAACACCTGCTGGAACTGCGCCTGGCGCTGGACCAGATGGCGGCGAATCCTGGCCAGCTCGCTCCGGTGGACCGCGAGGCCCTGATGGCGCAGGCACGGCGTGGCGAGGTGGTGGTGATCGACGTGCGCCCGTCCGACGAATACGCCGTGGCGCACCTGCCGTTCGCCCGCTCCATGCCGCTGGCCGAAGTGGAACAACACCTGGCTTCTTTGCCGCGCGACAAAGAGATCGTGGCGTACTGCCGCGGTCCGTTCTGCCTGCTCTCCGACGAAGCCGTGGCCATGCTGCAGGCGCGCGGCTACCGCGCACGCAAGGTGTCCGACGGCGTGAGTGAGTGGCAGGCCGCCGGTCTGCCGCTGGAGCGGCAGGCTGATTGAACATGAACCAGGAGATCCCTATGAGCTCGGTGCTTTTCATTCTCAACGACGCGCCCTACGGCAACGAGCGTGCCTACAACGGCCTGCGACTCGCCGGCACCCTGACCGCCAAGGCCGGTGTGCAGGTTCGCGTGTTCCTCATGGCCGATGCCGTGGGCTGTGCCAAGGCCGGCCAGAAAGTGCCCGAGGGTTACTACAACGTGCAACTCATGCTGGGCAAGGTGTTGCGCAAGGGCGAAGTGGCCTTGTGTGGCACTTGCATGGACGCGCGAGGTTTGAGTGAGGCGGACATGGTCGAGGGCGCCAAGCGCTCTACGTTGGCCCAACTCGCCGACTGGACCGCCGAGGCCGACAAGGTCCTTGTTTTCTGAATGACTCGAAAGCACACCATGTTCCCAGGCCGCCGCAACGTGCTCCTGCTGGCCGGTAGCCAGGCCCTGATGCTCTCGGCCATCGTGCTGTCGATGAGCCTGGCCGCCATCCTGGGCGCGTTGCTGGCGCCCGACAAAAGCCTAGCCACGCTGCCGGTCGCGGCGATGGTGGTGGGCACGGCCATGGCTTCGCTGCCCGCGGCCATGCTCATGCGCCGCTGGGGCCGCCGAATGGGGTTCCTGATGGGCGCCGGCCTGGGGGTGGTGGGCAGCGTACTGGCCGGCTACGCCCTCTGGCAGCAGTCGTTTGAGCTGTTCGTTCTGGGTCACCTGCTGCTGGGCAGCTATCAGGGATTTGCCAACTACTACCGATTCGCCGCCGCCGAGGCGGTGGACGCGGCGCACACCACACGGGCGATTTCCTGGGTGGTGGCGGGCGGGGTGGTGGCGGCGTTTGTGGGGCCACAACTGGGGGAATGGGGGCGCGACTGGGTCATTTCCGGGCCGTTCGTGGGCTCTTACCTGGCGCAGGCCGCGCTCAGCGTGGCGGCGCTGGGTCTGCTGTCGCAGGTCCGGCTCAAGCCGGCGGCATCGGTGGCGGCAGGAACGGCCCGGTCCGTGTGGGAACTGTTGTCGCAGCCCTTGTTGCTCACCTCGATCCTGGGGTCGGCGGTGGGCTATTCCGTGATGATCATGGTGATGACGGCCACGCCGCTGGCCATGCTGGGCTGCGGTCTGCCCGGGCCAAGCGTCACTCCGGTGATCCAGTGGCATGTCGTGGGCATGTTCGCGCCCTCGTTCTTCACCGGCAACCTCATCAAGCGGTTCGGTGCGCCACGCATCATGCAGACCGGCTTCGTGCTGCTGCTGGGGCATGTGGCCATCGCACTCTCGGGGCTGGAGTTACTGCACTTTGCCTCGGCGCTGGTGCTGCTGGGTGTGGGCTGGAACTTCGCCTTCGTGGGTGGCACCGCGTTGCTGACGCAGACCTACCGCCCTGCCGAACAGCTGAAGGTGCAGGCGATCAACGAGTTCCTGGTGTTCGGCCTGGTAGCGGTTTCCACCTTGTCCGCAGGCTGGCTCTACGACCGCTACGGCTGGGCCACGCTGAACCTGGCCGTGGTGCCGTTTCTGGTGCTGGCCTTGCTGGCGTCCGTCCGTACTGAACTGAAAACCATCCGCTTGCGGGAGGTCCTATGAATTTTGAACAGTTTGTCCTTTCCTATGAACCGCAGATCCGCATGGGTTTCTTCGTTGGGGTGTTCGCGCTGGTGGCCCTGTGGGAGCTGGCCGCGCCGCGCCGAGACTTGAAGCTATCGCGCAAGCAACGCTGGACCGCCAACCTCGGCGTCGTGCTGCTCAACACGGTGATTGTGCGGGTGGCCTTTCCCGCGGCCGCGGTGGGCATGGCGGCCCTGAGCGTCGACAAGGGCTGGGGACTGCTGAACAACTTCGATGTGCCGTTCTGGCTTGCCGTGCCGCTGGCCGTGGTGGCGATGGACTTCGTGATCTGGCTGCAGCATGTGATGGTGCACGCCGTCCCCGCGCTCTGGCGGCTGCACCGCGTGCACCACGCCGACCTCGACTACGACCTCACCACCGGCGCGCGTTTTCACCCCATCGAGATCGTGCTGTCTATGGGCATCAAGTTCGCCACCATCGCGCTGCTGGGAGCGCCCGTGCTGGCGGTGGTGGTGTTCGAGGTGTTGCTCAGCGCCTGTGCCATGTTCAACCACGGCAACATCCGCCTGCCCGAGCGGGTGGACCGCGTACTGCGCTGGTTTCTCGTCACGCCCGACATGCACCGCGTGCACCACTCGGTGGAAGACGACGAGAGCAACTCCAACTTCGGTTTCAACCTGACCTGGTGGGACCGCCTGTTTGGCACCTACCGCGAGCAGCCGCGCGCCGGCCAGCTGGGCATGACGATCGGCATCCACGACCACACCGACCCGCATGAGGTGGCGCGTCTGCCCGGCATGTTGATGTTGCCGTTCAAGGGCAAAGTGACCGACTACGCCATCAACCGCCGCAACTGGACCCCGCCCGCCTCGGACGCCAAGCTCTGAACCCGCACCGATTGACCCGAAACACACCGATGAACATGCCTCTTTCGCGCCGTCGCCCCATCTTGTCCCTCGCCGGTTTGTTGTTTTCAATGGCGGCCATTGCTGCCTTGCTGCTGGCCGGCATTGGCTACCGGCAGGGCTGGTGGCACTTTCTGCAAGGCCTGCAGATCGCCGAGTGGGCGGTGTATTCGGCGGCGCTGGGCCTGGTGCTCTCGCTGGCGGCTGCAATCACCGCGCGTCCGGGTCGGCAACCGCGCCGGCGCGGTTTCGTGAGCGCACTGCTGGGTGTGCTGCTGGCGCTGCCGGTGCTGGGCATGGCGCTGCAGTGGGAAGTGGCGACGCGGACCACGCCGCCGATCAACGACATCAGCACCGACACCGAGGACCCGCCGGTGTTCTGGGACATGCCCAATCCCACGGAATACCCTGGCGAGAAGTTCGCCACCTTGCAGCGCACGGGTTACCCAGACATCGCGCCGCTGCTGGTCAAGCAGGCACCCGACGCGGTGTACGCCCAGGCGCTGGCGCTGGTGAACGAGCGCGGCTGGGCCGTCGTGGCCAGCGACGTGGCGGAAGGCCGCATCGAGGCGGTGGCGACCAGCCGCTTGTTCGGCTTTGCCGACGAGGTGGCGGTGCGCATCTCTCCCGCCGAAGGTGGTGCGCGCGTTGACATGCGATCGCGCTCGCGCCTGGGCAAGATCGACCGCGGCACCAACGCCCAACGCATCCGCGCCTACCTGGGCGATCTGAACCAGCACTTGGGCCAACCCTGACCGCGCAACACCGGGATGGCGGAAAGCCCTATGCCCGCCTGCCGTTCATTGCGCGAAAATATCAGCATTCACTTATTTTTAACCCCGATCCGTTTTGAGACAGCCATGAAACTGCAACACCTCGCGCTCGCCACCCTCACCGCCGCCAGCCTGCTGCTGACCCCCGCCGCCCACGCCGACAACAAGGCCATTGCCGTGGACGAGATGGAGGCTTATCTGGAATTCGTGGACTACGGCGGCGGCGTCATCTTCGCCGAGCAGATCCCCGCCGACGAGTGGAAAAAGATGATCGTCATCGACGCGCGCGACGCCGGCCAGTTCGCCAAGGGCCACATCCCCGGCGCCATCAACATGGACTGGCGCCAGGTGCTGGCCAAGCGCAACACCATCCCCAAAGACAAACCCGTGCTGATCTACTGCAACACCGGTTCGCTCTCGGCCCAGGCAGGTTTTGCGATGCGCGTGGCGGGCTGGGACAACCTGCGCATCCTGCAAGGCGGCATGGAAGAGTGGAAGGCCAAGGGCGGTTTCGACGCCGCGGCCAAGGCCACCGCACCGGCCAAGCACTGAGCCCGATGTCGAGCACCCAGGCGGCCATTGCCGCGCTGCGCCAGTCGCTCTCCAGCACCATCGTCGGCCAGCACGCGCTGCTGGACCGCCTCGTGATCGGCTTGCTGTGCGGCGGCCATGTGCTGGTCGAGGGCCTGCCTGGCCTGGCCAAGACCACGGCGGTGAAGGCGCTGGCGCAGGGCATCCACGCGCCGTTCAAACGCATCCAGTTCACGCCCGACCTGCTGCCCGGCGACCTCACCGGCACCGACATCTACGACCCGCGCAGCGCCGATTTCCATTTCCTGCCCGGCCCGCTGTTCAACGACATCATCCTGGCCGACGAGATCAACCGCGCACCGGCCAAGGTGCAGGCGGCCCTGCTCGAAGCCATGCAGGAACGCCAGATCACCGTCGGCGGCCAGACCCGTGCGCTGCCCGAGCTGTTCATGGTCATGGCGACGCAGAACCCGGTGGAGCAGGCCGGCACCTACCCGCTGCCGCAGGCCCAGCTCGACCGCTTCATGCTGCACGTGAAGCTTGGCTACCCAAGTGCCGACGAAGAAATCCAAATCCTGCGGCTGGACCGCGAGCGCGCGCTGGCCGAAGGCAGCGGCCAGGCCGCCGCACAGCCGCTGACGGTGAGCGCGGCCGACGTGCTGGCCGCGCGCGCCGAGGTGCAGCGTGTGCACGTGTCGCCGATGATCGAGGCCTACGTGGTCGCGCTGGTGCGCGCCACGCGCGAGCCCGGTGCGTTTCGCCCCGAATGGGCCGGCGTGCTGCAGAACGGCGCCAGCCCGCGCGCATCGCTCGCTCTGGTGAAGACGGCGGCCGCCTGGGCCTGGCTGCAGGGGCGCGATTTCGTGGCACCGCAGGACGTGCAGGCGCTCGCGCCCGACGTGCTGCGCCACCGCATGGAGCTGGGGCTCGAAGCGCGCCTGCAGGGGCTGGACCGCGACGTGCTGCTGCAAGGCCTGATCGCGGCCGTGCCGGCACCCTGATCGCGCGCATGTTCGCTGCCCGCGTTGACGCCGCGCCGCACTGGCCCGCGCTGCTGGACGCCGCCGAGCTGGGTGCGCTCGCGGCACGTGCGCGCGACTGGGTGCACGCACCCACGCCGCTGGAGATCCACGAACACCACGCAGGCGACTGGCCGTCCACCGCGCTCGGGCGCGGGCTTGATTTCGAGGAAGCCCGCCCCTACGCGCCAGGCGACGACCTGCGCGACATGGACTGGCGCAGCACCGCGCGCCTGGGACACCCCTTCATCAAGACCTACCGCGAAGAGCGCCTGCCGATCTGCCACCTGGTGCTCGACCGCACGGCCACCATGCGCTTTGCTACGCGCCGCCGCCTCAAGGTTGCGCAGGCCGCGCGCGTGCTGCTGCTGGCGGGCTTTGCCGCCATGGACGCCGGCATGGCCGTGGCCGCCACCGCCTGGGACGAGCGCGACCTGTGGTGGCCCGCGCGCCACGGCGAGGGCGCCTGGCTGGAACTGGCGCAAAGCCTGATCGCTCCCTGCCCGCCGCCGTTGCAGCTGCAGGCGGCCACCCACGCCGATGCTCACGCGCTGCAGCGCCTGAATCATCTGGCACAGGAGCTGCCCGCGGGCTGCCACGTCTGGCTGGCCAGCGATCTGGTCTGGCTGGGTGAGCGCACCGCGCCGGCGCTGGCGCGGCTCGCACACCGACGGCGCCTGCGCCTGGTGCGCGTGCTCGACCCGGTGGAAACCGGCTGGCCGGCGCTGGGCGCGGCGGGCGTCGAAGACCTCGCCACCGGCGCGCGCCATTGGCTGGGCGGCCAGGCCGCGCTGAACGAGCGGCTGCGACGCGCCAACGCCGAACGCCTGGCGGCGCAGGACGCGCTGCTGCAGCGCCACGGGCTGCGCGCCATCGACGTGGCCACGCCGCAAGACGGACTGCTCTCCACTCTCGGTCCCCATGGCTGACGCGCTCGACCAACTGAGCCGCCCCATCGCACCCCCGGTGGTGACCCCGCCCGGGTGGTGGGACACGTTCTGGGCCAGCCCCTGGGCGCAGGCGCTGCCCTGGGTGGCGGGCGCGGTGGCCGCTGCGCTGCTGATCGCACTGGCCGGGTGGGCGCGCCGCCGCTGGCAGCGGTTGCAAGCCCGGCGCGCGCGCCGGGATGCATTCGCGCGCATTGCCGCCGTGTGGGCCGACGATTCCGCCACGCCGCAGGCCCTGGCCACCGGCGCGCAGTCGTTGGCCGGCTGGCTGCATGCGCACGGCCTGCCTGTGAGCGAAAACGAAGGCCGTTGCATCGACCGGTGGCGTTTCGGTCCGTTGCCGATGGCCGGTGGGCTGCTGGAGGAGCGTGCCGCGGTGCAGGCGCTGCTGGCGAGGCTCGCGCCGCAGATCGACGGAGCGGCACCGTGAACGCGCTCGGCTTGCCGGCCATCGTCTGGGGTCAGCCGCTCTGGCTGGCGGGCCTGGCCTTGCTGCCGCTGTGGTGGCTCTGGGTGCGCCGCCACCCGGCCGCGCCGCCAGTGGCGGTCTGGCTGCGGCACCCGCACATCGGCGCGCTGCTGCAGCAGGCCGGGCAGGGCGCGGTGCCGGCGGACCACTGGCCCCGCCTGTGCCGCAGCCTGGCCTGGGCCTTGCTGCTGCTGGCCCTGGCCCAGCCGCGCAGCCTGGGCGACTGGTTGCAACCGCCACCGCAGGGACGCGACATCGCGCTGGTGATTGACACCTCGGCCTCGATGGAGGCCGAAGACTTCCGCGTGAAGACCGCCGATGGCGACAAGACGGTGAGCCGCATGGCCATGGTGCGTCAGGTGCTGGCCGAGTTCGTGGCGGCGCGCGAGGTGGACCGCTTCGCGCTCCTGGTGTTCGGCAGCGAGGCGGCCCAGCTCACACCGCCCACACACGACCTGCCGCACGTGGTGCGCCAGCTCAAGCGCCTGCAACCCGGCGTGCTCGACGACCACACCGCGCTCGGCGACGCGATGGGCCTGGCGCTGCGCAGCGTGCGCCACGAGCGGCTGCGCCCGGCCATCCTCATCGTGAGCGACGGCGACCCGTCCAATGCCGGCGACCTGCAGCCCGCCGAGGCGCTGGCCGTGGCCGTGCAGCTCGGCGTGGCGATCCACACCCTTCAGATCGGCGCCGGCCCCGCCAACGCCGATCCGGCAAACGCCGCCGATCCGCAACCCACACTGCAAGAAATTTCGCGCCTGAGTGGCGGCACGCACTGGCGTGTGATGCGCACCGAAGACGCACAAGCCGTCATGCGCGCCATTGATGCGCTGGAACCCACGCTGCGGCCCGCGCCCTCGCAGCGCGACGTGCACGAGTGGTACGCCGTGCCGCTGCTGCTGGCCCTGCTGCTGCTCGCGCTGGCCGGCTGGCTGCAAGGGCGCCCGGGGCGGAGGAGCGTTTCATGAGCGCATGGAGCGTGCTGCTCGATCTGCAATGGCGCTGGCCCTGGGCGGCGCTGCTGCTGGCGCTGCCCGCTGGCCTGGCGCTGTGGCAGCGCTGGCGCCACCGGCGGGCGCTGGCCTATGCCGACGAAGCCCTGCGTCCCTGGGCGCTGTCCACGCCGCGCGCCGATGCGGGCCAAAAACTGCAGCGTGCGCTGGCAGTCATGGCCTGGCTGTTGCTGGTCTTGGCCGCGGCCGGCCCGCGCTGGCCGGTCAGCCAGCCAGCAGACACAGCGCAGGCGGGCAGCGGCGCCGGTGAGCGCGCGGGCGCCACGGCGCTGGTGTTGCTGCAGCTGTCCGACTCCATGCGTGCAACCGACCTCGCGCCCGACCGCCTGACGCGCGCGCGCCTCGCACTGCTGGACCTGAGCGAACAACAACGTGGCGAGCAGGTCGGTCTGCTGGTCTACGGCGCACAAAGCGGCGTGCTGCTGCCACCCACGCACGACGCCGCGCTGCTGCGCGACGCGCTGAACGCCACCGGCGAAGACCTCGTGCCCGCCGGCCGCGCCGACCTGGCCCAGGCCCTGACCCTGGCCGCGCTCGAACTGGAGCAACTGGCGCAAGAGACCCCCGCGCGTCAGCCCGGCACGCTGCTGCTGGTGACCGATGCCGACAGCGACGCACTGCAAGGCGCTGCTGGCGCGGCTGTTGACGCGGTCTTGCGGCGCCTGCGTGTGCAAGGTGTTGCGCTGCAGATGCTGCTGGTCACCGCGCCGACCGCCGCCACCGCCGACACCGGGCCCGCCGCCAGCGGCATGGGCTTCGGCGCGCCGGTGGCCGACCCGGCCGCTTACCGTGCGCTGGCCGTACAGACCGGTGGCAACTCGGTGCACGTGAGCGACGGCACCGAGGCCGTGCGCCGCTGGTACCAAAACAGCTTTGACCGCCTGGCCGTATCCGCCACGCCAGCGGGCCGGGCCGTGCAGGGTTGGCGCGAAGGCTTCGCGCTGCCGCTGGCGTTGGGCGCGCTGCTGATGCTGCTGGCGCACACGCCGGGCTGGCCTGCGGGCGCGGCTCGTTTCGGCCAGCGGGTGTGGATGGTGCTGCGCCGCCGGCCATCCGGTCAGGTGCTGTCGGCCGGGTTGGTGGCGGTTGTCTTGTTGCTGACCAGCGCACCCGAGCGCTCATGGGCGCAGGTAAGCACCGCCGCACCGTTTGCCACCCGGCAGCAGTTGGCCCAGGCATCGCAGGCATTTGCCACGCAGCGGTGGGCGCTGGCCCAGCAGCGCTACGCGCTGGTGGGAGGCTTTGACGGCCACTTCGGCGCCGGCGTGGCCGCGCTGCAACTGCACGACGGTCTGGCCGCGCAACGCCACCTGGGTCTGGCCTGGACGCTCGCCACCACGCCCGCGCAGCGGCTCGACGCGCTCTACAACCTCGGTCTGGCACAGGCCCGGCTCGGCCGCTGGACCGCCGCCGCGCAGGCCTTTGGCGCGGTGTTGCAGGAGCGCCCGGGTGATGCGGCGGCGGCCAACAACCTGCGCATCGCCGGGAAGGAAGCCACCCGTCAGCGCGCCGGCGTGGGCGGCCCGCAAGACCTGTATGGCCGCCGGGGCAAACTGGTTCAAGGCCAGATAGACCCCAACGGCACCGGCAACCCCGAGGAGCTCGACATGCCCCATGGCGGCAGCAGCTACAGCGACAGTGCGGTCGACGCGCGCGGGGCCACCGCCAGCGCCCCTGCGGCCCGGGCGCCGGCCCCGGCCTTCGTGCCGCAGCCCGGACACCTGAACGCTGGCCTGGCCAAACTGGACCGCCTGGCCAATCCGCGGCCCCGGCTGTTCAAGGGCCTGATGGCGCAAGACACGCCGCGTGTGAACCGCGCGCTCGCCACGGAGCGCCAGCCATGATGCGGCTGCTGCGCGTTTGCATCGCTGCCTGGCTGTGGGCTGCGCTGTGGCCGCTGGCTTTTGCACAGGCACCGGCCGCCGCACTCCAGACCCTGCCGGGTTTGGTCGCCACCCTCGACAAGAGCCGCATCGCGCTCGGCGAGCCGGTCACGCTCACACTGCGGCGCCCGGCGTCCCAGGCACCAGGGCTGGACACGCTGGACCTGCAGGCGCTGCGGGCAGACTTCGACCTCGCCACGCGCAGCCTCGGGCGCGACGCCAGCACGGAAGACCTGCGGCTCACTCTCTACCCATTGCGCGCGGGCACCCTCACGCTGCCGCGCTTCGCGCCGCGCGGCCAGCCGCTCACGCTGCAGGTGGACGACGGCCCGGTCGACGGCGTGACCAGCGCCGAACCCGCACCGCGCGTGCGGGTGCGCGTGTTCAGCGAGCCCGACAGCGCCGCCGGCTGGGTGGTGCGCCAGCCGGTGCGCCTCACGCTCGAAGCCTGCTTCACCGGCCAGCTGCTCTGGCAGCCGCCCACATTGGCCTCGCGCAACGGTCTGAGCGTGCGCCTGCTGGGCGAGCGCAGCGAAGCGGGCGAGATCGACGGCCAGCCTTGCACCGCACAGCGCTGGCAATGGGCCGTGGTGCCGCAGGTGGCCGGCCCGCTACGGCTGACCTGGCCGCTGCTGCAGGCTACCCGCTTTGGCAACGAATGGCGCTTCCCCGCGCCAGCTGTCGAGGCTGTGGCGCGTGCGCTGCCGGGCTGGTTGCCGGGCGAGCTGCCGCTGCGCGAACCGCAGGTGCTGGGGCAACGCCTGCCGAACGAAGCCAGCCTGCGCGACCCGCTGGCGTGGGAGCTGGAGATCGAGGGCGACTACGGCGACGGCACGCTGGCCGATCTGCTGCGCGCGCAGCTCGCGGGCGATGCGGTCTGGTCGGCGTATCCGCTTGAGGTGCGGCCAGCGCCAGAGCGTGGCCTCTCGTCACGCTGGTCGGTGCGCCTGCTGGCCCAGCCGCAGAACACCGGTCCGCTGCAACCGCCCACCCTGCGCCTGCCCTGGGTGGACCTGCAGGCGGGCGGGCCGTCTCAGGCCTTGCAGCAGGTGACCGTGCACGCGGAAGTGGTCGAAATCAGCGATCCGCAGGCTGGTGCAGTGTGGCATTGGTTGATCGGTGCGCTGAAGGTTCTGCTTGCTGCGGGTGCCACGTTGTGGAGTGCGTGGCGGCTGCGGTGCGGCTGGCGTCGGTACCAGCGTGCATCACGCGAGCATGCACGGTTGCTCGACGCTATCGAACGCAGCACCGGAGCGCTGGAACTGCACCAGGCGCTGGCGGGCCTGGCTGGCGGAGATACCAGTGGTGCCACGCTGTTCGAGCTGCTGGTTCGGGTGCAGACCCGCTGGCGCGGCCCTTCGCTGGTCGATTGGGCAACACGCTTTGAGCGACTGCGCTTTGGCGCCGGGGCCGATGCGGAGATGGGCTTTGAGTCGCTGCGGCTTGAGCTGTCGCACCTGGCTCGGGCAATGCGTCCTCGCCCGTCAATGTCAAACCGCTGAAACCCACTGTTTCGATCATGATCTGGCGTGCTTGTCGCGAAAGCGACCTGGAGCCTGTAACAGCTTGGTTGAATTCAAAAGTTTTCCAAATAGCACTCCACTGTGACGAGCTATCGCCGATAACTTTCAAGAGCGCCCTTTCTTCATTCCAAACATCCAACGGTGCGACATGAACATCGACAGACTCCTGAAGCTTCCCAACACCTTGCCTTCAGCGCCGAAGGTTGTGCGCAAATTGATGGAAACGTTCAATCAGGAAGACGTGGACACGCTGTATGTGGCGTCTTTGCTTGAAGAAGACCCGGTGCTGACCGCCAAGCTGCTGAAGACCGCCAATTCCGCCTACTTTGGGCTGAGTCGCTCTGTCACCAACGCCAGGGATGCCCTCAATGTGATGGGCTTGATCAAAGTTCGCGCGCTGGTCATTGCGGCCTCATTGGGTGAGGGTTTTCGTTGTGTGGGCGGAGTCAACCACACACAGTTCTGGCGCTACAGCATCGCTTCGGCCAACCTGTCCCGCTGCATCGCCCTGCCGATCAAGATCGACGAGAGCACGGCTTTCACCGCTGGTCTTGTGCACAGCATTGGCGAGCTGATGATGCATGCGGCCATGCCCGAAGCCATGATGGATCTGAACCAGCGCGTGCCCGTGTTGGATATCAAGAGGGCCCATGCCGAACAGGACTTGTTTGGCTACAGCTACGGTGAAGTGGGTGCTGCGCTTGCCCAAGAATGGCGTTTCCCACAGAAGATGATCGATGCCATTCGTCACCAGGCTGCACCGTTTGAAGACGATGTGTACGAACCGATTGCGGGTGTGGTCCACATCGCTTCCTGGCGTGCCCGCGGTCAAGAGATGTCATTGAGCGGCGAACAGTTGATCAGCAGCTATCCCGACCCGATAGGGATGGTCCTTGGCATCAACCCTGACAGCGTGATGGAAGAAATGATTCCCTCGTTCACGTGCGAGACTGACGACGCTTTGTCCGAAGAAATTTAGTTCGGTACCACCAGTCCAGGTGATGGGGAAGCGGTCGGTGGCGCGGCGCCGTCCGGGTCGCGGAGATCCTGTGACCGCAGTACCTCGTACAGCCGCCATTCGGGCAAGCGCCGGTTGCCGAACCCAACAGCCGCTTCGTGGCAGTCAGCGTTAGTACAACCACCGCCGGCGACCGGCTCCAGTCGCTGCACTCCCGTCCTAGATATCAGGAAGTCGGTTTGAGGCTGGTTGCCGTAGGTTAACTGTGGTTGCTTTGCAGCCCCTAGGGAGGGTCTGCACAACCTCGGCCCTGCTCGCGTGATGTGAGAAAGTGACGGCATGAAGCAAATGAGCCTGGGCGAGAGCGGATACGAGCGCAAGACCAAGAGGACGCGCAAGCGCGAGTTCCTCGACGAGATGAACCTGGTTGTGCCGTGGGCCGAGTTGGTGGCGCTAATTGCGCCGCACGCGCCAGCAACGGGCACGAAGGGCGGGCGCCCATCGTTTGCGGTGCAGACGATGCTGCGCATCCACTTCCTGCATGTATGGACCCGACGCCATTTGCAAGCCCCTTTTGGTGATGTTCAACGGTCTGCACACATGTATACGGCTTGCTGATGGGCAGTCGTCGATGCATGCCCGCAGCCTTGATGAGATCCGCGCGTTCCGTCCTTAGTAGCAGTTCGGCTTGAGTGATCAGCCGACAGAAAGTACAGGCTCCCGGAACGCTGGTCTAACCGGTTGTGTCATCACGTTTAAGAGGCTTCGAAAACCAGTGTGGGTGCTCTCCCTTTTTTTGTGTTTTTGAACACGGTCACAGCTACGCCGCAACCATCGCGGGGCAGTAGTTGGTCTCGTGACTCAACATCGCCTGAATGATCCGTGCGTTCTTGTTTGCCAGCGCAACCGTGGCACGGTTGTACCCTCGCCGGGCAATCAATTCCTGCAGCCAGCGACTTCGCGCATCAGATTTGCAGGCAACACGGATCAATACCGATCGCGCCCCGTGGATGAGCAATGTCCGCAGATAGCCGTCACCGCGTTTACTGATACCGAGCAGACGGTTCTTTCCGCCTGATGAGTGTTGCCGTGGCACCAACCCGATCCACGCTGCGAGATGTCGTCCATTCTTGAACGCTTTGGCGTTCCCCACCGCTGCAACGATTGCCGTTGCCGTGATGGCTCCCACACCAGGAATGGTTGCGAGTCGTTGACACAGAGCCGAGTTCTTCATGAAGGATGTGATCCAGTCCTCGGCTCTACCTATCTGGTTTTCAAGGACAGGCAGAACGTGGTCAGCTCCCCATCCGGCTCCGAGAGGATGTCGGGAATGGAGCGTTTGAACGCAGCAGGTGACTTGGCGATGATGATCCCACGCTCGGCGAGCAGCCCTCTTGCCTGGTTGATCAGGGCTGTGCGCTGGTGCACCAACAGCTCACGAACACGATGAACTGCCTGAATGTCTTGTTGCTCAACAGACTTCACAGGTACGAAGTTCATGCTTGGGCGGCAAGCAGCCTCAACAATGGCTTCGGCATCGTTCCTGTCGTTCTTGTTCGTCTTGACGAAAGGTTTGACGTAGTGGGGGCTGATGAGCTGGACATCAATGCCCAGCGCTTGGAACTGCCGGGCCCAGTGGTGTGCGGAGCTGCAGGCCTCCATAGCGATGGTGCGCGGAAGAAGTTGACGAATCGTTTCCATCAGCGCAGGGCGCGATACTTTGGATCGGTGCATCGCCTGACCTCGGCGATCTGCTCCGTGAAGCTGAAACACACGTTTGGCAAGGTCGATCCCCAGGATGTCGATTTCCATGATGAACCTCCGCATTTCAACGGTTGATGAGGGACACACAGTTTCGCCAGAGGGTGGCGTCGGGTCCATCTCAGTAACAGTGGTTCAACCTGTCGGACCCGGCGATGGAAGAGGCGCTGTACGACACGCCGATGTTTCGCGAGTTTGCCGGGCTGGACATGGGCGAAGACAACCTGCCCGACGAGAGCACCATCCTTCGCTTCCGTCATCTGCTGGAGAAGCATCAGCTGAGCCTGCAACTGCTGGCCACCGTCAACGCCACGCTCACGGCCAAAGGCCTACTGCTCAAGAGCGGCACGGTGGTCGATGCCACGCTGATTGCGGCGCCCAGTTCGACCAAGAACAGCAGCGGCGAACGTGACCCCGAGATGCACCAGACCAAGAAGGGAAACCAGTGGCACTTCGGCATGAAGGCTCACATTGGCGTGGACGCCGATTCGGGCCTGGTGCACAGCGTGGTGGGCACGGCGGCCAACGTCAACGACGTGACGCAAGCCAGTGCGCTGGTGCACGGAGAAGAGAGCGATGTGTTCGCTGATGCGGGCTACCAGGGCGTGACTAAGCGCGAGGAGACGCAGGACATTGATGCGAACTGGCATGTGGCCATGCGCCCCGGCAAACGCAAGGCCTTGGACAAGAGCAGCCCGATGGGTGCCGTGCTCGACAAGCTCGAACATGTGAAGGCCAGCATCCGGGCCAAGGTGGAGCACCCGTTCCGTGTCATCAAGCGCCAGTTCGGGCATGTGAAGGTGCGCTACCGCAGGCTGGCCAAGAACACGGCGCAGTTGCACACGCTGTTTGCGCTCTCCAATCTGTGGATGGTGCGCCGAACGCTTTTGAGAGAGGCCCGGGGATGAGTGCGCCCGCAGCAGCCCGATGGGGCGCAAATGGGCTGCAAATCGCCCCTCGAACGCTCCGAATCGAGTTGCTGTTGCCGCCATCTGAAACATCGCAAATCAGCTCTCGTCGCAGTGGGTGTTGTGCAGACCTTCCCTAACCTTCCGCCTGGGCGCGGAGGAATACGGCATCGACATCCTGCGCGTGCAGGAGATCGGCTCCTAAGAAGAGCCCACGCGCATCGCCAACGCACCGGCGTTCATCAAGGGCGAGGTCAACCTGCGCGGCGTTATCGTGCCGGTGGTGGAGGACCTGCGCACCAAGCTCGGCTGCGAGAAGGTCGAATACAACGGTTTCACCGTGGTGATCGTGCTCAACGGGCACGGTCGTGTGGTCGGTGCGGTGGTGGATTCTGTGTCCGACGTGCAGGAGCTCAGCCGCGAGCTGATCAAAACAGCGCCCGAGGTGAACACCAACGTGGACGAACGAATGCTGATCCTGATGGACATCGAAGCCCTCATGAGCAGCGCTGACATGGGCTTCATGGAGCTCAGCTCGCAGCACCTGCAGTAAAGCAGCGCAGCGCCACTCCCATCCGTTCACTTCGGGCCTGATCCATGCTGAATAGCTTGAGCTTTCGAAACAAGATCGTGTTGCTGGGGGTCGCCTCCATGCTGGGCATCGCTTTGATCGCAACCTTCTCGGTGTTGCAGTCTCGGCGCCAGATCATAGATGGTCGTGAGGGGCAGTTGGTCACGGCCGTGCAGTCTGCGCACACCATCGTCGAAGGCTTTCATGCCCAGGCCGCCGCCGGCAAGAGGAGCGAGGCTGCGGCGCAGGAAGCCGCCAAAGAAGCCTTGCGCCGCGCACGCTACGGTGCCCCGATGGCAAGGACTACTTCTACATCTGGACGCTGGACGGCGCCGGTGTCATGCACTCGATGAAGCCCGAATGGGGGTGCCAGTACTTGACGGACAAGATCAAGGACGGACAGGCGTGGACATCATCGTGGCGCTCAGCCAGGGGCTGCGCTAGATAGAGCAGCGATGGGCATACCTTTGTCCAGACCAATTTCCCCCGCCCGGGCGAGACCGTTCCGATGCCCAAGTCGCAATACGTGATCAAGGTCGATTGCTGGAACTGGATGGCCGGATCGGGCCTGTACACCAGACGATCTGGACAGCTTGGTGCGCAGCGCCATCGTAAGGAACCTGGCCATAGGGCTGTTGGCGCTGCTGGCCATTGGTGGCATCGGATGGGCCATCCTGCGCAGCGTGATGCGCCAGATCGGCGGAGAACCCAGCGAGGCGATGGCCGTCATGCAGGACGTGGCCCCGGGGCAACCTAGTCGTTGAACTGCGCAAGGTGTCTTCGGGCAGTCTGCTGGCCTCGCGGGTAGAGAGAGTGGCTTCGCTGAGCCAGACCGTGAGCCAGGTGCGCAGTGCCAGCGACATCATCGGCGTGGCCTCCAGCGAGATTGCCAGCGGCAACTAGGACTTGAGCGTGCGCACCGAATAGGCCGCGAGCAACCTGGAAGAGACGGCGGCCAGCATGGAGCAGCTCACTAGCACGGTGCGCCAGAGCGCCGACGCAGCGCGCCAGGCCAACCAGCTTGCTGCGTCCGCCTCGGCCATCGCCGTGCGTGGCGGCCAAGTGATCGGCCAGGAGATCACCACCATGGACGAGATCAACCACAGCAGCAAGAAGATCGGCGACATCATCGGCGTGATCAACGGCATCGCGTTTCAGACCAACATCCTGGCGCTGAACGCGGCGGTGGAACCCGCCCGGACGGGCGAGCAGGGCCGGGGCTTCGCGGTGGTGGCGGCCGAGGTGCGCCACCTCGCGCAGCGCCGAGACCGCGAAAGAGATCAAGGGCCTGATAGGCGTCAGCGTGGACAAGGTCGATGCCGGCACCCGCCTGGTGGCCGACGCGGGCCATACCATGAGCGAGATCACGGCAGCGTCGGGCGAGCAGAGCGACGGCATCGGACAGGTCAACGTTGCGGTCAAGCGGCTGGACTGGGTCGTGTTAACACTAATTGCGGTGAAAGTCACCGGATGTGAAACTGCAGGTATGGAGATCACACCAGAGCAATTCAATCGCATCGAACACTGGTTGCCCATGCAGCGCGGCAACGTCAGCTTGAGCAACCTGCAAGTGGTCAACGCCATGTTGAACTAAACCGCTGACGCGGTGGTTGGCACTCCGGTGCAGCCACCGCGTTTTGCATTGGGGTTGTGACCTTGACAGCTTGAGTGCGAGGGTCAGCCTTGAAGACGGGAATGTTCCCGACTTCAA
>Ga0209416_1000086_pt1 | contig 107633 bp, 107 predicted proteins | sample RifGroF1_FD_184001 | JGI IMG/M metagenome (GOLD analysis project Ga0209416, IMG submission 184001) | Groundwater microbial communities from Rifle, Colorado, USA - Groundwater F1 (SPAdes) (version 2) | ecosystem: Environmental > Aquatic > Deep subsurface > Groundwater | place: Rifle, Colorado... | reverse complement strand
TTGTGGCCCTTACAGGTTTATCAGGTTCTGGAAAGACACTGCTTAGTCTAGCTGCAGCTGTACAGCAGAAGAAAAACTATTTACAGATTTATCTAGCCCGACCTATTGTTCCTTTAGGAAATGATATAGGTTTTCTTCCAGGAAACATCATGGAAAAACTTGATCCATACATGCAACCTCTATACGACAATCTTGAAGTTATAAAAAAGGAAAGTGGCTCCAGTACAATGATTCAAGAAATGCTTGAAAAAGAAAAGATAAAAATTATTGCATTGCCTTACCTAAGAGGCCGATCATTACCTCGGGTATTTTTCATAATTGACGAAGCTCAGAACCTCACACCACACGAAATCAAAGCAATTGTAACTCGTGCAGGTGAGGGAGCTAAGGTCGTTTTTACAGGAGACATAAACCAAATAGATTCTCCATACATGGATGCTCGATCTAACGGTTTAAGTCACTTAATTCATAAAATGAAGGGACAAGATCTGTTTGGTCATATTCACTTAGTAAAAGGTGAACGCAGTAAATTAGCGGAGCTGGCTAGCACTTTGCTTTAACAATGGTTCTAAGGCATCATGTAGACTGTTGTATCGAATTACATTTGGTGCCATAAACATATCTCGATTGTGGGGGTAGTCAATTAATGCAATGTGCTCCCACTCGAGATTAAGATCCAAATTGCTGGGCATGAAGAATTCTGGCTTATCGTCAATGATGACATTCGCCCGCATTAGGGCCGCCAGGGCATTCTTTTGCCAAGTGACTATAACGTTCGGACCATGGAATCCCCACTCTTCTAGCCATTCCTGTGTTTGTCTCATGGCCGATTTTCCGATGGTATCCAACCTACTTGTTACAAAATATATATCATAGTTAAAATATGTGAGCAATCGTAGATCAGAAAGCCCCTGTCTGTCTAAAATATCAAGGCTTTGCCAGAAGTCTTTGGTTTCCCGTAGGATCTTCCAGGCCTCTTTTATAACCTTTGGAGTTGCCCCTGGATACCAGGTTCCCCAATCCCACGAAAGTGCCTCTTCTTTTTTAGTAATAATTGGACCACCAATTAACTGGTTAAATATTTTACTGTATGCTTTGTTAAAATCTGCTAGAACTCCATCCATATCACAAAATAATGTTTTATGCATTATCAGCCTCTCCTTCAAATATAGTCCCAATTGGAACTCCATCTTTTTTAACCTGTGTTTGAGTAATACTTAACTTAGAAAAATCGCTAAAAAACTTCTGTATTTCATCATGATTATGAAATTCAAATTCTTCTGTATCTGGACCATTGCTTAGGTCTAGTGCGATCTTTAATCTTATTTTTAGTAATAACATAAAAAATTTAACTCCTTTACTTATGTAATCTTCTTATACCAAAAACTTGACTTAAACCAAATAAAAGCCTAAATTATAACTACTAATTAGGAGGATTACGTTATGCCGTTTAAAGATTTTTTTGACAGTGCTAAATCCATGTCATCTATGCGATTGAGTATGTTTATAATTGTGGTCACTGTATGTACAGGGTTAGTTTATTTAACTCTTGCATTTGGACTCGGCGCAGGTGACTTACTCATCTGGGCATTAGGTATTGGAGTTACTGGTAAGTTCGTACAAAAATATGCAGAAAAGAAAAACGTAGATCCTACTACAGAGCCAGAAGAAACAAAGCCAGAGGAACCAAATGTTTAAAATAGCACAAGAGTTAATGAAAAGTATTCACGATGCAGCGAACGCAATTAGCAAGTCGGCTCCTGCCACTCCTGCACCACCTTCAAACTTTACACTTATGAACGCTAGAAATCCTGGTACTAGTCCTGGAGACTTAGGTTTGCAGAATTATTATAAAGGAATTGCTAAACAGGAATCTAATTTTAACTATGGGGCTGTAAATAAAATGTCGGGAGCCATGGGTAGGTATCAGTTTATGCCTAATACATTAAAAGGACTTGGATTTAATCCAAGAGGATTCTTACAGAACCCTGAAATGCAAGAACAGGCTATGCAGAAATTTACTGCACAAAATATCGAAATCGCTAATAAGCAAGGTTTCAGGATAGACGGCAGTGATGGCTACGACCAACGAGAAGTAAAAATTATGGCAGGTATGCACTATGGCGGCGCAGGGGCTTTAAAAAAACTTCGTAGCGGCAGGGGTTTAACTAACATGCAAGCAGGTAACCATCCATCTTTTGTTGGGTATATGGGATCTGTAGCAAATCATACATTTGGAGTAAAATCATGATTACAGGCGCACACTTTCCACAAGAGCTAGAAACAAACAAAGACGTAGCAGTCTACAGAAATTATCTACAAAGAAAAGCACAGGAACCCAAGTCAACATATTCCTCATTTATTATGCCTACCTTAGGTATGGCAACCGTAGGGGGGTTGGTTATGCACAAATTACGCAAGCCAGTACTTGTTGGAGCTCTCGCAGGCGCAGCAGGACCTTTAGGATTTGGTTATGCACTAAAAAGAATAGACGACACTATGATCGATTTTGCTAATGAGGCAAAAGACTTACCAGACGAACGACTAGACGATATGCTAGGACAGGAACAGGTTACTATAAGCAATCGACCAAAAAGTCTAAAGGACGCTGTTCGTCGTTCTCAAATTTTTTCTAAAACAGCAGGTGCGAAGTTAAAGACGGCAACAAAAGTTCTAGCAGCTACGGTTTTAGGAACAGCTGCAGTAGTCGGAGGAAGTGTAGCCGTATCTAAAAAACTCAACTCACATCGTTGGCCAGAAATCGACCCAATTACCGCAATAAAAATGAAACCTGTACCAATGGTTAGGACTTCATGAGACGTATTTTACTAGCAAGGTCTTTAGAGGAAAAACGGTTGGGACTGTCTGTTATCCCAAAGTTAGCAGATGATGAGTACGCACTATTTGAATACGATAGCGACTCATTTGGAATGTACTGGAATAAAAATGTTAACTATCCAATAGATATTGGATTTTATGATCAGTATAAAACTTTGATTCACAAAACAAGCATGAATGCAGATCAACGAACACCTGTATTTTCCCCAGAGCCTTACAGGTACGTTATAGAAACTAATAAGGGTAAACTTAATGAGGAATTTGCTTTTTAGAGGTTATTTGGATATATTAATACATTGAATAAAACAAAGAGGTAATAATATTATGTACTTAAGTATTAAAAATAGAGCTATTGTAGCTGCACTTAGAAAAGAAGGAAAAACAGAAGAAGCTAATGCAATCGTTAATGAATGGCATTCAGACCTGGCCGCAGAATATCCTGCAGTTCCTATTGCACAACGTAAAATTAAGGAAGAGTTAGAACAACTCGAAAAGAAGGCGAGTAAATAATGGATGTACTTGCAGGACGTGTTTTACTAGCACAAAAGAGAGAAGAAAAAGAAAAAGAAAAAGAGTTACATGCCTATAAGTTAATTGCTACATATGATCCTTCAGAAGTTACGAAACACGAAGAATCTATGGTAGCCTCTTTACTGGAATCATTGATTACTGCCGAAGACGAACGAATTCTTGAGGAAGTAGTTAGTCTACAAGAAGAAGCACTCGTTAAGACAGAGGAAGAAATCAAGGTTGTTGAGGATGAACATTTCTTGGAAATTCTAGAAGACCAAACAGCTTCTGTGCAAATCTCAGAACCGTACGTTGCACCTGAAGAAACTTTTATGGAATCTATTGAAGTAGTAACAGAAGTTAGAAAAACAAATAAAAAAAGAAAAGCGGAGATAAAGTAAAATGTTTGAACCTAAAGTAGAAGATGCTTTTTTTGATGAAATCGGTAAGATTGCTGGTGTAATGAAAGCTACCTTTAACTCATACAACGAAGGTCGTAAGGCTGCTAATGCTTTTCACGAGGCAATGACCGCGCACTACTCTAAAAACATAGTTGCAGGCCAGGCAGGAACCTCTAAGATAAGAGAATTGGTTGCAGAAACACATAGAGCACTAGCAAACGGCAACAAGACGGACAATCAAGTAGTTGCAGACTTTCTTAGTAAACAAAGCGATAAGTATAAGAGCGAGAACTCTTGGTTAGCAAAGAACAAAGGAAAGGCGGCGCTAGGTGCTGCAGCAGTTGTTGGTGGAGCAATGTATTTAGGCAGCAAAGAGCCTGCTCGTCCTGATCGTGAACTACAGATAGTGGGTTAAGATGTATATCTTAATAGAGCACAACGGAACATCAGATCATTTACAGTTTGCAAATAAAATTCAAGACTACTTAGAAGAAGAATTTGGTGCAACTGTTGAAATGGTTGTTGGCAGTTCTGAAAGAACTATTATACTATACTCCGATGAGCTCAAGAAAATTGTGGAGCTCTCTCCGAGTGATGACCTATCTACGCTTATTTACTATATTCACGCTTATTACGAAGACGAGCTATAAATATGGAAATCCCTTTTATTAAGTACATCGAGGCACTAGTAGCTTGTAAGTACTCAATTGATGTTATATACGATAGAATAAACCAGTTAGGTGTTACCCTGGCTGATATGTTTCCACGAGAAGCAGTCGCACAAGTATATTCTAAAATATCTACGTTGGCCCCTGAATATTTTAAAGGAGTTAACACGATTCCTGAACCAGAATGGTTAAGAGAATTAAACATTATAACCCTTGTTGCTAAAGAATTAAAACTGCAGGTATCTGAAAATACAGTAGGATTGGCGGGTGCATTCGAAATATTAAAAGACCAGAACATGTACGAAATCATGACCTCTTTAGCCTTAGCTAAGGTTAATGACGAAGACATCGAACTTATCATAAATGGTAAGTATAATATTCATTACTCGCATGAGGATATAAAAGACTTTTTACATTATTTCTTTAATGTAGAAAATTGGTCACTGTCTCAGAAAAAAGAATATGTTAATGTTGTTAAAGAACCTAGATTAAAAAAGTTTTACAATTTAGCTCTTGACGGCGACAAAGATTATTTAATTTGGAAACTAGGCATTGCTCCTGATAAGTCATTTGATCAGATGATCCGTGATATGGGAACAGATGCCTATTATAATTTTAAAGAGCAAATGAGAGCACATCCCGAAGAAGCTCAGAAATGGGGGCAGTTGGTTATTAGGTTATCTGATCGTCTAGATAGAATTGAAAAAGATACAGAGGAAAAGAGAGACCTATTCTCACAAATTACGTTTGTTTTGTCAGGTAAAAAAGAAGAAGACCTTCTAGAAAATGTAATAGACAGCACAGGAACTTTAGTAAAGTCTAAAAAATCTAAACGTAGACACATCTCAGAAATAACGGAAGAAAATTAAAATGAAAAATTTTGTAAAAACCGTTGCAGCTACTATGCTTAAACGTAACGTAGGTCCACAATTTGGTACACACGTAGAAACCATGTTAAAAACAACAGAACCTGTACTTGTTACTAGAAATTCACACGGTAATCCTGTTTCAAAAAATTTTCCTAAGGTTATACAAAAGCTTTTAGGCGTTAAAATACTTCCTACTAATAGCTATCTACAGGATTTACATAAATTTGAAAACAGTAAACATACTATTATTGATCTTCGAAATACAGGAAAGCTAGATCATGGACACAACGCTGTTAAAAATTCTATAACTCCTGATGTTGTCGAAAATTTCGATAAGTTTAAAGAAACTGAAATGTTTAAAGGGTTTATACCACGTTCTAAGGACTATAAAGATGTTGCGCAGGGCAGCACAGACATAGGAGAAATTCGTTCTAGACTTGACACTGAGTTTGGACAAAACAAGTGGATAGTAAAACGTAAAAACTCTGACGGTCGTTTTGAAGACTCAGTTATTCATAATCATAGGCTTGAGGCTGTATCTAAATACCACCCTGATGAACTATTCGTACAGGAGATGAAAAATCTAAAGCCCAAGTCAGAATACCGAGTTCATGTATACAATGGTAAAGTTATTCCCTTTGCTACTTTTAAAAAAGGAAGCAAGCTCAGTACACTAGCTCCAGGATTATTTCAAACAAAAGAACTTAGAGGTATTGAAAATTATGCACAACAAGTTATTACTGCAGTACCTGAACATGTAAGAAGTAATAAAATACATGGTTTCGATATAGCTGTTGATGCCGATACAAATAAACACGTAATGATTGAGTCTAACATACTAGAAAGTAACACAGGTACAAGTGGATTTTTAGATTTTCCTCAAACACAGGATGCGTTTATTTCTGCAGGTAAAGGTAAATTGCCGAAACATATAATTGCAGGCCGTGCCGTACTGGGTGCAGGTGCCGTTTCCGCCGCAGCTGGCGCGTACTACACAAAAAAACATTTTGATAAAAAGGCAGAGTTATCGAATACACAGGAAAATGCATTAATAGGTACAGGAGTCGTAGGAGCTGTAGCTGCGGTAGCTCCATTAGCTGCTTATAAAATTGCACCAGGTATTGGAAAAAACCAAGGAGCTTTTAAAGGATATTTGGAGTCTGCTAAGAATTTATATGTTAATATTCCTAAAGCACTAGTAAAAGGTGAACAAGTAGAAAAGCATTTAGGTATAGGTGATAAGAACTATTACTTAAAACTTAGCCCTACTAAAATTCGTGAGAGAAGTAATGCAATAAAAGGATTTGATAAGCACACCGTAGAAGCTTTCGAGAAAACTAAAAGAATGGATGGACTTAGTACCATCGCAGAGCTGAAAGAACAAGAGAGTGCTGCAAGAAGTGCAGGCAAAACACACGTCGTGGGAGTTACTCACTTTAGTCCTGAGTTTGCAGCAAGATTTGGATACTCAGTTAGTGATGCTATTTCTCCTAAAGCGTCTCGTGCGTTTATTGGACATTTTTATAATAAAAGTAAAAAGAGCTTACTAAAAAAATTAAGTAAAGGAACCTTGACGGATTTTGGTCCTACAGATGCTTATATACTGGCAGCTGATCCAAAACAAACTCATATGTTTATAAAAGACTTACGTGATCCCGAACATGTTGCCGTGGAAAAAGCAACAAAGAGATTAAAAGGTTTTAGTTCAAAAGAATTAGGACTTATCAAAGACAAGGAAAGAGAGTTCGTTGACTCTTATCATAAAATATTGAGGACACACCTGCCTAATGAGTAATAAAAAGAAAAAGTTAGATACGTTAGATAAGGCTAGTTTAGTGGCGGCGGGTCTCGGAGGATCTGCTTTAGCTATCGGACTAAATAGAGAAACTTACCAAAAAAATATAGATCCAGATTACTTTGAGGTAGTTGGAGGTTCTGCTAAAAATAATGGAAGCTTAGAAGTGCAGCGCAGAGCGTGGGCTACTGAGCTTGCTAACACTGGAAGTAGTGTAAAAGAACTTGCACATTTTCCTGAGTACACACATAAAAGATTTCTAGGTACGGAAAAAGAAGTAGACTTTCACGGTATGGCAAGTGCTGGAAATCCTATTGCGGAGTTTCATGTTTCAAAACCAAAAAGTCCAGTAGGGGTGGCAGTTAAGCGTTTGCTGACTGGTAAACAATCTTATCGAGTATTTAGTGACTTTGGTTATGGTCCTCATATGCAAAATAAACTTCCGATTGAAGACATGCGCGCGTATAAGGTTCCTGTGTATACAAGAAATGTAGTTCCTGGTGGAGACCTTGTTGCTGCTGCCCCAGTAGTTAAAAAACGCCCAAACATTAATGTTACTACGATTCCAACGGATAAAGTGTTTCATACCACGGCGGCAGCCCCTACCAACTCTGTTAAAAAAGCTTTGATATACCCAGGCGGAGGAGTTCAGTGGGGTAGGTTGTTTAGTAATCCAGAACCTATATTTGATTCAATTGTCGAAGGTATGGATAAAAAACATGGAAAAGGTAATTACGAATTAGAACTATTAGCCGCAGGATTGGGTTCTAATAAAGCAGAGAGTTTTAAGAAACGGTATCCAAATATGAAGATTAATATGGGCGTGCCGCGTGCAGATATGCCAAAACTTCTTACAAGCAAGGATATCGTCTTTATGGCTCCTGGATCGACTGTTGCAGAGCTAGCCGCAATCGAAGGGTATAAACCTAGAATTATTGCGTTTAAAAAACAACATGAAATTTTAGGCCCGCAAGGTCAGTTTGATAGTAATCCGAAATGGTATCGTAAAGCTGTTGGTGGTATTGAGTCGATTGATGTACATAAGATTACGGGCGACAAAATAGTAGATGGGTTAAACTCTGTTGAAAAGCAAACTGTAAATTCTGAACCCATTCGTATGCAGACATCAGATGTCCTTAAAATGAAAAATACAGTACGTACCGATGCAGAGGTAGCCAAAGTATTTACAAAGAATCTAAAGACGTCAGGAAAATTTGCGTTAGGCGCAGGTATTGGCGCGCTAGTAACTAATAGACTTCATAAACTTATAACAGATAGGAACTAAACAATGTCTATACTAGATCCAGTTCAAAAAATGCTAGCACCAGACATTTGGAATGAAGTTAATCAGATGCACTCGACTGTAAAACAACAAATCCTGGATACAGTATATTCTTTCTTAGATGTTGATAATGTGATTCAGATTTTTATTATAGGAACTATAACTGGTTTTCAGTACAAAATGACTTCTGATGTAGATATACAAGTTGTAGTAGATCCGCCAGAACTCGCAAAACATGGTCCAGAAACACTGGTATACAAAGTTCAGCATGAAGTAAATGGCACGCTTGTACATGGTACAGGGCATCCTATAAATTTTTTCTTATACAGCTTTAACGGCAAATTGGCTAACTGGGAAGATGCAAGTTTTGGTGTATATAATTTATTAACAGATACATGGGAAGCTAGTCCTGGTACTTCTGATTTAGTAAGAGATCCAAAACTCGAGTATGGTATAGAATTTAATACGGCACAGCTTTACGTTAACAAGTTTGAAAAGTTAGTAGAACGTTGGGAACAAGATATCGAAAGAGTTAATATTTCTAGTAACGGAAATGTATTCGGTACATACATGCATACGGCCATAAAGGCAGAACTGAAAAGAGATTTAGAAGAATTAATAGAGTTTTGTCATGATTTAGACAGAGATAGAAAAACAGAGTACTCGCTTAAATGGGGAATTCCTAGAAAAAACTGGAGAAACCTGGTTTATAAAGTTATTGAGGCTTCAAAGTATAAAGATTACTTTGAGTTCTTAAAAGATTTTAAGGCAGACGATTACTACACAAAATTGTATACAGTACTACAAGAACCTGTGCAAGATAAGGAACCTTTAATTAGCTATAGAGCTCATAAAAGTTATCATAATCTTTTGCCAGGTATTGCTAAAAAAGAAATATAAATAAAATCAAAACATGAAATGAAAGATACAGGAATAGTAGTTGTCGTTAATGGTACCTCTAAAGAAGATGTAGAGTCTGCAATCCACCGTTTTAAAAAGAAGGTAGAGCGCTCAGGGATACTCGATGAGTACAAACAAAGACAGTACTATGTTAAACCTTCCGCACAGAAGAAACTAAAAAAACAAAAATATGCAAAGTAAAAAAGTAATTTCTACAACTCGAAGCGAGTTTGCGGAAAAGTTCTTATATTTAAATGGATCCTCTTTTTCTCTAGCAGATTATCCCCACATGTATGAAGTATACAACTCGGGTGCAAGAGAAACAGTTATGAAAACGTCTAGACAAGTTGCAAAATCCACAACCATGGCGAATATAATGATCACTGATTGTGCGATGAATGAATTCTTTAAAGCAATGTATGTTTCGCCTACAGTTAAACAGACCAAGATTTTTAGTAATGATCGTGTTGCACCTGCTATCGAGGGTAGTCCATTAATTAAAGATTACTACGTAAATTCTAGTGTAGTACAAAACGTTTTTACAAAAGCATTTTTAAATGGTAGCAGATTGTATTTACAGTATGCACTACTTAATGCAGACAAATTAAGAGGTATCTCATCAGATAAAATATTCTTTGATGAAGTACAAGATTTAAAAGATGATATAATTCCCGTTATACAGGAGTCCACTTCAAGGTCATTGATAAAAGAGTACATGTATGCAGGCACTCCTAAACGTTCTAAGGGGACGCTTGCTAAATACTGGTATGCCTCTACACAGTGTGAATACATGGTAAAGTGTAATTCTTGTAGACATTGGAATCTTCTAGGTGAAGATAATATTGGAAACTTTGGAGTAATATGTTCAGCATGTGGTAAAAAACTTCCCTTGAAGGGGGAGGAGTTAAAAGCAGAATGGGTTTCAACTTTTTCTCAAACCGAAGAACCTGACATGGAAGGCTATCGTATATGCGCTTTACACTTTGCAGAAGCTCCATGGGTAGAATGGAAGAACGATATATTACGAAAAAGAGAACGCTACTCTCGTTCTACTTTTTTTAATGAAGTACTCGGACTTGAGTACGATGATGGCGTTTCTCCTATTACCGAGATGGAAATTCAGGCGTGTTGTGATAACGATACCCCATTATCAATTATTCCAACTGCATTAGATTTGTCATATGCGTCTGTAATGGGCGTGGACTATGGCCCCATTAATTCAGAAAATTCCTATACTACTATAACTGTAGTACAGAGACGACTTGGTAAATACCACGTTGTGTACATGAAAAAATTTGTTGGCAAAGAGGCAGACTATGCCTTTATACATAGAGAAATTCCTAGACTTATGCGGGAATGGAACTGTACACATCTGGCTGCCGATTATGGAATGGGAGAGGCGCCTAATGCCGAAATTCGTTCTCGAATAGGATACGATAAAGTTATAGCATTTCAGCACAATGCCAGTCAGAAAGAATTAATACGCTGGAACGACAAGATGCAAGCATATGTTCTTAACAGAACGCAAGTTATGTTACGACTATTCAATGCTATAAAAAAATTGAAATTTTTATTCCCTAAATGGGAATACACTAAGCCATTTGCAGAAGATATGCTAAATATCCAAGCAGAGTATAATGAAGATGATAACTCAATGAAGTTTGTAAACATCGGTCCTGATGATTTCTTTCACTCTACTTTATACGCTTTACTTGCTATAGACCTAAGAGAAGGTGACAGTTTACTTGACTCTTAATGATTTTGGAGATATATTAAGATATGAAAAATCCGCTAGAATTAATACAATTTGGTAAAGAAATCTCTGATGAGTATATTAGAGGCAATCATTCGCTGACAGACTCTTTAGAAAAAATTGCACAAGTGCATGGACTTAATAAACAGGAAATGTGTAGAGTTGCAGAAACTGCAAATATTGAAACATATTTAAAAGTTATTAATAAATCTGAGGACAAGTATGTGGACTTTCCATTAGCAAATGCTGGAGAGGCTTACGAGCATTTAACAGCAAAAACGGCAGAACTTACAGTGGTAGAACAGGACGAGTTTGCAGATCTAGCACCAAGAGTTTCATTTTCCTTTAGTCTTTACAACAAAGGGATTCCTACTGAAACTACAAAGGTAGCGGAGGAGATAGTAAATGTTCCTGAATTGTTCGAACAGGCTGATAGACTTAATGGGACCTTAGAGTTTATATCTAATTCTTTTATGGAAGAAACTGTAAAACTGGCGTCTGATTATGACAAGATTTATGATATTACAAAACAAACTATTCTAAGTGGTATTGCATCACTTAGTGCTGTAGAAGAAACTACTAAAATGGCAAGTCCTGCCTGTTGTGACAATTTACTACTAAACCTAAGAGCAGATTTAAAAAAGATAATGCCTCTTTATGACTTTGAAAAAGAAGCAAGTGTACAAGGCACAATTAATAAAAATTCAGAGTTATACCAAGCAGTCTTAAACTACGATTCTAGGATAGCATACATTACTAAAATTGCCGCAGCTTTTGATGAATATGAAAAAGCATTTGAGGCAATCAATACTAATTATAAATTAGGAATCACCAAAAAAGCGGGCAAAGGCCTTAAAATTGCAGGTGGTGTTGCACTTGGAGCCTTAGGGTTAGGGGTAGCAGCGGTAGCAAAAGGAGCACAAATTGCTGCAAAACAAACTGAAGCAGGTATGGTCTTAAATAAATTTACAGCAGGGCAACAAATGATGAATGCTCGTATGCTAAGATAACTGGAGTAAAACATGATTAAAAAAGCACAAAGTCCACAACCTATTGATATGAAAACTTTGATGGATTGGTTTAAGACCAAAGATCCACAATTCCAAGATTACTTAAATGTTCAAAAAGAGCTAGGCGGGGTAACAAGACCTACACCTCCTCCTAGAGTAGATTTTCAGCAACAACTGTTTGACTGGCGTGCTAATGATCCTGATAAGTATAAAGGTATGCTAGAAATGGAAAAAGAGTTGGCAAAGGTTAAAGCTCCGCCAAAAGTTCCTGCGCTGCGCAATGCGCTTATGGTAGGACTGGGTGTTGTTGGTGTTTCCATTGCAGCAGATGCAATTATAAAATTTTTTAAAAGTCAGTACAAAGACTACAAGAGTCAAGATTATTATCAAAAAATGTTGGAAGCTCACCCACAATTACTACAAGAAGATCCAAAAGAAGTAGCTAGATATTGGGAGTCTCTGTATCATTTTGCCCCGCACATGGCAGAAGATCCACTTGCGGCTGGTGCTTATATCACACAGTCTTTAAGACGTTTATCAGGTGAACAACTTGGTGGACCTCCTCCAGATACATTTGCTACACTAGCAGATATTCAAAAGAAAGGAAAAGAAGGTAAATCCGCTCCAGACGATTTAGGATTGAAAGCAAGACAAGAAGCAGTATCACAGATAGTTAGAGGTATGTACCCATAACATGATTGAAAAGCAAATAGACTTTTTTTACGGTGACAATAACTCAGAAGTCTTTAGTCTAATTCATCCTGGGGTATTGGAAAAACGTGCAGGTATGTCTGAGGACTTACTGGCATATGTGGAATCCTTAAAAGCGGCAGTAGGTAAGACGTATGCATTGGTTAATGCATTGTCTGCGGGCGAGTTTTTTGGGCCTAACCGCAACGGTGACTATTTTCCAGAAGAAAGTTTAAAACAATATCACAAAACATTTGAAGCTCTCGGTCATGTGTATAGACACCACGTAAACAAAGATCCTAACATATCAATGGGGAAGGTTTTATTTTCTCATTACAATAACTCAATGCATAGAGTTGAACTAATTCTTGAATTAGATGATGCTCGTGCTAAAGATGTTCTGGAAAAACTTCGTGAAGGCGCATTGCCAGCAGTATCCATGGGGTGTCGTGTACCTTGGGATGAATGTTCTATTTGTGGAAATCGCGCCAAAACTCGTAATGAGTATTGTGACGATTTGCTAAAACATATGAACCAAATCCTCCCTGATGGTAGACGAGTATATGCAAAGAATCTTAGTCCTAAATTTTTTGATATTAGTGTAGTTTTAATCCCTGCAGAGAAGACCGCAGGGTTTTTAAAGATTTTTTCCAACCTAGGTGGAACAGAAACAAATTATGCGGAAAAACTTGCTTTTTATAATGCTAACTCTTATATTAAGTTAGCAGAGTTAGATAATGTGGCTGAAATTAAAAAACAAGTCGAGTCTGTTGAATCAGAGGTCACTCTTAGCAAGGACCCAAAGCAACTTGTAAACTTGGTCAGACACGCTCAAAATAAGATTGATGATGATGTTCTTTACAAACTGTCTGAATTTCCTTTTAATGAAACATTGTCCACAATGATGGCTTTGCAGATTTTTCCTACTACGGAAGATTTTCAAAAACTCGCTTCATTTGCAAAAAATGAAACTGAATTAAAAGAAGATTTTGATTTAAAAAACTTTAACATAAAAATAGCAGAACTCTTACTACCAATTCTAACCGATGTAAGTTTAACAAAAGAATTAGTAATATCTAGAGGTCTTGTAAAACAAGCAGAAGAGTGGCAACAACCACAACCCCCTGCGGAAAGAAGTTTGGTAAGCAGAGCCTTGTTTGGGTATACCCCAGACCCTAAAATAGGTCCTGAAAAAAATCCTATAATTCCACTGGGAATTTTAGGAACTCTCTACTACGGGTACGCAAAAGTTTTTAATAATAAAAGTAATACTGGTTTCAGATCTTTTATGTTACAAAATCCTTGGCTACTGCCTGTATTAATTGGTGGAGCAACTGTTGGTTCTCTATGGGCGCAACAGCAAGAGTTCAATAAAACAGCAGCCAGTGTGGATAAGTTTATGCGAAATTCTTTAATAAGTTTTCCAATTGCTTACTACATGTCTGGTAAATATGAAAACGATGCGCAAAGAGGTGAAGCTATCACAGGTACTAAGAACATGATACGTAAACATCCAGCATTAACAGCTCTAGTTGGCTCATTAGTAGCGACAAAAGCTGAAAAGATGTTACAAAAAGTAGCAAACTTGGTAAGTAATTTACCAGAAAGTAAAAAAGATGAACTTTATATAGACATAATTAATTTAACGTAATTGGAGGATAAATAATGGCTGGACTAAATATAGATCAGATCTTAAGAGATCTTGAAAGACAAAAAACAGCTGAAGAAATTTTTGCAGATGGTTTACAAGAACCTAAAGCAGTGGAAGTAGTTCCTGAAGTAGTTCCTGAACCTGTTCCTGAAGTAGTTGCAGAACCTGTTGCTGAAGTAGTTCCTGAAGTAGTTCCTGAAGTAGTTGCAGAACCTGTTGCTGAAGTAGTTCCTGAAGTAGTTGCAGAACCTGTTGCTGAAGTAGTTGCTGAAGAAGTAGTTGAAAAAACTGCTGAAGCGATTGAACTAGAAAAACTTGCGGAAATGGAAAAAGAAGCTGCAGAACTGGACGCAAAAGGTAGAATTATGGCAAGAGGCTTTATGAGCGAATTGCAAAAATTAGCTAGCGCAGTAGAACTCTCTGGAGAAGAAGTAATTCCTGAAACTGCTCAGATAGACGAAACTGAAAAAGTTGCAGAAGATTCAAGAGTATGGATATTAACAGAATTGTATAAAACAGTATACAATCAATAATTGGAGGTAAGTATCACAATGGGTCTATTAGATGTATATGAAAATATGGTCAATGCGCAAGCAGGAACCGAAAAAGTTGCAGAAGAACAAGTACAAGTTGCGGAAGCTGTCGATGAAAGAATGGAAGTTCTTGAAAAATACGCTGCTTTAGCAGATGATCTTTTAGCAGACACTTACGGTACTGATTATGAAAAAGAAGATGTTACTAAATTAGCAAGTCTTTTAATTGATCATGACATTAACGTACAAGAACAAATGGAAAAAGTTGCTGAATTGCACGAAGCTGGTATTATAATGGCAAGAGCTTTCAAAGCAGAATTAGCAGTATAAATTTAAACAAACAATGAATAACGAACTTACAAAGTTAGCACATGCGGCTATTCTACAGTTAAAGCAAGAAAATCAAGAACTATCAGAACAGTTGACACATAAAAGTGAAGCTGTTAAGCTAGCGTTTGACCTGTACCATAATGGGCAGTTGGCGGCAGAACAGTTAGAAGAAAAAATAGAAGAGTATTCTGTAAAACCTACAAATGAGTTAGAAGTAATTAAAAAGGCTTCGGAACTTACTAAAGTAGCAAGTAGCATAAGCTCTTTTAAATTGAGCAATCAGGCTAGTTTTGAAAGACTAACTCCAGAAGATAGATTTAAATCTTTTCTTCTTGGAGATTTATAAAAAATAACGGAGGATAAGCAAAATGCTTCAAATTCTTAGTTCACTTAATCTAGTCTCTAGATTCGATCTAGACGCTAGTGCTTGGATCTTACTCTCTGGTCAAACAGGAACCTTTGTTGAAATGGACGGCGCAGGCGTTAAAAAACCTACAGCTGGCAACATGGCATTCCCAATCTGGTCAGAGTCAAACAGAGATCTAACCGCTGGATTTTCTCCTGATATCGCAGCAACTGGAAAGGTTACTGTTATATACGGAAAATTAAAAGGCGTAACAGATCAATACGTTGGTACCCCTGCAGTTGGAGCTCCGCTCTATGTAGATGCTACTGGTAAATTATCCGCTTCGACAGCTGGTGCTGGCGTAGTTGTAGCTTATTGTACAAAAGCTCAGTATACTGAGAAGTACTTAAGCAAATCATTTAACGCGATTGAATTCGTATTAGCATAAGGAGGTTAAGAAATAATGGAAAATGTTAGTGTAAGAACAATCAACGAACTTTTCGTTCAAAAACTTAGCTCTCCAGAAGGTATGGAAAAAGTTGCGCAAGAAGGTAGTGCATTTGTACGCCAAAAATTGCGTGAGGTTTCGTTTGCTCGTAAGATCATTCAACCTCAATACGTAACTAGACCTGAGCTACAACGTTCAGTAAATCATGACGGTTTGGTAAAAATCGTAGATATCGAGCCAGATTCAAAGGCTATGACAGTAAACTTCCGTGGTAACCCAACTACGAACTACGTAATGGGTGAAAGATTCGAGATTCCATTCTTTATGGTTTCCTCAGAAGAATTCCAAAAAACTGAAGAAGAGCTCTTAGCGTATGAAATGCCTCTTACAGAAGTTATCGAAAGAAACTCTGTATTAGATATCCAAAAAATTGAAGATACTGCATTTCTAGGACAAGTAGAAGCAGCTATCGCACTAGAGGAAGCTGTTACTCCTAACAGTAAATCTATCACAGGATCATTCGAGAGCGACGAAACTGTTGCAAGAAAAGATTTCAAAAACCTTTTTGATCTTCTTGACGGCGATGAGTTACGTAGTGAACTTATCCTTATGAACAGTACAATGTTTAACAGATTAATGCTTTATCCTGCTACAACAGTAGGCGATGCTATTGGATCTGAACAACATATTAATGGTTACACGTACTCGACTCTCTTTGGTCGTAAGTTAGTTGTTTCTAACAAAGTTAGTTTACTTGGCAATAACATCTATGCTTTCACAAGCCAAGATTTCTTCGGCCAGTTCCTAATTCTCAATGATACTAAATTCTGGATCGACAAGAAAAAGAATATTATCACTTGGGCAGCTTACGAGTCAATTGGTATGGGTATTGGTAACACAAGATCCGTTGCTAAATTAGCACTTTCGTAAGGTACATACTTAACAGTACTTTAAAGGCCAGGCACACGCTTGGCCTTTTTTGTTTCTTGACTATTATTCAACTAATCCTTATATTAAGATGATATTTTATGCAAAGGAGTTACCCAAATGACGATACTAGAAAAACTATTACAGACCGCAGTCCCCGCAGGCGATCAGCCTGTTGTTGATCTATTTCGTGGGGAACTTGGCGATAATGTAGAACTGAATACATTGGAGGAAGTGCAAGAAAGTACAGATTTAGAATTATACAGAGCATTATTGATGACTATGAACGAACTTAATAACATGCTGGTATTCGATCCAAATTTTGTAGAATTCACAGACATTCCAGACCTATCTACTTTTTTTCTAGGAACTACTTTACGAATCCTAACTAAGAAAGGAATCATCTCTGCACGTAATACTTTGACCTACCAAGACTCAGGCGGAATCACTGTTCAAGACCACGATAAATACGGACGTTATGTTAATTACTTTAATGTGCTAGTTTCCTCCTATTTTAATTCAGTTAGAAATTGGAATACTAAAGGAAACACTGATGCAGCATACGGAGAGGCCCCATCTGAGTATTCACAAGCAAGTAGGTATAAATGGTAATGATCGAGTTAGCTACCTTTAGTATAGTTAATAATTATTTTCACAACTTGCTACAGTGGACGTTTACAGCGGAGTCAGAAGTACCCAATGGTACTATGATAAATGTATATCGTTCGGAGAGTTCTGGTATTAGCGACAGTTTACAGGATTATGTTTGTATTGCTTCTGGACAATCTGCAGACGTAGATTTTCAGGATTCTACAATTACTCGCATTAATGATCGTGTGTGGTACTACAAATTAAAGATACAAAGCGGCGCACTATTAACTGCAGACCCTGCATACGTTAAAAGTGCTCCATCAGACTATGTGATTAAAGAGGTGCTACGCAGAAAAACTCTGGCTTTAACTAGATTTACTGCAAGACCTTTTGTACTATTAAAGAAACGAACTTGGGGCACTCATTGTACACGTTGTTGGGATGCTACATTGTTTAGATGTACTGATCCAAACTGCAGTGTTTGTTACGGTACAGGTTGGGTAGATGGTTATTTTACTCCAATCGTTTTCAAAGGCATGGTTAACGCTTCTCCAAAATATAATCAAATTCTAATGTTTGGAGAGTGGAAACCAAGTGACTCAATGTTGTTTACTTTAAACTATCCTCTACTTTCCCCAAGAGATGTTGTAGTGGATGATGAAGGAAAACGTTGGGTAGTTATACAGATTAGGTACCTAAAAAAACTTGGTTATATCATTGAGCAGCAGGTGCAACTAGCTCAAGTAGCCAATGAGGACAAAGTGTACTCTATTCCTATTAATGATTAACCTACGGTAGATAATGGAAAAGAAGACATCAATAGTTTTAAACATAATTTTTGGAATAATGTTCGTTATAGGAGCTACATTGGCCACATCTAGCTATGTGCGTAATTCTTCTGAGCGTCAAATAAAAAACTTACCCCTCACCACTTATGTGTCTGACACTTTGACTACGACTAGACAATCTAGTAAGGAACAAAGTCCAGTTAACTGGGAGGGCATTTTAACAGCACTCGGGGGTATAGTTTCGTTTGTAGTAAAAACATATTATGATCAAAAGGGAAAAAGTAAGCTTAATAATGACATTGCATATGATAACACCACTCACCCTATATTTGGTATTATTAAGGAACTTCAGCTGGCAGACCTAAAAAACTTTAATTTAGGAACTTCAGGGCGTACGCAGTTATTTAAAGATATGATACAGGTTCAGATATTTGCGTACGAAACTGCATTAAGAAGTTTCATAAATGTAGATTTTTTAGATAGCGCTGATTTTAGAACCAAAGCCAGATTGCTAATACTTAAAATTATAGAGGATTACGAAACCACTTGGAGAGAGATCGGAATTCCAGAGATTGTTATAACACGCTATAAACTTTTACAACAAGATAGGATCCACTTCTTGTTAAATGATATAGATACTCTGGCATTTTACCGATTGTCAGAGGATACTAAGAATTTTAATGAGGTTATTTTTTATTTGTTAACGTATACGTCCATAATTCTCCGTTTATCTCTAGCGGGCGATACCCTACAAACTCTTCGAGATCTAAACGGAACTCTACAGACTGTTGTATACAAGGGGCAACCTCTATAAAATAGAGCAGCATTTTCATACGAAAAATTTGACTAATCCATTGAAAATACATATATTAAACTATGAAACTATCACAAATTGATAATTTAACGATTGACTATCAGACCAGCTTGTCCCTAAAACAAGACGCCAAGGCTACTATTTTGAGCGACGCTGCAGACAGAGGTGTCCTGGTGGATTACTCTGCTTTGGAGAATGACAGTGCTAATGATCTACAAGAACGTGTAGACGTGTCTGATTTTTTCCAAGATAGAGAGATCGATTTATGATAAACAACAATGTTATTTTAAACGTAAAATATATTTTTTTGAATTTTGTACAGGCTTTATTTTCTATAGATCCTGTATTTACATGGGATGCCGATGTACAAAAAACAAAAATAATTATTGCTGATAGACACGCTATAGATTTAGGAGTAGCTGTTTTAAGACCAAGTATAGTATTACAACGCGGCGATCTTAGCTGGACATACTTGGTAAAAGGACAAGATGCTACCAATGCTATTGTAAATTACAATGGTAAGGGATTTAGTAATCTGGCTGCGTATGATTCTACTATTAGTGACCCTTCAAATGTGAAAGCGTACACAGACCTTTTAAGAGGATATGTAGTCTTTAATGCTATTAGCAAAAGTGGAGTACAAGCAGAAATACTTGCAGACAAACTTTTTAAGAACTTAACAGGATTTAAAAACGAACTAAGAAGTGCTGGTATTAGACAAATTAATAATTTATCTATTTCACAAGAACAGATTGTTCGTGCTAATTCCGACATTGAATTGTCAGGCGTTCAAGTATCCCTAGGGTTTCTTCAACAGATACATATTATACGGGATGAAAAGAATTATAACTCCTATGCATATGTCGGAGAGACAGAAATTTTTGAAAATCATGATTACACTGTTGTTAACAACGGGACTGCTATTAAATTTAGAGTTGCCCCTACTGATACAGTTATACTGGACTATACTGACGCAATAACTTTAGAATCTCATACAGGGGTGGCTTTAAATACAACGGCAGATCCTTTGATATACGAGCTTCCAAATGGTGCTGCTATTTCGGGCTATTACGTTCTTAGCGCAAAGATGATTATCAACAACGATGATGAACTTTATACAGAGATTGAATAATGACTGAACAAGAAAAGAATGTAATAATAATGAATGGGTTTTACGACGAGTTGGAAAAGAATGCACAGATGCTTCCTACTATCTTTAAAGCAATGAAAGCTGTTGGCGGATTTGCTGCTAAACACTTTGGTTCTAGTGGCAAACTTCTTAGATACGCTGAGACTGGTTTAGCTGAGTATGGTAAAGGCGGTGAAGCAGGTTTAAATGCTTTGCGAGACTTTACGAAAGCTTTTAAACATCCAGAATACTTAAAAGGTGGAAAAGACTTTTTAAAGAACGACTCTACGTTTTTAGCAAATCGAGGCAAGTTTGTTAAAAATAACAACGGATGGTTACAAAGTCAAATGGGCGAAAAAGTTCATATGATCGGCGAAATGAAAAAAGGTTTCAAATCTACAGGCAAAGTGTTAATGCAAGAGATGCGAAACACTCAGTATAAAACAGTAGATCCTACCGTTAAAACATGGTTTGGAAAAGGTCCAAAGCCAGAGCTTGTTTGGAAAAATGACAAGGCATATTTAAAAGGACAAGGTATTATGAGAGATCGCTTAATTAAGAATGCACCTGTAAATACAGGAGAAGCAGGAACGCGAGAATGGTTTAATGCGGGAAACAAAGCTATTGCACACAAACGATTAGGTTCTCGTGCACTAGCCCTATCAGTTGCAACTCTCCCAATGATGGCAATGCCATTTGTATTTGGTGGTGTAAATAAAGACTCCATTCAGGAATCTGCTAAAGACGGAGCAACGAACATGATCCCAGGTGGCTGGGAAGCGCGGATGGCAGGAGATCTTGTCGGAGCGCTCAAAAAGAAAAAGAACGAAGAACAATAGTCTAGCAGATCTAGACTCAAATAATAAAAATTTATATTAATTGGAGGATTTATAAAATGGGATATGTAAAACCAGGTGTTGAAGTAAGACAAGAACAAAAAAGTAATTCACCTGTACTTATTACTCCTGACTTAGAGGCTTGCGTAGTAGGTCACAGTTACAAGTGGATTGACCCAACGCTTGATAGTTCTGTTATAGGAACATCTTTAGTAGGAACAGATGATTTGGTTTTTACCCTTAGCGGTAACAATCCAGATTATTATGATGTAAGCACAGGCAATGATGATGAATTGGTTGTTGTGGATGTACTTGGAATAAGTGGCAATGCTATCGGGCTTGTTAAACACTTACTTTATGGTACAGATTATACTGTTGCAGCAAACGTAGCTGGAACGCAAGTTACTATTCTTAGTGGTGCTACTACAGTAACAGGAAACTATCAGGTACGAGTAGGATACCGAGCTTTAGATACTGTTATAAGTAAAGGCTTTAAATCTATTGTAAGTACAGACGATATTAAAGAAACTCTTGGTGAAATTGTTTCTTGGAATCCTCTTGCTTACGGAGCTGCTATCGCAATGTCAAACTCAGCATCTGCTATCAAGGCATTAAAATTAAATGTTGCCGATAGTTTTGATACATCTATTAATGACTATCTTGGATTAGAAGAAGTTTATGCAATCGCACCATTGACACACAAGGCGACCGCATCTGCTTTGAAAACTCACTGCGCAACCTATTCAGCTGCTGCAGAGAAAAAAGAACGTATTGCATTCGTAAATAATTATGTAACGTATGGAGCGGACCCAAAAACTTTAGACTCAACCGCTAAAGATACGCTAGCGTCCACTCTTAGGGATAATGCTATTGCCACCCAAGAAAAACGAGTTTTCCAAGTAAATCCTGATGCGGGCTATGTCGTAGAAACAAGACATATCTCGACTATTAAACCTTCTTGGATTGCTGCAAGCTTCTTGGCAACAACTGATATGCCGTTTGATACAAACAACTTGGTAGCTAAATTTGTTTCTGATAAAACTATTGATGGTGTTAAATATAAAGCTGGAACTTTAATTACTGAAACTCTATGGGCGACGCTAGTAAACTCAAGTTGGGCAGGTTCTGACGGACTTGTTAGTGTTCTTGCGCCTGTTCCTGGATATTACTTCACAGCTCAGGCTGTTGGGCAGGTTATTGGAACGCCAGTATCTCAACCACTTACTAACGTACCTGGTACAGGATTAGCAGAAACTTTTGGATCACAGGATATCTTTAGTGAAACTCAATTGAACACTATAGCGTCTGGTGGAAACTGGATATACGTTCAAAAAAACAAAACAGGTGCAATCTCTTGTAGACACCAAATGTCAACAGATGTTACATCAGTTGCTAAACGTGAGTTGAGCATTACTAAAGCTCTTGACTACTCAGCTAAATTTGTCCGTAATGGACTTAGTCCTTATATCGGTAGATACAACATTACCCCAGCGTTCTTGAAACTTGTCGAAACCATTCTTAATGGCTCTGCTAGATTCTTAGTACGTGAAGGGCATATAGAGGATATGAAAATTATTAATGTTAAACAAGATGATGTTTCTCCTGATACGATTAATGTTGATCTTAGCATAAAAGTTTTGTACCCTGTTAATTATATCAAAGTAACTTTAATATTCTAATAGGAGGATATAAAAATTATGGCTTATAACGTAAAAAATGTTACAGATTGGAAGTCTAAATTCATGACTGAGTCTGTACAGAATAATAATAATACTTTTGGTTCAGATTTTTTATCTTCTGAAAGTACAGTAATGTTTTCTGGTCCAGCTGAGTACAGTGCAAACGCTGCAGCTAATTTAGTACCAATTGGATTAGTTCAAAATGTACAAGTTTCGCAACAAAAACAAATTCAACAGTTGTTCGAAGTCGGATCGAGAAAACCATTTTTCGTTCCAGGAAGAACGGTTGTTTCTGGCGGTATTGCTAGAATCTTGTTTGATGGTCCATCTTTAATGTATGCAATGTACTTAAAAGGTACTACAGTTGATGGAGCTCTTATCAATCCTTCTGGTGGAGCTTGGTCTCCTATTGATAAATTAGCAGCAAGGGACTACCCTGCTGATTTGGCTCCAGATGGAGCAATAGGAGATGGTACCACTTTAGGAGGAGTCACTAACAATGATGGATCTGTTATCTTTAAACAAGATACAGATACTCCGCCCACACCTAGCTACTTCTTTATTAACTTATCATCAAGCTTTTTCAACAGACCTACAGGTCTAGGATTTGTTTTGTATGATATGGAAAATCAACCCTACGGTGGATTTTATTTAGAGAACTGTTATATTCAAGCACACACTTTTAGCGTTGCATCTCAACAAACAGTACTAGTAGAAAATGTATCTTTTAGAGCATCTTCCGTTTCAGCAATGGACTGGAGTCTAATAAAGTAACAAACTTAATGTAAAAAAAAAGAAAGGGGCTATACAGCCCCTTTTTATTTTCTAGAAGTAGCCTTTTTTAATCCCATCTATTGTCATTAGAGAAAGTGTAGTAAGCATTTGCATGTTTCCGCCTTCTGCTGTAATAACAAAGTCTCCAACTACCCAATCCAAATCTATTTCAGATTTATGCTTTGGGTCCCGCATAGGGTCTAAATACAAACTTCCATCCTCATTGAGTCTTTGCATTTGTACGTAAGCACCGCCACGATCTTTCACTGCATTGTATTCATTTGTAAATCTAGTATCAGGTATTAAAATATACTTTTCTGGACGAACTTCAATTTCTTTTAAAATTATATTAACCCAATAATTTGTATCTTGCGCCCGTCTAAAATCTGTACCCCAAAACTGTAACATTTCAGAGTCTTTATCATTCATTCCAGCATAAGTTTCTATTCCACGTTCTTCAAATATTTTATGCAGATATGGAACTTCTTCCTTTGTCTTTATAATATAAGTATAGTGTGGTACTTTCGTATGCAACAACGAATAATAAGGTTTACCGTCAATTTTGGTACGATACACTAAGGGTAGTTTTCTTTCTACGTTTGTAACTTCTTCTTTCAAAGGGTCAGCCCAATGTGTTATATAAACATCTATGGGGTCTAACTCTTTCCATAAATTTGCAAAGGTATCTTTGCCATGTCTGGCTTTGTTACCTATTGCTACTAATATTTTGTTGCTTAATGGCATTTGTAATATCGGTTAGCTCTGATAATATATAGCTAAGTAAAGGTTTACCAGTTTCAACCACACTTAATGTAGGCTGCGCTGGTAACAGCTTTTTTATGTCTTGTAGCATGGAGGTAAGTAACTTAGCTTCTTCCGCTCCAAGCAGTGTACCGTCATCTGTAACTATTGCAAGTATACTGCTATTCGCTAAACAAAGTTCTTTGAACTTTTCATAGGAACCGAGTAGTTCTCCTTTAATTGATACTCTTTTAGAACCTCTTGCAAAAGTTTGTGGAGTAGGAGATCCCATAGTATATACAGGTCCAAGGTCCCGCTGTACCTCTATATTGGTTATGTGTATATCCATTAGTGTATCCAATGAGTTCCAATTTCTGCCACAACTGCCATTTTAACATCTGGGCAGTAGTGATTAAATGCTCGAATCATTTCTGTTTCGACTATCATTTTTATTTCCTCTGCGAGGTCTTTATTACATTCAACCAAAATTTCATCATGGATTACACAGACAATGTCTGCATCATAATTATTTTCTTTTAATTTTTTGTCAATATAATAAAGTGCTAGTTTTGTTATACTGGCTCCGCAACCTTGGAATGGAAGATTCTTTGCTTGATTAAGTGCGTGAGCAACATAACCTTTATCTTCCCAATCGATTGCAGATAAATCTATTTGACGTCCGTCAAGTGGCGAAACTGCCATTTTACTTTGACGTGCATCTCTTGCAAGTTTATCCATAAGCATTTTAACTTTTGGGAATGTTTTGAAATATTTATCCATCAGTTCTTTTGCTTCTTCAAAACTTATCTTTAGTTGGCTAGCCAGTTTACCTGGACCAGCACCATATAAAATCCCAAAACTTATAGATTTACACGGATTACGGTATTTCTTTTTCATCTCTGGATTGATTATAGGTTCGTGGGCTTCATCAAACAGCTGTACTCCGTTCACATCATACATCATGAATTTTTCATAAGGTAATCCGAAAAGGAGAGAAGCGGAGTAGCTGTGCAAATCCTTGCCTGTTGCAATTGCATTTATAAACTCAGGTTCTTGACTTAGTTGTGCTAATATTCTTAATTCTTGCGGTTATATGCTAACCTAGACTTTCTCTTCACCATAAGTATAAAACTTTTAGGTGCGCCGTGTAAAGTCGTTACACTTGCCCAGGAATTTCTTCCTTGCTAGCTCGGGATTGTTCCACAAGTTTCCCCGAATTAGCGGCGTTATCACTAGCAAATTTCTTTGCTAGGGAGCCAAAACGTTCATACTTTCTTTTCATACATGTTGTATTATTCTTATACATTTGCATATATACATAATAACAATCTTTAAAATTAGAAATACGAACTATGTGGAGTTTGTTACACCTATAAGAAGACATTGTACACTTTACTTTGTTGTCCTTAAAAAAACACATCAGTTGTTTAGCAAAGTCTACAGAAGCTGTAGCAATCTCTATTAAACCTGTTTTTCTAACCGAACCGTCTCCGTCAATAATTCCTTTTATAGCATCCCATGTTAAAGGTATGTTTAACTTAAGGGTTTTTGACTTAGCTGGCGTAATGCCCAAAGAATTTAAAAAATTGTGTACTTCTTTATTTTTTATATTAAAACTATAAATTTTTGTATTAAATCTACTGGTATACTCTGATATGGTGTTAGTACTTTTCATAAAAGTTTTAAGTGCTTCTAAGATATATCTATCTTGTTCTTGTAAAGACAAATTAAGTCTATAACCTTTAGTAGATAGGTTGCCATCCGTAGCGAGTAACCCCAACCAGTATTGTACCTCTGGTAACTCAATATTTTTAAAAGGGTTTTCTGGAATAGTTGTAGCCACTTCAGAAACTGTTTTTAATTTTTTGTTGTTGTATAGTAGAATCCTACGAATTGTAGTATTATACGTACCCATTTGTACAGCTATTTCTGTTGGAGTATTTCCTTTGTTAAATAAATCTAATATTTCATTTACTTGTTGTTTTGTGTAACTATTATGCATATTTTCTTTTACCCGAGAAATCAGCACTGATCATCCTGTAATTATCTGGGTCCTCTACGCAGAATGGAGTCCTGTACTCCTGTTGCCGCGGCAAATTTTGTAGGTTGGGCGTTTCTGACGAAGATCTTCCTGTGTCTGCAAAAATTTGTTTAAAGTTAGAATGTATTCTCCTTGTAGTAGGATGAGTATTTTCCAAGAATGTAGTTCCATACGTACTTATCTTTTTCTCTGCTTGCTTATATAATAAGAGCGCAGCTATTACTGGATACTTACTTTTAAAATCTTCTAGATATTTTCCATCTGTAGTTTTTAAGGCAAGCCCTGTAGCTTTTCGTAATAAAGGTAAAGTTTGTTTGGGAGAGTTATAGTTAATCTGATATACCTTTGGACCAAATAGATCTTCAGTTGTATTCTCATCAATGAACTCTTGAAAATGAGTATTTAGTTCTGCTAGTAGTTTATTCTTTTTTTCGATTGCAATTTTTTCGAGTGGTAGCCATTTCGAGGAGTCGAGAAATATGCCCTTATAGGACATATCACCTAACACAGATACTACAGCAAATTCTAGTTTAGCTAGATCTTCCATACCTCTACTTTGTAGAAGTTTTGTCTGATCTTTTAATATGTCAATTAGATATGCGGTATCTAAACCTGCATATTCTATTTGTTCCTTTGTAAATTTGTTTCCCCACTGCATTTCCGCAAATGTGGAACGTTCTTCTTTATCGAGAGCAACATTTTTATATTTCTTTGCTACAGCAGCAAGACTTGCGGATACTCTTGTTTTGGTAAGTTTGCCATCTTCATCAACGTTAGTATTTACTTTACCTTTAGTTAATAACTGTTCGGCAAGCATAGTACAACGAATATTATTTAGTCGAATACCGTAATGTCCTAGAAGCATTTTATAATCAAATGCGGCATTGTGCAGTACTTTTACTTTTGTTTCATTTGTTAAGTAGGAAAGAACAAATTGTATTTGTGAACGCAGTCTATAAGTATCAAACACCCACTGCTCGCTGGCATTACCTATTTGTATTAGGAGTACCTTATCGGTGTGAGGGTCTAGTCCTGTTGTCTCTGTGTCCACTGCGTATATCTGTTCTTCATTAAGCCAGGTTAGAGCTTTTTGAAACTCGGCACCTGGCTTATTTATGAAGTGCATCATGTATAAAACTGATTTTATTTTAAATAGTCTCGCAAACGGTCTGCGAGGCCTTTTTCTTTTAATTTTTCAATGACTTGTTTTTTAATCTGACGTATTCTTTCTCTGGTTAATCCCATATCGTACCCAATCTCTTTTAGAGTATATGGGCGAATTTCGTTTATACCGTAGTACAAATACAATATATCTTTCTCACGTTGTGGAAAGTTTTTTAGAATATCAGACAGTTCGTCTTTCAGAATGTCTACATCGTCTTCCGTCGTGTTGTCTGTAAGAACCTCATGGAGACTCTTAAGATTATCGGTCTGTGGCTGATCTATATCGATCATGCTAGACGTATACTGCAGGTCATTTATTATTTCAGGATTGTCAATGTAGTCAGCTAACTCGTCGAGTGAAATTGCTTTAGATAGTTCTTGTTCAAGTTCACTTCGTAGTTTGGCTGTTTTCATTATGTTCGTTATCTTGTTAACAGGTAGCCTAACGATATTGGAATTTTCATGTATAGCTGTTAGAATGGACTGACGAATCCACCAAACTGCATAAGTTATGAACTTACAGTTACGGTCAAGATCAAATTTATTATAAGCTTTTATGAGGCCATAATTACCTTCTTGAATTAACTCGTCTATATCTAAACCTTTACCTACATAGTTCTTTGCCACAGATACGACAAATCTAAGATTTGACTTTACTATGGTTTCATATGCGGCTTGGTCACCAGCCTTGGCTTTCTTGAAAAGCTCACGTTCTTCTGTTTTCGTCAAAGGTGTGTATTTTCGAATTATACGAAGATACCTATCTGTTTGTGACATTTAAATTTTTACCTCTTTTGTTAAAGTATTCATAACAACGTATGTCAAAGGGTTTTTTGAAAAGTTACCTAGTCCATATACAAAGGTTCCTGAATCTTTGTAGAAGGTCATGTATTCTTTGTGGTGGTGTCCGTGAAAATAAAATTCAGGCTTAGTTACCTCAAGTAACGTTTGAAGTTCCCTGGAACCTTCATCTTTCATAAATAGATTGTCAGGTAAAACCTTTTCAGCTGCCTGGTGTGTAATTAACACATCAAACTTTTTAGTAGACAAGTCTTTTATCTCAGATACTGTATAGAAACGATGTTCGCGTCCTTGGAAGGTATAGGCATCTTTAAACGTACGCACTGAAGAATACACACCACCAAGAAATCCAAATTTTATCGCATTGATTGTAAGAACCTCTGCTTGTTGCACGTAATGAATGTTCAAATCAGTAAACCAAGAAGAGTACATATTTTTGTAGTCATCGTGATTACCTTTTACGACATATACAGGAATATCAAAAGGTTTAGGATTTACCATAAAACTCTTAATGTTATCTAACGTTTTTGCGTAAGCTTTGACGTCATGTCTTGCTTCATCTTCTGAAGCCCAAAGTGCAAGATCTCCCACGCATATTAATGCAGTTAGGCTTGGATTATTTTTTATTACAGCATGCAAACCTTCGTAGTTAGAATGCACATCTCCAACTATTGCAACATCTACACCGTGTACGATGCCTTTTGAGTTAGTATAATGTCCATTAGTTCGTAGTTGTTCACATACTGCACAGCCTGTAACTCTCTTGTAACCTGCACAATTAGCAGGATTTGCCCAGTTGTGAAAGATTCCATCCCATACTGCTTGATCCACTTTCAAGTCTGTTTGAATGTTCCATATTTCTTTAAAATCAACTGATTGGCGATGCGGTTTTTTATTTTCCATAATTTTTCTGTTTTCTGGTTTATTACATATTCTCGGGCAGCTTACATGCAGCTAATACCAAGAAGTTTTTATTATCAGGATACGCATCAACTGTTGAAGTGACAAAATCCTGTAGGGTGTCTGCGCGATAGTACTCCATTAGTTTAGCTAATGTACTATTCTTTTGTATTTCATCTCCACCATTCTGAAGGGCTAGCCAAAGACCTTTAATTTTCAGGCCATCATTTGTTTCTACCCAAGCATCTGAGATATTAAATACTTTTTTTGTAAATGGATCTTCTGTTTCAAAGATAATTTTATCTATTGATTTTGGTTCTCCATTCTCTAATTTTTGTATAGTTTCTTTTCGTACGTTAGTAATAGTGAGTTTTCTAACTTTACCAACTTTCAAGTTTAAAATGTCCATTAATCGTTGTGCGATTTCAGTGTTTATATCGTAATCTGGTAGGATGTTCACAACAGTGATTAACTACATTTACTCCATCCGCACTCAGCAACTGCACAGGTAACGCAACCTTCTGCATAAATAAGAGCAGTAGAACCACAGGAAGGACAAACTTGTCCTGATGCAGTTTCTCCGTCTTTTATATACTTTTTAAGTACTCTTGCAGCTGCAGCTGTTAGTGAAGCTAAATTGTTTGTAGATTTTTGTAATTGATCTACTATGAACTTTATTGAAATGCCATGTCTTAAACTCATAGATACAACTCTAAATACGGTTCGTTCTACTTCTTTAAAGTGTTCTGAGAAGTTCTCTATTTCTATGTCTTCCCCTATCTCAAGTTTGTAGTGACCTCTTTTTATTTTTTCTAAATAGCCTTTACGTTCTTTGAATTTAAAATTCAACCCATTCATTTCCCCACAGAAGATTTCATATGGAGTGTTGTTTAGCATACCTACAGCTACTATAAACTTAGTACCTGCTACGATAATTGAATATACATCAGCAGGAAGTCGTTTAGGGCGTTTAGGTGCGTCGGCTGTGTTTGTTATCTTAGCGTCGTAGATGTTTAATTCTTTTTGCTCTTCAGTGCTAAAATTTTGTGGATGTATTTCTACACCTTCATCTAAAAGTTTTACAGCAAGTGGTTTAAAAGGCATATAAGAAACAATTCCATACATTTTTCTATCAGGAAAAGCTGCAATAGATTTAACTTCTTTTTTATATGCTTGTAGAATAAACTCATAGGTGTCTTCCCATTTTGATGTCTCTGGTAACATAAATGTTACAGAAATAGAACTATCACAGTCTTTCATAAGACAAGACATGAATTCCAATTTTTCTAGTGGGTCTATATGCGTTGCATCTTTATATTCAATACCTAGAGGGAGAAGATTCTCCATAATAAATTCAGCAATAGGTCTGCCGTACTTGCCATCCCATGTATCTTTTATAGTATCCGATTCCATAGGTAATGGTTTACCATGCTCTTTAAATAACATTCTAATTATATAAGGTACATTGAAATAATACTCATACTTACCAGAAATTCTTGTACGTTTCCAATAGTATAAACCAAATCCAGGTTCAACTCCGTATGACATTACCAAGTCTCTAAACATCAAACTTAAAGTACCTGTAGGAGCAATCGATGAGCAAGTTACATTTCGCATGTGCGTAAATTCTAACCCTTGCTTCATCATATGTTTTATAAAAGGAGATTGTTCAAATTTTTCGCGAACGAATAAACCAAACGACCCTTTCTCTTTCCCAAGTTCAATCGAGTTTTTATATAGATAGTAATTATATGTTTTATTAAATTCTTGTGAAACTGCATTTCCTTCAGGAGAACCGTACGCTAAATTCTGATGAATAAGCCAAGCTTCCCAATTAGTTGAACCCGCACCAGTTCTACGCAACTTTTCAATCGCTAGTTTTTGGTGAGGAGTTGCATAGGTTTGATATACAAGTTCGCACTCATTAACGTTGTCTAGGAAACGGTTAACAGATGAACCTATTACTTTTAGTTGCGGTTCATAGTCGTGTAGGTCTGTACTAAAGCGTCCAACATTAATTGAAGCCAGTACACATAGCGAGTCTCTCGAAAGATACTGTTCACTGCACGCATTCGTACCGATTATTCGACTGTCGTAAATATCTTTTGCATCATATACATAATCACTATTAGAATATTTGCGAGCGATGTCGATATTTTGAATGCCTGGTTCTGCATAATTAAACATACCTTTAGCTATCATTTCTAAAATAGTTTTTGCCTTTACGACTTTTTCAAATTTCTCGGCAAGTCTATCATGGGTTGCAATCTTATACCAATGTCTATTCTTATTGTTATCTAGTTCAAATTCACAGTCCATGTCGATAGAATGAACATCAACATATACTTTATCCCCACGTTTAATTGCAGGGATTTCAAAAGATAATTTCCAGTCTTTATCCTCTTCTACGGCCTTGTAAAATTTGTTTGTGCACTGTACAGAAATATTTGCATTCTGAATTGTTCCAAAACTGGATTTAACTGTAATAAATTCTTCTATATCAGGATGACTTACATTTAGAGAGAACAGCATTGCTGGTATTCTTCCCTTCTGCCCAACTTCGTATCCTACACCATCTACAGACTTCATCCAGTGAATTGCGCCTGTACTTTCATTCGAAGAGTTTAAAACTTTCATGCCTTTTGGACGAAGTCTAGAAAAATCTACACCAAGCCCCTGACGATACGCAGCGGTTTTTGCTACAGCGTATTTTGTGTTCTTATAGATAGCTTCTAAACTATCCCACTCTTCTTCTGGATGATTACCACCCATAGAAATGTGAGTACAATTACTCAAACTTATTTTTTTACCGCTGCCAGCACCTTGCATAATTGATCCTGCAGGGTGCCACCAGTCATTATAAATTTCATCAAACCACCTTTCTGACCAGTAAGTTCGAAGTTCAGCAGTTGTCTCGACGGAGGCTACAAAGTCACAAACACGCTTTAATGCCTGTACATAAGTTTCTCCAGGAAGTACGGTATATTTTTTACCAAAGGCATCAATTGAGAATTGATTTCCATTAAAGTATTCTTCAGTTGTAATGTGCTTTACATCTTCGTATTTTGTCATTAATATTTACCATTTTAGAATTTATACTTTTTTATCTGAACTTCCAAAACCTTTAGTTCCTCTATCAGACTCTGTTAATTCAGTAACTACCTCTACATCTACCATCGGGACCGCATGTAAAACTAGTTGTGCCACTTTGGTGCCAGCTGGAATAGTAACTGGGTAGTCCCCTGTATTCTGAAAAATAACTTTTACTTCCCCTCTATAGGCTGCATCTACAACACCTGCTTTTAACGTTAATGTATTTTCTAATGAGAATCCACCACGTTCTTTTACTTGTCCATAATATCCTTCAGGAATTTCTAAAGCGATGCCTGTGGAGCACGCTCTGATGGTATTTGAAGACATGACTTCTTTTTTGATAATTGTTAGGTCTAGACCTGCATCTAAGTCATATGCCTTACTAGGTACGACTGCGTTAGGGACTAGTTTTTTAACCTTAAGGGTTAATTTCTTGTTCGCCATTTTTTAATATGATTATTTCTTTTATAGTCTTCGTAAAAATTATTGTAGGCCATATAATCGATGGATTATAGTCCAACTCTAATTTAGTGCTGGTTGCGTCTGATATTAGTTTTCGTAGTTCCTGATTGTTATAAGGGACCAATTTAATAAAATCAAACTTAATTGCATGTATTTGTCCAATTCGTTCAAGAGAATAGTCCGTTACTATTTGGACAACATCTCCTACATTTACACTATTTGGTAAGGTCATCTTTCATCTCGATTGCTTTATTTATATAGGAGTCTATGTCTGTAAGCCACTCATCTTTAAACTCGTCTGCAGGAATTGACTTTCGTCCTCCTCCATACCAGTATTTTTCGACAAGGCTTATAGGAACGACATGTATCTTACTATTCTTTTTCTTTAGCCAGATTAGAAAAAATACAAGACCTCCTAATTTCTTAACGAGTTGCAAATATAGTAACTGGTGTTCATGTATATTCACCAAAGGAAAGCTAGTTAGGCTGGAACATTCTTTTGCATCAAATGCAATATACTGTCCACCATCGATTAAACCTGTGTAGTCTACAGTAGATTGCTGAGCTACTAATCCTTTATCAGTGTATAATATAGGTACAGGTACTTTCATTATTAAAGCTTTAAAAGCTTTTCTAAATTTAAGGTTAGCTTTATTAGCTAGCTTCTCTAGCTCGTTCGCACTCATCCTACTCGTTGAATATTACTTATAAAGACGTGTCGTATATCTAAACCTGCCGCAGGGCGGATGCTCTCCGCTACTCGTGTAGCATCTTTAATGTTTTTAGCAAAGATACCAGCAACACTGCTTACTATACCATTATACATGGTTAAGTGCGCAAACGTTATTAAATATTCATGTTTCATTTAAATTTTTGATTGACTAATTTATAATACTACAATTAAAATTTCCAGATAAATCTATTTACAGGATTTGAATTATCGTAGATATCTTGTGTTAGAATGTATACACATTCATCAACTCTTCCCCAGTTTGTTCTACTATAAGTATGATATAAATTTTCGCTTAGACGACTATAGTTTAAGTCTGTTATTAACTTAAATGTTCGTAAATAATTAGTTATATTAAGAAGTGTTTCTTTTCTAACCATCAGAAAGTGGTCAATATGCTGAAATGCAAAGTAGTCTGCTTTGCCAAAAATCCAGCCAGGGTGCCCATTAACATTTTTATACTCTACTAGTTTTACTTCATCTGACCAGGGACCTAGAAATTTTCTACCTTTATGGTCTACTAGAATTGTGTGATCTGTATTAAAGTTATGTAGGTGCACATCTACGTGCTCTTGCATATCTTCTCTATCAGTGACACATTCTGTACCTTCCGATATTCTTTTCAAATTTTTGTCTACTGGGACGTACCCGTGTTTACCTGCGGTTACAAGAAAAAGAGCAAACGAAGCTGCATTATCTTGTGTTTGTTTTGGTGTAGTATATATTGACATATGAATAACCCGTATTCCTTTTTGTTTTATAATTTATGTATTACTAGTAGAACCGACGTTGCATCAAACCCGTCAATGCGTAAATTTAAGTGTGGTTCTTGTTTATATGGCTGCCAACCTTTACCATCGACGTATAGGTCATACTCATGAGTACCTCTGGTATAATCGACTGTTTCCATTCGGCATCCTAATTTGTTTACTGTATCTTCTAAGATATCTAAGTCAATTTTACGATAGATACAATTGACATGTTGAAAGTTTGTGTCTGTGTTAGAGGCTAAATTATACTCTGTGGTGTGAACTGCTATTCCACCAGGTTTTAGCATAGATAGACTTCTAGTGATAAACCAAAGACCGTTTTGTAAAGTTCCCAAGTGCTCTAAAGCGCAGGATGACCATACAAAGTCAAAATTAGAATTCATTCTAGTTATGTAGTTCATATCCATATATGTAAATGTAAGTCTTTCCATATCTTCTTCGGTACAGATTCCGCGTTTATTAATATCTGCTATTGAATTACAGTACTGATCTGAGCCAGTCCAATTAGCAGTATTAGTATTAGTTGGCGGTTGGTCTGTTGCGGTAATTGCGCAACCTTTAGATAGAAAATACGAAGGCAGTGGTTCAGTTCCAACGCCAAATCCTATACCAGATTTTCCAGGCATGAGCATATTATTGTCAAAAAGTGTTTTGGCAATCATTACAAATTCCCATGGTTTTCTGTGATATCTAAAGTCTTCTTTAAGTTCTGCACACAACATTTTATAAGAAACGGTATCAAAGTCAGCTTTATTTACTATTTTACTCATTTATATCCTTGATTAAAAGTGAGCTGCCCGAAGGCAGCTCTGTTAATATTCTTATAAAAACAAAGGTTTTTTAGCTGCAGTTGCTGCAGGTGTTGTGCCTGTAGACATAGCATCTCCAACTTGGAATTTACTAAGTTTATTAGTAGGAGTTCCATTTTGTGTTTTATCAGGTTCAACCCAAACAGAAACTTGAGCTCCTTTTAGAGAGCCTGCGATATCCTGAGGAGTAACGCCATCTTGTGTAATCAAGGTAGAATTAATTACCTTTAAGAAGTTAAAGAGGAAAATGTTAGATTTTCCGCCTAATGGAAATTGGTGCCAAAGTTTACGACCTTTAAATTTGCCACTATCTACCAAGAAAGTAACTTTAATCATTTCGCCACCAGCTTTTGTTGGTGCTACAGCAGCTTCTTCAATTGTTACTGTATATCGATCTTCTGGAAGAGAATCGAAGGTATTTACTTGTTTAGAAACTTCACTGTTGAAATTTAATACGTTGCTCATTATTTTTTGTTACTGATTAATGTTTGTATGTTTTTTATTAATAGCGCAGCTTCATCATCTTTTAAATCAAGTAGGCTATCAATTAAGTAATCTTCTCTAACTTTGGCTTGCAGTTCGTCTTCTCCGAATTCTGCTGCTAGGTCTTGAAGGATTTCTAGGTTCTCGGCAGTTACGCCTGCTGTTTTAAGTTCTTGTCCTTTGAAGTTAATAACAAGGCTACGTCCATATTTTTGTTCTAGGGCGGCCTTTTGGTTAATTACAATAGGATCGCGTTCTAAACCTTCAATACCCATGAACTCTGTAAATGCTTGGTAACTGAATTCAAATACAGGAGGTAGAGTATTAGTTCTATCCTTCTTAACATTTGCCATACGTTTACCGTCGGGTGTTATTACGAGTTCAAGCACAACATCAAATAAATAAGGAAGTTGTTTTGGGCCATCTGCTTTTGTACCAATCGCTTGCATAAATCCTTCTTTTGCATACTCGACTCCTGAACGCGCAGTTACAATAACGTTCATATCTAAAGTTAGTAATTTTTGAATAAGGCTCTTAACTTCAGAGGTAATAAAACGATAATCAGCTGGTTGTAAAACATAGCTAGGATTACCATTTTTCACTTTTAGTTTATTCTCGTGCTTTACAATTAAAGCTTCATAAACCGCTGTGAAAGGATCAATAATAAATGATTTAATTCCACTTGGGTTTTCAATCAATTCGTCGATAGCCGCTTTAATTACGGTTGTATCGGTAGTTCTAATACGGTGAAATTTTTTAAATTTTCCGTAGTGGATCGTCCCATCTTCTGAGTCTCAATTGTTACGTAAAGTTTTTTATCTTTACTCTCCTCGTTTCCAAGGAGTGTCGGCATATTTTTTCACCTTATACTATAAGGTGCCGAGGCCTCGTGCTAATATTATATTCTTACAGCTGTAAGGTTCAATTAGTATGCTCTGCGTCTGGCGGAAGTTTTAACTTCTCGTCTTCGATCTCGAGTTGGTGTGCATTTGTTCTTCTTATATAAGTAATAATAAAGGTCTCGAATTCAACATCAGTCATTTTAAACTTTAAACGGTTGCAATCTAGACAAGTCCCATCTATGTTGTCATCTAAATTTTTACCTCCGCGAGTTATTGGAATTCTATGCTCTAAACATAAGTTATCGTTGGTTAGCAAAATACCACAATATTTACACTTATATTTTTGTTTTTCTAAGATAACAAACATGCCTTTAACCGTAAGTTTATTAACTCTGGTTTCTTGGGTACGCGGAGAATTATTTCTTCCACCGTTGTTTGCATTCCACACTCGTTTTTCAATCCATTTTTCAGGCTTATTTTTGGAAGCATGATTCCTACAAGTATGACAAGTATTGCTAATTCCATCTTTGTAGGTTGCATCCTTTTTGAATTCTCCATAAGTCTTGAGTTCGCCACATTTGGAGCAGATCTTATTTTTAGATAAAAACTCCTTGTTTAGTTTCTTTCGTTGATCTCTTCGCCATATGTTATAACGCTCTCTGTAACATTTATGGCAAACTATTTTATTATTTGCTTTTATCTTTACTGTTAAAGTAATACCACATTTAGAACAGTGTGTAACTTTCTCGCTTAATTCCTCAGTTTTCATTTAATGGTCACCCATTAAAGTGGCAGTAATCTACCACAGCAGGATTTGGGAAGGAAAGTGAAACGATTGTTTTTCCGCAACCGCTTTCCCCGTATAAGTAGCATTTCAGTCTAGTTGCAACTGGTTCGGCTATTTGAAATAAACTCATTTTTAGTATCTTGATTTGGGTTTATATGTGTAGTCTTTTATTTTTTCATAAACTTGATACGTTGCGACTACGTCACGTAAACAATATTCAGAGATGAGGTTTATTTTTCCATCAAGATATGCTTGCTCTACCCCATCTGCTTTTATTTCACCATCTTTAGGAGAAACTATGCCCAAGAATTCACAAATAGATGCAAGCGTTCCTGTAGCATAATTATCGAAGTCTCCAAATACAGCCTTTGCATCAAAATGCGGCTCTCTTGAAAATCTTCGTAAGTCCATAAAATTATTATTAGTTGGCATTACTCCATGAAAAAGAGATCTCTTTATGATAAACGGAACATCAAAAGTTATTCCATTGAATGAAACAAAAAGTCCTTTAAACCCTAAAAGGTTTTCCCAGAATTTTTCTAAAATTTCTTGTTCAGTGCCTATAATACCGAGACTGCCCTCAGTGCCATTCCCATCATTTTTATATAATCCAATAGTAACGATTTCTCCCAAAAAGTAATTAGTTGCCATTGTTAAGCCACGGATAGCTTTTATCTCTTCAGGCGTATACTCAGGTTTATCTCCATATCTTTGTTTTAACTTTTGTGGAAACTTTTTATCGTATTCTGCTTGCTGCCAAGTAGATAGAGGAGCCTGTTGTGGTACTGTTTCTATATCGAAAGATAATACTTCCATTATTGAAATACCTCGATTACGTGTCCAGTGCCGTCTTCCATTTTATAGATATCAGACACATACCACACTGAAGCATATAGTGTTACTAGGTCATCTTTAAGTCTATGTAGAGTAACGGTAGGAACGGTGGAGTTTGCATTTACTAGTATACACGCAGTTTGTATCAAACCAATTGGAACTTTATCTCCATTAGAAACATCCGCAAATACTAATGATTCAACATTTAGTTTAAATAGTGGATCTATCTCCACTGGTTCAGAACTTTCTAATGTATAGTTAGTATTCATGTAGGCAAGATCAATTGGATAAGAATCTCCAACTATATCTGTTCTAAAGTAATCGTTTGGTTTGATTAGAATCCACGAATCGTGCAGTGTATTAAATATCTCGAAGCGTCCATCTACTTCTCTCAACTTTACATGTTCAGGAATATCAGGAGCATTTATATCTCCTGTAAACTGTACAGCTTCTATTTCAGAAGGGTTTTTTCTAAATTTCAAATTCTGTAGTTTGGTTTAGTACTTTTAATTTATCCCAATGTTTTTTAGGGACAATATGTTCTATGCGTCTTTGCATAATTTCAGGCGAATTTGTATTCTTTGATAAATGCCCGAATGCTACGAAGTTCAAAGCGTCTAGTTTCAAATATGTATTGACATACTCTAAAGATTGTTGATTGCTAAGATGTCCAAAAGGACTTCGAATCCGCTCTTTTAAAATGTCATCATATTCTGCACACTTCTCTAATTCTTCATCATCATAGTCAGATTCTATAAAGTAAGCATTACAGTCAATTAGACTATCTCTCATTAACTTTGTAATACCACCTGTATCTGTTAAGAATCCAAATTTCTTCATAGTAGCTTTTTCTGTAAGGACATAGCCATTGCTAGCTAAACTGTCGTGTCTTGTGCTAAAAGCAAGAATAGAGAAATCGCCGATTTCTACTGTATCTCCGCCTTCAATAAAATTAACAGTACAGTCCGTAAATAAGCCCTGTTTTTTCTCATAAGACCTTTGAGGCAGATAAACAGGACATTGTACCTTTCGGGCAACAATTCCTGCACTACCTATATGATCCATTTGTTGTTTGTAGTCTCTTTATACTACATCTAAAGTTTTCACTAAAGTATCGGACTATCTTTTCATCCGTTCTGGATGCTCGAGTCTCGTGGGAGTACTTATATTCTAGCTGTACGCTAGTTTCAACTCCTAGTCTCTGCGCGTGTACTAAATATTATTTTAGCACTTCCGCTCGGGTTAGCATGAATTGTTTTACAGTCTTATTGTTTTTACTAAGATTGCACTTCTTACAACTTACTGCGAGGTTATTAAAATGGTTTGTTCCTCCTTTGCTTATAGGCTTTCTATGGTCAAGCCAATAGTTTTTTAGAGTAACTTTCCTCTTACAATATTCACAAGTCAATTTAAAATATTTTACTATATTATTTTTAATTAATTTTTTAAGTTTTGCTCGTGTAACTTTATACTTAATATTTTTCATACGAGATCTACGGCGGTGTCCACTAACTTTTTGTGAAATGAGTCCTTTAGGAGAACTTTTATACATTCTTTGAGATAGCGCATATCCTGCGGTAGTTCTATATTTTGTCTGAGATTTTTTATTTTTCTTGGAATGATTAAATTTATATTTAATGTTCTTCCTAGAAGCACTGGCATTGTATTTTTTTAAAGCTCTCTTACCTTTTACAGTTTTTGCGTAAGCTTTTTTACCCGCCAATTCACATTCTCTACACCAACTATGGTATAGATATTTATAGTCAGATCGTTTTCTAAATTTACTAAGTTTTTTAGTTTGTTTGCATTTGGTACAATTTTTAGCGTTCCCGTTTTTACTCAAGTTTTTCATCGTTAGATTCCTCCAACGTGTGGCCATCTTTCAAAACCATGTTCATGTGTTATGAGAATTGCAGATAGCACTGGGTCCAATCCATATGCCTCTTTGATTTTTTTATACGAGATGCCCGCATCTATCATAATAGCGGTACTGTCCGTTTCAACGATGGTAGAGTTACCAGCGCTGGAACTTGACAAGAATTTTATTTTCATTAGTTAGTAACTGGTTGCGGTGGTGTAGGTTTGACCTTTTCAGGAATGCGAAATTCTTCCCAAAAGACTTTATGCTCTTTTATCAGATTTTTGATCTGAACTTGCTTTGGTGTTAGTTTGGCATTGCCTGACTTTACTTCCATTATTACAATTTTGTCTTCTCCAAAGTATATATAGTCTATTGGTTGTCCAAGAAACTTCATCTTGTGTGGCTCATATTTAAAATGAGCCACAAATGGAGCTAACTGTTCAGAAATTTGGCCAAGAACAACTTCACTACTTTTCTTCTGGGAAAGTAGTTTTTTGTAATTATTTGAATATTCTCTATTTTTCCACAGCACAAAAATAAGTAAAATAATAACAATACACAATAGTATCGAGAGGATTATTATCATTTTTTATCTTCGTTTTCTTTTTCTTTCTCTATATAATTAAACTCTGTGCGTGAGGTATCTTTCTCAATGATAATACCAATACGGTTATTTTTAAAATCTGCAGAAATTCTTGTAGTGCTGAGAGCTTTTACAATCTCATTAATTGTTGCAGAAATATCTATGTTAAACATTGTGTAAACTGATTTATAATTTATAATCAGTTTCCAGTTTTCGGTTGCAAATAAAATTACAAAATACCCCGCATTTTAATTTTCCGTCTGGAAACGTGTCTGCGCTACCTTTTTGGAGATCTGACCAAGTTTTTATTAGGTGAGGTGTATCCAAGGGGCAGGGTATTTTTATTATCTTATTTATGGCTCTTTTTAGATTGACAGTTTTGTTTTGTAACTTCCCTGATAGAATCTTAAAGCTTAAGTAACTTTTCAGTTCTGGAAGGGAGTCCTCTAGGAATACTGTATTTCCTTTTAGCTCGTCTATTAACTCTTCGTCGGTAAGTGCTAGTTGGAAGTGCTCTATATTTTGAGTACTTATTATCTTATTTATTCTGTCTCTTAGACGATGAATATTATCCATTTTAATGTCGCTTCTACCAGTTCCAAATCTATCGGCAATTCGTAGGTCAAGAAGGTCGTGTATGTTCTCTATGCCTATTTTTTGAATTAGCTTTTTTATGGAAGTTTCTGACTTACTAGAGCTGGCATCGAACAAGTGATTCTGTATAAGAAATATAATCTTTCCAATCAATAACTTACCAAACCCCCAACGATACATAATTTTTTCTGCTAGGTATGCTCCAACGTTCTCATGATTGTAAAAGTGCACTTTATCGTCAATTAAGACTTCTGTATAGGGTTTACCAACATCGTGTAACAAGGCGGCGAGCCGTAATATCAAAGTGTTTGATTTAGTAGGACTTATGGAATCAATAGCATACATTATATGCTGAAAAAGATCAAGTCCTGTTGCCTTATTACTTTGTTCTACATCAATACATCTTTGCAGTTCTGGAAAGAAATCTTCGAGCAGTTCTAAGTGTCGAAACATTTTGAATGCCTTACTTGGAACAGCCGCTCTTAGGAATAGTTTAGTTAACTCGACATTAACCTGTCTAGGGTTTATCGTGGCGATTTTTAGTTTATGCTTGATAATTGCGTTGCAAGTATTTACTTCTATTGTCCACCATTCACCAAGAATTGCAGATAAAATAGGTGCTCTTAGCAACCGTATCTTTGATTCTAGTATACGTATTTCAGGCGTTCCTATAAATCTTATTAGTCTATTATCTATATCAGTCATACCATTGTGGAAGTCAAACCATTCGTTAGTAATCGGATTATAGTAAAGGGCGTTTATGGTAAAGTCTCTTGTGTTAGAATCTTCCTGTAAGGAGTCTGTAAACGAATAATTGTAATATGTATTTATAAGTTCTATCTTTTTAAGAGGGAACAGTGTATACTCCCTATCCATATACTTTATTATCATTGACGTGGAGTACTCATTGGTACTTACTATTTTTGATGTCAACTTGCTTCGAAGAGTTGCTAAGTCTGCTTTTACGGCAATATCCCAGCCATAGGGAGTGTTGCCTAGAAATAAATCTCTAGCAGTCCCGCCACAAAACCAAGCGTCGATACTGTAAGAGTTTAATAATTTAATAATGCTTTTTTCCATTATACATCTACTACTTCTCCGTCTATATCGAATATAAATTTTACCCATCTGGATACCCAGTGGTTCCAATAGCCTTTTTTATTAAAAGCGTGGCTGTCACAAATTAAGGTTGAGTGCGTTTTCATATGTGTCCAGTCTCTATGAGGGGTTTTTCTGTTCGGGGCGGATTTGTTGAGCTGTCCTAGCCTACAATATCCGCGCCGTTCATTAGCGTGCCCAAACCATGCGTACTTACAGTTCCCGCAGCACTTAACAATTTTAATGTTAGTCCTTGGGTCGGTAGATGGCGGGGTGGCTGGAATTTTAATTAAATCCCCAAAATTATACTTAAGATCCATTTAGATCAACTTACCTAATAGATGGTCGTATTCATGTTGAAGTACGATGGCCACAAATGAATCTTTTAGAAAGACTTTTAAAGAATGTGTCTCTTTAGAGGCTAGTGTGTTAAACATAACTGTGGCATTACGCTCACGTTTAACCATGGTTTCCATTCCTGGTCTAGAAAAACAACTTTCCGTATGTTTAATAGTTTTTCCTGACGTAGTTACGACAGGATTAATAAACTCTGCCCATACGTCGTCTCGCATCCGAATCACAAATACTGCGGGTGGTGTTGTTTCTCTATCCCAAATCTGATTAGATGCTAATCCTAAACAACCATCGCCTAAAGACTCTGCGGTATCTTTTAAGTCTTGAACTAATTGAACAACTTCTTCTGACCAAATAGCGGGCTCGGTAGGCAGTATTGCACTAAGAAGTTCTCCTGGAGCTTCGGTGTTTAATGAACACGGTACTGCCCTGGTGCGTAGTATTGCATTAGGTGCAGTGTTAATTTTCTTGATCATATTTTCATCAATATCCTTCTCCGCGTAGCGGCTTGATAATTTAATAATTGCACACGTGAGTCAACAAAGTCGACTATCGTGGCTGTTGTTTTACCAGGGGCCTTTCGCATTAAGCGCCCAGCTGATTGTCTAATTTTAATTTCTGATTTAATCGGTGCACACATAAATAGTGTGTCCATATGTTTAACATCCAACCCCGTGGAAAATAATCCATACGTAGACACTACATGTTGCTTGATTTTATTGTTAATATCAAGGATTGCTTGCTTTCTGTCTTTCTTTTTCATCTTAGATGTTAACCCCACTGCTGTTGGACCGATCCGTTTTAGTAACTCGTCGACCTGTTCTATACGATTGCACAGAAAAATAACATAGTTATTGGCATATTCTTTTTTGAACACGTCGACGATAAAATCGTTACGATCTTGATCAAAAGATAAATCTGTCATTAACTCTTGATACTCAGAAGAGTTTAAAAGTGGATAATAATAATTAGTATTTTTAAACACCAAGTCTGGCTGTACCAGTACATCCTTTAAGTCTTCTTTTGGAACCACGTGAATAGTCGGACCTGTTGCAAAATGTATTACGTCTGTGAGCCCGTCAGATCTTTTGGGAGTGGCTGAAAAAGAATACTTATATTTCGCCGCTAGTTTGCACATAGTAGCATAAAATGTAGTAGCAGCTAAATTGTGGCATTCATCAGCGATAATCATTCCATAATAAGTATTTAATAATGCGTACTGTTCTTCAGACAACTGTGCCATAGTCTGATGCAGACAGATAGTTATAGGCGACAGTTTAAAATTACCTGAACCTATAAAACCAATATCTTCTTCTGTTGCATTTGTAAATTGTAGAAAGGCCTGTTTAGTTTGTTCTGCAAGTTCAATCGTATGGGTAAGTATTAGGCTTGGAACTTTTTTTTGCACAACCATACTAATAAAACTTATCGTTTTTCCTGAGTTGTGTGTAACCCAAAATTCCTCAAATAAATATCGTTGATCACCATCTAAACTAAAACCATAGTACTCTCCATTCCCAAGAGCTTCTACTTTAAAACCAGTAGTAAGTGAATCTTTGTTAGGTTTTAAACTTAACGCTTGTTTTCTTTTCAGTTTACAAGGAATAGTTCCAATGTTTCCACCAATAAACACACGGTAGTGTACCCTGTCTTCTCCTGCTTTTGTATAGTGTGGTTTGAACTTAGGTTTAATTATTGCATAAAATCCTAAAGAGCGCGCAATAAATGCAACATCTGTTGCAAGTTGTTTAGATCTACTTATATAATCAAAGCAACCGCTACTAGCTAGATGTCCGTCTGTGTCCAGTAAACCTGCTAAAATTTGTAGACGTACCTCCTTAGAGGCCTTCTTATAGATACTAGGAACGAATTTATTTTCACACTTTACTTTATCTAAAGAAAGAAGTTTAATGTCTAGAGCAACCTTGTTTGTATTCCATCTATGTCTGTTATTTTTTTGTACAAAACTATAAGTACGACAGTTACCTATTTTATTTTTTGAAACCGAAATATCTAGGTTGTACAGTAGTCCTTGTTTATAGACTTCTTGCACTATAGGAGTATCATTGTTATTCGTTGTGAGTTTTATGGTTGACTCGAAAGAACCATCTCCCAACAGTAGGCCCAAAAAATAGGGATCCATTGGTAACACTTCACGGGTTGTCTCGAAGTCCACTCCTGTTCTGAATAGTTTATACAGATGTTTTGAGTGGTTCTTCAGGCCAAACCAGTCCTTTAAAGAAATGTCTATAACTTCTTTCGTAGTTGTATGTTTTAGTGTTAAGACATGTTCATCATTTATAATGAAAGGTTCCCCCCTATTTGGAGTTATTTTATACATTGGTCCCTTACCTCTGCACAGGTTAAGTACTTCTCTGGGAGTACTGTCCCATCCCATTAGTGTATCCTTAACATCTATTTCTTCGACATTTTTGTATTCTCCAGAATACATCAGAATCTTGGTCCCCTTTGCATGACAACCCGTCATAGCTTCTATAACACCCATAGTCGGACCCTCGCAAGCTTTTACCAAGTCCTCTTGATACCCTCTTAAAGTGCCTGTAAAATTTAATCTAGAGAAAAACTGGGGCGCAGCTCCTTCAACTCTTTGATCGATTATATCCTCTGGTTTTGGAGTAATTATGCCAGTATTTATTAAATCTGGTAAACTTCCAACAGGGGCTATAATCACATCTGGTGTTTTAGGATCATACTCATAATAGATTAACTTGCTGGGAACACCCCAGTTCATTAATCCTAAATCAAGTCTTTGATTAAACAAAGGATTTGAAATAGTAAGAAACTCCTTAATTTTTTTAACTTCGTCTGGATTCGCCCCCGATATCCAAACCTTGTTTTTTACAATAATAAGCAAATACTCAACTAACCCCTGAATTTAAAATTTATATTAAAAAAGAATTAATAAATGCCATTCTCTTAAAATTCTTATACCAAAAAACTTAGAGATATAATAATACTACTGTGTCTTGAATTCCAACTATTTAGTAGTTATATTGTAAATACAAATATAAACAAAAATCACGAGATAATATGAATAACGAAGAGAAATTAGAACAAATACTTGAACAAATCTTTGACTTAGGCTATGCCACCAAAGAAGTAGAAGTTGGAAAAAAGCTTAAAATCGTAATAAAGAGTCTAACAGGTAAAGACTACCTAGAAATTGACCCAGTTCTTGCATTATCTAAAGGAACAAAATTATATGTTTTACAGAAGTACGGAATAGCTAAGCTAAGTAGAGCTTTGCTTACGTATAATGGTAAAAGCTTTAAAACCGTAGAAGCTGCGCAAGAGCACCTAGAAAACCTACCTGCTTTGATCATTGACAAGTTACTTAAAGAACACGCAGCGTTTGAAAAAGAAATCTCGGAAGCTTTGAACCCTGTGGTGATTGAAGAAAGTTTTTTCGCCGTACCTGGCTCAGCAGAAAAGCTAGAGCAGTTTCCAAAGGACTTGACATCGGAGAGCCAGGAAGCTTAAGAGAGCAAGTAATAGTTAGACTATCTGATAAAGATGATATGTTGGACTATCAAAAAGTTTTAATACAGGTAAGATCAGCAAATCTCGATAGAACAAGTGATAAAGAAGTAGATGAATTTAATGACATAGTTAAAAAATATAGACATCTTATGTTTAATGAAGTTGCTGAAATACCAAGAGGTTCTGACGGTAAGAAAATAGATCTAGACCAAGCAATGGCAGAAAAGAAAGAAAGTCTTTTCAAACCCATTAATGTAAAATTATCAAGATTAACTGGAGAGATTGGCTCCATAAATTTAAAGGATTTAGCGAATGGCGGACCAAGTACTAAAGTATAAAATAGAGTTAGATGATTCTGATCTAGCTCAACAACTGCAAGCGATTAGAGACCGTATAAATTCAGAGGTTACGAGTTTTACTGCAGCCTCTATGACAAACACTCCGCTTGTTACTCAAAATGGTGCAGGCATCGCTATGCTTCCTCCAGAGACAGGAGCATTTTCTTTGCCTGCTCCTTCGTATCCTTCATACGTATTTCCTCCACAACAAACCGCTAACTTTTCTAATAGCTTTAGTGGAGATTTATTTCAAAATCAAGTGCCAGATCAACAAGGCACGTTTAGTGACTTCGGAAGACAATCTGCAATGGTTATGCAGTCGGTTCCTAGAAACGTCAGTGCTAGCATGAGTGGTGCATGGGCAGACCTACAAAGTTTTGGGCAGAACGTACAAACAGGTTTAGCCGATACTATGCCTAACACACAGCCTGGTGGATTTATAGCTAATGCTTTTGCTTCGGCAGGGTTTGGTTATGACCAACGGCTACCTATGTATTTTTCTGATTATCGTGAGGCTGCTCTACAAGAAGCGGGCAAAGATCTGCAAAAAACTGGTGAAGCTGTGGGAAGTTTCGGAATAGACGCTGCTTTGGGTATTGGTAGTTGGGCAGCAGGAGCAGGTGCAGCTGCCTTAGGTGTGGCCTCGGCTCCAATACTTGCTCCAGCGCTCGCAGTAGGCGCAGTAGCACTTGGAGCAGCAGGTATTGCAAAAACAGCATTAGATTTGACGTCAGTAGAAAGTTATAGCGAACTTCGTGATACTGCAGAAGGTCTACAAACTATGGGAACTATGCAGCTAGGTGCATTTTCTAGAGCCGACGCCATGGATACTGCTAATATGATGCGCGATTACTCAAAGTCAGAAGAAGGTTACCTAAGAGATATTAACATGTCAGACATTGAGTCTGCAGTAGGTTCTTTTGCTTCTACTGGCGGATTACAGGGAGTTCGGAGCGCGGATGAGTTAAAAGATAAAGTCGAAACTGTAATGAAAAACTTCCGTGAAGTGATGCACATACTAGGCACTACGCAAGAAGAAGCCGCAAGCATAATGGGAGAAATGGAAAGACGTCAATTGGTGTCTGCAGGAAGTATGCCTGGTTTTGCAATCAACATGAAAGCACAAGGAATGTATGCAGGACTGTCAGGTGTAGATCTAATGCAAGCAGGTCTGCAAGTTGCTGACCAGTTCAGAGGAACAGGTATAGGACAAGCAGCAGGATTTCAAATGGGGATAGACGCTACTCTAGAGACAGCTAGACTTGCAAACTCGCTTGATCCTTACTATCGGAAGAACATTTATGAAATGGGCGGGCAACAGAACGCGGCGCAGATTCTTGTAAATACTGTAACAAACACTATGACAAAAACTCCTCTAGGTGAAGAACTAGGTTTAACCTTGGAGGCTGGCGGAGTAGATGCTCTAGGTAAAAGTATTCAAGAACGGATGAATCTTATTTCGAGCTACATGGCAGAAAAAGGTCCAGGTGGGTGGTTCGAAATGAAAGGTAAGGGTGCTAGCATATTCAGTAGTTTAGATTTTAATACTCAAAATAAAGCTATTTTAGCTTGGGCGTATGAGGCTGGAAAGCTTATAGACCCTGAGGCATATGATGCAAAGGGTAATATCAACGAAACTCGCTTCTTGTCGATTGCTCAGACCGCCTTCGCTGATCGGGGAGATAACAAATCTATAGAAGAATTAAAATTAATGGTAAATGCCGCACACATGGGGGATACATTAAAAGATTCTGACTTAGAAGCAAGGACCGCGTTAGCTACTATTGATGCCGAAAATAAAGAATCTGCAGTTACACTCTCAGACCGTCTACGATATGCTTTCGGCAAGCCGCTAGACAGTTTAGATCCCGCAGGTAAATGGATGGAACGCCAGCAACATGAGTTTGGTCTGTGGGCGCGGGAAGGCGGTGAAGATATAAATGATACCATACTGGGAAATAGACGTCTACGAGCTCGTAATGTAACAGAGCACGTAGGAGGAAATCTCTTTAAGAACTACTTAACTTCTGGACTAATGGACCGCGTAGATAGTGGTGAAGTAGGGATGTATACAGGTAAACCATTAGGAGACAGAGTAGGTACACCTGATGATCCTTTATACAAAAACCTATCTTCAGCCTCTAGAACGTTCTTTGGCACGTTAGACGCCTCCATCGATGAAGAAACGTCTTTACGCTATTTAGGCAGTAACCAAACTGTTGATGAGAAAACGGGCAAGGTATCATACAAAAGAAATTTTAAGGAAGTAAGAGAAGATTTAGAGTACTGGAATGATTCCCGAAAAGAAACAGAGTACACGGATTTTAAAAAAGCCGATAGTATGGCTAGTTCTATGAAAGAAACGTTTGTAAAATTAACAGAGAATGGAAAGTTTGTAACTCCAAATGCTAATGCATCTGCTAAAGATTATGCGGAGGGAGTATTAAATCAATTACTTCCTAATCAACAACGCAGTGCAAATACAACTACTGCCTTGAATATTTTACTTGCGGATAAAGAAGTGCAAAAGTACATGGAGAACAAAGGTGTCACGGTTGCTAAGTCTGTTGGAACTGATGTAGTTTTTTACAACACTAAAGAACAGGCTGCAGGGGGCGATTCATTTGAACCCGCCAAAGACTTTGTGGACTACATAAAGTCGATTACACCTGGAGGGGACGTTAGTACTGTTGACTTCAGAAGTTTAGAAAGTAGATACCCACGAGGTGTACAACAATTTAAAGACGAGTATGAAAAAAAACTAAGTAGTGTAGAAACACACAATGAAGCAACTGCTGCCAGGGCCATGGTTGGGCAGGGCGCAGCGCCTGCACAAACTATTACAATACTTAATACGGAAGATGTCTTAAATAATCTTATCCCTCGTTCTTCTACTAAAAGCAGTAGTCCTTATAAAGGTAGCATGCATGCATACGTGTACTCCAATCTAGATCTATTTGACACATCAGACTTTAGAAAAGAAGATGCAGGTCCAGGTGGTAGAGATAGTGACCCGAAAGCCGCCAGAGTAGGAGCAGCTAACATAGACAAAATAATAGGAGATGCTGACTTTTTATTTTATGATCACATGGATAAAAATCTTTTAGGTAAATTAGATTTTGCAGCAGGTTTGTTAAAAGACGAGAATGGTAAAAATTACAAAGACTTTAATAGTTTAGATGAAGAGACAGGTAAACGTGTATTCGCTTCGCTTAACGCACATAATATTTTAACCAGAGAGAACATTCAAGAATGGACAGAAGTTATAAAAAAACGAGCAGACGAGCAAATAGATGACTATGGGCAAACAGGCAAGGAACGTGAAAGAGTACGAGAAGACCGTCGTGACTATCTTTATAACTTATCACACGATTCAAAAACTATAAGCAGTAAAGATAAGACTGGAACTAATATAAAAGATGCCTTAAAAATGTCTCCATTGCTACAAGGTGTATTACAAAAACATTTAAAGCAAGGAGCAGTTTTGGCTTCAGGTGGTGTTTTGGCAGACGGCGAGGTGTTTAAAGAGGTTAAAGAGGATATGCTAATCGCTATAAACAGCATAACAGACTCTGGGGTAAGAGGAGAACAGATGGGCGTATACATGGGACTGCTCTCTAATGGTTTAGGAGACATAGATGATGCATACACGCAAACTACTGTTGAAAAAATAGTTACAAACGATCCGTACTTCCAAGGCAAACGCGAAGAAATTAGAAATAGTTCTTATAATGACGCGACTAAACGTAAAATGGAAAATTTGGAAAAGAAGATTGAAGTAACCGCCTATGCAGCAGGTACAGATCTAGTTACCAGAGTAAAGAATGGCACGGCATCTGAGGCAGAGACACGGCTTTATTTTGAATTTGGAGAAGAACACAAATTAGATGGAAAGGATGGTGTTAAAAATTTACGTGAGCTTGGCACAAAAAACATTGTACAACAAACTATGAATCTAGATTTAGATAATATTATTAAGAGTATTAAAAAAGATGGTGGTACAGGTTTAAGTCCACAAGAACGTGACGCAGGTAATACCATTTTAAGTAAAGGTCCTGAAGTGGTTGCGGCAGTTCGTGCAGATAATGCAATCATTGCCTCCGCAGATGGCACTAAGCCATTAACGTTTAAACTCGATCAATCATCGATAGATGCAATCAATTTAAAGAAAGTATAAATATGACTACAGTAACAAACTTAATTGAAGACGTTGAATTATACTTAGAAGGTGTACGCATACCTACATTTAATAGTATACAAATTTCTGAGCAAGAAAATAATATTCCTGCGGCACAGATTTCTTTTGCTGCTAATGCGGCAATACTACGTGTACTTCCTGGTACTATTGTACAGGTTTTTGCAAAAACAAAACTACCAGATAAAGATTCAGAAACCTATTTGATTTTTGAAGGGCAGGTTACACAGATGAATTACTCGAGAGGCTTCTCAAATGATGTAGTAGGGTTCAAAGCAATATCGCTACTTAGCGAAATGACACGAGCTACTTTACGACCTGGGCATACAATTATAACATCCGCCAGAAACGATGCTGAACTTAACCACGTAACAAGGATTCGTGTAGACAACGCCTTAAAGGATGAAAATGGAAAATATATATTTGGTCATAATTCTACTGTTAATAAAGATCCTAAAAACTCTCCTAAGCATGGACAAGATTATTTTGAAGGAACTTTAGATCAGTTAAAAGAGATTGCTTCTTTTGGAGATATTGCTAATACCATGGCGTCTGCGATGGCAGCAGGAACAGAAGCATCGGAGGGAAACTTTTCAGAGTTCTTAAAAGAAATGAATCGTTTTTTTATGCAGAGTGATATATATTATGGAATACAGTCGGCGGCGTATAAACTTGGACAATCAGTTATAACGCTTCCTAACAAAGCATCGGGTTTTGATTTAAAGGTTGCAATTCATGGAATGAATAAAACATTTGAGACTATGAACAAATATCCAACTGGCGCCGATATGATTCATATACTTATGAACTTGTTAAATCAGTTTAAAGAATTTTTAGCTTTGAAATTTATATGCCCTGCATCGCCTATAGCAGCAAAATACTTTCATGTTTTAAATGATAAGAAAAACTTAACTCGACCTGTACGCATGGCGTTTATGCCTGACTTTGAGTCTGCTCCTCCTCCATTATGTAATATTTTCTTTCCAGAACAAGTAACGAGTATGAGTTTCTCTAGAGATTTTATTTCTGAACCAACTCGGGTAATTGGGCAGTTGAGCTATTCCTTTATAAAGGGGGGGTCTATCCCAAGTAAGATGATGCCCATAACAGTAGTACCTGATGTAAATCTTCATAAAAAGGATGAAGATAAAACCGCCATTACCTCTAAGTACACAGATGAAGAAACATATCGAGGTGTCGTGTTAAAAGTAACAGAACACGACGGTGTAGTTATTAGGGCTCTTTATGATGTTAAGAACGAAACTACCTTAGGTGATAAAAAAAATATAGCTCCGCTAAGTGAAGATGATAAAAAAGATATAAACCCAGCTTTGCAAAGAATGGTACTAAATGAGTACCTGACTATGAAATATGGACAACGTGCCGTACAATTAACGGCGGAATGGAGTCCATACAGAATCGTAGGGTTACCTGGAATGGTATTTGAAATTGGAAAGCCAACCATAATAGGGATCATTGCTTCCATAACAACACAGATATCGGCTGACGGGCAGGCACAGTCTCAAATAACTATGCGTAATTGTAAAATTTTATTTGATGAAACAGAGATTACTAGTACATTTGTTAGCACGCCTGCTACAGAAAAACAAGTAGACAGACTTGAGGATTACGTAGTTTCTGACTTTGTTAATGGTGGATTTTTGGGCGCAAACCCTTTATTATACAAACAGTCTTATTATGGCATGGATAATATTGGGAAAGAGATATATCCTTACTTTATGACAGGGCAATTTCAACGTGGAAATATATATAAATTTTTTAAAGGTAGACCTGTTCCATATAATATAGAAAACGCTACTTCTGCTGAAACAGGAGAAACTGCGGGTACAGCAGAAATAACTTTATTGTATGATACTGATAAGTATTCAGTTACCGATAAACACAAAGAAGCGCTAGATACACTTAAAATGTTTGTAGGTACTGCAGCAGGAGTTCGTGTTGAAGTAGAAGGTTATACAGACGACGTAGACACGAATGATTATAACGATGCACTTAGTAAACGTCGTGCTGAGGCTGCTGCCAAATATATAGGTGCACTCGTAAAAGCAGATATAATAGCCTCATGGAAAGGAGAGTCTGGTTTTACCAACAACGGTAGTCTTGATAAGAGTAGAGAAAAAGCGCGTAAGGTAGTCATTAAAGCTACTAAACCAGGAAACTTGAAAGACTATTCGATAATACGATATGTTAATGTTCCTAACTTTTTAAAAGGACAAGAAAACTTTCCTGATGATGCTTTGGAAATTGTTAATACGAAGTTAATCTATACAGCAATTACTAACTTCAAACGCTTTTGTATGCGACAGAATATGACTGGTGTTATTACGGAGAAGTTTATCCAAACAATTACGGCTAGACGTTTGCTAACCAAGGTAGAATATCTAGCTTCAATAAATGAAGGATTGAAATTAGACGATACAACTTTTAATAACTGGGTAGGTAATTCCAAAGATCTTCAGCACATAATGCAAAGTAAATTACTTTCATATGATAGAATGCTTTTAACAATTGCTACTATAAATGATTATTATAATAAAATAGATGTATCAGGTATAGGTTATGTAGATGCAAAAGGCAATGTTCAAGAAAAGCAACAAAAAGAAATGATAGCAAAGTTCGAAGCAGAGATTAAAAAATTAAAAGCTGATAACGCAAGTTTGGCTAAAAAAGATGCTACAAACACAACAGGTGGTACGCGTAATGATCTAGTAATAGTAGCCAATAATAAAGACATTGCAGCTCTTAATAAAAAAATCTCAGATGTAAAAAAAGGGATTTATAGAAGCAGTGATGATGCCGATGTTGTACGAGAACTTCTAAAACAAATAGGAAGTGTAGACATTAAAAATGCAAAACCTGCCTCTGTACGAGAAGAGACAAGTATTTTCAGACCCTACAATGTAACAAGACGTGCTCATGTGCAAGAAATAGTAAAGAGCTTTAACTATTTAAAATTAACACTTCCTAGTCAAGAGGAAAATAAAAATAATCCAAGTAATTTAATAGCGAGTAGATAATCATGCCAGACTTAATAGCCCCTAGCACATTTGTGGAACAATACAAAGCTAATACTTCCGCAGAACTTATTAGCATTAGAAATAGAAGTATTAAATCTTCTGAGTTGGATGGAGGATTATCTAATTATAGATTATCTGAGAAGATAGGTCCAGATTCTTTAGCTGAACAGTTGGATAACTCTTCCGAAGCTGCAGGTGCAATGATATTTATAAAAACTTTACAAGGTGGCGGAATAACTGCCATCACAAATAATTTTTACTTGGTATCACTGTCTTTTTCGTACAAAGAACGTGTGCAGCTTATGGAGAATTTTAACTCTGCCAACGTTGCATTTTTTGGAGAAACAGCAAAAGTTTATCAATTACAAGGTGTGGCTCTTGATTATGCCTCTACAGATGAAACAGACCCAGGTAAATATTTTCACCAGTCTGGTCTAATTGATATGTATAACTCAGTTCTTCGTGGAAGTAAACTAGTAGAAAAAGATAGTATTGCGGTATTAAAAGTTTTAAATCATACGATAGAAGGATATCCTCTAAATCTACAAGTTGCATATAGTTCTCAAAGTGATAAGATGGCGCAGTTCTCTATGAGCTGGGTAGTAACTAGACATGACATGGTTATGGAAAAATACTTAACAAGTGAGCGGTTAAAAAACTTTTACAGCGTTACCTCTAAAAAAGATAAATCTACAGAGAATGTAAATAAACTTATTACGCTTATAGATGAATTTTTAAATTTAAAAAATAGAACTTACTACCCAGAAAAATTTACCAATGAAGATATATTTTTTGATTGGTATAGTACAAGTGAAACTGAATACATCATGAGTAATATTAAAGCATCTAATGATCCTACAAACCCAGGAATTCCAGTAGATACTTTTAATTCTTTCTTGTCGGTGCTGAGTAAATACCTTGTACTTATAAATGCACAAAAGGCCGAAGTAGCTAAAACGTCTAATGTTCCCGTAATAGCAGACATTCCTACAGCAGAGTTGACTATAACGCAAGAAGAAATAGCTGAGCATGTTGCGGAAATAGTAGCAATCCTTGCAAAGTTTAGAATGGACTTGGTTATTTCTAAAGTAAATAATTTATATTTTGGCCCTTCTACAAAAAGTGTAACGGGAACGTATGGAGAAAGTTCTAGCCTAAACGTTGCAACCACAACACCTTAATAACATTAATCAGGAATAAAAATAATGGATGAATTTAAAAATAAAGAAATGGACCTGTACTACAGATATAAAGCAGGAGACCAGTTAGCTAAAAAAGAGTTAATAAGCTCTCTTACTCCGCTTATCTTATCACAGGCAAATAAGTTTAATAACTCAGGTTTACCAACGATAGCAATAAAACTCGAAGGACAAAAACTAGCCTCCCAAGCAATAGATACATATGATCCAAGCAAAGCTCAGCTAAACACGCATGTTACAAACTACCTGCAAAAGATTTCTAGGTTCGTTACTAACTACCAAAACGTAGGGCATATACCAGAACCACGGGCTTTATTAATTGGTAAGTATAATACTATAACGGCCAACCTTGAGTCAGATAAAGGACGAGAACCTACTACACACGAGATTGCCGATGCGATGCAAATAAACTTGGCAGAAGTAGAACGTCTACAAACCGAACTTCGTAAAGACTTATCCACATCTGTTATCGCAGACGATGAAGACGACTCTGGTTTCTACGAGTACATCTCTCCTATGAGCTATGATCCTAAGATGAGAGAGGCTATTGATTTTACATACTTTGACGCAGATCCTACCGATAAAAAAATCTTAGAATATACTTTAGGGCTGTACGGTAATCCAAAAAGAAAGGGTAAAGACATTGCAATGACTTTAGGTATATCTGAATTAGAACTTAAAAAAAGAAGAGTAGAACTTGCTAAACAAATTAAGGAGTTGGCATAATGGCAATCACTGATCCTTGTGATATAGATTCCTTTGTAGAGGATATGAATAAGTCTTTGGAGAAGCTAACTAAAGACACTGTACAGACTGTAGATACCTTAGGTTTTAAGATTGGCTTTAACTTTCTGGTAACAGCTGCCACCATGATTGCTGCAATAGTAGGAACTACTGCTATGGCTGTAATTAGTAGGGTAGTATTAGACTCGGCAGCAAGTCTTACTGGATCAGTTGTGTCTACTCTAATGGCTTCACTTTCAACAATTGCTGGGGCAGATTTGGTTTTTCAGTATCTCTTGGTACGCACCCTCCGCGACAAACTTATTTTACGGAGACAACTTATAAACATATTGATGGTTGACATTAATAATGTAATTGTTATGTTTAGGTGGTTTTTGAGTTTTTCGGACAAATCACCAGCACCTATATTTTCAGACCCAAGTTTAATAGAAGCCTTAAAATATATTAATGCTGCACGAAATATTTTAACATCTGAATACAACAGAACCTCTTCAAATGGCTCTCAAATTAAAACTGTGAACAAGTACACTGTTGGCTCTGCGCGCGGTCGAGTTTTGCAAGCAATTGACTCTCTTACAAAGCATTATTTTTTAGCTTCATATGATGGTCTAGCAGTACTTGAAAGAAAGTACTCGGTTAGAACAAAACACCCTGTAAAAAGTAATAAATATTTAAAGGGAGTACCTGGGGCGGATATGGTTGCGTGGTACGGGTACTATGGAGACCTGATAGACGAGATGCAAAAAAGAAATTTAGAACCTAGAGTTTATTATGAAATACTACAAGAGTTTATGCCAGAGTTTCCAAAAATTATACAAGGACTAGTTTTACAGCAAATGTTTGGGGATTCTATAGAAGCGTTATTATCTAAGATTCCTGTAATGGCAAACTTGCTAACTAAACTTAGCAAGTCTTTAAACGTAAACTCGGACTTGTCGATTATTGGATACCCAAAACCTGCAAAAGATCCGTTCTTTACAGCTACTACAACTAAAAATTTAACGGTTAAAAAACTATCAGACCTTATTAAAATAACAGAGGCTAGTATTTTATCCTTTCCAGAGTCGTACAGAGAGCTAATGTTCTGGGGTTCTTGGCAACTAGCGATAATTAAAGAATCGATCGACGATTTAAAAACACGCGCAGAAGAAGTCCAAGATCTTATTGACAACGGGGGAGATTGGTTGGACAAGTTCAACATTGCAAATGACCTTATGATGACAGCCTCCATGCTGGAGTCCATCTCTGGAAATGGAGACAAACTTAAAATACTTGGAGCTAGTACATCTGGTACACAGATAACCGATACTATGCAGACAGCTGATGAACAATTAGCGGAATTAAAAAACTTTATCGTGCTAAAATCTTACGATTTTCAGACTAATAAACCAATAACCGCCCCTGTGGATACGGCGTTCGTTTTGTCCAAAATGCTAGTTCCGCTGGCCGAAAATATGCTATTGCTTCTACAACCTAAAAAGGTTAAGAAAATGATTAATTATCTGCAAGCAATAAAAATTTTATGGCAGAAACAGTTAAGGTTAGATGGTCTTGAATTATCGAAATGTAATGCGTATATTAGTACTATGGAAGCTAATCCAGCTTTTATGGCAGTTAAAAAACAAGTCGAAGGGATGTTAGATACACTTGCCAGCACCCCAGTTGGAAAGGTTGCAGAATCATTAGCTGCTGGACATATTGACGAAGTTCTAGACGCCGTACAGGGAGTGGACACGCTAGCTGCGGTTGTACAATCTGGTTTGTGCGTAGAGTCTTCAATAGGAACTGGAGTTGCTGGGTACTTAGATAGCCTAACGTCTGCGATGAAGGCAAATCCAATGAGTCCTAGTCCAGATACAAGAAAGATTCAAAATTTAATGAAAGAGATTAAAAATGCGGTTGCCACGTTAAACGATCAAAAAGACATGCTAAGTGACCAACTTGCACTGGTTAAATCTAACATACAACGAATGGAAGAACAAAAAAGTTTAGCAAACGTAGCACCGATTCAAGGCATTGATATAAAACAATACAGTGGACTAAACCTAACATGATAGATATAAGATTAATAACTATAAGTAATGAACAACTTGTTCCGTCGATAGAAGGCTTTTCTAGTCTTTCAGGAAAAGAAGCACTTGCACAACGAATTGTAAAACTGTTATTAACTGCTAAAGGTTCCGATTTTTTTAATCCAAAACAAGGAACAGCTTTGTTAAGTTTGTATGGAGTTTATACTGAAAAATCTCTAGATTCTGTAAAAATGTTGTTACCTGAAATTATACGAAATTTCGTATCAGACCTAAAACAAGAACAAATGGTTGCGGTTATAAACGGAGTTACTTACAATGACGAAGATTTATTGGAAGATATATTAATTAATGATATATCTTTTGACACAACGTATTCTGGTTGGAGTATTAATTTAGAAATTATAAATAAAGCGCACAATAGCGTAAAAATTGTAGTCCCATAAGAGGTATAGATATGGCATTTGATATTAGAAATTATGTAAAAGAACGATTACAAGTTTACAACCCCGCGATAGATACACGCGATGGTAGCGGTGTGAATGATTTGTTAGTTGCACCGTTGAGTCTTGTACTAGATAAATACCTTGAAGAGCATAAATATGTTCTGAGCAGACTTTCGTTATCCGATGTTACAAACATGCCAGAGGCAGAGTTAGACGCAATTGGGTTACAGTATTTACTTACTAGATTAAACGGAACCTATTCTAGTGGTAGTATATACGTTTATTTCGCGAATCCAACTGCTATCAATATACCGAAAGGTACAGTTTTTTCCACTGGGGGCGTAGACTATAAAACTACTGCAGACTTTTATTTAAGCCGTACCGCACTTAGTCAGAATCAAGAAGATTTTTATTATTACAGCGCTGGTCCTATTCCTGTAGTTGCTTATACTGCAGGCGATAATAACATAATTGCTGAAACTCTTTTTACCACGAATATACAGTTTGCAATTACTCCTGTAAAAATAATAAATAAAACCGCATTCACGGGCGGCACTGTGAAAGAAACTAACGATCAATTTTATGCTAGAATAATAAATTCTTTAGATGGACTAACCTTGGCATCCCCTACCGCAATTAAAGCAGCTATACAGGCATACGATCCTAACATTATTATGATTGATGTAGTAGGTTCAGGAAGCGCTTTAATGTTCAGAGACTTAGTTACCGAATTATCACAGATTGGTAATTATGTAAATATTGATTATCTTTACACGTTATCTGGAGAGCATACAGGAACGTACTCTAATCCAAGTATTGCATATGCAGACATATTCATGGATATAGACACTTCTGATGATGTAGCTTTTCCTGGTATAGCTAGTTGGGTTACAGAATTTTCTACCGATGATTATCGTAACATCTATTCGAAAGAAGATCCATTGGGAGCAGAAGCCTCGAAACATCTTCTTATCCAAGACTTTGTTTTAGGGTCTGGCTACAATCCCGACTTTGGAATTTTTGAAGGATCAACAGGTTGGAACGCACATGATTCTCTAAGTTATGATAATAAAATATTTATTGTGGACGAAGTTACACCAACTGCTACAGGTCTTCGTTTAGGAAAAACAGTAGCTAACGATGCTATAAACTTAGATGTTCGTCTTAATTATAAACAAGTTATACGATTACTTGCAGATGCGGATGAGGCAATTGCAGTAGACCATCCAGCTAAAAAACAAGCTGCATACGATAACTTGATGGCATCATTAAAAGAACAGACTGCAAATAGCAACCTGAATAATTTTTCTCCAGTTGTACATAAACAAATTAGTCAACATCAAGGTATTGGAATTAAATGTAAGATGATAACTACAGACAATACTGAGCAGGGTGAAATGACATATATAACTACTCTTAGAAACAGCACAGTGTTTGCAGCACATGATGGATACGGATTAGCTTGGCGTAAACAACCAGAATTTTTACTTAGAATGCAAGCAGGTACACAAACAGCGGCGGACTTGGCTACTTTCAGAACAGAGTACAGCGTAGATGGAACTCAGTACATTGGACATATAACAGACCATCCTGAGTTTTGGAAATATAATGTGTTCTTGGTAGATAATGATATTCTACAAGAAGAAGTCTGGGTAGGTAATGAACAACTTTGGGATCAATCCTCTGGAACAAATCAATTTATACAGGCTGCCAAAGTGTGGATACAGCCAAACATTGAGTATTGGTTTTTAATGTACATATACGAGGCAACGGGTTTTGAAGCTTGGGTTGGTTTAGATGTAGATGCATTTGACGAGTCCAACAGAATTTTATACAGAGGACAGTCTTATCCTGCATACTTACCTGTTTCAGGCAGCAAGACAGTAAATGCTATTACTGGAGAGTTAGAACTCTTGTCTACTCGTAATCACTTCGGAATTGGAGTAGGCCATACACGAAACTGTGAATGGTTAGTTAGTGAACTAACTGTTTGGTCTATTGTCGAATCTTTTCCAATGCAGCTGTTTAGTTTTGCAATTGATCCTAATGACTTTGATTTAGCACAAGGCTTAAATGTCGAGTACTATGGTTATGGGTATGACAGCGTATTAGTTGCAAATAATGCACATGATACTCTAAAATCAAAAGTAAAATTAGGAGTTTACAACTTTACTACACAAACATGGGATACGATTGGTACAAATATATACGACCCAATTGAGAACATAAATGAAATTTATGGACCAGTACCTGTAGTCTTAGATGATATTAAAATATCAGCAACCGACTTTGGGACTTTGTCTAATTTTTATAATGCAGAGACAGGCAGAATTTACGTTGCAGCTACTCCTGCAAATTCAGGTACGGGATATACATTTCCTAATTCTGAACTTAATAAAGATCATACTATTAAAACTTACTATGTTGCTGTTAATAATGGTGGTACTACTACAGTTCACCGTGGAAACTGTACGGATATTTATTGTTTTGATCCAGCTAACCTAAAGGAAGGTAGTGTTACAACTACTCTTGGGGTAGGAGGAGTAATTACAACTAAAGTACTACCTGGAATAAATTCACATATACAAGAAATTCTAGGAGTACGGGAATACATATCACAGATAGACATTCCTGGAAGCGAGTATGTAATAACAAATCTAGATAACGGAAACACCTACTCAAATGATGCAAACTTTGCTATTACGTTTGGAGGCACCGACAGAGAAGGCGCATTAATCGAGATATATTACAGATATTGGTCTAAGGGAACAGAAATAGAAAATGCAATTGTTACTTCGGAGTCTAGATATCCAACGGCGGATTACAAAGTAAAAGTTTCACCTGCTATCGTATTTAATTTCAAAACTTTAAATTACTCAGGGGGGCCTGATGTAAAACAAATGAGAAGCGTCATAAAAGAGTATCTAAACAATTTAGACTCAAAGAGTATTGATAGATCTGATATAGTAAATTGGTTGTATCAAAACGGAGCAACTTACGTGGATTTAAACATGGACATTGAACTTAGACAATTCGATATAAATATGAAAAAAACTATACTAACCTGGACAGCACAAACTTACGATGTTTCAGATAATGCGTCGTATGTAATATCAAGATTTTACACAGATGATACGAACTTAGCGGGAGTTACAAAACTATAATGGTTGAGATTATAAATCAAACAGATGTTTCTAACATATGGACGTACATAAGTTCGTATTATGAATTTATGACGGAGGCTGAAAAGGCCCCCGTAGAGGACTATTGGAAAGCTTTGTTAGATGGTCTAGAAGCACTTAGATTTAATCTATCAGAGTCGTACTTATCATCTTCCTTGACTCAGTCTAAAGGGTATATAGAAGATCGGTATAAAGATTTTACCGTAAAGTTTGCAGATGTGTCTACAGTTCCTTTCGATGACATAGTGATAACTACACCCGCACCCACGTTAGTTACAAATAAAAATTATTATATTGAGTACTACGTAGTCGGCACACAGGTGCAAAATGGTATTACTTATGAAACAGCAGTAACTCCTAAACGCGTTGTTGGCAATGATGATACACCAGCGGTGGCTAATATTACATTGACTTGGGTAGAGCAAGACCATCTAGATGGATATCAGGTTTACAGTAAACTTGTAACTGATAGTACTTTTAAAAAACTAGATATGAGTGCAAACCCTGTCAGCATTACTGACGGAGTGTGCACATTCATAGATGATGGTACTTACACAGAACTCGTTACAGAATTAAATATTGTTAACAACACAGTTAAGTATTACTTATATGATATTGCCGATATCGATTTTCATGTGTATATGCCTGAATTGACTAGAGTTGCTACAGGCGATACCTTTACGGTTGGAGTAGATTTTGATGTGCTAGCCTACAAACAAATAGCTTTTTATTATAAAGACGGCCTAACAAATTTTGAAAAGTTTATATGCCCTTTAGATATAAAATTAGTTCCGATATATGAAAACCTACTTCAGAATTTATTTAGAGATGACTCATTTGCTATAGGAGATCTTTTAGATAGTGATGCGTATCCGTCATATATAACATATTCAGGCAATACACAGGTAGTAGAAAATCGACTGCAACATTTTATAAAGCTTAGTCACGCAATACTATTAAAAATGAGACAAGGTCTAAGCATGAGTCGTTTGCAAGATGTAATATCTTTGTATTATAATGTACCGTTTTCATATGATGCAGGAGTCATAGAAAGTGGACAGAGTGCAAATAGTATAATAATTGGAACACTGGAGTATATTATTCCAGAAACCTTAACTCTGTTAAAATCAGTTGGAGACTCTGTTAACAAATTTGAAATATTATGTTCTGGTGTAGGTATTAATGATTATGTAAGCAATCCAGGTATCATTAGCACCATAAGTTCGGGACAATCTTTTTATTACACACTAGGAGTACATGTTCCAACGGAAGTTGCAAACTTATCATATTACATACCATACGTTGCGCCCGTTTCTGACGTGAGTAATTTACTAAACAACATTTGCCCTCCAGGCACTATCTATAAATATTATTAAGTAGTAGGAGTCATAACAACATGGATAAATATAAAGTAAACGCAGGAAGTAAAGTTAGTCTGACAACTGCATTTGATACAGTACAATCTTACATTAGTGGTAATATTGTAAAACGATTTTTTAAGTTATTTAAAACTAAGGGAGTCTTTGATACGCAGAGTGCCTCCACGGGATTGAAAGCTACTGCTTTAAGCACGACTAGTTTAAGTATAGCCGCTGGTAGTGTGCTACTTGAGAGTGGAGATATGATAGTACTTGACTCAGCTGTAACAGTTGCGCCACTATCATTGCTGACTTGCTCTGCTGCTACTTCCTATAAACTAGTGATTAAGTATAGTTCTCTAGGCAGTGAACCTATAATTGCAAGTAATGGATTTTACTATGATAAAACTGGAGATGATCCATATACGACTAAGTTTGCAAAATATACAGACTCATATAGTTTTGTTTTAAAACTTACAAGTGCAAGTTTAGAAACAGATGAGCACGCTATATGTTCATTTACCACAGATACTCCAGCAACTACATTTGATACAGCAAGTTTAGCAGATTTAAGAACTATTGCAAAACTTGAGAGCGATTTAATTGACCCTGCTGATGTTGTTATGACATTGGGCAACTCAACGATTACTGGTAATCTTACTGTAACAGGCGTTTTAATGTCTGAAGGTAGTTTTGTAGAATTGCAAGATAACTCATTTATTGCACCCAGTATTAAAAATTTTAGAATAACAAATATAGCAGGACAGCAACCAACACATACTTTTTTCAAGACTAACCCAAATGACTATTCAGGCGATGAAATGGATATGAGGGGAAAAATAGCTACTAATTATGTTAATAGTACTGATTGGTCAAAACCAACTACAACATCAAACAAATTAGACGTTACAGTTGAGTGGGGCTATGTAAATATTTTAGGAACAGGTAACTCTTCCACAAATACTTTTACTATTACGCAGGGTACAACTCCTGCTAATAATACTTTAACTGATTATTATTTATGGATTCCTAGTCGTGCTGAAAATTTGAGAATTACTGGTAATACGGGACAAGTGCTTTCACTTGAAAATGAGAATGGAACGGAATGGACGAATTCTGGATTTACTTTGGTTGCAGGGAGCGAAGCATGGATTCATTCAAACGCCGACCAATATTTCGTTACTGCCATACCCGTATTAAATGCTGTACAAGACAAAACTAAAGCTAAACAAGGAATCGCCGCTCTTGCCGAGAGTCCAACTTTACAACAAGCCGTACTTACGCTTGATCCTGGTACGCAGTATTATTTTAAAATTTATGGACAAAAAGGAAAAGTAAAAACAGAAGTAGTTACAATGGCTTCTGGTTCGTGGGGCAATAGCATTGCGTATGCAAGTCCAGCTCTTATTAAGCACCCAGATATAGATTCTACAGACGCTACCGTGACTGCGGCATCAACGACCAATGGCTTTAATGTAGCCATTTCAGGATGGTCTCTCGCAGAAAGTTTTGAAATCTGCTACACATTAGATAATAATGGAGCTAATTTTACTGATGCTAGACAAACACGAATTATAACTAGTGCGAGATCTATAGACGTGACTACTAGTGCTATTTCTAATTGGTATATAAAGTGCAGACCCTTAATAGCAGGACAACAGGTTGCCTCAGACGCTACATTAAATACAATTCATGGTTCAACTAAAGGTGTTAGTTGTGTTTCAGGTTCATCTGGGAACAGCCCAAATGATCAAGTCATAGTAACTAAATATATTACATTTTTTCCATTCTACGGAACGCTTACATTTGGTAGCACTATCTCAACCACACTACATTATGTTAGCCTAGCAACAATGCGAACATACGTAGATGCTACAACTTTAACAGCTTTTCCTTTCGATATTATAGGAGAAGTTATAACAGATGTGAATGGGAATGATTACTCAGTTATGCGAGCAGGCGCATTTACAACTACAACTTGTGGCAGTGTACTACTTAAAAATGTTAGCGGTGTTACTGCTCCTGCAAATGGAGCATTTTCTCTTGGTGTTTCAAAGAGGGCCAGACAAGTTTTTAAAATGAATGGATTACCAATAAATTACAATCTCAGCAGAATAGATGTTGATGTGGATTTACTCGATGCGTCAGATCCTGTAAATAAACCTTTAGTCATAAGGGTATATCAAGAAGGCCAGGAATCAAATGCTGATTCTGTTTCTATAAGTGGAAGCGAGCAGGCGTTTACGAGCGATGCGGACGCTGTTATATCATCTGCTTCTGGAAATCGTAATCTGATTATCGACCTTTGCGATCCGAGCGACTTGGCAAGTACGAGTCCAGCACATACATATAACCAAGACCATAAAATGGAAGCAGGATTTGCGGGCCAGGTATCTGTAATAGGCAGACCTATGCCTTTAACCAATACACAAAAAACCAGCGTTAATAGCTAATTATGAAAAAATTGAATACTGAAATTTTTATTACAAGAGCCCAGAAGGTACAGGGCAATAAATATGATTACTCAGAAGTAAGTTATATAAATAATCACTCTAAGGTAATTATAATATGTAAATTACACGGACAATTTTTGCAAAGACCGCACGATCATTTACAGGGCCAAGGCTGCCCAACTTGTGGAAATAATGCGCAAGCCTGTAAAAAATCTAAAACCCTAGATACATTTATTACTGATGCACAAAAGATACATGGTAACTTATATGACTATTCAAAGGTAAATTATATAAATGACCGTACTAAAGTAAACATCCTTTGTAAACTACATGGTCCATTTTTGCAAATACCTGGTGATCATCTACACAAAAATGGTTGTCCAACCTGTGCTGGTTGCCAACGTAAGACAACTGAAATGTTTATTTTCGAAGCACATGCAATGCATGGAGGTCTATATGGGTATACTATGGTAGAATATAAAAGTGCGCACAAAAAAGTAATTATTGATTGTGAATTACATGGCCCGTTTTTGCAAAGTCCTAGCAAGCACTTACATGGCCAAGGTTGTCCAATCTGTTCAAATAATTTAACAAAAACTACTAACATCTTTGTTATGGGTGCCCAGAACGTACATGGAAATATCTACGACTACTCAAAAGTAAAATATATAAATGACCGCACCAAAGTAAGTATTATTTGCAAATTACACGGGGGTTTTACACAAAAACCTAATAAACATTTAAGTGGGCAAGGTTGTCCAATATGCAACTGCTCAAAAGGCGAAAAACAAGTTGCACAAGTACTCGACAGTTTAAATATTAAGTACCAAAGAGAATTTTCTTTTCCTGATTTATTAGGAGACTTCTTACCTCTTAGATTTGATTTCGCAGTAGTTAGGCCTAAAAAATTAATTTGCTTAATCGAGTATGACGGACCACAGCATTTTAAGCACCTCAAGAATTTTATTCTACTTGAAAAATTTAAAACGTTGCAAAAGTATGATAAACTAAAGAATAAGTATTGTAAACAACATAACATTAAACTAATAAGAATTTCCTATAAATGTAAAGATATAGAAAAATATTTAAAGGAACATTTAAACTAAATGCCAAGATTTGAATTTATAAAAACAGAGTATGCTTATAATATTAAAGGAACCATTTTACAAGACGATGGTACGCCTAATCGTTTAGCTTTAGTTGTATTGCATGATGTTACTCTAGGTTTTGAAAACTCAAGAAGATCTACAAATAAATATGGGGAATATGAATTTGAGATTGGACTAGATCAGTTAAGTCCAGGACAATACGAAATACGTATATATGGATCTGGTGCTGCATTTCAAAACGTCTATCCTTTTGAGATAGTATCCGCAAGTGGTCCTGCAAGTTCGTACATAACAAGCAGCGGTGGTAACATTTTTAAATACTCAGAAACAGGTTATGACCCTGCAGACGTAGAATTAGAAATTCATGTATCTGGCATTGAAAGCCCTACTTACTTATGGTATCTAAACGGTGTTACAACTGGTGTTACAAGTGTAACGTATTCACCCGCAATTGCGACAATTTTCGCAACGAAGGATTACGCAGAGGTAACCTGCCACACACAGGGTACAAACTTAGAAGGCGCGGCTGTACCAGAAATCGTGGCGGCAATTACCCTAAGTAAGATTTTAGACGGGGCTGTCGGGGCTGGAATCGTTTACCGTGGTAACTACGACCCAACTAAAACTTATTATAAAACGGCGGTTAGAAATGACGTTGTTAGTTATGATCCAGGAAGTGGGTATGTTTATTATCTGTGTAATACAAATAATACAACAGGTGCTTGGAACATTGCAAAATGGGATACGTTTGAAAATGAATTCTCATCTGTAGCAACAGGGTTGTTATTAGCAGAAGATGCTGTTATAACGCAAACACTTACAATAGGTCAACAAGATAGTGCAACATTCGGAATTATTCGTTCTGCAAATGCTACAACCGTTTCTGATGGTAACGGATTTTATATGTCGGCTAATGGTGACGAGACGTCGCCAGAGAGTTATTTTAGGGTAGGCTCAGCTACACAATATCTAAAATGGGATAACACGAATTTAACAATCGTGTCAAATAATTTTAACTTAACCGCAGCAGGAAGTCTTTGGGCAGCGGCTGGGGGGTTTGGTGGTGCAAGTTCTGCAACTCCTATTGTTAATATTACTGAGGACGGTCTTACTGTTGCAGATGCAAACGCCACAGATAGAGTTTTCGTCGAGTATACCGCAGGTGTTTGGAGAGAACCGAGAGGCGTAAGTGTAAACAAAATAACCAACCCTGGATTTGATAGTGACTCCTGGACTGGATGGACACACGCTAATGCGTCATTCGAGCATGCAAATTCTGCTCCTGGAAACACTTCACCTTATTGCCAATTTACTGCAACAAATGGCTATGTGAGCTGGGATCACGCTTCGACTATCGGGGTGCTTTACACATTCACTTTTTGGGGAATACAGTTTAATACAGGCAATAATAATGTGTTTAGTGTAACTGTTTATGAAGACGGTGTTTCCAAAAAAATTACAAATTTTAGTGCTGGTGGAGGATGGGCTCAGTATACAGTGACATACGTTCCTGAGGCAACTTGCACTGTTACCTGGAAAGTCGAACAACTTATTACTTACAACGCATTATACCCTGTAGCTGTAGATGGGTTTAGTTTAGTCGAGGATGATTATTTTACCTCGATAAGCGATAGCGGGATTTTTATATATGGAATGAAAGATAACTATATAAAAATAGGTAAAGGTATATTTGAAATAAAGGGCAATGATGTACAATTAACTTCACTCACGGTTAATGGAACAACTACCATTACAGGAGATTTAAATGTTTCAGGCAGTATTATAAGTTTAGGTACGGCAACTGCCTTAGCGGCTACAACCGCTCTAACTTTTACAATAGGGTCTGGAGAGACCAGTGCAAGTACTAGTTTGCAATTTGGGGACTATGCAACTACTAATACTTTAACATCGGATGGTGCAAAAATAACAAGTTCAGTGCCCCTATACATAACTACCAACCCTGTTTTTAGTACAATTACAAGGGAATCATATACGGCGGCAAGTTCAATTTTAACAGACATTCCTATTGAAATTCCCAATGGAAAAACGTATATTACAGGTAGCAATAAACTTTTAGTCTTTCTTGATGGACGATTACAAAATAGTGGAGTTTCGGCTGATTACTATGAAGTAAACAGCACGCAAATAGCCTTTAACTTTAATTTAAGTGCGGGCGCAAATATAGTATTTATAATTATAGGATAAACAATCATGGCAACTAAATTTAGAGTATATGATGGCGAACAGATAGTATTTTATTCAACCGACCTAACTAAATCGGCCACACTGTTCCTAAATTCGTCTGATGAATTAGAAGTAGGTATTTTAGCAGGGCACACAGACGCTGCAAATGCTGGAATAAAAACTACTAATTTAAACGCAACAGGAAATGTGTCTGGTACTTGGACTGGTGGAATTATATCAGCCGTTAAAGGCGGAACTGGAATAGGAACCTATGTAGTAGGCGATATTTTATACGCTGATACTACTACAACTCTCGCAAGACTTGCTAAAGGAGCCAATGGTCAATTCTTAACCATGGCCGCTGGTGCACTTTCTTGGAGTAACACAATAGCAACAGGTGGTTTAAATATAACAGGAGACTTAACAGTTACTGGCAATATGACAGTTAACGGAACCACTACAACTGTTAATACTACTACACTAGCTGTAAGTGATAACATTATAACTTTAAATCAAGATGTAACAGGAGTTCCATCCGAAAATGCAGGAGTTGAAGTTGAACGTGGTACTTCTACTAACTCAATGCTAAACTGGAATGAAACTACAGATGCTTGGGAAATTGATAAGGCTGGAGCCGCAGGAACATTAGAGCAGATCGTTACTTTAACGTCATCTCAATTACTAACAAACAAAACTTATTCAAGTAGTGCAACTGCGACTGGTCTAACTTTAACTCCGTTAGCTACTGGTTTTTCAGTGGCAGGTGGAACAACAAGCAAAACTTTAACAGCTACTGCAACTCTTACCTTAACAGGAACAGATAACTCTCAATTATCTTTAGCAGGAAACCTTACGACTGCTGGTGCGTATGCACTTACGCTTACTCAAACAGGTGCTACAAATGTTACCTTGCCTACGTCTGGAACTCTCTATGGAACAGCAACAGGGTCTATTACATCTGCTCAATTAGCTGCATCACTTACAAACGAAACTGGAAGTGGTTTTGCAGTATTTGCAACAAGTCCAACACTAACTACTCCTATACTTGGTGTAGCAACAGGAACTAGTTTAGCACTGGGTGGAGCTACTATCGGTACGAACGCTCTAGCTGTTACGGGAACAAGTTTGTTTACAGGAGACATGACGATAGCAGGGCATGTTCTACCAAATGCTACTGATACATATGATCTTGGATCATCAACAAAGTTATGGCGTAAAGGTTGGCTATCTGAAATGGAAGCTGTTTTATTTGCTAAAGAAACTATTACACTTCTCGGTGGTTGGTTCTATGTAACCCAGAATGCAGGTGTTTTCCCAACAGATGTGAATAACTCTCAAACTACAATTGATTTTGGGCAGGCTATGACTCCTAATCAATTTGTTGTGCTTAGAGCAGTAGGGACTGTTGAGTACATTCAAGTTCTTACGTTAGTATCAGGAACAACTTACAACGTAACAAGAAATCTAGATGGTAGTGGAATTAACTCATGGGTTGCTGGGTCTCCTTATGCAGTTTTAGGTGTTAGTGGAGACGGTCGTATTGAAATGAAGGCAGGAACAAACCCCTACATTTCTATTTTTAAACAAGGTGCAACTTATAACGCTCAAGTAGAAACAACTAGAATGTCTGACTTAGGATTTTTTGGTTATGATACTTCTGCTAATACAATTTTTTCTATACAAACAAATGGAACTGCTCAGATAGCAGGTTGGAATTTTAGTACTACTACACTTAGTAACGGAAACATTTCTTTATCAACTGGCGCGCTTACTGCAACAGATCAAAAAATTTATATATCTGCGGCTAATACTGCAATAACAGTTGGTGCAAAAATATACTTAAATGGTGCTACAACAAATGCTTCATACATTGGAGTCGGAGCTACAAGTTGGGAAGCTGATGGTGTTTGGTTTGGACAAACTGCTGCAGCTGTCTATAAGTTTTCTATAGGTGCAGGTGCAACTGCTCAACGTATGACTTGGGATGATGCCAACTTAACTATTTATAATGCAGCAAATGGAACTATATTCCAAGCTGGTGGAACAAATGTTACACTTGCAGGTTGGTATGTTAATACTGCAAGTTTATGGTCAGGCAACTCTGTTGCTGGTAGTGGTAATATAATTCTAACACAAAGTTCTACAGCAGCTAATGCAAAAATTGCTTTAGGCACGTCAGCTGACGCAATAACAGTTGGCAACGCAAATGTTGGTTCTGTTATTTATGGAGATGGAACGTTTAAGTTTCAATCAGGCGCAGCTGATTATGTAAAAGGTAATGGTACAACTTTAAATATCGCCTCTACCTCTTTTAGTTTTGCAGGTAGTACGACTATATTAATAGATACAACTAAGATAGCATTAGGAGCTTCTGCAAGTACTCTTAGTTTAACAGTTGGAACTGGTGTGTATGCAAATACAACTGGACACTTTAAAGCAGGAAGTACTACTGCATATATTAAATGGGATGGCACAAATTTTACATGGGCAGGTGCAAATAATTCGTTAAGCGCAACAACGTTTACGACTACTAATGCTAGTATAGGTGGATGGGGAATTGATGCTACTACAATAAGTTCGAGTGGTGGTATAAACTTAGTACACAGTGCAACTGCAGCCAGTAACTATATTGGAATTGGTACAGGTGGGTATGGTAATGCATCTCAGTCTTTCTGGGCAGATGGTTCAGGAAGAATGTCTCTTAAAGATAAATTTTTATGGACAGGAGCAGCTCTTACAGTCAATGGAACAATTCAAGCGACTGCTGGATATTTTGGTAATACTGCAAATGTAATTGACTCAGAAGGTTTAAAGATTTCAGATGGCACTTACACAAGAACGTATATTACTAATTTATCTAGTTGGAGGACTCCTACACTCGGCTCTGACTTAATAACAAATGGAACGTTTGAAGCAGGAAATATCACTGGATGGGATGCAACAGCGGGAGCTATTATTTCAGGTGCAGGAGATGGAAATAGTAGCACTTTTGCACTTAGCCTACCCGCAACAGGAAATGTAACTTACCAAGAAATTGTAAGCACGAGTGCTGGAACATACTATGAATTAAATTTTGATGCTAGACAAAAAAGTTATTATGGTTATGTAACAGTAACAATCTATAAATGGAATGGTACAGATTATACGACAATTGCTCCACAAGTTAGCAGTATAGGTCTATCAAGTCTATATGCATCGTACAACATACCTTTTTATAACGTAAATGCAAATAAGGTAAAAATTCAATTTACAGCGGTAGCTGCGACTGAAACATATCCAGTACAATTAGATAATATAACATTTAAAGAACATAGATTTTTTTCTGAATTAAACTCACAAGGTTTGTATATCTATGTAACTCCTTCTAATTACATAAAAATGGGAAGAGATGCCATTGATATTCGAACTTCCAGCATGACAGTAAATAGCATGGTAGTTTCTAGTAACTTAACTGTAAATGGTTCATTAACTGTAAATGGTAATCAAACAATTATTGGAAGCACAACAGTAGCAGCACCAATTCAAATACTTAATAGTGGTGCTTTATTATCATCAGGTTATTCTGGTATAGAAATAGATAACGCTGTAGCCGTCACAGGAACAGGACCAGTTTTTCTATATGATGTCTCTGCCTCTCGTTGGAAATTTGGTGTCAGAGCCAGTGGTAATAATGGTGCGCAAACGGCCTTTACATTTGATACTGGAAATTTAGGTACTGTTATTACAGATATTAGTACAGACACTCTTACAAATAAGAGATTAACAAGTCCAAAATTAAACGAGGACGTCGCAGTAACAACAACTGCTACTAAATTAAATTACATTACGTCTGCGACTGGTACTACAGGAACAGCCTCTACGAACATTGTTTTTTCTACAAGTCCAACACTAGTAACGCCTAACTTAGGTACACCTAGTACACTTGTTGTAACTAATGCTTCTGGAACAGCAAGCATAAACATTAACGGTACTGTTGGAGCAACTACTGCCAACACTGGCGTATTTACAACAGCTACCGTAAACACTGGATTAGTGCCTGACGCAAATGATGGTGCTTATTTAGGAACAACTGCTTTAGGCTTCTCAGATTTATTCTTAGCAACAGGTGGAGTAATAAACTGGGCGAATGGTGAAGTTACTTTAACAGGAGGTGGTAATTTACTAACGTTAGCAGGAGGAGACTTAGCATTAGGCGCAAACAACTTGACGCTGACTGGAAGCATTGCTGCTACAGGTAGTCGTGTAACTAAAGGTTGGTTTACTGATCTTGAGAGTACAAATGCTCTTACAATCGGTGGTGTTAAAATAAGTGATACCATTCGTATTGAAGAAGCGCTTAGCACAGGTGGACTTGCACAAGATACGGCACACCAAGTACCTGGTGGAGTTGCTTATAACGCGTGGGTTGGCTCAGGTGCAGGTACAACATTCCAAACAAGTAGAACAATGCAAGTATTTATAGATGGCCGTTTACAACGTCCAGGTGCGACATACGATTACGTAGAATGTAATAATCTTGGAACAGCCGTTGCACAATATGCTTCAACTACATATATTAAATTTACTTACGACTTAGCAGAAGGAACAAATATTACTTACATAATAACAGCGGTGTAATAAAAATATGGCTAAAACAAAATTAGCACTTTATGACAATGAACAGATAAGTCTATTTAAAGCCGATGAGAGAAGTGCATCGGCTTTAACGTATATAAAAAATCAGGCAGGTGATTTAGAAATAAGCGCAGAGTCTGGTAAATATATTACGTTAAAATCTGGTCTGTGGCTTACTAGTGGTACATCTATTGTCTCTACTAATGGTACATTTAGTTTAGGCAAGTCTGGCGATATAGTTAATCTTAACGTTGCAAGTGTAACGTATAATATTGGTACGCTTACAGGTTCTCCTACCTTTACAGGAAACATTACTACACAAGGTGCTGGCACAAATACTTTTACAGGTACTACCAATTTTACAGGTGCCGTTAATTTTAATGGAACTACCGCGGTTATCAATGCTAGTACATTACAAGTATATGACAAGAATATCGAGATAGGCGTAGTAACAACTCCTACTGATTTAACAGCAGATGGTGGAGGTCTCACTCTTAAAGGTGCTACTGATAAGACGATTATCTGGGATGATGCTAATGACAATTGGACAAGTTCCGAGCATTGGAATCTTGCGGCTGGTAAATATTTTAAGATTAGTAATACGAATTTATTTAGCTACACATCTCCTTATACATACTCTCATCAAAACTTACGTATAACAAACACCGACGTAACGAATACTACGCGTTTACTCGTCGAAGGTAATAACGGTATGTTGTTTTCGGTCGTCGATGATATGTCTGGTTCGTTAATGTCTGTAAGTGATATATCTGGTATTCCACAGTTCGAAGTATTCGCTGCGGACGAAGCACGATTTGGACAGTACGCTCTGAGCGGATATAAATTAGGAATTGGAAAAATCCCGACATATGCACTTGATGTGTCTGGTTCAGCTCTTATCGATACTACGACGTTCTTCGTTGATTCTGTTAATCATAGAGTAGGTATTGGAACAATAACCCCCCAAGCTAATTTAGATCTAGCTATTGGCAGCTTCCTAACAACAGGAATAGCAACAATAGGCGATCCAAATAACAATTCAGTTGCGCAATTAGTTATAAAGGGTGGAGCAGTTGGAGCTGCAATGATTTCACTTCAAAGGACTGTTGGAGCAGTTTCAACATTTAGTTGGTCATTGTCAGGTGGAGGATTAGCATTTAGAGATGAAACAAATGGTGGCACACCACTTAATCTTTTTGGGGGTTCTACGCAAGTAAGAGCTTATATAGGACAAGCAAGTGCTTATAGTTATGATGCCAGAACTGCTCTTCTATCTGCTGGTACTCAAAGCGTAAATGCTGGAACAGACAAAGCAGGTGTGAATTTTAATATTCAAGGTGGACTTGGAACAGGAGCAGGAACTTTAGGAAATATTTATTTTGATACTGGTGTATTAGGTGCTACTGGGAATACGCCACAAACAGCATCAACAAAAATGACAATTTTAGGTTCTGGAAACGTCGGCATCGGGACGACGAGTCCAGGGTATAAACTAGAAGTAGCTGGAACGGGAAAATTTAGAGATACGACTTATTTTGGTCCTGAAAGTACTAATTATGGTTATGCTTCTTGGGGAACTAATGTTTTTGTAGTTAGAGCATCTTCTGGTTCTGTTCTAGCTCTTGGTTCTAATAATGTGGAGCAAATGAGAATAGATACATCAGGCAACGTTGGCATCGGGACGACGGGGCCGTCAGCATTAATACACGGTCTTAAAACAACAGAGCAATTACGATTAGGTTACGACGTAAGTAATTACGTTTCGTTTACAACAGGTGCAACAGGTGATTTAACGATTGCTCCAAGCGGCGGAGACGTAACGGTATCGGGTTCATTTTATGCAACGGTTAAACATTTCCGTATCCCTGATCAAGATGCTCCAGATAAAACGATTACATATACATCTGTCGAAGCAAATGAAAATCTTGTAATGCTAAAAGGCAAACTGGATTCTAAGAAAAATAAAGTTGATATTGAGTTACCGAAAGAATGGAAGTGGCTGGTAGAAGAAAGCTCCATTGTCGCTTTCTTCAGCAACGAAGAATATGATCAGAAATTAAATTACGTGGTTAGATCTGGATTTATCCAGATCAGAAATCGTGTTATATTTAATTCAGGAATAAAATGTTCATATTTAATTATCGGAACAAGAAAAGATATTAATAAACTAAAGGTTAACTCATAATGGGTACCCACTACAGTCCTCGAATCGTAACAGATGGTTTAATCTTATACCTCGACGCTGCCAATACAAAATCGTATCCTGGGACGGGAACAGCTTGGTATGATTTGTCTGGGAACTCTCATAATGGATTGTTAGTAAACAGTCCTACATTTTCCAGTGTCGATCTTGGGAGTATAGCCTTTAATGGTTCTACACAATCTTGTAATATTGTTTATCCTGAAACAAGTTTGAACGGAGATCCACTATTTACTGTAGAGGGAGTGTTTACAAGAACGGGTACATATTCTAATATGGGTGCTTGGGGGATAGGCGGGATGACTTTAAGTGGAATATGCGCTTATACTGACTCATCAAGACCAAACAAAATAGCAATCGATCTTTGGGGGACCGCTACATTTGATATTAGTGTAGACTATCCATTAAATGTTCCTGTGCATGTAGCATGGGTAAAGTATGCGCCTGGGTTTAGTATTAATAGTTGGTACATATATGTTGATGGCGTACAGTACAATTCATTTTATGTACAACGAGGTTCAACACACACGCCAACATTGAACGCTTCTACTAATGGATTAGCTGTTGGGAAAATACTTTCCTCGTTGGCGCAGTATTATGCTCCTATAACAGTAAATACATTTAAAGTTTATAATAAAGCTTTATCCGCCGCGGAAGTATTGCAAAATTATAATGCTCTTAAGTCGAGGTACGTATAATTGGACACAATAATGCACGGGTTTGTTGGTTATTTATTTGCGTTTATATTTTTTAGTAATGTGTACATAATTTTATTATGTATTTTATTAGGGATAATGCCTGACGTAATTGGCTATGCTGAAAAGATAGTTAAACAAAACTCCACTTCGTGGAGTTGGTATAGTAAAATCCATTATGACTGGTGGCCATTGTGGTTAATACCGCCGATTGGATTGCATGTATTAATGGACAGGTTCACGCATGGTGAAGGTAAACGTTGGTGGGTATATAAAGAAAGATTATGGTTGGAGGTGCTATTATGGTTATTGCTTTTATTATTTTTTGGGTTATTTATTATTGGTTAGAAGGTACGCATGATGGATATGTTACAATGCAAGTACTCAGTAGAGCCGCTATGCCTGGCAGCAAAGATAAAGAATATTCGTTAAAGTGGCATAATTGGAGTACCTTTCAACACGCTTGGTTACATATAGTAGCTCCGCTACTATTAGCAACTTCGTTATGGCAGTATTTAATCTTACTAAATATAAGCATTGCGCTGCGTGTATTGCTTCATGATTATTTTATAATGGCTACACGGTTTGGATGGAAAGCAGCGCTTACCACATATCCAACATATGATTACAAGGGAGATTGGTGGGATGGAACACTCATTTATTTGAAAAATAAAGGAGTATCACAGTATGCGCTAAAATTTATCTATCTAACAGGGAGTATTCTATTGTGGGCGCTATTGTAGGGAGAAAATTAACAGATATGTCTGATTTGGCTTTTTACTACGAGCCAACTAAAAATGACGATATTCGCAGAAATAGCACAACATCTAGAGAAGAGAATATAGTAATTACTTCTCCTGCGGGAGCCCGTATTAGTGATGGAGATATAAACACAGGTAGTGTAGGCGTACAAGGTGTTTGTAACGTTTCTGGCAATATGTTTACATCTACTGATACAAACTTAAGTATAAATTTTTGGGTCAACCAGACGGAAGCTGCATATCATTACTTCCCCCTCAGTACTAATTCTGCTCCATACTTTAAAATCAGGCATAGAGGTGGAAATTTTTTCAAATTCACAGCTAGCTACATGAATATTATATTCGGATACAAATCTCCTTACTATAGAACCAATACCGTTGTTAACTATAAACAAATATTTTCACCGTTTGCACTTTTTGCAGGGATAAAGAATTTAGATGGCACTATGACTGGTAATGTTTTGCTCACTGATTATAAATATGACTTTAATACTTGGTATAATGTGTCATACGTAGTTCAAAGTTCAGGTATAAACGAAGTTAGTATGAAACTGTATGTAAATGGAATACAAGAAGGATTTAGAAGGTATTCTTCATCTCCACTTACACGTAAAAGATTTGTAGGATCTAAAGGAAAATTTACTGATTTTGGAGATGAAACCTTTAGACATGGTAACATGTGGATACACTATAAATATATATTTCACACCCAACCAAATTTTACTAGTTTTTACAATAATCCCCTGCCGTCTGTTAATGAAGTACTTGTGCCTTTTTTATATCCGAATCACGTTTTAAATGGTTTTAAGACATTTAGCGACTCTGGTAGTCCTAAACGACAAAACCCCACAGTTGAGTATGGAAGAATTTTAATGTATGACAGGGCACTTTCTGACCTGGAAGTACAAACTATATATAATAATAATTTAGATATATATGGTTAAAACGAGTTGCAATGCCGTTGGCTTACGCATGTTACGGAGGCTTTTGCCTCCTTCGGGCTGGCATTTGCCAGCCTTTTTTCTTATATTAAGATATAACATTTTAGAGGAATTTTAGATGGCTACAACAGTAAAAATAACCCCCGCATCGGGATTATTAGAATTTTATGATACAGCACAAACTAGCGCTGCTACGTTATTAAGTACTGATGGAAGTACAATACAGTTATATGCAACTGGCTCAACGTCGGCGTTGACAGGGCCTAGTTTCTCTTCTGGATTTACTGGTTCAGGTTGGAGAGTTGACACTGGAATTTCCACTACAAGTAAGTCTTCGTTTGAAGCAGATAACCTAACTATTCGTGGCACAATGCGCGTGTATGAGTTGCTTATAAATCAAATACGTGCTAGTAATGGTAGTTTAGTAATATCCTCTACTGGAAAAGCAGCTACTGTAAGCGGTGGCCCAACTTATACAATTAATACCGATGCCAATACAAATCATGGCTTTGCAACAGGCGACATTGTTAGAGCTAAACGTTTTACAGGTAGTGGAACATATGACTCTTGGTTGTCCGTTGCTTCAACTCCAAGTACAACACAGTTTACTGCAACAGTTTTAGGAGGTAGTAGTGTTCCTGTAGCTGGATACGAGTATGTTAGATTAGGAAGTTCAACAGATACAAATAGACAGGGTGTTATATACATGACTGCCGATGATTCTAATGCTCCCTTTATTTCTATACTTGATGGTGTTTCTGCATACACAGCTTTTAATACGTTTTCAACAACTAAAGTTTTATTAGGAAAATTATCGGGTATTACCTCTCCGACGTTCGGTACATTATCTGGGTACGGTCTGTATTCACAGAATATGTATCTCGAAGGTAATGCTAACATTGCAGGCACTTTAACTGCTGGCGATGCTAATGGAGTAGGTAGTACTTTTTATGCTGGAAATGTATTAACTAATTTAATACCTAATAGTGAAGTTGCAAGTCTTTACTTTACAAGTTTAAGTAATATAACATCAATTACCGATAATTATTCGTACGCACCTAATCAAACTAAGACTGCATCTAGGGTGGTAGTGTCTAATGTCGCTTCTTTTTATATAGAAAAAAATATGGCAGCACCAATTTATATTCAGGCGGGGCAAGCATATACAGTGTCGGTTTGGTTAATGACATCTTATACGGAAATAGGAAAGTCTGTAGTATTAAATTTTGCTACTAGAACGGGGGCCGATTACTATGGGCAGAGTAGTAAAATTGTGGTACTTACTAATACATGGCAACGTGTATCACTAACGATAACTGCTACTGCAGCCTGCAGTAATTTTGATGTTTGGATTGCTAACAGTGGCTCAGGACCAGCATGGTTTGATGTGTGGGGAACTATGATTAACAAAGGAAGTTACGCAGCTGTATATCAAAAAACAGACAGCATTTTACCAGCTATTTTGGGTACAAATAGAGTTTCGAATTCGACATTAGATACTACAGCAGGATATACAAATTGGTATGGTGATGCCAGTATTTCTATTGTAAATGCAGGTAAAGGGCAATTAACTGGTTCAAATGGAGGAATATCTACTACTATTACAGGAAGTAGTTTAAGTCTCAATCGAAACTACTTAGTGAAAGTTAAACTTAAATGGATAGCAGGATCTACGACTGTAAATCTTTCTAATGGTTCTGGGGTGTGTCCAGCATCATGGACTATAGACGGTACGGAAAGACAGTACTCCGCAATCTTTAAAGCTAATTATGGCGGAGCCATTTATTGGTATACTCAACCAAGTCAAACTTATGAGATAGACGATGTCGAACTATATGAAATTTATGACGCTTATGGAATGTGGTCCATCGCTGGTGGATTTGGTGGGACAATACAAAATCCCGTAGTAAGTGCGAGTTCGGCAGGACTAAGAGTTCTTGATAATTCACAAACTGCAACAGCTGTTACAGCAGCAGGCACATACATAGGTAAATATTCAGTAAGTGGGTATCAGTCAGTATTAATTAATTCTGCTGGTATAACGGGTTATACTGGAAGTACTACCGCTACTAATTTTAGCTTACCAACAAGTGGAACTGCAAGTATAGCAGGTTGGTCATTTGATGCGAATAGTTTAACATCGACTAATATAGGTTTGCACTCTGTTGGGTATTCCGAAGGTGCGGAGATACTATTAGGGCATGCTACTGCATATGCATCGGCAAAAGTAGGACTTAAAGCTGATGGGTCTGGAAAACTTGCAAGTGGCTATTTAACTTGGGACACGTCAGGTAACTTAACGATTGGAAGCACAGCAACAGGTGATAATAATGTTTATATCGCTGCACTTGGAAGTTTACAGTTCAGAAATGCTACAACAGTTATGGCTGAACTTAATGGAGCTTCTTGGACACTTGGTCAAGTAGGAGAAGCAAGAATAACTCTTACGAATACAGATTTAACTATGTATGATGGGGCAGTAACTTCAATAGCACGTGTTACGTTGAATTCATCTGGTCAACTAATTCTTGGTAAGTCAGACGACAATCGTATCGAAATAACTGATACGGCTTTTAGTTTATATGAAGGCTCATTAGAAAAAATAAATATTGCTAGTGCTGGTGTAAAAGTATATGGAGATAATGCTACTACTTATACATTAGTAGATTCATCAGGTCTAACTATCGTAGACAATTCAGTTACAGCGGTTACCATAACTAGTTCTGCAGTCACAATTAATGGTGCATCCACCAATGATCAGTTATTAATTGATGCAACGGGAATGACTTTAAAATCCAATAACGTTACAAGATTGACTGCTTTAGATGCAGGCGTTACCGCTTATGGTGATAATGCTACTACGTACACTTCTATAACAGCTTCAGGTTTATCTATTATAGATAATTCAATAATAGCTGGCACATTTACAAGTACAGCAATCACACTAAATGGTGCATCAACAGATGATCAAGTTGTAATAGATGCAACGGGTATGACAGTTAAGTCTGGAACAGTTACAAGATTGACAGCACTAGATGCAGGAGTCACAGCCTATGGAGATAACGCAACTACTTATACTTCTATGACTTCGAGTGGAATTACGATAGTAGATAACTCTGTTACGGCAGGTACATTTACATCTGGAACAGTTACGCTTTATGGAGCTAGCGCCGCAGATAAAGTTGTAATAGATGCAACAGGAATGTCCGTATATTCTAACAGTGTATTACGAGCTTCAGCACTAGATACAGGTTTTACAGCCTATGGAGATAACGCAACTACTTATGCCTCCGTAACATCTGCAGGATTAACAGTAATGGATGATAGTGTGCAGAAAGCAATTTTTGGTGCCGACACTGTAATAACTGGTGGTACTATCACTATTCGCAATACTACAAATGTTAATGACAAAATAATTTTATCACAAGATAGTTTTAAAATTTATGATAATAATACTGAAGTTGCTTCTTTTGGTGCGACAACAACGCTTGGTACTGTGGCGGGTGGAGAATATGTATCGCTTGCTTCGACTGGGATTGCGATGTATGGTAATGCCGCTCAAAGGGTAAATATTGCAAGTGATGGTACTGGTTGGTTAGGAACAAGTGGAAGTACAGGTATTTCTTGGGATGCTTCTGGGAACATGACATTCGGTGGAAGTATAACTAATCAAGGTGAGCCTGTTTCACTAACGTATAGCGGATCGGCTTCTTATACGAATATTGCAGATAACGATAATTTAGATTTTGGTACAGGAGATTTTAGCTTAGAGCTGTATCTTAGACCAAACTCGACATCAGTTGGATGGATAATTACAAAGGGTAGTCCTGAAACTGCCTCTGCATGTGGCTGGAGTTTATATCTAAGCAATGGTTCGTTGGCTGTAGAATTTAACGATGGAGCGACATGTACATCTCAATCATTAATGACTGGTTTAGTCGTTGGAACCTGGTATCATGTAGTCGCGGTTTTTACAAGAACAGGAAGTATAACAGGATATGCAAATGCTGTAGTTAAATCGTCATTAAATATTTCTACAAGAACCAATTCCGTGAATAATGCACTTCCTGTTTATTTAGGAGCTTATTCTGGTGGAAGTTGTTGGAGCGGATCTATTGCTTATGCAAGACTTTATAATTGTGCAATAAGTGCTGCTGAAATTGCTACGTTATATAATAATGGTCGCCCTGATCTGGCAGAGATCCCCGTTAAATATAAATGGGGAAGTCAGACTGTAATGAATGTATCTACAATTGTCAATAATGGAACGTATCCATATGATACATTTGATGGTGCAAGTGCAACGGGATTTCACGCTATTTATTCGTCTAGTGGTACGAAAGTCGCAAGTACGGCAGATGAATTGGCTTGGGTGCAAGGAAAAACATATAAAATAACATTCTCAGCAGTACTAACAAGTGGTCAAGTACCTAGTTGTGCAGCAGGAACTGCTTCAGGAATTGGTATAACTGGAGGACAAGTTGCCACAGTTACAAGTGGAGCAAATATTTATCTGCTTACTCCAGGAGTAACAACGACAGGGACGTTTTATTTTTATAATACGAGTAATGCAGAATATACGATATCCAGTCTTAATATAACAGAAATCGGCTGCGTAGCCGAATACAAAGCAGCAAACTCAAGTCTAGTTACAGCTTACGATAGTTCAAGTAATGCACTAAATGGAACTAATACGGCTGTCACATTATCAAATACTTCGAGAATCTGGTCAGATGGTTTTTATTTAAGTGCTGTAGGAACTACACCGTCGAGAATAGCCGCCGCGAGCTTTACATCAACAGATGTTTGGGCGGGTGCAACTACACTAGCAAGTGCAGATACTAAATTCGTGTTAGGAGACTTAGGAACAGCAACGCCAAAAATAGCATTAGGTGCGACAGCAGATAGTATAACTGGAACATCAACGTCTGGCATTTACTTAGCAGGCGACGGTACATTTAATTTTGCAACAGATGCTAATAATTATATTCGTAAGACAAGCACAAACGTAGAAGTTGCCTCACAAGATTTCGAACTAAAGTCTGGTAATTTATACTTATCTGGAAATACTACGAGTTCATATTTACGTTTAGGAAGCGTTACAGATGCTACAACAACAGCTACCACAAACTCTGGACTGTATGTAGATAACTCTGGCAATTTCTTAGTTAAAGGAAATACGTCTGGAACCAACTATATCAAAGTTACGGCTGCAGGAGCTATTGATATAAATTCAAGTTCATTTTTATTATCGACAACTACATTAAAAATTTCAAGTACTCCGTACATTACTATGGGCGCTACCACACCAACGTCTGCAACAGTTGGGACAGGTATCTGGATCGATGCAACAGGCTTGTATGGACTAAATGCAAATACACAAAAATTTAAGATAAGTGCTACGGATGGGAGTATAACGGCCATAGCTGGTTCGATAGCTGGGTTTACTTTTGCAAGTTCTTATTTAACTACTGGAACAAAAGTTGCAATAAATACAGTAAGTGGTACAGGCGTGTATGTTGGTACAGACGGCATATCTTTAGGCACTGCAAACGGTAGTGGAGTATCTCCATTCCAGGTAACATCTGCAGGAGCATTAACCGCTACGAGTGCTACGATTACTGGAACTGTTAACGCAAGCGGAGGCTATATAGGCAACGCAACGACTGGTTGGAATATAACATCGACAGGTATCTACAATGGTAGAACTTCTTTCACGGACGATGCTAATGCAGGCATTTGGATTGGTTCTGATGGAATAGCTATTGGTAATACAGGTGCAGCTAAGTTTACTGTGTCCGCGGCTGGACTACTAACTGTGTTAAACGGTAAATTTGGCACATCAGTTAATTATTGGGAAGTTGGTTCTACAGGTTTGACCGCTGTATCAGCAAGTACTGATGTTGTCATAAAATATGGGAAAACAGATTTTGCACAAGATACTACAGCTGGATTTATACTCGGGTACGACTACTCAGCTACAAAGGCAAAGTTTGAAATAGGAACAACAGCGACTGGATTATTAAAATATGATGGTTCATTAGTGGTAACTGGTGGAACAATCACGGGTGGAACTATACAGACTACTACAGGGGCGAATAAAAAGATAATATTATCGTCTGATGGAACGTTATCTTTCCATGATGCTGCTGGCGGGCTAGTATGCACAATGTCAGGTGTATCATCTTACATGGTATTAGATGGTATAATCACGATAGGAAGTTCCTATGTTCATACTCATGGCATCGAAGGAAGTTTGAATATGAATACATATGCTTCTGCTGGAAGTGGAGGGATACATTGGGGAAGCGTTAGTCTTGGTGCTGGATCGAGTGGTATTTTAACGACAAACAGTGCATTTGTAGCATCTACCTTTAATGAATTAACTTTAACAAAGCAAGCAACTGGATTTACTGTTGCTGGTGGAACAACGAGTAAAACACTAACAGTTGATGCTACAGTGTCCACTAGTGCGCTGGCACCGTTAGCAAGTCCTACATTTACAGGAACAGCAACAATTCCTGACATTATTACAACTCCATTGACTTCTGCTGCTAATGGAAATTATTTAGTTATGTGGCATGGAAGTACTGCACAAGGAAACTCTGGGCACCTTTATGCAACAACAGGATTTTCATTTAATCCGTCTACGGGCACATTGTCGACTAGTAGACTTACAAGTACAATAGCGACGGGGACTTCGCCATTAGTAGTTACTTCTACAACAGTAGTTAGCAATTTAAATGCTGATACAGTAGATGCAATGCATTTTTCAGGAACTGCTGGATCAACGTTAAATATTGGAACTGGAGGAACACTGGGAACCGCAGCGTATTTAGCAAGTACTGCGGTAGCAAGATCATATGATATCTATAACAGTTCTGTTGAAGCAGGTGGAAGTAGTACCAACACTGTTGCTGCTAAGATATGGACTGAGGATACTTATGGCGAACAGATAAAAATACGGACATTTTATAAACATCGTGCTGGGAACGCTAGTATGGTGTTAAAATGCAGTGTACAAGGAATTGGAGACGTAGATTTTGCTGTTACTGGTATAATATCAGACACAGGATCTTTTAGTGCTGGCACTTATGCAGCCTGTTCAGTTCCTTTGGACATAACTACTGGATTAACGGTGGGGGATATATACGAAGTTACTGTCTTGCTTAGAGAAACAGATAGTAACACGGTATACATGAAAAATGTGGTTATTTCAGTAGAAAACTACTAAAAAATTATTTGCTCTCTGGCCTAATAATGCGTATATTTAGTTAAGCAGTTTGACAGACTAAGTCAAAATGCGTATATTAATATTATAAATAAATACAAATCAAACTAACAAAATGCTGAAAATAAAATTGGGCGAAATCGTGGATGCAGAGGCAGTATTTGGTAAACTAGATACTCTCTCAAAAGAAGGAAAATTAGAATTTAAGACAACTTATAAAGTCTCTAGACTAGTCAAAAAAATTCAACCTGAATTACAAGACTATTATGCAGAGAAACAAAAACTACTTGAAAAATTCGGCAAAGAGGTTATACAATTAGATGCCGATGGAAATGAAAAACCATCTGGACAATACCAAGTAGAAAATGTAGACGAGTTCATGAAATATATGAAAGAATTACTCGGAATAGAAGTAGAACTTTCTAATGTATTCGCTTTCAAAGTTGAAGAACTTGAAGGTGTAAATGATCTATCTGTCGAAGATACTATCAGACTTGGAAAATTTGTAGAAGACGTGGCAACTGAAGAAGAAAAAGAAAGAAAGTCGATTAAACTGAATATTGCTGAAAAAGCAGTACCTGTGGATATCGAAACCGAAAAAGAATAAATATATTTAATGGGTAGGTTACAAAATGTAACCTACTTATTCAAACTAAGAGGAATTTTTAAAATGAGGAATTTAGATATTGTCGATTACGTGATCAACTCAGAACTTGAGAAGATTGCCAGCATTGTCGACCAGTGTTCAGACAGAACTAAAACAGCGTATGTTCCTTCATACGACGAAGAGTTGCAGAGAGCTCCTAAAGACTTTGCACTAATCTTACACAGTGGTAAAGATGGCGATATGCGTAAATTTGCAATGTACAGTTCAGAACTTACTGAGCTGAACTTAGCATTTTTAGTAGACGGCATGTCAACATTACCTGAAGAAATAGTTAAAGTTGCGGCTGCAAATCTTACATGCGCTGCTCGCAGATTTAAATTAGATATCCCAGATGAACTGCAAAAGTATGCATCTACAAAGTATATAACCCGTATAGTTAATACTGATGAAATTGATGAGAAAGGTTTTCTTGAAAAGAAAGCTGCTGCCAAATGTAAATCAGAATCAAAAAAACACGCACTCCACGGTAAATACCCAATCAACAACAAAAAAGAAATTGAAAAAGCAGCTGCTTGGTTTAGTCGCAACGTTAATCGTTTGTCAATCGACGAGATTGATGAATTTGTAACTAACATGAACAGCGTAGAAGCTCCTATAGAAAAATACGCAGAGCTAAGTAAGACTGCCTTTAGCGAAAATTTTTACAATCATTTAAACATTCGTAAAGCTCAACTTCGTGATAACGATGAAGACGGAGCAGAATTGTATAATGATCTGCTAAGGCGTGCGGATGAAATCGGTGTTGAGAAATGTGCGTATGTTCTTGAAGTTATTGATAAAGAACTTGGACTAGATGAATATTATGGTAGTGTAATTCCTAATGCTTATGAAAGTACTTATGGAGTTGTAAAGACTGCTGGGGTAAAAATTGGAAGTAAGTTAGTTACTACTGATATGATTAAAAAAGCAAATCCAGAAGACTTGAGTGTTTTATTAGGCAACGATGTTACAAAAGAATTAAGAGGACCAGAAGGATTAGCAGTGTTGGAATCGCTTCCAACGCCGATTAAACTTGAATTAGCGGAGCTATTATAATGGACAAAGCAGAACAAGTGTTTGAAAAAATTGCCATATCTACAGGACTTGTGGAAAAGGCGCTTACTTCTCGTGCAAAGAGATTGTTAAATGCAGGAAGTAGTTTAAGTGGCGATGCTCTTGCAATGAGAACTTTAAAACAGGTGGGCCACATGGAACCTGACTTTAAAGGTACAGCGATTATATCTGCAATTGCTGATGTTAACCATCCCAACGCAATTACAAGATTTAATACTGGTAGGGCATACCCAAATATAACTACCAATACAGTTAAAAATATTGGTAGATAATGGACAGTTTAACAGTAAAGATTTATAACAAGACATTTGTGTCGGTACCTAGTGATAGTAACGTCGTGCATAACAACGTAACCATAAACTCGGTGTCATATAAATACGAAGCATGGGCGGGTTTGGTTTTGCTGTTTGCGTTTGTCGTGGCATATGTGCTAAAAAAACCTATGACCGTAACGCATACAACTAACTCAGCACCTACCAACGTGCAAGTACCTTACATGTTTCCAGCAGACCATACCGCTGGAATAAGACCATACGTACCTTCGACTACTGCAAATAGACAAATTGATATGAGTGGTTTAACAGATATTAATATAACCAACGAAAAGTTATGAAGTCAATTGATATAGGGACAAATACAATAATTTGTGTAAGTGATACGGGAACTACTTTACAACGTGACGCATTTTTAAGCCTGGACAGTATGAACACTTCTAAAGGTACTCTCAAAAAAATGGGCGTTTCCTACATCGAACTTAATAATAAGTTATATGTAATAGGCACAGAAGCTAATGAGTTGGCGGCAATTTTTAATAACTCGGAATTACGCAGACCTCTTAAAGACGGTATGCTTAATCCAAATGAGCAAGACGCGCTTCCTATACTTGCTACGATTATTAAATCATTACTTGGTGAACCAAATGTGAAAGATGAGGTCTGTGTATATTCAGTTCCAGCTCCCCCTATCGACGTTGAGCACGAAATTGATTATCACAGTGACGTGCTAAATACTATTATAACCAATCTTGGTTATAAGGCACAAGCCCTTAATGAAGCAGTTGCAGTTGCTAATGTCGGACTTGCAGATAAACAATTAACGGGAATCGCAGTTTCAATTGGAGCGGGGCTAACAAATATAGCCATTATGTATAAAGGTATTTCTGTTTTAACTTTCAGCATCAGCAAATCTGGAGATTGGATCGATCAGATGGCCAGTAAAGAATCTGGATTAACCGTAGCAAAAATTCGTAGTATAAAGGAAAAAGGAAATTACAGTATTTCTAGTTCTGCTATCGAAATTAGAACACGAGAACAAAATATAATTCGTACCTATTACGAAGCATACATAAGATATTTATTAAAATATATCGAAGTTCAGTTTACAAAGAATACTGATATGCCCAACTTCCCCGCCCCTGTTGATATCGCAATTGCAGGTGGAGGAGGGCTCGTAAACGGTTTTATCGATGTGTTCAAGGAACAATTTACACAAAAAAACTTCCCCATAGAAATTTCGGATATCAAGTTAGTAACAGAACCGCTTAGTGCAATAGCCCGTGGGCTTTTTGTCGAAGCGGATTTAGGAGAATAAAATGGCCAAGGAAAAAGATACTGTACAAAGTGATGCGGTGCGTAATGCTGTTACAGGCGCGGCTGCAGGAACTGCTGCTGCATTAATTACTAATCCAGTTTCACAGATTAGCAATATGAAAGCTAGTCATCCTGAATTGCACGGTAATAAAAAATGGCATCAGGTTGCTAGAGAGCTATACAAAACACCTTCTTATGATAAGCATCAAAAAACTATTGTTAAGGATATTAACAAGCTTAAGGATGCACTAGATTCTGACGCAGGAATAGAAGCAGCATCTGGGCTATCACACGAACGTGGACTTAAACTTAAAACTTTAGAAGATACGCTTGCACGTACGAAACCTGGAAAAATGGGCATCCGTGCATTTTATTCAGGCTTTGGTACAAAGGCATTAAACAATGCTTTGTTTAGTGCAGCTATGTTCGGATCCATTGGCATGTTTAAACATTTATATGATAAAGCAAAAGATAAAAAAATAAACGTAAGCGTGGTGAATGAAGCAAATGGATAATGAGTTATTAATGGGTTTACTAAACGAGAACGAACCATTAGAGCCTGAAACATTGTATCAGCTATTTCCAAACCTATCTCCTCAAGAAGTTCAAAGATTACAAGTAATAAAGTTAGCAATCCATACTAATCACATACACGAAGATATGGACGTTTTTGAAAATGCTGTGCATGCAATCAATGGGTTAGATATAGATATTTATAAAACCGAAGGATGTAAACCAGAGTGGATTTGGTTTGCAGTTCAGTTTCTTGAGAGAGTTAAACATCGTGAGTATTCAGATGAAGTTTTAGAATATATCAAATGGAATTATAATGACTCTGGGATAAAATTTTATCCGCCCATGTTCCCTGAAGAGATGAACCCGCTGCTGCAGGATGTTATTTATAAAGCTGTAAAAGGACCTTTCCCTTTGCAAGAAAATTTTTTGGATATACAAGCACTGCATTATTTAAAAATACAAGAATATGTGAAAAATAAAATATGAGCTGGCTAGTTTATCTAATTTCATTTCCTAATGGGAAACATTATGTTGGAGTAACCTCACAAGGTTTACCTGTTAGAATGTCCAAACATAAATATGATGCATTTAATCAAAGAAAGAAAAACAGTAATTATCACTATCCACTATATAAAGCAATTAGAAAATATGGTTGGGAAAACATAAAATTTTCAATTTTACACCCAGAAGTTTCTAAAGAAACTGTGGATGCTCTAGAGACAACCACCATAGAAAAATACTCTTCTCTAATTAGTAATAATGGTTACAACATTTCATTGGGCGGAGTATTACACAAACAGTACAGCATAGAAACAAAGAAAAAAATGTCCGCTTGGCAGGTTGGAAGAAAAATGAGCGAAGCTGCAAAACAAAAAATGGCAGAAGCAAAGTTTAAACCAGTTGCTTGCTATGATTCAACTGGAAAACTAGTCAAAGTTTATAAAGGCAGCAGAGACGCCGAAAAGATTGACGGCTATAATCATGGGGCGATTACTCAGTGTGTACTTGGCAAAAAAGCTACACATAAAAAATTAATTTGGAAATACTATAAGGAGACTGAAGTTTAAATGGTAACAGAATACACTGAAGAAATGATGAGTTCTGCCGTTAGAACGGTTAAATATCCCTCGCCTTTTTTCGATATCGCCTCGACGTATCTTCCTAAGAATATAAAAACTTTATTTAAGTTTTGTAGAGATTATTTTAAGACAAATGGCTGGTTACGTAATGTAATAACTAAGTTAGCTACGTATCCAATAACAGACTTATTATTTGATTCCAGCATAGATCAAAAAACTAAAAAAGAATTGTCAGAAGTTTTAAATAATAAACTTCGTATTAAATCTTTTCTTATAGAAGTTGGGTTGGATTATTATACCTATGGTAACGTTTTTATTTCTACGTTCTTAAAAACAAAAAGATTCTTAAAATGTTCAGCATGTGGAGAACAGAACCAATATGAGTCTGTAAAAAAACTGAAACTTCGTAACTACGAGTTTCATGGAAATTGCCCTGTTTGTGGAAAAGATAATGTTTTCTTTACAGCAATTGACGAGCCTATAAAATCTATTAATAATTTTAGACTGGTTAGATGGTCACCTGATAATATAGACATAGATTTCAATCCAATTACAGGATCAGCTACATACTACTATTCAATTCCAAATAAGATTAAAGCACAAATAATAGCAGGCAATACTGTTATTCTTAAAGATACGCCACTTGTGTTCTTAGAAGCTTTAAAAAAGAATCAGAAGATAGAACTAGAACCTGATAACCTGTATCATATTAAATATCCGAGCCTTGCCGAAGAAGACATGGGATTTGGTATCCCGATGATATTACCTGCATTAAAAGAAATTTACTATTTACAGATTCTTAGAAAAGGTAATGAAGCTATTGCTAATGACCATATGGTTCCTAAAAAAACTATTAGCCCAGCAAATACAGCTACGATGGACCCCTTCACGCAAATGAATCTTGGCAAGTGGAGAGGGGAAGTTGAGCAGACCATTAAAAAATGGAAGCTTGACCCTAACCATATAGCGATATTTCCTATTCCAATGCAGTATCAAGAATTAGGCGGCAATGCTAAAATGTTAATGGTTACTCCTGAAATGAAATTCACGGAAGAAAGTATTATTAACTCGTTAGGTGTTCCTCTTGAATTTATTAAAGGGGGAGCTAGTTGGACTGGCTCATCAGTCTCACTAAGAATTATCGAAAATGGTTTTATAAACTATCGAGAGTTTCTTGGTGATTTCTTGAATTACTTTTTACTACCTAAACTTACAGGACTACTTGGGTATCCAGAAGTCAAAGTTTCATTTAAGAAATTTAAAATGGCAGATGATAGCGAAGCTAAACAACTCGCGATACAACTTAATGCAACTGGTAAAATATCTGATCCTAAACTACTTGACGAATTTGGTTATGACTCAGAAGAAGAGAATGAAACACTTCGTAAGAGCAGGTTATCCTCTCTGGAAGACATGGTTAAAGACTCAGAGAAACAAGCGGAAGGTCAAGGTAAGGCACAAGTTATACTTGCCGTTTACCAAGCGCGTGCTCAAAAAGCTATGACTGATGAACAGTTCAGAGCTAAGGCAGAGTTATTCGAGAATGAGATAGCTCAAGAAAATGGAAGCATTCCAGAAGATCCTTATAGACTTATTGACAAGTATGCTATAGAACTCCTTAACTTACCAGTAGAATTCCAACAACAGAAACTAATGGAACTACAGAAAAAAATGCCAATTACCTTTACAATGGTAATGGAACGTATGACAATGTATCAAGCGCAGATGATGCAAATGATGCCAGAGCTTGCACAACCACAAGGACAAGGTAAACCCAAGAATGGGAAAGCTCCTAATCATAAAGGACCTGGAAAACGTGAAGGCGATAAAGTAAAACAAACTAAAGATGATAGTAAGAAAAAGCATGGGCCTACAAAAGGTTCAGTGTAAATATCAAAATTTTTAAGGTAAAAAAATATGAGCATGGAGAAATACGGAACTTACAATATATTTAAAAATGTGGAAACAAGCGAGATCAAGCGCGTTCCACTTGCAGACCAAGAAGAAATGGTTAAAACTGCAAATTCACTAGAATGGGAATTAATTGATAAGGAACCAGAGGAAGATAATGAAGGTAAAGGATTCGACGTTAAAGCGGGTTCGTAAGTTCATCCTTGATGAAACTGAAGAACGTGAGAAGTACGAGCATATAATAAACAACCCTAAGTACATCGTCACACGCGAGGAATTCGCATATGATCGATTAGGTAGGGCTGTTACAACTATTTGGTATGAAGAAGAGGACTAAATGTCCTCTTTTTTCTTTTTAAGTTCTTGTAGTTCATCATATAACAACGTTAGCATAGCCAGTATGGGATCTAACACTTTTTTGAATTCCTCTGCTGAGATAGGTTCGGTTACGACTTTAGGAGGAGGTACGAATATATTTGAGTTTGCATAGCTTGTATTCCCTTTTATAGTCAAACCACCTTCGCTGGGAAAAGTTATTCCACCTTTATCCATGTCCATTAATTTCTCTGATTTCATCTTGTAATAATTTTATCATGTTTATAATTACTTCACATACGTCGTTTAAATCTGCACGTGTAGCATAGAAAGGTCTGGAGGATACATAAAGTTTTGCGGTTGGGTTAACAGTTCCAAGCCCAATATTACCTCTGCTATCTATTCTAAATACCTCTTCCATTATAGTTCATTAATGATTTTATTTAACTGCTCTCTTATCTTATTCCAATCGTAATGCTCTTTAACTAACGCAAGGCAATTAAAATCTAAAACCTTTTTCTTACCGTTTTCTTTCCATAGCTCATACTCTTTGTTAAGTGCTATTACTACTCCTCTCACGTCTACGACTGGTCTCATAAACGCATTATCAAGTTGATGGCTAAAAACTGCCACGTTATTAACTAAATGCCCAGTACCTTTTAATACCTCTGGGATTGCAGAATTATTAGGAGCAATAGAACGAGTTCCTGTAGCTGCTGCTTCAATAAGCGACAAACCAAACCCTTCTCCACTAGTCGTTGTAATGTTAACATTACTACAATTGTATATATCGTTTATAACAGACTCTTCTACAGGGTCTACATAAAGATCACGAGAATTAATACCTATTAGTTTATTATAATGTGCATCCTTGAAACCTGATACAATTAAGTGATGTTGTAAAGAGTCTGTGCGTGATAGACCCATTCCATGCTCGCTAGCGTTCATATGTAAGTAGTAGTACACATCTGTTTTGACATCATTTACCACCTTTAGAACATCTGACTCTAAACACCCGTTCATATCACAGGTAGTTCTGTGTATTGGATACCAATTACCACACTTACAAACTTTATAACCAAATGCAAACATTGAAAAGGCTCTCACAGAAAGTGGAACTGCTTTACGCGGTTGAAATCTGTTTACATTACATATAACAAACTTATTCTCCCATCCAGCTTCTTTGCGTAAATTATCTATACGATCCTCTGAAGTAGGTTTAAAAACATCTTGATCTACACCATGATATAATTTAAAAATCTCTTTTATATATCCAGGCACAGTATTTTTTACAACATTTATTGCCCAGTCCGTATAAGTAATTACAGCATCAGATAGCAACAAAACACCCTGCCATGCAGGAGAGAAGTCTGGAGCATCTACAGGAAAGTAGGAAATTATTTTTGAAGCAGGACTTAAGTTTTTTATCGTAGGTAAGATTTCTGCAATATTAAAACTATCTTGAAATAAAATTATTAAATCGGGTTTATCTTCCTTAATAACTTTAAAAAGAGTTCGTTTATTAAATAGATCATCCTTCGATGCGGAGTACACGAAGTATTTACTGGAGTCATAGCGGGAGTTGCCATAGTAGTTAATAGCAACCACTGAAACGTCAAAACGTTCGTGCATCTTATCGAATAGGTTTTTTGCAACATTTCCAAAACCTGTAGGTGCTACGAAGTCGGACCAAATTAGAAGTTTAGGCTTCATTTTAACTTTTGATTATATTATATATCAATATACGAAAACTAACATAAAAAAGAAAGAAAAGGTTGCCCTTTTCTTTCGTAAACATTACATGCCCTTGAGTCAAGTGCAGAAATCGGTGGGTTTGTCGGAATCTTCTGAAAGATTACGCAAAACCATAGATGTATGCAGTTGGCGAGAGGCTTAATTTTTCATTAACTAGAAGAAGAGAGGACCGCTGGCAGTCCTCTATTTTTTATATTTCTAATGTTTATTTTTTGAACTGAAATTGATGTTCGTACTCTTTTCTTTTAAATAGAAGGTATGCTGCGTGTGTTACCCAGTATAGTACTGTGTCCTGAAGGCTAGCTTCGGTTGCTCCCATCGATGACTTCTGGTCCTGCCCGTGCGATGCCTCAGGATCCTATCCCTTAGTGGTCTCTTAAGGACGTCTTTAAATCGGAGCGCTGGTCCTTATCATGATGAGCTCTGGCCATGCTCTGGCCGTGATGGTCCGCGGGTTTCGAACGCGTGCTGGATCTGGTCCCAGTGCCGCGGCGGCGCTAACGTTGTTAGATCTAGTAGCAGCTCGGGTTGCATATGCATGCAGTTTTGTTTCGAATTCTATGGCTCCCCAATTCCTGGATGAATCGGGTGTCTGTGTTTTTCAGTGTTTCTCCCGATTCCGAAGGAATTGGCATCCCATAGAATTCGTACCTTTGGAGGCTAGCGATACGCTAGCCATAATACCAAAGAAAGTTTGGTAGGAAATAAATTGATCTACGAACATCCTACCATTTGTAGTTTAAAAAAGAAGCTATTGCCTCTACTACGTTTTTCTTATACCACAAAATTAAAAAAAACTTAAGTGTTCCATGTGTGACCAGAAGTCAGGCTAGACCGCCAACATTTATTACAATGTGAGCAAGCCTCCTTTGATGCGAGTACACCTGAGTCGCAAGGACACTGTTCTTTAAATTTTCTAGTATAAATCTTATCTAGCTTTTTATCGCTAGTATTAAAAAAGATGTTAAATTTTTCTTTCAGGACTTCGAACTCTTTTGGCTTCCCTGTGAAAGCAAATGTTATTCTATCCTTCCCAAAGAACTTAACAGCGTGTGCGTAATGTTTTAGATTTTTTTCATCAAAGCTTAACACTACACTAGTTAAGTTTGGCAATTTAAGTAACTCATTTAATTGGTTCTCCATAAGCGGGGAAGTTAGAGATTTGCTTATTAGGTAGAATTTAAAGTTTAAAATATTTAAGAATTTCAAGTGACCAGGAATGTAATCTCCAGATCCATAGATCCGTACAGGTAACTTTCCAAGTCGTTTCCATTTGTCAGATTTCGAGTTTCTCAGTTTTCTATATTCATTGTTAAGTTGTGCCCCAAATAGTTCAGGAGTTGCAAGTGCTATTTCATAGTTCGCTTGTATCTTCTTACTATATGCTTTGTAGATTCTTTCTAGGTTTTCTACGTAGCAATAATTCGTTATTTTGGACTATTTCATTATCTATTATAAATTTAGTTTCTTTACGCAGTATTCTGAAAGGTGCTTTAGAGTAAACCTTTTTCCAAAATAATTCAACATACTTGCATACATATATTATTCTATAAGTTGTAGAGTGTTTATCGTTTTTTTGGATCATTACATTTGGAAACCCTTTTTCTATTAAGATACTTTTTATGGTTTCCATCATAGCGTAATTACCAGCAAATCCAATTTTTCGACTCGTTCTCCACTTTTTTAATAGTGTTGGCATATGTATATAGCCATCACCGTCAAATATACCAGATATAAATGCAGAGTTGTAGCTCTTGTGTAACTTAGGAAAAGTTATAGAAGAAGATTTATCTGCATGCAAGCCCAGTACTTTTAACGCGTATACTAAATATGTAGAAGATAGTCTTAAAACATATTTTTGTTTTATTATTTTTGATACTTTTGTTTTATAACTTTTAGTAAAGATGGGACCCGTGTACTTCAGTTCTTTTTTAATATACTCTATAGGTTCCCTATCAATTAAAGATATAGATATTACTTTATCTTTGTTTGTTAAGCAACCATCACTCCACAGAAGACCTAATATGTAGGCCTTACTGTTTGAGTCTATTTTATCAAAGTATTTAAAATCTAAATCAAAAGTATTGTGTCGTTGCCTTTGTATTTTTAGTCTTTTGGCTTTGCACTGTATCGTACTAAACGCTCTATTTAACTTACTACAAAGAGTTGCACGCGTTCCAAATGGATAGTTGATTTTTAAATATTCAACTTCATCATTGGTCCATTCCATGTATATTTTTTTTGAGTAAAAATTTATAAAGATACCGAGTGCTGTGGGGCTTATTGTTAGGATCATCCCCTAGTCTCTGAACCTTCCTGTCTCCTTTATCCTAAGTCAGGCTCGGCTGCAGATAAAGTTATTATTAACTCTTCCCTGCAATTCTCTCGGTTTTCATTAGGCATCACTACCTAATGCTGCAATTATTTACAGATTTGTGGGCATGTGTGGGTTCTGTCAAAATCCACGCTTATCAATGTTTTATTGTTATAAGTGAATAACTGAGTTTTCAATTATCTTTGTGCTGGTTGCTCGTTTATAGTTTTCGTGTGCTCGAACTGTATTTTTTATCTACACCTTTCATATATTCTTCATATGTAATAGGTGTAACTTTTTTTAACTTACCGTATCTAACCTTATTTCCTACGATATATGCATCCATAATATTCTCTGCTCGTACATAAAGTACACGCGAAGTGCTACTATGCTTACCTGTTTCCAACGTTACTCTAAAATGTTCCATTTTCTACTCCTAGTTATCAAGTTGTAGGTTTTCTTAGCGCGGTCTGTTTTCACTTGCTGCTGCTGCGGCTGCTATTAAAGCGGCTTCTGCTACGGCAATTAGTACTTGTGCTGCTAATCCCCACATACTTATTTACCTGGATTTAAGGTTTATTCGCAATACATAAAATTAAATCGTCTACATTCTGTAAACAATTCTAATGCTTGCTTCTCTATATCTGCCGTGTTTACCGTTGCAATTAGTTTAGTAATTGTTACTTCTGCTTTATTCCATTTATAAAAGTAGTTAGGTAAACGTGTAGTTCTCTGTTCTTTGTACTTTCCTGGAAAGCTTAACTTCATACCACATACCTTTTTATTGTGCTCTTCTCTTATATAAAGAGTCATAATATCGTAAAGACCGTACAGATGAACGGCACTGCGCGTATCCACAAAGAGCGCTGGTTTACTATTCGTTACAGCAAATGGTATATAAATACTTATAAAGTTTATACCAGAAAAACTCATTTTTATTTTTATTAATTCTTTAAAGTTATCTTCCCAAGCGCTGCTAGTAATTGTTCGCCACGCTTGTGATGTAATGTTCTTATCCATTCAATTTGGCCTCGGAGTTTTTGATACTCAGCTGTAGATAAACTACCCGTCTGTACCAGTAAATTGTGTAATCTTGCTCTTAAGTTCTTCCACACCCATTTAGGGGTGCCTAGTCTGCTATTAACAACTACGCCAGTCACTATCATTCTTCTGTGAGGTCTTAGTATCCTGGTCTTATTCGGATTCATCTTAAACCCCCATGTTATTAATTCCTTATTAATGTCTGGGAGAATAGTAAACATCATGAAGTCAAAATTTTTGCTGCTAAAACTGATATCATCTGCGTATCGTGTATAGCGCAAGTTATTTATCTTTGCGAGATTGTACATATGCTGATCTAATTTCATACAGAACATGTTGGCAAGTGCTGGACTTGCAGGAGAACCCTGCGGTAAGCCACCTTTGTATGTTAACAAGGCTGTTAGTATTTCAAGTTCTTCCTTAGTATAAGGTATGGGATCTTTACAATTATTCAATAGGTATGTAAGCAACCTAAAGACTTCATTAACTTTGATAGAGCCGAAGAAATTTGAAACATCTACACATAGAAGTACTTTACTTTGTACGTGCATCGCTGCACCATCTCTCACGCTTTTACCTTTGATAAATCCAAAAGCACACGGATGTGCCCTAAATTTGTATACTAAGTTTTTTAGAATATTACTCTGAATTTCTTTTAGGGGCTCTTGTGGAGCATCTATCCATCGAAGTTTACCACTAGCCTTTTTTATAGGAAATGACATGTAATAATTTTCTATATTATTGGCTACTTCATCTACCACTGTTTTTGAAAATCCTGTTAAATCATAAATTGTCAAATTTGCTTACTGGTTAAAAGTTAAAAGGGGAGAGTTCTCCCCTTTATAATTTTGCACATGTGATCCTTTTGGCGTTTATGCCATGGTAGGCACTGTCCTCAAGTTTCTTATTGTTTTCGGGGGCACGTTAATAAATTAAATCCCAGAACGTTTCATTCTGGTAGTATAATAATCTTATATACTTTTTCTGCAAAATTTATTTTTAAATGTTTGAAAATAGATTTATTGCTAAATCGTCTGAATTATTTTTTTTAAGGCACCATAGTTTTTCTACGGTGTCAGAAAAGGTTTTGACACAGGAGTCTGAATTGTCATAAGTATCAATCAAGATTGATGTGATATTTACGTTATTATCTTTTTTCCATTTTAAATAAGATTTAAGCCACCCTTCTGTTGCAGCACATTCACCATCTGTAATGAACAAGATGTCTGCTTTAGAGAAGTTTTTCATTAAATCTATTTTATCCCTAGCCAGATCCAACGGAGGTTGGAATTGCGTTCCTCCTCCTGAGAAGTACTCGGCCATGTCTATTATATCTTCTATGTTGTAATTATTTTTTGGGAAGTAATTACAATGTAAATGTTCTTTCGGCGATGCATCGAAGTGTATTACATAGAGGTCACGCTTTTGTATTCTCGTAATCTCCAACACACCCATTGCAACACTCTTGGCCCAACAGTTGTTATCATTAAGCTTTTTATCTTAACTTCTATACCATTACGTATAGGTCAGCGTACATTTTTACCCTTAACTTAATAATAGGGTATCGAGCACTCTTGGGTAGATTATATTTATTCACTACCTACGCGTTACGATGATAAGTTACCTTTCGTAATTAACTTATTTATCTCGGTATCATCCCTTAGGACCTCCACCGATATTGCTCGATCATACTCCTTAATATTACTATTAAGGACGACTTGTAGACTTTCTATTAATTCTTGTTTTCTAAATTTAATGTCAGTTTCCCAAATATATAGAATTGAATATCCCATTGAAAGTAGTAACTCTTTTTTATTTTTATCCTTCTGTACAATAATTTTTTGGTTATCGTACTTCGGACCATTTGGAAATAATAAAGGGTCACAATGCCAAAAAGCACCTTGAACTTCAATAATTAATCCATTAACAAAGAAGTCTACTACATATTTAGAAATTGGGTATTCTTTAATGTAACCTACTTCCAATTGAATTAGTATATTCTCTACTTCAAGTTCTGCTTTTGTTTGTACTCTTCTATATTTTTTATACTTTTTAGTAATACCCATTGAATGTAGTTTTGATTCAATAGTATGTTGTGAACGTCCAGGAAATTCTTTTAGTATATCTGCGTAAGAATAATTGTTTACATACATGTCAAATAATTTTTGTTCTTCTTTCTGAGTGTACGCTCCTACTATTCTCCTCATTTTTCTACCTAATTGTTTTTCCTTACGTTCACGTCTTCCAATAGTATCACATTTTTTACACAACGACATTAACCACTTTCCGCCAGATCTTTTATTAAAGTCCTCAGGAAGTTTTGTTTGTTTACATTTAGTACAAGTTTTTTCTTTATATTGCATTTTAAGTGCTGATTAAATTAATATGTTAATATAGCACATTAAACTGAGAAAGTCAAATGATCTCATTTTGGCCACTCATCGATCCTGAATCGTCTATACAGATAATCACAGGTCCTTTTTGTTTTTTCTCTTTACCAGAAGTTTCATACTGAAGTGTTTTACCCTCTAGAAAATCCTTCTTGAAAAGCAGTTTAGTAATCGGATGTAAAAGTTTCATCTTCTCACTAGCGAGTAACTTTCCTAAGTCTCTTCCAGGGATAATGTCATACACCTCATCCATTCCTCTCTTAACTTTTTCACGTTGAGTTTGTATAGCCATTCGTTTGTAACGGCCTGCTAACTCAGCGATCTGTTTAAGTTTCGTGGAATTTCTAAGTCGTTCTAGTAATTTTAATTTTTCTTGATAGCTGCTTTTTGTAAAGGTATCAGATGCGTCTAGTCCCCAATTCGTAATTAAATCAGAAGTAGCTCTAGATTCATTGACGGCGTTTTCCAGTATTTTGTTAATAGCCCGAATTTCTTTTTTGTTGACTAGGGCTTTCACCTGTTTTAGATGTTCCTCTAATCTTTTTTGAGCCTCTGCATATTTTATTTTTTCTTTACCAGGAGTTTTATCACCACCTGGTCCACCTTCTTCACCCTCGCCAGGACCTTCACCTTTTTGTGCGTCTGCCGCATCTTTAGCAGCCTGTTCAAGTTGTTTTACCAACTCGTCAAACTTCTCTTTTAAGTCTTTTATCAACTCTTGTACTTGCTCGCCCATTATTTCTGTACCAACTGTTGCAGCTATGGAATCTAGACGAGTCAAGTTTCGTAATTCTTTGTACTGTGGCGATTTAAGTATCTCAGACATTATTTCTGAATTTAATAAATGCGAGTACATGATTTGATTCTCTGGTACTTGTTTAGGGGCATATTTAAAAAGAGCGTCAAATAAATCTTGATGCAATTCTTTAAATGGTGCGTAACCTTTGGTACCATCCGTTTCAGTATTTTTAATCTTTGGATTATTCTTCTTAATTTCGTCAAACAGAAAAATATCATATGCATCTTGATCGATGGTATTTTTTCCTATTCTTATATCGTCGTTAAGAAGTTTTCTTTTTTTGCTTAAGTCTCTCATAAGAAAGTAGAAGCACCCATCCCTAGATGCACTTTAAATACTCGTGCAAGCATAGAATCGACGCCGTCCTCGTATTTTTTGATTTCAGTTACATTTTTATTAAGTTTTTGATGACTTGTATAATATTCATGTAATTTGTTTTTAATATCTTTTAGTTTATTCGCAGCTTCTACGCCGTACTTCATCTGCTCGTTTTTATCTGTAGTTTCCGTGATTTTTTCAAATACTTCATTAGCGGTTTCCCACAATTTTAGAATTTGATTCTTTTCAGGATTAACCAGATTCAAGATAGTAGTATACAATTTTTTCTTTTGATCTGGATCTGTCCAAAGAACAAATTGTAAAATATCGAAGTCGTCTTCGTTTACTTCTTCCCTTTTGTGTAGATAAGCTTCTGCTTTTAATATCTGCACAGACATTTTATAAGTACGATCTGTTGCAGGAATTCCTTCCTTGTGCAGGCTGTCTATTATGTTAGCATACACATCTGCCATCTCATCAGAGAACTTTACTTGTGATACTTCTTTTTTAACCTGTTCTAGTTCATCCAAAGTAATTATCGGTTTTACTTGTGTCATGCTAGCCATTAGCATTTTAATTCTGTTAGAACGTTCTTGCACTGGTTTAACGACAAACTTTAAATGAAACCTGTCAAATAGAGCTGTTAGTCCATCGGAGTTTTCTGGAATTTCGTTGGAGGCGCCTACTAGAGTTACCAAAGGAATGTCCAGCACCTCATTGCCATTTGTAAATTTGCGTTCATTCATTACGGTTAGTAAAGAATTTAATAGTGCCGATGAACTTTTAAAAGTCTCATCAATAAAAGCAAAGTGGCAATCTGCCAAGTACCCTTTTATCTGACGATAGTATTCGTCGTTCTCGAGTCCCTTTAGGGAATAAGGACCAAATACTTCTTCGGGGGTTGTGAATTTGGTTAGAAGTTTTTCAAATCTAGTTGTCTGTTTGAATAACGACTGGTAAGCTATAACTAGGTTAGATTTGGCTGTGCCAGGGGGACCTAACAGTAAAATATTTAAACCTGTTATAGTAGCTAAGTTTAAGCCGTGTGTTTCGTCACCGCGCTCCACAAAATTGTCATCTAAGACATCTTTTATTTTTAGGAGTTTGTCAACAAGAGCCATTGTGATCATTATGTAGTTTCCTGTGTATCAGGGTTAAATAGTGAATATTGCGCCAGTCTGGCGTTATACTCACTTATAAGTAGTGTAATAGTGGTGTTTGCCAACTTTTCTTTTATAGCCAAACGTGTTAAAAAGTCGACCTCTGTAGTAAAAGAGCCAGGCAATATTACCTCATAAACTTCAGTAATTTGCTCATGGAATGGCATAGTAGCGCTATAGCTCATATTAATGCTTTTAATGCCTAAGAAATTATAATGTAAAGAAATAGCTACGTACTTTATGTACTGCTCTGTCCCCTGGATAACACACGAGTTGTCATCAATTTCTTGTATTTTGTACGCCGTTTCCAGCAATGTTTTTAGCCTTTTCATAGTATCCTCAAAAGGAGCGGGGTGGGATTTGTGTAGCATTGCACATATCCCCGCTTGTCTTATTTAAAAAATAAAATCGTCAAAATTTATTAGTCGTCAGGAAGTTCTTCCAACAATCGATCCTATTTGATTTTTAAATGTTAATGTGTTATATTAAGACAGTAATTCCATCTTCACATAGTTCTTATACCAAATTTTAAGGAGATCCCATGGATAGTGGCTTAAGTCAAAAAATACAAAATACCCAACTACAAGATGCTCTCGTAACCTCGATTAAATCTGTATTTCCTTTGGAGAATCAAGGAAGACGAATGATTATGTCTAATCTACGATTCGATGATACTTTGGATGATATGAACTTTCCAGAGCAAAAAGAAGTAAAACTTGATAGAAAATCGTGGCAAAATCCAATCATTGCCGACTTTAATATCGTAGATATAGAGTCTGGGAGACAACTAAGCAGCGCTAAAAATGTTAAAATTGGCAATATTCCTAAGATTACAAATCGCTTTACTACGATAATCGATGGTAATGAGTACCAAACTGTAAACCAAATTCGTAGAAAGTCTGGTATTTATTCTAGAATAAAACGTAATGGTGAACTTGAATCCGAATTTAACTTGTCCAAAGGTCAAAATTTTAAAATGCAGTTAGATATAAATAACCAGCATTTTGTTATAATGTTTGAGAACCGTAAATATCGTTTGTGGACTTTGCTTAATACCATTGGTACACCTGATGCAGAGATACGTACAGCTTGGGGAGATGAGCTCCTAGAACTGAATAAAAAAGGTGCTTTAAATACTGAAGTATCTGAAATGACGAGTATTTACAAGAAACTTTATAACAAGGACCCTAAAGACTACAAAGAAGTAATATCTGGATTACAAAAGTATTTTAATGAAGGCACAGAGGTCGACCCAGACACAACCAAACTAACCCTAGGTGAATCTTTCAGCAGCGCGAACGGACCTGCAATGTTAGCCGCCAGTAAAAAATTACTTGCAATTAACCGAGGGGAAGGTTTAGCAGATGAGCGCGATTCACTAGTTTATAAACGTGTGTTTTCTACCGATGATTTACTTGTAAGTTACTTTGACAAACTCGCCCCACAGATCAAAAAGAAATTAGAGCGAACTTTAGGTCTTAAAGATCAAGTTCGTGAAGTTATTTCCGCAGCTACTTTTGGAGAACCAATTAAGCGCTTCTTTACTGTAGGAGACTTATCTACTACTCCTCCTCAAACTAACCCTGTTACAATCGCAGCCGAGTGGCGTAAAACTACTCCTATGGGTACAGGCGGTATTCAAAGTTCACATGCTATTACTACAGATGCGAGAGATATACAACCTACCCACCTTGGATTTCTTGACCCTTTGAGCACCCCAGAATCTTTAAAAGTAGGAATTACTGTTGGGTTATCTTCGGAAGTAAGAAAGTCTGGCAATGACCTTGTAACTCCTGTATTTGATTTGACAGGAAAAATACACTGGTTCACTCCGATTCAATTTTTTGAAAACATAATTGGATTCCCTGACCAGTACGTAAGGGACGAAGCTAAAAATGTAATGCCTAGATATGATAGTATAAAGAGTATGTATAAAGGGGAATCAAAAGAATTTCCCAAAGATGAAGTTAAGTATTATTTAAGATCTCCACGAAGTATGTTTTCATACCAAGCAAATTTAGTGCCTTTCATGCACAGTACTCAGGGAAACCGTGCAGCCACTGGAGCCAGAATGATTACCCAAGCGTTAGCCATTGATGAAAAAGAAGCTCCGCTTGTTCAGGTGTACCGCGATAAAAATTCTACCTATGAACACGTAATGGGAGCATTTCTTAACCAACGTGCTGGAGCAACTGGTATCGTTACTAAGGTAGATGACAACTACGTTGAAATAAAAACCGACGAAGGTAAAACCAAAAAAGTCGGACTCTATAATAACTTTCCATTAAATCAAGATGGGTATTTACAATCTAACGTTTTAGTAAAAGCTGGAGATTCAGTAGTACCTGAATCTTTTATCGCGGATAATAATTACTCGGACAATCAAACTCTTGCATTAGGTAAAAATTTAGATGTTGCATACATGTCCTACAAAGGTTATAACTTTGAGGACGGCGCTGTAATGACGGAGAGCGCTGCACAACGCATGGCACACACGATGTTGCATAGAATTAACGTCTATTATTCTCCTAAGCTAACGGTGTTCGACAAACGTAAGTTTAATGCTTGGTTTCCTGATCTCATGTCTCAAGAGAACTTTAATAAGCTGGATGATAAAGGAATTATAAAAGTAGGAGAAACTATTCATCCAGATGAAATAGTCTGTGCACTGCTTATCGAAAAAGAAATGGATGACATTGAACAGACCTTAAAGAAACTAGATAAGTATACCTTTAATAACTATTCTAAAAATGTAACTCGTTGGGATGAAGAAGATCCAGGCGTTGTAACAGATGTACGCGTCGTTGGCAGAAATGTAGATATATACATCAAAGCAAAGCATCCATTAAAAGAGGGAGATAAAATTGCAGGACGTTATGGTAATAAATCTATTATTACTAAATTAATTCCTGATGCGGATGCTCCACATAGAGCCAATGGTAAGCCTATTGATATTTTATTATCTCCTGAAGGTGTACCAGGTCGTATGAATATTGGACAACTACTAGAAACAGCTGCTGGGAAAATAGCAGAGAAGCAAGGGAAAACCTATGTTGTAAATAATTTTCAACAACCAGAAATAGATTCAGCAAAACAAGTTTATGACGATTTAAAAGCTAATGGACTTGAGGCAAATGAAACCCTCGTAGATGGTAAGACAGGGATTCCAATTGAGACTCCTATCTTTGTAGGTAAACAATATATTATGAAACTTAGACACATTGTTAAGAAGAAACAAGGTGTGCACTCATTTGGTTCTTATGATACAGATGAACAGCCTACTGGAAAAGGGGTTCAAAAGATTGGAATATTAGATGCTTATTCGTACCTATCTCACGGAGCTAAAACAAATCTACGTGAAATGGCAGAAGTAAAAGGTAGAAAAAATGATGAGTACTGGAGAGATTTGCAGTTTGGACTTCCTCCTGGAAAGCCAAATCGTAACTTTGTATTTGAAAAAATGACTGCATACTTAAAAGGATCTGGAATAAATGTTGAGAAGAAAGGAAACAACTTACGAATTTTTCCTTTAACCGATGCTGATGTAACGAAGATGTCCGCAGGGGAACTCACTGATCCAGGCGCAATGCTTATAGGTAAAAATCTTGCTACCCGTAAAGGTGGGTTGTTTGATCCTGTTATTACAGGTGGAGTAAAAGGAACTAACTGGTCACACTTAGATCTAGTAGAACGTATTCCTAATCCAATGTATGAAGACGCAATTATGAAAGCCCTAAATCTAACAGAAGCAGATTTTGAAAATGTACTGCACGGTAAAAAAGAATTAAATTCTAAAACAGGAGTAATTGCACTTATAGCAGGTCTTAACAACATTGACGTAAACGCGCAAATAAAAACTTTAAAGGCAGAGTTAAAAACAGCTCCTCCTACTAATGTAAATAAATTAAACACGAAATTAAAATACATGCTTGCACTTAAAGACTTAGACATGAAAGCAGCAGATGCTTATACTATGTCAAAAGTACCAGTTGTTCCACCACAGTTCAGAACTATATATCCATTGCCGTCTGGTGATTTAATGGTTAGTGATATTAACAAACATTATCGTGACGTAGGTTTGATAAATCAGAGTCTTAAGAGTATGTACTCCGAGTTAAGCGATAAAGACAAAGTTGAAAGCCAAGTTGCTTTATATAACTCTGTTAAAGCTTTACAAGGTTTCACCGACCCAATGACTTTTTCAAAAGACAAGTATAAAGGTTTTATTAAAGAACTTGGACAAATGAAATCAGGTTTGATACAGGGAGTTCTTTGGACTAAACCACAAGATCTTTCTGGACGTTCTACAATTACAGTAGAACCCGATTTAGGGTTAGACCAAGTAGGCGTACCTATTGACATGGCATATACTATGTATAAACCGTTTATAATGAGAGAGATGAAACAGTCTGGTATAAAAGTAACTGATGCAAAGAAATATTACGATGAAGAAAGTCCAATCGCCAAAAATGCACTTAGTGAAGTTATAAAAACTCGTCCTATTATACTAAACAGGGCGCCAAGTTTGCATAAACATTCTGTACAAGCATTTAATCCAGTGTTGATGAAGGGTAAGTCTATACGGCTAAACCCACTTATTATTAAAGGGTTTAATGCTGACTTTGATGGTGATACAATGAGTATGATGGTGCCTATTAGTCGTGAAGCTGTAGAAGAAGCTAAAAACATGATGCCAAGTAAAATATTATTCAAGCACGGCGATAATCAGTTAATGCCTGACTTAACTAAAGATTATATTTTTGGTTTGTGGGAACTTAGCAAAACTACTAGTAAGTCTGGTAAGAGTTTTAAATCTATAGATGAGGCAAAACAGTCTGGACTCAAATGGACAGAAGAGTTTAAGCTTAATGGAAAACCTATGACCATTGGTCAGTATATGATTAATTCTGATCTTCCAGATAAATATAGAGATTACACAAGAGTTTTAACTTCTAAAACTGCAGAAAAACTATTAACTGAAATTGGCAAAGACCAGCCTCAGCACTTTCCTAATGTAATCAACACATGGAAAAATTTGGGAGCTACTTATTCTTACCTTAAAGGTCATACAATTTCTATCACGGATTTCATCGGAGATAAAGGATACAGAGACAGACTGTTAAAGGCAGAACTTCCAGCCATAAATAAACTAAAAGGTGATAAGAGAATTGAGGCCCTAAACACATTAACACTCAAGGTACAAGATGCTCAAAACGTACTTCTTGAAAAAAGTGAAAACAATTTAGGTAAAATGGCCGCGTCTGGATCATTCAGTAAAAAAGATTCCATTAGACAAATTCTTTCTATGCCTGGTGTTCTTACAGATATTAACGGGGCACCGTTAGAAATACCAGTACTAAAATCTTACGGCGAAGGACTCGACACAGCTTCTTACTGGAACTCACTGTATGCAGTACGTAAAGGTACTGTGGATCGTGCGGTAAATACACAAGAGTCAGGTGCACTAAATAAATCTCTGTTAAATGTAAATAGACGCTTACTAGTAATCGAGATAGATTGCGGAACTGACGAAGGTTTAGAGTTTGAAATAAATGATAAGAATGTTATGGATCGTGCTTTGCTACACAGTATAGCAGGTATAGGAAAACGTAATGACATTGTCGACAACATAGTTATCCAAAAAGCTAAACAAAAAGGACTGGTTACCCTCAAAGTACGTTCTCCGCTGACATGTCATTCAGTTGAAGGCGTTTGTCAAATGTGTTACGGACTTCTTCCAAACGGACAACTTGCACCTGTAGGGGAAAATGTTGGTGTAAGTGAAGCACAGGCTGTTACAGAACGCTCTACCCAGTTAACCATGAAAACTTTTCACTCAGGCGGAAGTGCTTTAGGTGGAGGTGGAATCGCTGCAGGTTTTCCTAGAATAGAGCAGTTACTTAAAGTTCCAGAAAAGTTAGGCGGAAAAGCAACACTTGCAGAAGAAGACGGACTAGTTGGAGAGATTACAAAGAATGTAACTGGTGGGTACTTTGTT
>Ga0209416_1000080_pt1 | contig 112710 bp, 110 predicted proteins | sample RifGroF1_FD_184001 | JGI IMG/M metagenome (GOLD analysis project Ga0209416, IMG submission 184001) | Groundwater microbial communities from Rifle, Colorado, USA - Groundwater F1 (SPAdes) (version 2) | ecosystem: Environmental > Aquatic > Deep subsurface > Groundwater | place: Rifle, Colorado... | reverse complement strand
AGGAATCAATTTTAGTGTAGGCTAGTACTGTGTTAAATACATCAGCACCGGAGGTAGTGAGCTTAGGTATACCAGTTCCAAACCATGCCTGATAGATTATATACTCCGTTGCTGTACCTGCAAATGCCATGTTTTTGTCAGCAAGTGTATAGGTAAGTCCTCCCTTAATATTTACCGTGTCTCCTGGTCTTAATACATCCGCGGCCTTTCCAACTGTCGCCCATGGTAGAATAGTAGTTCCTTTTCCTGTTGTATCATTTCCCGTATCTCCTGCAATGTAGAATGTTTTATACTCATATGCGCCGATATCCTGTGTACCTCCTCCTGGCCTTGTATTTCCTGCTATATCTGTTGTGACGCCTGTCACCGTGCCACCCGAATTAATCGTTGGTGATGTCCCAGTTTGTGTGAAATCTCCTCCAGAAGGATTTGTTAAAAGAGGATTGGAATTTATATCATTTGCACCTGCAGATAAACCTGTATAATCTGCACCAACATTATTCCATAAGAGATTATAATTAAATGTGCCAGTTGTTCCTGCACTTTTCATTATTCCATAATTTGAATTCACAATTATATTATTCTTCACATCTATTCCAGTTGCAGTTCCAACAAAAAACATTCCACCTTCGTTATCATAAATTGTGTTGTTATATACCAATAAATTTGGAGTAGCCGTTAATCCATCAATGGCAGCCTGGCCTTCGGCAGAAGTATTATGTAGTATATTATTTTTAATCGTAATATTACTTTTCGTACCTCCACCAAGAAAAATTCCAGAAAAAACAGCATTCTTTATTTCAAAACCAGATATAGTATTATATAAAGTACCGGTTAGACCAAACCCGAAACCATTACCAGAAGCATTAATAACTGGTATGCCTGTATCAGCCCAGGCTTGAAAAGTTATTGGATTTCCAGAGCTTCCATCTCTAGTTAAACAAACATTGGCTGAGGATCCACCGGTGCAAGAAGCAGAACCCTGGTCAGCATACTCTTGGCTACCCTTTACATTCACAATATCTCCTGGGTTCACAAGGTCAGCCGGCTTTTGAATTGTTTTCCATGGATTTCCCAAAGAACCATCTCCTGTTGTATCGTTGCCAGCATCTCCTGCTACATAATATGTTGCAGCAGAAGCCTTCATAGAAATAGCTCCTATCACTGCGATAGAAGCGGAAATGATTATAAGAATAGCGAACCTTTTCAAGGTCATATATTAAACTAAGTTAATTCGAAGCATAAAAACAGTAGTAAGGAAGTGCAATTCTTACCAAATACAGATTAAAGGAAATTTAATTTAAGTGCAAGAAAAAAATTGAATTTCACTTGCGAAAAACAAACTCTTGCTCTATATTTAAGCATGTCCTCAAATTTCACGCACTTACATTTACATACAGAGTACTCGCTCCTGGATGGCGTTGCCAAGATAGATCCTTTGGTTAAGAAGGTCAAAGAAGCAGGGATGACAGCATGCGCCATAACCGATCATGGTGTGCTTTTTGGCGCATTCAATTTCATGCAGGCATGCAATTACGCAGGAATAAAACCAATTATTGGATGTGAAGTTTATGTTGCAGAAAGAACACGATTCGATAAACAGGCAGGCATAGACAATAGACGTTACCACACAACACTATTAGCAAAGAACCAAATCGGCTATCACAATCTTCTAAAAATGGCATCATTAGCACAGACAGAAGGTTTCTACTACAAACCACGTGTCGACAAAGAACTTATGGAAAAATACTCAGAAGGAATAATTGCGCTCACAGGTTGTATGGGCAGTCCTTTCAACAGAGCAATCGCAGAGGGAAATATAGCGAAAGCGGAAAAATGGCTACAGTTTTTAATTCACACTTACAAAGATGTTTACGTTGAACTGATGCGAACTAATTATAAAGCTAACGATGACCTTCTTCCAATTCAGCTTAAACTCGCGGAAAAATACAAACTGCCAATAACAGCAACTTGCGACTCACATTATGTGGAGCAGGAAGACTTCAGAATCCAGGAAATTGCATGGTGCATCAGTGACGGGACAAAATTGAATGATCCAAATAGAAGACAATATGTTACACAGGAATTTTATGTAAAAAAGCCTGATCAGATGAACGAGCTGTTCAAGGACCTGCCCGAAGCAATTGAAAATACAATGAAGATAGCAGATATTGTAGAAGAATATAAAATCGTCTTTGATCGAATTCAACCAGAATATCCGGACATTCCAAAAGGGAAGACAGCTAAAGAGATGCTTCGCGAGAAAGCATTCGCAGGTGCAAAGGTGCGCTACGGAAAAATGACAGATGAACTTAAAAAAAGAATTGAATACGAGTTAAAAATTATCCACGACAAAGGCTATGATGACTATTTCCTAGTTGTTGAAGATTATTGCAATTGGGCCAGATCACAAGGGATCTTAGTTGGACCAGGACGTGGATCCGGCGCAGGAAGTGTTGTCGCATACAATTTAAAGATCACAAATATCGATCCGTATGAATATAATCTGATCTTCGAAAGATTTTTAAACCCGGAAAGGCCTTCGCCACCTGACTTTGACATTGACTTTCAAGACGACAGGCGCGATGAACTATTTGAATACATGAGCAAACGCTATGGACAAGAAAACACCTCGTTTATTGGCACATTCGGACGATTGAAAACAAAAGCTGCAATTCGTGATGTTGCCAGAGTAATGGGAATTGATCTCGGCCTCGCTGACAAACTATCCAAAATGGTAAAAGTAAAATTCGGGCGTGTGCACACAATCGATATGATGATGAAGGAAATGCCCGAGTTCAAAGAAATAATTGATAATGATCCACGACTGCAGGAACTCACTGGTTATGTTAAGAAGCTTGAAAATATCGCACGTCATACCTCAACACACGCTTGTGGCTATCTTGTTACGCCAAAACCAATCACTGATTATGTGCCTGTACAAAGAGAGGCAAAAGGTGGGGGAAGAGTTATGACCCAATACGAAGGTGCATTAATGGAATATCTTGGATTGATGAAATTTGACTTTCTTGGACTATCAAACCTGACAATTATTCAAAATACATTAAAACAGATCAAATACACCCTCAATAAAGAAGTTGATATGGACACAATTCCCATGGATGATAAAAAAACATTCAAATTATTTCAGGCAGGGAATACCACAGGCGTGTTCCAGTTTGAATCTGACGGGATGAAAAAATATCTAAAGGATTTGAAACCAACTGAGGTCGAAGATCTGATCTTTTTAAATGCTGCATATAGGCCGGGGCCAATGCAATACATTCATGATTATATCGAGCGAAAATATGGCAGACAAAAAACAGAATATCTCCACAAAGACCTTGAACCAATTTTGAAGACAACATATGGTTTTGCAATTTATCAAGAACAAGTAATAAATATTGCTGTGGAAATTGGTGGCTACAGCCTAGGAGAAGCAGATATGCTAAGACGCGCAATGGGCAAAAAAGTGCCAGCAGTGATGGAAGGCGAAAGAAAGAAATTCATAGAAAAGGCACAAGAAAATGGATATACAAAAAAAACAGCTGAAGACATTTTCTCATACATGGCACCTTTTGCAGACTATGGTTTTAATAAATCTCACAGCGCCTGTTATTCGGTAATTGCTTATCAGACTGCCTATTTGAAAGCCAATTATCCAATTCAATTCATGGCTGGGATTATGGAAACTGATCTTGGAAATGCTGAAAAAATCACACGTGATCTCAAGGAATGCCGTGAAATGGGAATTCAAGTGCTTCCACCTGATATAAATGAAAGTTTTGTTGATTTCAAAATCGAACCCGGCAAAAAATTCAAAGACGGGAAAGAAAGGGTCCGTTTTGGTCTTGGCGCGATAAAAGGAATTGGTTATAAAATTGTTGAAAACATTGTCAAAGAAAGGGAGGAACCAACATCGACATCAATATTGCATCCAGCCAGTGGTGATGAGGGTGCACAAACCAAAAACTTTAACTCCCAGACTCAAGACTTTACATCACTGGACGATTTAATAGAAAGAGTAGGGGTGCAAAAACTTACAAAAAAGTCATTAGAACTTCTTATCCAGGTCGGCGCAATGGACAGATGGGGAAATAGGAATCAACTGCTGGCAGTTATGCCCGCCATATACGACCGTGTGAGCTCCGAAGAAAACAGCCGACGTGGCGGGCAGGGAGACCTTTTTGGGACCTTGGGGAAAAACGAAATACACAAAACTACTACTCAATTGCCTCAAATTGATCGTGAAGACGATAGAATGCGTATCCAATGGGAAAAGGACCTGCTTGGGACATTTCTATCCGAGCATCCTCTAAACAGGTATAGGAAATTACTTTTAAATGGGAACATTAAATCTATTTCTGACTCCTCAAAATTAAAAGACAGGCAGAAAGCAATGGTATTATCAATTATTTCTGAAAAAAAAGTGATTTACACAAAAAAAGATTCAAAAGCAATGGCATTTCTCCAGTTGGATGACGGCGACGACAAGGTTGAAGCGGTTGTTTTCCCTAAAACTTACGAACGTGTCCGTGACGCACTTGTGGAAAACATACCAATGGTGATGACCTCTCTAATCAGTTTCAGAGAAGACAAATTCAGCTTAATCATAGACGACATTGCCCCAGCTGATAACATTCAATCAGAAGATGAACTAACAATTGACATTACTGGCGTAACAGATAAAAATGAAATTAGTGAAATTAAAAAAGTGATCACAGAAAACAAAGGTAGTGAGCTTAAGCTAAAAATTCTTTACGGCAGCCCGTATGCGAAAAAAACATTACAAAAAACAGTAAGTTCGAAAGTTGAGATTATTAATTTTTTATCTAAATACAAGCGACATTCCCACAAATGATCAACTTTATTTTTCTAATATTCATCAGATTACTGGGCAAAACTTTAAGTTTGCTTAACCTTGGCTCGGGTACAGCGCTTCCCGGACTTTTAGTGGAGAAGTATAGACCTTCACTATTTACTCATTACACGAAACAATTAAAATTTGTGGTATTAGTGACTGGTACAAATGGAAAAACCACGACAAAGACCCTGTTAAGCGATATTCTAGATAAGGCTGGGATTAAGCACATTACAAACAGGTCAGGATCAAACCTTAAGCGTGGTTTATTATCCAGCTTTATCAGTCAATCAAATGTTTTCACGAAACTGCATTCTGACTTTGGCGTTTTTGAAGTAGAAGAAGCAACATTGCCACAGATAATTAAAGACATTAAGCCAAATATTCTTATTGTCACAAATTTTTTCCGAGATCAGCTTGATGCTTACGGCGAAGTGAACAAAACACGCGAGTATGTTAGAAAAGCGATAGAGGAAAGTCCAAGCATTGAACTAATATTAAACGCAGATGACCCCATGGTTTCCTCCCTAGCAAATCAATTAGAAAACACGGTGAGATATTTTTCTATTCCTAAAAATCTACGGGGTAAATCATTATATGAAGAACATGAGGGGACTGAGCGTCCAGTGATGGAAGCAGAAACAGCGAAAAATACGACAACAGTCGAAAGAATCACTATTAATCCAGATCTTAGCACCGAATTTAGTATAGAAGGACAGAAATTTAACTTCAAAACACCAGGAATTTATCATGTTTACAATGCGCTTGCTGCAATTGCAACTGCAAAGGTCCTTAACATTCAAATCAGTAAAATACAGGAAGCATTTAAAATTTTTCAGCCAGCTTTTGGTAGGGGAGAAGAGATTAGTTATAAAGCTGCGAACAACAAAACCATTAAATTTAAAGTCCTTCTTATCAAAAATCCTGCGGGATTTACATTGACGTTAAACCTGCTTGAAAAACTAAAAGGACAAAAAATCAAACTTTTACTTATATTAAATGATAAAATTGCAGATGGCCGTGACGTATCCTGGATCTGGGATGCTGATGTTGAGAAACTGCATATTATTCAACCTGATCTGATCATCGCATCCGGCACAAGAGCAGAGGATATGGCACTTAGGGTAAAATATTCTGGATTTGAAGATGTACAAATTTGCAGCGATATCAAACAATCAGTCAAAGCAATTTCGGAACTGACGGAAAACGGAGAAACTATTTATGTTTTACCAACCTACACTGCAATGAACGAATTTAGGAAAATTCTGGGACGTAAATTAATTAATTAACTGATTAACGGATTAACTAATTAACGAATTATGAAATACGAACTTACAATTACACATTTATTTCCTGAAAAGATGAACCTGTACGGGGATATGGGGAATATTATTACATTCAAAAAAAGGGCTGAGGCAAGAGGTATTGAGATTAATATTGTAAATGCATTAAAAGGGATAAAACTCGAGCCTAACAAAACCGATATTTATTTTTTCGGTGGTGGACAGGATAAACAACAGGTTGAAATTACTGATGACCTATTAGCATTTAAAAAGGATGCATTGCTACAAGATCTGAATAATGAAGTTGTTATGCTTGCAATTTGTGGAGGCTATCAGTTGCTTGGACATTACTATCTTACACCGCATGGAGAAAAGGCCGAAGGAGTTGGATTCTTCCCGATAGAAACTGTTGCGCCAGGACCGGATGTCAAACAGAGATGCATTGGAAATATTTCGACAGAGATTATTCACAAACAAACACTCACTGAAATTGAAAAGTTCTACGATTTTAGAGCTGAGAACAGGCGGCATTTACAATCATTAGTAGGATTTGAAAACCACGGTGGCAGGACCAGAGTTCTCGAACAAGACAAAAAACTTCATCTAAGCAAAGTAATAAGTGGAATTGGAGACAGCGAACAACAAGGCCACGAAGGCCTGCGTTATAAAAATGCTTTCGGTTCGTACATGCACGGATCATTCCTACCAAAAAATCCACACATGGCAGACCTACTATTATCCTTAGCTTTGAAAAGAAAATATGGAGAAGAATTCACAGTCCTCGAACCAATTGATGATAATTTAGAATGGCAGGCACACGAAAAGGCAATTGCGGTCCAATAACCATTTTTTAATTTAAGCTGTTTCCGGTGGTTTAGAAATTTGTTTTTCAAGACATAAGCTCTGGAATGAACTTTCAGCAGTTGGCCAAAAATCTTCACATGATTTTATTGAGAGTGAAGGCTCACTAAGTATCCTTCCATTTTCACTAAGAACTCTTGTGATTACATTAAATTCCTGTGAAGGATCAAATTTTGCACCTTCAATGCCATGTATTTCCGCTACCTTGGCAGCTAAATTCATTAGTGCTTTTATGTATTCCATAGACTGGGGACTTTGAGGCATAAATTCATTTCTAGGATGTGTAGCAATCTCACCTTCTATCCTTCTTACATAATATGCGACATTCCCTTGCTCAGAGCCCCTAGATGAAACTTTTGTTCTTGATTCACTATCTCGTGCTATCGCCCATGTTTTATTACTATCATTAGCTTCAGTATGAGCAGTAAATAAAGCCTGCACTAATGCCCAGTCTGTTACAGGCATTTCAAGTAAAACTTGATTAACATCTTCTGCTTTAAAGGGAATACCAAATAATGTTCGATAATATACCACCATATCTTCATAAGGTCGAACCATTAAATCACGAAAGATTTCCAAATATTCCGCTCTTGTTAATAATGGGCCACCAAAAAAATCGTTAAAAGGCCTTGTTTCAGATACCGGTTCAGCATGTGGACTAACCAAGCTAGTATCGTATTTTTGCCTCTTTTCTTTGTCGGATAATATAGAATAAGCCTCATTTATTTCCCTAAATCTTGCACCGCCATCTGAGACTTCTTGAACGTCCGGGTGGCACTGCCTTGCTAATTTTCTAAATGCATCCCTTAATTCTCCAAGTGAAGCTGTAGGCTCAACGCCAAGTATTTGATACAAAGTTCTATTGTCCATTATCTAACTTTGAAAATATATGTCAATTATATACCTCAAGCATGCTTTACTCAAGACCTTCCAAAGCATTATTTCGTACTTTGATTGCTAGTGATAGATTCGTCAACCATTGAAGCATATCTACTCATAAATTCATTTAGTTTCATACAATTATCTTCAGCAATTCTAACGCCAGCCTCAAAATAGAAATCAACATTTTCCATATTTACAGCAGCGACTTCTAAACCTTTCGCAGCCAAACTTAGTAACACACAATTGAATTTGAAACCCGGCTTGTTTCTTGGACATTCTGTTATAGGACAAGGACCTAAATCTGGGCTAAACATCTTATTACTGGATTCTTTTATAAAATTAACATAGAATACCAAATAATGGAACAAAAATACAATAACTTTAAAAAACATTTCGGACAAAATTTTATCCGCGATTTCGAGGCTATAAATAAGGCTATTCAAGCATTGGACATCCAACCCGATGATATTGTGATTGAAATTGGACCTGGAGATGGGAAGGTTACTGAGCACCTTGTTCAAAAATGTCAGGGCCTTATTCTTATCGAAATTGATAACGAGCTTGTTGCCAGGTTGAGAGACAAATTCACAGATGCTCAAAATTTAAATATTATTAATAAAAGTGTTTTAGATGTTGATTTTGATGAAGTAGTTGGGCCTGGTAAAAAATACAAAGTAATTGGAAGTCTGCCATACAACATTTCGAAAAAGATTATCAAGAAATTAATTGAAACAGAAAACAGACCACAAAGAATGTCTTTTATAGTTCAAAAAGAAGTCGCAAGAAGTTATTCAGCAATTATTCCGGACGCGACATTTCTAGCAAATTTCTCAAGCATATATTACGATGTCAAATACATAGGCACTGTGAAAAAAGAGAAATTTGTACCAAGGCCCCAGGTTGACGGAGGGATTATACAATTCACACTCAAGCAAAAGCCTGAAGTTAATCCAGAAGACTATGAAAAATTCACGAAGTTCTTATTCAATTGTTTTCGCCAGCCAAGAAAAAAATTGAAAAATGTTTTAAAAAGCATATATAAAGGCACAGATTGGGAAGAGGCATTTCAAAAACTAAAAATTGATTCGAGCTCCCGCGCTGCCAATCTTAAACTAACAGATTTCATAAATCTCCATAAAAGCCTGACTCCGTGATAAAATCAGTACAGCAAATTCAGCAATGAGAAAAATAGCAATTCAAACAAAACATGGGATTATTCAAACACCGGCTTTTATGCCGGATGCGACTTATGGGGCTATTCGTGCGATTAGCTTTGAAGATGCAAAAAAAGCTGGAGTTGAGCAGATAGTCACAACTACTTTACATATTGAAAACAAGCTCGGCAGTGAATATATACAAAAGTTAGGTGGCGTACATAAGTTCTTTAATTGGGACAGACCGATTCTTACTGATAGTGGAGGATTTCAAGTATTTTCACTAATTCATGCAGCACAGGGAAAGGGCAAACAAAAAGAATTAGCGAATAAAATAACAAGTGCTGGTTGTAGCTTCACAGATCCTGATACAGGCAAGACAAAATTTTTAAGCCCGGAAATATCACAAATCATTCAATTCAATCTTGGCGCTGACATCGTTACTGCTTTAGATGAGCCAACCCAACAGGACGCACCATTAAGCATTTTGAAAAAAGGCATCGCTCGCAACACACTTTGGGCACAGCGTTCAAAAGAAAAATTTCTCGAGCTACATGGACTTACTGAGGAGGATTTTAATAACCCAAAAGTGGAGCGACCATTAATCGGTGCAGTTATACAAGGAGGGAACAATTTCAAACTTCGCGAGGAAAGCGCTAAACAATTAATTGAAATAGGCTTTGATGTATATAACTTTGGAGGAGTTCCACTTCATGATAAGTTATCCTGGAGGAATAACGCAGAAAAGGGATTTTACTATGAACTTCTTGCAAATGTTGCAAGTCTAATTCCTGAAGATAAAATACGCTATGCCATGGGAGTTGGGACACCAGATGATATTATCTTTTGCGTAGAAAACGGTTGGGATATTTTTGACACTGTCCTGCCTACACGTAATGCCCGTCATGGATTTCTTTATGTCACAAAAGGGCAGGGTGACAAGAGCTTCAAGAGCTATGATGTTGTTCATCTTCGCTCTGAAAGGTACAAATTTGATAAAGACCCAATTGATAAAAACTGCGACTGCGAAGCGTGCAAAACAGTCTCAAGATCATATTTGAGGCATCTGGTCAGAATTCACGAACCAGCCGGATTGAGATTAGCCACCATACATAATTTGAGATTTTATAGCCAGTTGTTCAAAGCGTTTTTCTCATAAATCTAAGATATATTGTGAAATTTCCCCTGATCCAACCACTACTTCATTTAAATAAAGCACTGTTGAATTATCGGAATACTCCTCTTTTCGTAACACATAAGAATCATAAAAATCTCTGAGCCTATCTGGTGCATACTCATGCTTGCCGAAGTATGGCTGATAGTCTTCTAAAAAAGGATCTCGTACTTCTGAGAGAGATACACCTGTAGGATCAAACGCGATGATCTCCTCAATCTCCCCGTCCGCATTAATTATATCGATCCAGCCATGTCCTGTGGAAATTACTCTACGAAAAGTTCTCCCTTTTAATAAAGATGGATTATCTTTTAAAAACTGAAATAGAATTTTTGAACAATCAAAACAGTTAGTTGCCCTCCACACTGGGAAAGTATAGGCATAGCATTCACGTATTAGACTTTGTATAAATTGATTCTCTCTCGGAGGTAGCTCTGAAGAAACTGAGTCAATAAAATATTTCAACTGAAATCTTGGAGAGTTTAAATAATGGGAGTAAATATCAACTGTGATATCATCCTGCCTTGTAGCCAAAGTAATTCCAGCATCTGGATCGCCTTCAAGAATACCGAAATAGCCGTTCACAATAATTTTCTCCTGCAGACTAGTACTAAGCATAAATATAGATTGGACGTTAATTGTGCCCGATTTTAATATAAAATAAGGGGCAAAACAACGGTAAACGAAGCTTTCAAAGGAGATAATTAAATTTCACCTACTGAATTACTCACCCGGTAATGGTAATAATGATATTCCCCATAACCTTGTTTTATCAACCCTATCATCCACTAGACATACAATTTTACCTGGCATATTAGCGAAATCAACTAAACAAGCACTCACTAATGTCAATATTTTAGGAAGAATTTTTGTATAGGAACGAGTTTTATTCATATAATCTTTGTCCAACTGCAAAAGTGTATAATGTTTCAGCGCATTTATGAAAACTCCTAGCATTGCTATGTTACTTCGCTCATTTTCAATATCACCAAACTCGTTTCGCTCAACAAACATAAATAAAGTTCCTCCATTTTCTGTAATCTTATAACTTAGTTTGGCCATTTGGGCCGGATCAGTTAAAAAAAATCTCTCCTTAACATTCCTTGCTTTTTTCTCAAAAGTTTCAGGGGTTTCTTGTGATTCTATCTCTAGAAGACCACACTTAATAGCTGTGCCATAACCAATTGAAAATGGCAGATCCCTATTTTCAGCTGGTGGTAAATCCTTCTTAGATGAAAATTGTGGGGTACTTTCAACAATAATTCTTCTTTGTTCTGATGTCAATTCACTTGTTAAAATACTAATTTCACCTTTGTCGTTTATAATCTGACCTGATTCAAGTATTTCTCTGATACCTGCGCCAATTGATAACAACTTTTCTTTCCCGATCAAGCTAAAAACCGGTTCTTTACTACGAACTAATTCATCTGCGACTCTGTTTAAATAACTATACGGACCATCATAAATAGGATGCTCATGAAGCACCCCTTCATTTAATAGTATGTCTGGGGCAACTTCAAAAACAGGTATATTTTGCAAAATTATTTCTACTAATTTTTTGTAAAACTAATGCTTTGACCATTAACTTCGATCACCAGTATATCATCTGAATACGACTTTATTGAGAGCTTGAGTTCAGAGCCAGCTACTGATAGCAAAATCTAAACCTCCAGTTGAAAGGTATCACCAATAGGCTGGTCTACAGTATCTAATAATATTAAGGCGCCATCATCAACATAATCTGCAGTCAAGAATCCCCTATTTAGGGCATCACTAATTGTCATTTTATATTTTCTTCTAGGACCATCAACTTTTTGATAAGGATTATTAGATGGTTTATTCTGCTCATCCTTTAAATACCACCAACTTACCGGATAACCTTCATACTTTCTAAACACTGCAACACTATCTTTCCTTTTATATGGAAAAGCGCCAAATTTAAACGGAGCACTCTTCTTCCCACTTCGATAAATATATTGTTTCTTTCCTGAACGATGTGCATCTGCAACTTTCAACAGAAACTGATTTTTGATTAATGCTTCAATTCCATTTTTTATAATAGAGCGTATAGCAAAGTTCACTGTTAATTCATCATATCTAACGTCATCTTGAGATTCATCTAGAGCTACATCACTATTATCATTATTTACACCGTCGTCCTCTTTTCCCTGCTGCAAGTCACTTTTTGCTGTTCGTGCTAATTGTGTTATTTGACTAACCGAAAAAATTGGTTTATCCCATCCAAGGGCACTTATTCTCTCATCGGACATTTTTAATTTTGTACTAGGTTGTGTCGTGGGATCATCTGCAGATATTGGCTCCAGTCCTACGATTACTTCATCCTGCTGTTGGCCTTCATCAGATTTTCCTGACGCTATGCCAGGCAGTCTCATAGGATGGTACACAAATCGTGGCTCCCATTCTGCAATTTCCTCAGCCCGCTCCTGGCTATAGTCCAATTTTGGTGGAGAATTTATCATATCCATTTCCGACCCTGACATGCCTAATCCTAATTCCTCTATTGTAAAGGCAAGTTCTTCCCAGTCTGGGTTATAGCCTTCTTTTTCTTGCATGATAACTACCATTTTGTTTATTTAGAACTTAGGTTTGATAAATAATTCATCGATTTATGCTAAAATCAATTTGTTCTAATTCACGTTCATGTTTCAACCTATTATATCAACTCTATGTCTCTTTTCAATCTAAAAACAAAAATGAAACCGGCAGGGGACCAGGAACAGGCTATTGAGCTGCTTACCCAGAATTTAGGAAAAGGAGTTGAACACCAGACATTGCTAGGTGTAACTGGTTCGGGCAAGACATTTACAATGGCTAATGTTATTGCAAACATTGGCAAGCCCGCCTTAGTTCTTGCTCATAATAAAACATTAGCAGCGCAGTTGTTCAGCGAGTTCAGAAGTTTCTTCCCGGATAATTCAGTCGAATATTTCATCTCATACTATGACTATTATCAGCCAGAGGCATATATTCCTAGGCGCGATCTGTACATTGAGAAGGAAACTGACATAAATGAAAATATCGAACGATATAGAAATGCAGCCATGCAGGCACTTTTGACAAGAAAAGATGTAATAATAATCGCATCAGTTTCGTGCATATACGGCATAGGAGATCCGGAAGATTATAAATCATTAAGTAGGGAATTAACCTCAGGCAAACCATACAGCCAGGACAAATTATTGCACCAGTTAACAGACATGCTTTACGAAAGATCGGAATATGACTTCTACACTGGGAATTACAGAGTAAGGGGAGATAGTGTTGATATAAACATCGCATCAGAAGAAACAGCAGTACGTATTGAATTTTTTGGAGACGAAATTGAAGCAATAAAAATATTTAATCCGATCACAGGCGAGGTAATTGAAGAGGTGGGCGAAGTTAAAATATTTCCTGCTAAACAATTTGTCACGCCATATGAAAAACTGAAAAAAGTAATCCCAATAATACGTGCGGACCTGGAGAAAGAGGTTGCTGCATTCAAAAAGCGTGGGAAAATGATTGAGGCGGAACGTTTGAGACAGCGCACGGAATTTGATTTGGAAATGCTTGAACAGACAGGATATTGTTCTGGTATTGAAAACTATTCAAGATATCTCGACTTCCGTGCGCCAGGAACACCACCCTCAACACTCCTGGACTACATGCCCGAAGACTGGTTAATGTTCATTGATGAATCGCATATGACAGTCCCTCAAGTTCGTGGTATGTTCAATGGTGACCGGGCAAGGAAAGAAATGCTGGTTGATTTTGGATTTAGAATGCAATCTGCCAAGGACAATAGACCGCTTAGATTTGAAGAGTTTGTCACAAAACTTGATCAGACGATTTATGTGAGTGCAACTCCAGCGGAATATGAATTAACTCTCAGTCACAAGGAAGGAATGGAAAAAAAGACTAAAACAGTTGTTGAACAATTGATCCGACCGACCGGACTTCTTGACCCATTGATTGATCTCAGACCAACTGAAGCCAAGAACAAGGAACTTCTGCGAGAAAAAATGAAAAAATTCAAATATACTGACATGCCTTTTTACAATGACAAAGATTATAACGAAAACCAGATTGATAATTTGATCAAAGAAATTAATTTAACCGTCAAAAATGGCCAGCGTGTTCTTGTTACAACACTGACAAAAAGAATGTCTGAAGACCTTTCGACATATTTAAAGGAAATGGGAATTAAGGTACTCTATCTGCATTCTGATCTTGATGCTATTGAGCGTGTTGAGATCCTTACTAAACTTAGAGAGGGAAAAATTGACGTTGTTGTTGGTATTAACTTACTTAGAGAAGGTCTTGACCTGCCTGAGGTGTCACTTGTTGCTATCATGGACGCGGATAAAGAAGGATTCCTTAGATCTGACACTAGTCTTGTCCAAACAACTGGCCGTGCTGCACGCCACAGCGATGGTCGCGTCATTATGTATGCGGACAACATAACCGGCTCGATGCAAAGAGCGATCGATGAAACCCGCCGAAGGCGCACAACTCAAGACGAATACAATAAAAAGTATGGGATCACACCTACGACGATTATTAAAGAAATTAAATCAGGTCTTGAAAGGGCAGAGGAAGAGGAAAAGGAAAAATTCGACAAAACCGGAGCAGAACTAGTCAAACAAGCAGACGGCTACAAGACCATGTCCAAAAAGCAGAAAAACTCCTACAAACGCGAGCTCGAAGTCCAGATGCAAATCTACGCCGATTCATTGGAGTTCGAGAAAGCAGCGAAGGTGAGGGATATACTAAATGCGTTGTAAAAAATATTAAAATTATACTGCTAGTAAATGATAAACGTAGCTGATATAATTTGCTCAATAACAATATCGACAAATGTACTTATCCAAAGTTGAGATAGATAATTTCCGTAATTTTGGTTCTGGATTTTCCCTGGAACTACAACCTTACACTGTTGTAGTAGGAGCAAATGATGTAGGGAAAAGTAACCTTATACAAGCTATACAACTAGTTTTAGGTCAAGGAGTGTATTCTTCTTATCGCAGACAAAGATTGTTACAGGATGACATTAATTTTGTAGCCTTTGAAAATTTTCGGAAATCTCTCATCAATCCTAAAGTACCAGCAAAGGATATTATTTTACCGAATATTAGGATATCACTTTATTTTGAAGATCTAAATGATGACCAGGCTGCTGTTGCAGGGAATTGGTCAGAAGATAAAGAACTAACTTCTTTCGGCTTACATTACAAATTTGAATATGGGAAGACACAAGAGGAGCTAATTGACTGGGTGAATAACTTTCGTGAAACCAATAAAAAGAATGACGGGCCTGACATTATCCCTTCAATCCCAATAGATGAATATGTCTTTTCAATAACAGCAGGTCAAGGACAAATACATCCCAATATTTTTGACCTAAATTATTTTTCTATAGAAGTACTCGATGCACTAAGGGATGCAAAAAGAGAATTAGTAGCTTCAAGTGATAACAAATTACTTTATAAAATTTTAAGCGCTGATGAGACAGAATTCACAGACATACTTAATAAGCTTCAGGAGCTCAAGATTGAAGTAGATAAGGACACTCACCTAAAAAAAGTAGCGCAGGATGTTAGACAATTATTAGATGATTTCTCTTTTGAACACGAAGTAAAAAGCACAGTAGGTTTTCTTTTTTCCAAAATTGAAAAAAATGAAGTATTACACAAACTTAGTTTGCAATACGGAGAAAAATTACTACCACTTGAAAGAAATGGCCTAGGCAGAAATAATTTACTCTACATGACATTAATCTTATCAAAACTATTCAAAAATTATGGGATACAGTCTCTTTTTCGTCTAATTTGTATAGAGGAACCTGAAGCTCATCTTCACCCAGAGATGATCAGACAACTAGCGCATAGTTTGAAAAAACAAACTGGAAACGGGAACGATAAACGTGATGACATACAAGTCCTTATAACTTCACACTCCGTAGATTTCACTTCCTCAACAGAGTTATCAAGTATTGTAATGATTTATGTTGATGAAGTAAGCGGTCAAATAAAAAGCCACAAACTTACGTCAGGCCTGGATATAGAGAAAACAAAAGATAAACAAACATTAGATTATTTAGAAAAGTATCTTGATGCTACAAAGTCAACGTTACTATTTAGTAGAAGGACAATATTAGTAGAAGGTATATCCGAACAAATTCTTATACCTTTTTTATGGAGACAGGAAAAAGAAGTAGACCTTACTAAATATGCGTGTAGTATTATTAATGTTCAAGGAATCTCGTTCGAGCATTTTCTAAAAATCATGACCGCTGGGTATTACGTCCGGACTGCCGTGTTAACAGATTCGGACACAGACAAAGGGAATGAAAGCAATCGTATAAAAAATCTTAAGCATTACGAGTCTGAATACGTCAAAGTTTGCGTATCAAGTGCACGAACCTTTGAACTAGATCTTATGAATTTAAATGTCTCTGGTGATGGTGCCAAAATAATTCTAGAGGCAGTACAACTTACGAAACCTGACAAATTTGATGAATATTCTGAAAACAATCCTACAAAATTTAAGCCTAAAGTCTTATATGAGATAATTAAGGATAACAAAGCAGAGTTTTCAATGAATGTAAAGACATTATTAATTTCCAGTAATAAGAAATTAAAAGTTCCACAATACATTACAGACGGATTTAATCATATTTACGCAGATGAAAAAAAAAGAGAGAAACAGGACGAAAGTGAAATTAGTTCTAGCAGGTCCGGGAGCGGGGAAGACAACGGACTTGATCACTCAAGTAAAAGCTAAGCTGGACAATTTATCAGATTACAAAAAACTGGTAGTTGTAACTTACACAAATGCCGCTACAGAAAAACTTAGTAGGGCATTGGTTGCTGAAATGTCTGTTCATCCAAATATATTCATAGGCACAATTCATAGCTTTCTTAATGAGTTTATTGTTCAACCATATGCAAGGCTATTCGGAATTGCAGGCGGGGAAACACTCGTATTCTTAGAAAGCTTAGAACTTACCAAACCAACAGGAGCAATTCACGATAAAGCTATAGCTGAAAAAATCGGCAGAAACGCTGGCCTCATTACCTTCGATCAAATTGAATGGATCGCAAAAAAACTTGTGTGCGATAAAGATTACATAATATCTACCAAAAAGAAGACTAAAATTAAATTCAATCCAGATAAATTAAGTAAACTGATAGCAAACCGCATTCAGTATTTATTTATCGATGAATACCAGGACGCGACATCAGAACAGGCGAGTGTATTTAATAAACTTTCAAATGCTGATTATATTGACGAAGTTTACTTTGTAGGAGATCCCGAACAATACATATACGGCTTCACTAATCAAGGGAAGAGAGAGGTCCCGGATTACAACGATATTCCGATCAATGTATTAAAATCAGACACTACGGTTACTACTGTTACAAATTCGAATAACCATCGTTCATCCAACGAAATTGTGACTTTTATAAATAATTTTGCTGCAAATAAACAGGAGATTCCAAAACAAAATGGGAAAAAAGTTGAATTCATAGGTCACACAGACGTCACAGAAATAATCAGTTATTATAAAGAGATATCCCAAAAATATACTGAAAGATTTGTACTAGCTACAACATTAAACATTGTCCCACAGGATATTCTAAAAGATGGATATACTATATCTAATACTTCTACTGCCAAAAGACCGATAACTGGCTCTCTAGAACTAATTGGCAGCATTCTTCAAAAAAGCAAGAAAGAAATCATGACCGAAAAAAATCTTGACGAACTTAATTACAGAACTATCGGACTGGCGGTTTATAGAAAACTTATAAATAATGAATTAGAAAACGATAGTGATTTATTAAAATTTCTTAATAGCGAGTTTGGTTTATCTCCAAGTAAAAAAGGTGGGGTAAGAAGTACGATAAAACAGGAATCCTTCATAGTTTTTCACAGACCGCAAAATATAACTCTAAATATCAAATATGCAAATATTCATAAAGCCAAGGGACTTGGAGCAGACACCGTGTTAATAATTGCAAGGAGTAATTCTGAATTAACCAAATGGTTAGAAATAGATCAGATTAAGCGAGCACGAGATAAAATAGATAGCTGTAGGTTAGGCTATGTTGCATTTAGCAGAGCGAAAGTAGAGCTGTACCTAGCTTGCTTGCAGGAACTTAGCGAAAAGAATCAAAAAGCACTGAAGGGTTTAGGTATCATGCTACCAAATTATAATGGACCTGTGAAAAGTCAATTAGAGTTTTCTCTTAATTGATCAAAAAATATTCTACAATAACGCCAACCTCTAACATTCCTATTGTTTGTTCAATTATCTAAGCGCTCCTCTCCCTATAAAACTCGAATATTATCTGTCCTGTCGCGATGACAGGAATAATTAGAATTGCGCCGATCATGCCAAACAGGCCAAAAGCTGCAATAATGCCAAGTACTGTTACTATTGGATCTATTCCAACTGCTTTTTTCATGACCATTGGGACAAGGAAAACCGCTTCCAGGTTTTGAATTAAAGTACCGAGCACCAACATATACATCGATTGACCAATTATTACAGCGCTCGTATCTCCATTAGTAAGATTTCCACTTCCAATAGCAATTATCACAGCAAGAAGCACGGTTATAGTAGGACCTAAATAAGGCAGCGCCTCCAAAAGACCAGCAATAAGCGCAATAGGCAAAGCATATTCATCAAGTGTATAAGTATCAAAGAACAAACCAGGCAGGGAAACACCAACCCATGTCACAAAGCCAACCGCAAGCATAAGTGCAAACTGCCCAATAAACCATGATCCCAATCTAGTTTCAATTCTTCGCATAAGTTCCATGGTTTCCTTTTCATATTTATGTGGCAAATATTTAATAATATCGGAATAGAACTTATCCCTCCTGTCCAACATATAAACGCTCACCATCACCACAACAAATGCAGCAAGAGCAGCAGCACCAACGGATGAAAGGACACCAAAAGCATTGGTTACGGTCTGAGAAGAAAACAACCCACTATTTTCAAGGTTATTTCTCACAATATCCTTAGAAACTTCACCTGGATCGATCCTGTTCTCAAGCCATGGGAAAGTCTTTGTAATAGTTTCAATGAATGAAGCAAAAATATTTTCAAAATCAGAGCTCAGATTTTCCACCTGATCGATCAATGCACTCGCACCAACAACAAAGATTATCGAAACAACAACAAAAAGAATTAGGTAAATTACCAATATGCTCAATCTTCTGGGCACTTTCCTCTTCTCAAACCAATCCACAACTGGATTAAAAGTAGAATAGAGAATAAATGCAAAGAAAAACATAAAAGAAACAGCCCGCAATTCCCACAACAAAAACAGGCCGATCAAAATAAGAACAGCCTTAAGAATAGTCCAGGTAGTAATTTCAATACGTTGAGTTGCTAAGAGCTGCTTCATATAATGAATTTAACAAGTTTATACCTAAATATAGCATAAACTGATTAATTAGTCACACGTAGCCACTCTGCCAATTAATCTACGTAACCAATATGGAATTGACAATATATACAATTAATATATAATCAAACAATTCTGCCTCAACTCTCTAAATTTTAATTGTTATATTATAATTATGGGCTTTTTAGTAATGGCACCTCATCAGGCAGATCAGGATAACGTTCAATATGACAGAATCGAACTAAGTGTTGAAGCTAGGCAAGCTGGCGAGGCATTAATAACAACTGCATTGACTTACGGAGAGGAAATGGAAACAGATTTATTTAATATAAAGAAATTTACATATTCTGAAGATGATAAAAAGACAGGAGAAGTGCATTACTGTACTATTCAAGTAGAATATGATAAAGGGGTTAATCGACCGAAAAGAACTGATATAAATAAAATGAGCATGGAATGGACCACAAGGAATGACAAAACATCTACTCGGACAGGTTTTTTAAAAGCAGAGGTTGTTCCCGATAATTTTACTGTAGTACGTTGCACAGATAACAATTTCTTAGACACCCGTGACACATTCTATTATCATGCTGATTTAGACGATGTAGACGAAACACAATCTATCATTAATATTGGAATCGCACTACAACGTGTACTTGATACTATTTATGTTCGACAATAAGTAATTAATTTGTTAAAATCAACCTCGATAAATCAGTTAATTAATTAATAAGTTAATAAAATTATGGCAAACACAAAATCAGCGAAAAAGTCTATTAGGGTTTCAAAAAGAAAAAGAACAGTTAATTTAAGCACACTCAGCGCTTTCAAAGAAGCTAGGAAAAAAGTACTTGACCTTATAAAAGAAGGCGAGATTAAAGCAGCAGAGAAGGCACTTCCTGCAGCGTACAAAGCAATTGATAAGGCTGCAAAAAACAACACTATTCATAAAAAAACAGCTGCAAGATATAAATCAAGACTTGCTTCAAAATTAAACAAGCCAGTTGCAAAAGTTGCAAAGGTTGCAAAAACTGCTAAAAAAACAAAATAATTTAAGTACTGCCTATGTCACAAACTTTGGTAAAAATATTAGATGCGACGCTTTTTCCTGCTGCTCTAATGATCTCAGGAAAATTTATCGGTCTTTATCTCACAATTCAAATATTCTCTCTTGATTGGGGCATTGAAAACCTCTCAAACGAGCTATTTTCCTCCAGACCAGTCATGTACCAGGATGATCTTATAGTAGCGTCAACATACTCAGACCTTTTTCTATTATTCATAATGCTTTGTGGGTTCAGTTTTTATGTCATCAGAGCAGTATTTCTGCATAGCAGCCATATCGACCCAAGGTTGATCACAAGACTTGCGGTTAATGGCTTGCTTGGACTTGTCAAAGATTCCTTCGAAATCTATCATAGAGCATCAATCTGGCTAGTTTTCCTTTGGCTTTCTGATATCACAATACTAATAAATGTGCTTCTTGGGAAAACTGCTTCATGGGTACTTCTCACTGGTTTCATACTCAGTCTCTTATTAACAGTAGTGCTATTTAGAGATGTAGCCTTTGAGATCAACCTTGCCAAAACTAGACTTAATAAACATTAAATAATGCAGGAAGAATTAAAAAATCTCAAAACAAGACTTGAGTCCGTTATTGGCAAACTAGGAATTGCAGCTAAACAAGCACGCAAAGACGAGCTTGAAGAGATGTCCAACCAACCTGGATTCTGGAGCGATCAAGCAAAGGCAAAAGAGCTGATGAAAGAGCTGGACGGGGCAAAATACGAACTTGAACAAGTAAGAATTGTTTCAGAAAAAATCAGTGATTTTGAGACCTTACTTGAACTTGAAATGGAAGAAAAAGGCACACAGCTTAGCGAGGATATCCAGCAATCTATGGATGATGCTAAAAAAGCACTTAATCAACTTGAACTTGAAACGTATCTCTCAGGAAAATATGATTCAAGTGATGCTATTCTTTCAATTCATGCAGGACAGGGGGGAACGGAAGCCAATGATTGGGCAGAAATGCTGATGCGAATGTATTTAAGATTTTTCGAAAGAAAGCACTGGAAGATGGAGGTAATAAATATAATTAAAGGGAACGAAGCAGGCATCGGCACTGTTTCAATAAGAGTTGAAGGGAAAAATGCTTATGGGTATCTTAAAGGAGAACACGGCACACATCGGCTGGTAAGGATCTCACCATTTAATGCCCAAGGACTTCGCCAGACATCTTTCGCAGGAGTCGAAGTTGTTCCTGTTATTGAAAATGACGTCGAAGTAAATCTCAAACCCGAAGATATCGAATTTACTGCAGTTAGATCAGGTGGAGCAGGTGGACAGAATGTCAATAAAGTAAATACCGCAGCAAGGATCATCCATATACCAACAGGAATTCAGGTCCATTGTTCATCCGAACGAAGCCAATTACGAAATAGGGAAGCAGCAATGGAACTATTACGTGGTAAATTACTTCAACTTGAACTAGAAAAACAATCAAAAGAGAAAAGCGCGCTCAAAGGTGAACACAAGATCGCAGGCTGGGGTAATCAGATCAGAAACTACGTATTGCACCCATATAAATTAGTCAAAGACCTGCGGACAGACATAGAAAGCGAGCATCCTGAGAAAATCTTAGACGGCGAGCTGGATAAGTTTATTGAGGCTACGGTGAAGCTATAAAATTACATCTTTTCTAATGCAAATAAACCGGCGCAAAGATCTGTGACAACAATGTAAATCTCAGAATTAGCATCCTTAACCATTTTTAGATTAGCTAGATCCAAGCATATTCCTTTATAGCTTAATCCCCTCATTATTTTCTCAGACATTTCATCAAGTTGTCTACGAAGGTCATTAATAATATATTCTCGTGTCTCCAGCGGATAGTTATCCAATACATATTCATACAAATTTTTTCCAGTGACAAATGGGGAACTGCTCAATGGTATTTCATCCATGTCTACACTAATTTCCTCAATAGGTACCACACTCCTTATTGGAAAAGCCTTTTCATCTATCCTAACTTCCATTCTGTGAGTGTTTACCCAAGTATCCACTTCGCTATGGGCTTGCTTATAAAGTGCCAATAGATCCCCAACCTTTTCTGGTTCCAAATATGCACAAAGTGGTCCATACCATTTGATTGCTTTTACTTGATCTATATCTGTTCCTTCAAAAACATAGACCCATGAATCAAAGCCAGTTGCCAGACGTGAAATAAGACCATTCTGAATTCTTTGTGCAACCTCTGGAAAATCAATCATCCTTTCCTCGTAAAAATATATTGCAATTATATATTTATTGTGCTGATTTGTAAACCCAGCAAAGGAAATAGGGTATTTCTACACAAGTATTTTTGTCATTGCATAAACGCGCATCAAATCCAAGTAATTTACCAATTAAATTGCAGGAAATGGTTCTTCATTTAGCTGAAATTCACCACCGCTACACTGAAACATATTTAGACCAGGCGTTAAGATAAATAACACATGATCACACTCTGCAAACCTTTGATCAGCGGCAGGAACAGTATCGGTGAACTCCCCATTGGCGTTTACCAATTTTGCCTTACCTTTCCCATTATCAGGATAGAATAATAAATGAACTTCTTTACTTGGATCTAAACCAGGACTTATATTTATTGTAATAAGCTGATTTCTTTCAACTCGGGTTCCAAAACAATCTTGGCCATTCGCGCATATTATATCCCGATCAGAGGCAATATCTATATAGTGATTTTGCCCTGTCTGGCCGGCTGTATAACTTCCACCGCTTGGTGTTTCAACAATTGATAAAAATGACATTCTGCAATTTTAAAAAATAGAATAACTTATTTTAGAGTTAGATTTTGTCCAGGTATTATCAACGCCTGCTGACCTTTCCACTGACCACTTGGCAGCCTACCTATGCTTGATCGATTTTGATCCAAAATACTTGTCCATTTTCTTCCGCTTCCGTAGCGAGCTTCGGAAATTTCCCATAATGTATCGCCTCTTTGTACAGTCCAGCTATTTGAAGTAATATCACCGTAAGCGTAATTTGTAGCTTTCCATACGCCTGAGATGTTCATCAATTTCTGGTTTAATATAGACTTATCCAATGCTTTTTGATCAGGATTTGCGCCTTCTGCCTCAACCTTCTTTATAAACGCACCTTCTTCATCTAAACTACCCTCCTGCTTAGTATTATCTGCTGTATCCTCCTTTTCATCATCGCCTTCATCAACATCTTCATTATCATTATCATTTCCATTTTTATTATCACCATCATTATTATCCTCCTCTATTTTAATTTCATTATCGTTCTTATCCTTTTTATCTACGCTAATCGATACAATTGCTAAAAGATTAAGAGAAAGGATCATAAAAAGTATGATTAGGACTAATCGTTTGGACATGCAAGGAAATATCAAAATTATGAGGTAAGTTTATCCTTTTTAAAAATACTTTACAAGAGTACAGTGAGACCAAAGTTTGATCAAATGACGTTTTCAAGCTATACTTGTTTGGTAAAATAATAGTCACAAATACAAAAGATATGATCCAGTTTCTAGGAGTATCAAAAATTTATCCGAACCAATACAGAGCGCTTGATAATATAAATCTTGAAATCGCGGAGGGCGAGTTTTTGTTTTTAATAGGACCATCAGGATCGGGAAAGACAACTATTATCAGACATTTAATTCGCGAAGAGACACCTTCCGAAGGCAAGATATACTTTGATGACGAGGAAATAACAAAATTCAAAAGAAAACATGTTTATGAGCTAAGACGAAAAATTGGTGTGGTTTTTCAAGATTTTAAATTGATTCACGATAAAAATGCCTATGAAAATATAGCCTTTGCTATGGAGGCTGCTGGCAAAAGCCCGAAAGATATCTCGGAAACTGTACCTTATGTTTTAGATATTGTCGGACTTTTGCATAGAGCCAGCGCATTTCCAGAACAGCTTTCAGGTGGAGAAAAACAAAGGGTCGCTATTGCTCGTGCAATTTCTAATAATCCAAAACTTCTCATCGCAGACGAACCGACCGGAAACCTAGACCCTGATGCAGCATGGGACATAGTTCAAATACTCTCAAAAATTAACAACTGGGGCACAACAGTTATAATGGCAACCCATGGTTCCGAAATTGTCGATGCTCTTGCAAAGCGTGTTATAACCCTTGAGAATGGACAGATACTACAGGATGTGCTCAAAGGCTCATATAGGAATGCCGAAGTGCAGATTGCTCAGGAAAAAAGAAAACAAGAAAAAGAAAAAGCCAAGGAAAAAATTAAGATTGAAGAATCCAAGCAAGCTAAAGAGGCAGAGTCTCCCAAGGAGAAAAAAGAAAGCGTAAAAGATGCTGAAAAAATCGAAGGTAAGCAAAGTGAAGTGGAAGTAAAAAAGGAGAAAGTTGACGAGGAAGAGTCACACAAGGAAGTGGGAAAAACTGATGAAACAGAGTCTCCCAAGCAAGAGGAGAAAATCGAAAAGCCAAAAAGTGTAAAAAAGAGTGAAAAGATGGAAGTAAAAGATGCTACACCTGTAACTTTAACAGATCGAAGAAAAGCCCGCGACATTACCAATGCAGGCTTCGAATCATTGGTCACAGCAAGCCTTGAACCTTTTAGAAAAAAGAAAAAAATTGCACCCGATACCGATCTGAAAAAACTGGACCTTAACCCAAAACTTACAAGCATACTAAAAGCATTTGGCTACAACACATTTAAAGACCTGAAAGAGGCCGGCTTCAAAAAAATCAGTAAAATTGACGAACTGTCATCCAAGGACCTTAAAAAATTAAAAAAACTTATTAATACAAATTACCAATGAACTTTATAACCCTACGCAGAGCATTTAAAAATACCGGGAAGCAGATCAAAAGAAGTGGCTGGCTTGCCTGGACATCAATTCTCGTTATGACACTTGCATTTCTGGTTATTTCGATTTTTGGTTTTTTGGCATACACATCCAACCTCTTTCTAAAATATATTGAGAATAAACCACATATATACGTGTTCTTTAACACAGGTGTTGAAGAGCAGGAAATCACTGACATAAAAGAACGTTGGGAAAAACTCCCAAATATTGATTATATTGAGTACACATCAGAAGACCAAGCAGTAAAGGAATTTTATGATTCACAAAAAAACGTAAATCCACTTGCAGCAGAAGCTATCAAAGATAGAACATTTCCAGCAAGCCTGGCTATCAGATTAAATAGTGTTAATGACGCCCAGGAAATAATTTCACTTGTAAACAGCGAAAAAGATACAAACCCAGATGTTTTTCGTGTTAGATACAGCGAAGATACACTTAATAATATACGCGACGTATTTATGTGGCTAAGAATAGGCGGGGGAATAATTATGGGCCTTCTGTTATTAGTTGTCTTTCTGTTTACCTTGTTCACAGTAGAGTTCAGAACATTCAACAGATCCGAAGAAATAGGTATTATGCAACTTGTTGGCGGAAGTCTCTTTTTCATCCGCTTACCATTTATTCTAGAAGGAACTTTTTATGGGATCATGGGCGCACTGATTTCGAATTTGCTCCTCGTGGGGTTCGGTGGAGTTGTCTACTACACCGCAGCAACCTCTCCGACAATGGTTTTTCTGAATAATATTTTCGGTCAATTGGAGTGGCCAGCACTAAGTGTGATAAATATAACAGGCGCTTTCTTCTCAACAATAATACTTGGCGCGATCATCGGAACAATCACAAGTTATATTGCGATTTTGAGGTACATTAAGTAAAGAATATTGCACAATGATTTACAGTCAAATTGCTATTACAAAGCCAAATCCACTAAATCTTAAGTATATTAGAGTCGGGAAAGGCCAACCAGTTCTCCTTTTACGCGGAACAGGGGGTGTTAGCAAAGATTCCTATCCTTATCTTCTGAAAGAATTAGCAAAAGAATTTACAGTTTACAGTTTTATTTATCCGGGCTTTGAAGGATCCACGGAACTACCAACCTGGACCAACGAGAATTTCAATGTGCTGATTTCAGAGTTTTTGGATAAAATGGGACTGAACAAGGTGCATCTGATCGGACTTTCGATCGGTGCGAGTTTCGCTGTGTCTTTTGCCGTGAATTCACCAGAAAGAATAAATAGGCTCGTTCTTATTTCACCCTCGACAACAAGCATACCAAAGAATTGGCTTATAAAAGGCATGAATAATTCACTGTTTGAAGTACGTAAACAGAATAAAACACTTAAGCAACTTAATAAGAAAGAAGGCAGCAAAAACAATTTACCACCATCTGTTTTCAAAATTAGTTCTATCAAGAACATCAAAACTTTTTTGAAAATGTATAAATATATGAGATCGCTGAGCCTGGAAAAACTTTTACCACTAATTAATGTCCGCACTTCAATATTTATTGGAAGGCAGGACAGGCTTACTGATGTAGATTCAGAGATAAAGCATGCAAAACTTATTAAAAACTCAAGGTTAAAAATTTTTGAAAATGAAGGGCATTATTTATTTCATAATCGACCTATAGATATAGTAGCCGAGTTGCGTAACAGGCGCTAATTCGGTATACTAATTAAGATATGAACACACTAAAAATTCTTAAACAAAACATCCGTATATTCACCATCGTATTAACAATAATAATGCTCTTTTCAGCGTCAATATTTCCGGTCTATGCATCAAGCGATGAGGAGAGACTGGAAGAAGTGCAAAAAGAGCTAGCAGAACTACGAAAAAAGCAACAAGATTTGGACGAGACAATAAACGGTCAAGAAGCATTGTCAGGGAAATACGGATCTGAAATAGTTGCATTAAATAATGAAATCCGCAAATTACAACTCCAGGTAGAAGAGAAGCAACTAGTAATTGACGAACTGAACTTGAAAATTTCAATCCTGGAAGATCAAATCACACAAACAGAAATTCAAATAGAAGAAACTGAGGCAAGAATAGCAGATTTACAGGAAGAAACAGATCAAAGGCTACGCGATATGTACCTCGATGAGAAAAGTTTTGATAATAGCATAAGTATGGTGTTCACTCCTGATTCAGGATCTGATTTTATCAAGGATGAACTTTATAGGGAGGCAATTCAGGAAGAGACAAATGAAAAACTTAGCAAGCTCTCATTAGAAAAAGAGAATTTGGAGAAAGACAAGGAACAGCTAAAACAAGATAAAATTCAGGTTGAATCAGACAAAACACAACTTGAAGAGGAGCAAAAAGCACTTGAAACAAACCAAACAGATCTCGATCAGAAAAAGAATAAATATGAGTCATTAAAAAGACAATCTGACACGGCAGCAGCAGCACTTGAGCTTGAATATGCAACCTTAAGCGATGAGGAGAAAAAATTGCAAGGGGAACTTGAACTACTAAAACAGAGAATATTCAATTCAGTAGGGAAAATTCCGAATGGTACTTATGTACTAAAAGGAACAATAATTGGATACGAAGGTAGCACCGGAGTATCAACTGGAAACCATTTACACTTTGGAGTAGCAGTTAATGGGGTCACACAAAATCCATGCTCAAACTTGCCTTCAGCTCAATTGAGAAATACAAGTTGTGGGGTGGCTTCACCTAAAATACCTCAATGGCCCATCACTACGAGCGTCTGGCTGACTAGTGGCTACAGAACGCCATCCAGGCCATCACATAATGCCATTGATCTTTCCTCTGGCGGAAGTGCACCGATTTACGCTGCTCATGACGGATGGGCAACGTTTGGTAACGATCAAGCCTGCTCATGGTATCGTGGATACTACCCTTGTAATGGGGCAGGAGCAAACTACGCAATCATCTGCCAGGATAAAAACAACTGCAATAACGGTCTCAAAACACTCTACTGGCATTTAAAATAGCTTCGAAAATTTTCAGAAAAAATTCAGAATTATTTAAGGATTAATTAAGAACTTCCTGCTAAAGTATTACCATTCTTATATTTACTAGAATGCAAAAATATTTTTTAGTGGTGTTGTTACTAATTTGTCCTTTCCAATTATTATTAGCAGAAACTAACACAAAAGTGCTGGCCGAATTTCAAGTGTCTAGCCAAAGTGCGTGCACAATCGCAATTAATGAAATTATGCCTAATCCGGCAGGAACAGACACAGGGAATGAATGGATCGAGCTTTTTAATTGCGATGAAATCCCAATAAACGTGAGCGGATGGTTTATGAAAGATAAATCAGGAGGAAGATATAATTTTGGGGATGTCAGTATTGAACCACTAGGCTTTTTATTGGTCTATCCATCATTCAGTTTAAACCAAACCGATGAAGAGATATTTTTATATAACTCAGATCAAGAACTAACAGATTACTTTACATATTCGACCTCAAAAGAAGATATATCATATTCACGCGCAATTGATGGGAATGGGGAATGGACAGATGAATTAGAACCAACACCAGGGCAAACAAATGAAGTAATTTATCCAGGCGATCTGCGTATAAATGAAATCTATCCAACACCCGATGGTGAAAAAGATGAACATGAATGGATTGAAATCTATAATTACTCAGCCTCTGAGATTAATTTAACTAACTGGACGCTCAGTGATTTGACATCGGATGAAACATTAATCGATCTGACAGTAGGACCAGATTCATATATCATTATTGAAGAGCCAGGTCTTGGACTTAACTTAAACAATGATGGCGACATAATTACTCTCATGAATCCAAAAGGAGAGGCTGTTAGCCAATTTGAGTACTTTGAAACAGATACCTCAATCTCAAGTATCTTTTATCAGGACACTATAGTTCAAAGCAGGCAACCAACTCCCCAGGCTGAAAATATTTTGGTCGAATTAAATGATTATTTTTATAATCTCTCATCTATTACCATAAGCGCCTTTAAACAAAGTAAGCCCGCATACACATTGCAAGCGCTTACAGGAACAGTAACGGCAGCACCTGGGCAAATTTATACAAATAAACTTTATGTACAAGACGAAACTGGAGGGATATTAGTTTCTTTTCCTGAGGGACAAAATTTCAAAATCGGGGATAAGCTGAAGTTATGTGGTCATTACTCCACATATTACAAAGAAGATATGTTGAAAATTATTTACCCTGAATGCATTGAAAAAATAGGAGAGGGTAGTGTAAAAACTTTTATACCGGCATCAACAGACAATATTGAAAATTATGTTGGGCAGTTAGTTAAAATCTCAGGCGAAATTTCCAAAAACTCCGGGACAACTTTCTGGGTTAATGATGGGGAAAAGGATATTAAGGTAAATATTCCCACATCAATTACTGGAATTGAAAAATCAAAGGGCGATCATGCAGTTATCACAGGGATTGTCACAAGATACGGAGATAATACTGATGGTACAGCAAATATACGGTTAATACCACGCATAAAGAGCGACATTCAGATTACAAAGCCAACAGCTCAAAATAACGTGTCAGGTTCTGCAACAACTAGGGGGACTAAAAAGTCGCAAGGGAGATTATCAGTGATATCAACAAACACACAAAAAACACCAGCTTCGAAAATTAAATTGAGCGAACCGAAATTTACTCCAATTGATGATTATTACGCACCACAAGCAGTGAAAACAAAAAATAAGGGAAAATCGATTTTATTCAAAAGTATAAGCTCCGGCGGACTAATAACAAGCTTATCTAGTATTGTTTTGCTATTTATGAAACGAGGTTAAAAACCTACAACTGCGTTAGTTCCTCAATTGAGATACAATCGTCAAGTCCAATTTCCCCAACCTTAGTTCGTTCAAGTTCAGTCAGCATCGCAGGCAAACCAAATGCTGCACCAATATCCTCTGCTAACTGCCTAATATATGTCCCTTTGCTGCAACCGACTATCAACTCCGCACTCATTAATGATTCAGGTAAATCTTTTATTTCAACCTTCTCAAGTTTTACTAGCTCTAATCGTGTAAATTCAACCTTTTTCCGAGGGAGTTTTATGACACGCTCTTTTCCATTTTTAAACATAAACTTTACATTATCATGCTCTTCGACTTCGAAACTTTCTGCCTGTCTTGCTATTACCCGTAATTTCTGGCCATTAACTTTTACCGAACTAAACACTGGAACGCGTTGCATATAGCCCTTGCGAAAAGTTTGCAATACTTTCTCAAGCATAGGTTTGTCTATTTCAACATTTGTAACCTTATTTGCAACCTTAAGAATTTTACCTTCAGGGTCCTGAGTATTTGTCGAAACACCAAAAAGAACTTTACATCTATATTCTTTACCTGTATTTAAAAACAAATCACTGCTCTTTGTATAGTTGCCAACAAGAACGATAAGCACACCAGTTGCAAAAGGATCAAGTGCGCCAGCATGACCAACTTTTCTTGTACGAAGCTTTTTCCTAACTTGATTTACTATATCGTGAGAGGTCCAGTCTTTTGGCTTATAAATAGCTAAAACTGCAGAAGTCCTATTAAACTCATCCTGTTCGATTTGATTAATTTTAAAACTATTTTCTTCGATTATTTTCATGAATATACTATAAATTCTTGTATTAAACTTTGAATGCACTAGGACAAATATCATTTAACAAGCAGTTTTTACAATCAGGTTTTCTAGCTTTACATATTGCCCTGCCATGTTCAATAAACCTCAAAGCCGAAGGACCAAGCTCCTTTCTAGGGATTATTTTTATTAAGTCCTTTTCGATCTTTTCCGGATTAATTTCTTTTGTCAGACCAAGGCGTGAAGTAACTCTTTTTACATGAGTATCCACAGGAATTCCTTCATTTTTCCCAAACCATCCAAATAAAACAACATTTGCTGTTTTCCTGGCGACACCGGGTAGTTTTATCAATTTTTCAATAGAATCCGGTACTTTCCCGTTATAATTTTCATTCAGCATTTTCCCAAGCTTTTTCAAATGCTTCGCTTTGTTATTGTAAAAACCAGTTGAATGAATAATAGTTTTTAGCTCATTTAAATCTGCTTGTGCATAATCTTTCGTAGTTTTATATTTTTTAAAAAGTATTGGCGTAACCATATTGACCCTTGCATCAGTGCACTGCGCCGAAAGAATGGTTGCGACTAAAAGCTCAAGCGCATTTGAATAGTTCAGAGCCGATCTTACAATTGGATATTTACCCTTCAAACGTAGTAGAATTTCATCGGTATGATTTTTTCTTGCTTGTTTTTCGTTTTTTTTATTTATATTTTTATCAGTCATGAAATTTTTAAGAAATCACGATTACATTATAACAATTTGTGTATTTCTTTTGTCGATATTAAGTATTGTTTTGATATATTCTACAACATTTAATGCACAAAACCTTGAAGGTGGGGCTGGAACTTTCAAAAAACAAATACTTTTTTTCATTGTAGGTTTTTTCATTTATTTCCTTCTTTCAACTTTTGACCTTTCATGGTTACAAAACACAAGAATATTGTTCATTATTTATTTAATAACAATACTTTTTCTAGTTTATGTAAAATTTTTTACAGGAGAGATTGCCAGCACTAATAGATGGATAACAATACTGGGGTTTAGCATACAGCCTGCCGAATACGCAAAGATCACACTAACGATCGTCACTGCTGTTATTTTCAGTCACCATGAAGAACATTATGAAAAGTTAGTCAATTGGAAAGAAAAGAAACGTAGAAAAAGCAAGTATTGGCAAAAAAAACTAGCGAAAGTGTCTAATTTCCTGGATAAATATCTGCACAATTTTTACAGGTATATATTTTCGTTTTTAGTTGTCCTTCCTATTATGGTCTTGGTTTTTATTCAGCCAGCACTAGGTAACAGTTTTCTAATTTTATTACTCTGGCTTTCAATAGTTTTCGCTTCCTCGAATTCACAACTTAAAATAATAAATTTTATAGTTCCAATTATCCTTATTCCGCTGGAACAGTGGGGTATTATTAATGCAAACTTTCTTGGCGAAAATTCTATACTCTTTATGACAATAATTTTTATGTTCACTGGAATTCTTGCCTTAAAATCAAAACTTAAGTGGTATCTAATCATATTTGCAGTGGTATTTTCACTAGCTATCAAACCATTTACTATTCAGCTGTGGGAAAGCAACGTATTGAAAGTATATCAAAAAGAACGTATTGAAACATTTTTCGAGGACCCGGAGAAAGATCCATTGGACGCTGGTTTCCAGGTCAGACAATCAAAAATTGCAATTGGGGCCGGGCAATTTTTCGGCAGGGGATATTTGCAGGGCACACAAAGCACACTTAAGGTCCTGCCATTTGCTCACACAGATTTTATATTCGCATCATTAGCAGAGCAATTTGGCATGGTTGGCTCTTTATTATTGATACTAATCTATCTTGTATTACTCGTTAGGATCGAACAAACCGCAGGAAAATCAAAAGATGAATTTGCGTTTTTGCTTGCCACTGGTGTATGCATTATGTTGCTCCTGAACATTTTCATAAACATAGGCATGAACATGGGTAAATTACCAGTAACAGGTGTGCCACTCCCTCTAGTAAGTTACGGTGGAAGTTCAGTAATCGTCAATCTCACAGGTTTAGGGCTTATTCAGGCTGCGAGAAGGCGAATAACGATAAAAGACGTTTCGGAATCATTTATACCAAGATCAAATCCTTGGACCTAAGGCCCTATGTGGCATTGACATTTAAGCTTTAGAGTGTTAGTATTTCAATCGTTTATCATGTATTGATGAAAGATGATTTTGTTGTAGTAAAAATTGGGAAATCTCAGGAAATTGTTAAAAAAGGCGACGAGGTTTTAGTTCATACTATTTCCGGTGAGCCAAAAACAAAGATAACCCTGGATCAAGTATTAATGAGCTTTAAGGGCGGTAAGGTTGAACTTGGCAAGCCTTTCATAGCTAGTGCAAAAGTTGAAGCAATTATTCTAGAACAAACAAAAGGTGAAAAAGTAAGAAAAGAAACATTCAAAGCAAAATCACGAGAGAGAAGGCATGTCGGATTTAGACAGTCTTTAACAAAGATCAAGATCGAAAAAATTTAATCGACATAATCAGTTAATTCGTTAATAAGTTAATCCGTTAATTAAGAAATATGGCACATACAAAAGCACAAGGAGCAGCAGCAAGAACAGTCAATGTGGCAGGAAAACGTCTAGGCATTAAACGCTTTGGTGGAGAATTTGTACATGATGGGACAATAATTGTCAGACAAAAAGGTACAAAGTTTCACCCTGGTAGAAATACAGATATTGGTCGTGACTACACTATTTTTGCTACAGCAGATGGATTTGTTTCTTTCAGACATATGACTGGTTTTCAAAGGGCTAAAAAATATGTTGATGTACTAGCCAAAGCAGCAGAAACAAAGACCAAAACTAAGGCTAAAAATGGAACAAAATAATCCTTTGCGAATTAAACTAATTATTGGACTAGGAAATCCGGGTAAAAAATACAAAAACACCTGGCACAACACTGGTTTCATTTTCCTCGACAAACTAAAAGAAAAACTGGAATATCAATTCCACGAAGTTAATAAGAAAGAGTACGAACTAACCACATTCCCAACATTAAAATTAAAACTTCTGAAACCCCTGACATTCATGAACAATTCAGGGAGCGTAGTTGCTGATTATTTAAAAAATTCTCCGGTTGAGCCAAAAAATATTTTGATTGTTCACGATGATCTCGACCTTTCACTTGGCAAATTTAAACTTCAGTTCAATAAATTTCCAAAAGTGCATAATGGAATTAACTCTATTCATGAAAAAACCGACAGAAAAAACTATAACTATCTAAGGTTCGGGATTGAAACAAGGAATAGACTGGCGAAATTGAGAACATCAGGGAGTGATTATGTTCTATTAAGTATGAAAAAGGGAGAAAGTGAGCAGATGAACGATGTCATCTCTCAAGGGATCAAACAATTGACAGAAGTTCTCATTAAATAGAAAAGTGTTTGTTAATTATAGATAAAATAAGATATAATACACACGTAATGAAACAACTTAGCTTAAATAACAACAATAATAATACCAACGCTTTCTAGGCGGGTTTTTTGTTGAAGTCTAAGCAAAGAAACGATCCCGCAAAAAGACAAGCGGGATTTTTGTTGTCCTGGTAGTTGGATGATAGCACAATTGGTAGTGCGCTCCGCTGTTAACGGAGGGGTTACAGGTTCGAATCCTGTTCATCCAGCTTTCGGGATAACAGTGTGGTGTGAAAAGCTCGTCAGGAAGACTATTTAAATTGCAGCAACCATTCTCCGAGTTCATTTGGATGAAGCACAATCACATTATCTCCAAACTGTTCATAATCCTCCTTACTTAATTGTACCTCACTAATAATCACCTTATAAGCAAGCCCAGGCATCATAAAAACAGAATAATCATTCTCCTTTTTCCCTATCCCATTACCAATAAAAATCATTTTATCAACCGGCACATTAATCATTTGGCTCAAAATTTCAATTCCCTTTGCTTTTGAGCCGACACCATAAATCTCAAGAGAACCGCTTGGAGTAGATAATACTTCTAAGTCTTTCATAAAATCATCATCTGGCATATTCCCTTCATCAAAACCAGAAAAATAAATATGCACAGGCTTAACTTTTCTGATAAAATCAATCATTCCTGTGAAATTGCTCATTAATTTATTTGGATAAGCTCTTTCAGCAAAAGCTCTTCTGACAACGCCTATTTCTGATACTCTTTCTTGATCGATCCAACAGATTGTTTGTCCTAGAGCAAAAGAGCCAAAACCTTCAAGGTCCGCAATACCGGGGACTATTGTTACGTAACGTGGATAGGTTGCAATTAATAAGTTTACAGCCGAATCAAGACGATCTTCGTTTAAAGGAGTTACTCGAAATTCCCCATCAGTGCCGCAAATTAAACTACCCCCACAATGGGCAATAGTTAATTCCCTTCCAAGCAATTCTGACAATCTTCTCTTCGTTTTCGCAAACATTGTCTCAGGATCTTTACCTGTCACAATAGGAACTTGCCCATTACGATCGGTATAGTATCTTATACCCTTAGATACATCATGGAAAGGATTCCCATGTTCATCAATTAAGGTACCATCCAAATCTGCAGCGATAACCGGGTATTCTTCAACTGTTTGCATCATAATGCTGCGATTATATATTTCTTGATTAACGTAATCAATACCTTACATTGCATTGCAAAATTAGCCAAAAAGGGATAATTAATATAAAATCCATCAACCTATTAAAGCAAAGACAATGCTTCACCATGACGTACCTAGGGAGGATGCGGATGTTCAAGGACAACCATTTGTAGATATGGACGAGAATGTAACTCCTGCAGAGTTGAGAGAGAATATCCGTTTTTACTTGGCTGCAGGTTTATTACTTGGTATTGTAACTTTCTCTTTAATATTTCGTAGCGAGATAGAAGATGCACTGGAGGAGGCACCAAGATGGATCACTTTTCCTTTGGGTGAGAGAGTTCCCGACAGAACACAAAATTCACCTGACTATTTCAATACTGTTATTCAACAGTTTAGTATTAGTCCTGGTGAAACATTAGATTGCTATTCCGCAGAATATATGAAAAGCTTCTTGGAAGATCTAGAAAAGTTGGATGTCAAAAGAGTTTTTGGTATTACAGTTCAAGCTAATGATAAAGGCCCTAGTGGTGTTGACAGAGAGGTATTTCTTCTTATCTCCCCAGAATGCTTTGAAACAATCCCAGACAAAAAAGCACTTTTAATATCATTTGGATCATTTTATTTAGGTCCGGATGGGAAATTTAAAGGAGCTGGTTCTGCGCCACCCATGTTCCTTTTCTCTGAAAAACTTGATCTGGAAAAACGTGACAACGTATATTACATACCATTAGTACCAGCACGACCAGAGATCGGCGTTTTAGTAAACATACCTGATAATCAAGGCAGTGGGAGCGGACACATTGACTATGCAATAAATCCAGCAATCGATGAAATAGCAGACTTCTCAAATCCGGATGAAATACAAACCGCTTTGTTAGAATTACGAAGAACCATAAATGAGGCACACAGGCCAAAACCAAATACAAAAGAACTCAGGAAAAGGGGTCAACCCGAATTTGACGCCGACCATAGGTATGACGTGAATATCATGTTCGACAGAAAGTTTACTAATCCCGAAGGCGACCCATCTTCCACAAAACGAGGCAGAGGGCCTGCCCCACAAAAATTGCAAACATCTGCGACAACTATGCAAAGAGGGCCTAATCAATATGTTAATGGTTGAAAATAAAAAACTTCGGACTGAAGTCGGGAATTTTTATTTCGCATTGTTACCTATCTCCTCCCAGCACTTATCACTCATTGTAAATGAGTTTGAACTTATTTATAACCAGTGATAACAGTACGGAACACATGAGGTGTTTGTACGTATGTCTCATCTGAGATGAAACATACCGGCATCTATATTTTTATCAAGAAAACAAGTAAAATTAGTCGGTTTTAATGAATTTACCATGACATTTGCAGAACTCAGCAATAACACAAAAAACACCCTTTACTCAATATTCTTTTCAGAAGCTTCGAAAGCCCTTGTTTATATTTTCATTAATGCATTTATCTGGACAAAAACAAATTCAAGTATAAGCCTAATGTTATACAATATTGGCCTTTTCATCGGCTTGCCTATAGCATTCTATATCAATGGTCTGTTAGTAAACAAAATTAATTTTAAATATCTATATGGTGTAGGCATTTTGTGCAAATCCCTAATAAATCTTATATTTGTAATTTTAGGCATAGTAAACAATCCAGTCATACTTGTTTTTGGGCTGATTTATGGATTTTTTAACGGCCTTTTCTGGGCAAATAGAAACTATATTACCCTCAAATCCACGAATAAAAATAACCGGGTATTTTTTACAAGTACAGAATATAATATTGAAACAATCCTCTCCTTGTTCATTCCATTGTTAATAGGCTGGTTTATTACACTCGGAGCTAAATATGAAGTTTATTCCAAAGATTTCGCCTATATAATTATTATGTTTATTGGCTTTATTCTGGCTGCGATTTCAATTAAGTTCATATTTCAGACAGATCTAGAGCTAAAATTAAGACCAAAATATCTTGGTATAAAAGCAGAGACTGACTGGCAAATTATAAGGATGTACAGAATACTTAGAGGGATTTTTGATGGTTTTGTAATGTTTTTTCCTACATTGATAATTCTTTATTTTCTCAAAGAGGAGGGAATACTTGGAACTCTTGAATCAGCTTCAACTTTATTAATAGTAGTTTTGACTTTTCTTATAGGGAAGGCTAATAAAATAGAGCAGAGACACAAAATCTATGCAGCTCAGGCAGGCATGTTCATATTAGATACAATTTTTTTGTTGATCTTCTTCAATCCAGTCTCAATTATTTTATTTAAACTGATTATTGTGATAAACAAACCTTTCCATGCTATTGCTTTTGGTCCAATTTATATGAACTCAATCGATAAGAAGCCAGAATATAACAGCTTCGCTTATATCGCTGATTCCGAATTAATGCTTAATATAGGAAGGATAATAGGTATACTTATCATTATACTTGTAATTTTATTTACAAACGAGAGAAGCGCATTACGATACGCACCTGCATTGTTAACTATCATGCAGATACCTTTGATATTTCTATATGTTCATTTGAATAGGAAATACAGGAGCTTGCTAGTGGATTAATTCATTACCTCGCTCTAATGAAATCCTCAACTGGAATATCACAATCCCGTTTTTTAACGGAGAGCCCACTCTAGGCTATTTTCACTTTCGTCTTTTTTGTAGCACAAATGTAACACGGATGTAACACAGAGTACACATGCGTGCACACTTTTCGTTAAAAAGAAAAACAATCCAAAGAGGTGTATGTTCCTTACTGAACATCCTTCTTTCCCGGTATTCCATTTTTCACGATTTACCGTTTCTTCCAGGCATCCCATTTTTCCTGATTTTTAGATTTAACCTTTTTAGCACGTGTACGTGTCACAGATAGCACGTAAAAAGCACTTTCCCGTGCCTATTTTGTCAAAATCAAAAATGACTGAGAAGGGTATATGGCATGTGAAGATAACATCATCATTTTTAAATTTCCCAAAACACAAGATTTGTTCTAAAATCATAGAGTATTTTTATAGATTTAAATAGATTACATATGTTCATTAATAAAATAAAAAGTTACCTGGGCAAGGAATTTATCCTACAAGGCTGGATGTACAACAAGCGTTCTTCCGGCAAGATTGCATTTCTGCAACTACGCGATGGCACAGGCTTTATTCAAGGAATTGTTGATCAGGCCAAGGTAAGCAAAGAAGTCTGGAAGGCGGCCGAAGAAATAACAATTGAGTCTTCCTGCGTTGTAGTTGGCACTGTTACCAAGCATCCAAAAAAAGATGAGTACGAGCTTCAAGTTTCTGATCTTAAAGTAGTTCAGCTCGCACCGGAATTCCCAATTGGGAAAAAGGACCACGGTCCGGAATTTTTATTCGATAATCGGGACCTTTACTTACGCTCAAAAACCCCTTGGGCAGTTCTACGGATCAGAAACCAGGTGTTCCTTTCAATAACAGAATTCTTTGATGAAGAAAACTTTATTCGATTTGATACCCCCATCCTTCAACCAACAAGCTGCGAGGACACTACACAGTTGTTCGGCCTAAAGTATTATGAAACATCAATGTACCTTTCCCAGTCAGGACAACTGTATTCCGAAGCAGGCATCATGAGCTTTTCTAGAGTTTACGACTTTGGTCCAGTATTCAGAGCAGAAAAAAGTAAAACCCGACATCATTTATCCGAGCTTTGGATGATGGATGCTGAAATGTCATATTTCGACCAGAAAATGAACATGGACCTACAAGAGAGAATGGTCAAACGCATAGTTAAAGACGTTCTTGAAAAATGCAAAGTTGAGCTTGAGGTCCTCGAACGCGACACATCAATCCTGCAAGAACTAGTAAAAGAGCCGTTTATACATATGAAGCACAAGGAGGCAAAGGCCTTACTTAAAAAAGAAGGGCTTGAAACCGATCCAATGGATGACATGACCACTGAAGAAGAAATTTATCTGGGCAACAAATTCAAATTACCAATATTCATTGAGGACTATCCTTTCAAGATCAAAGCATTTTACATGAAAAAATACGTCGAGGCCGGAGTCGAGCATGCCACCAACTCCGATCTTATCGCTCCGGAAGAAGGAAGGGAAATAATAGGCGGAAGCCAGAGAGAGGACGACTACAATAAGCTACTAGCGGAGATCAAAGCGAGAAATTACCCATTAAAAGACTATGAATGGTACCTAAACATACGCAAATTCGGAAGTGTACCACACTCAGGCTTTGGCCTTGGACTGGAAAGGATGACCCGCTGGCTCACAGGTGTTCATCACATTAGAGAAACCATACCTTTTCCAAGAACACTAAACAGAACAAGGCCATAGTCATAAATTCAGCTCAATTTGCTTTCCTGATAAATTTTCGGTTATACTAAAGCCAGCAATATATATTACCTTACAATTATGCCCCCGCAAAACAAGACAACCAAGCCAAAAGGGCCAACCAAGACCCTTACTCAAAGAAGAGTCAATAACCCTATGGACAATAATTCGAATGGTGGTTCAAGGCTTTCAAGTTTTTCACAGCCGAACTCAGGATCGGGATTAAGCTCATTCAGCAGCAATTCACTTTCTTCTTCACCTTCAAGTTCTTCAACTGGAGCTGCCGAAGGTGGTGGTGGAGGATCTGCCTTAAAAATTATTATCTGGGCTATTGTAATCCTTGCAACAGGCATTGGACTTGCATTAGTTGTAAGAAACCTGACCAAAGATGAAGAAACAGAGCCTGCAGCAGAAGAGCAGTCGGAAGACACTGATACTGAAGAAGACACAACAGATGACAGTGCAACTGATGATGCAACTACAGATGATACAACTGACGATACTGCAACTGATGATACAACAACCGACGATACCACTGATGATGACTTGACTGATGATACAATCACAGATGACACAACTGACGATACAACAACAGATACGGACACAGATACTCTAACTAACGCTTACTCAAAAAATGCACAGACAATTTCAGATGGGACTACAGGAAATGTCATAACTCTTACTGGTTACAGGTATGAGACATTCTCACCAAACTTTGTTTACACAATTAAACTTGGTCAAGTAACTACATTCCCAGGCGTAACAGCCGTACTTGATTCAACCGCAAAAACATTAACGGTTGTTGTTAGCAATGTAAAAACTGATCAAATAGTAGGAAACGGGGGATCAGGAAGTACGACTTTCGCAGGAAATGGTAACGCGAACACTGTCGATGTCACAAATGCAAGTGGTAAATCAACCTTTGTCTTCAAACTTGATAAAGCAACTGATTACAAGATCAATGCAGTTCAAGGAACAGAGTTCGACAGCATTACTATTGATATAAAGAATAGCTAGACAAATCACAATAAGTAGTAATTCAAGCCCTCCGTCAGGAGGGCTTTTTCAATTTTATGATATAATTGAATTTGATCTTTTTCGTTCAATTCAAATTATATATTTGTCAATATCAAAATGAAGGGCCAGGAAATTAATAAACAAAAACAAATATCTCCAGATACTCATATTATTATAAAAGGGGCGAAAACACATAATCTGAAAAATATTGATCTTGCGATACCAAAAAATAAATTCGTAGTCATGACTGGTGTTTCAGGTTCAGGAAAGTCCTCACTTGCATTCGATACTATATATGCCGAAGGCCAAAGAAAATATGTAGAATCTCTCTCAGCATATGCCAGACAGTTTCTAGGACTTATGGACAAACCCGATGTCGATATCATTGAAGGCCTGAGCCCCGCTATTTCAATTGATCAAAAGAGCGCCGGCCATAGTCCTAGATCAACAGTTGGGACGGTGACAGAAATATATGATTACCTCAGGTTACTTTTTGCTAGAATTGGCCACGCACATTGTCCATATGACAACACACCCCTTAAATCACAAAATGTGCAGGAAATTGTTGACAGTATATTAAAAATACCGGATAAAAATTCTTCATCACAGCAAAGTATTAGAACCTTAATCCTATCACCTATAATTAAAAACAGGAAAGGAACATATGAAGAACTTTTTGAAAGGCTATTAAAGCAAGGTTATACAAGGGCAAGAGTAGATGGGCAAATATTTTCTCTAGAAGAAGATATAAGTCTGGATAAATTTAAGAAACATAATATTGAAGCAGTAATAGATCGATTGATGATCACAAAAAATGACGCTAATGATAAAGATAAACTAAAGCGCATGACAGACTCTGTAGAAAATGCTTTAAACCTTGCTGAAGGTGAAGTTATTGCATCGTTCCAATTAGATGGAACTAATCAAAAAAAAGAAAATCAGTGGGAAGACAACCTATATTCTGAGAAAAATTCATGCAAAGTATGCGGTCGTTCATTTCCCGAACTTGAACCACATTCATTCTCGTTCAACTCACCTTTTGGCGCTTGCCCTTCATGTTTAGGCCTTGGAACAATTAAAAAAATTGACCCGGAACTTATTTATAATCCGAAGCTCACAATTTCAGAGGGCGGTATTTATCCTTGGTCAAGAATGGCAGATAATCCGGAATCATTTTATATGAGACTAATTGAAGCTGTTGCTAAAAAATATAATTTCTCAATAAGGACTGCACTAGGAGAATTACCTGAAGACATATTAAAAATAATATTATTTGGCACTGGTAGTGAAAAATATACTGTAGAGTACAAAAGTAATTTCTATGGTGAAATGAACCAGCACACTACAAGATTTGAAGGCGTTATAAATAACTTAAAAAGAAGGTACAACCAAACCGATTCAGAATATATACGCAAGGAAATTGAACAATATATGCGATCAATTCCTTGCCTTGAATGTGATGGTAAAAGACTAAAGCCAGAATCCCTGGCCGTGACAATCCTTGATAATAATATTTATGAAGTAAGTGAGATGGCTGTTACTGAGGCCATTAATTGGATTAGTAATACAAAGATTTCATCCAGGATTTCCAATTCCGAAAAAGAAATAGCAAAACAGATATTTAAAGAGATTGAAGCCAGATTGAATTTTCTAAAAGCCGTAGGTCTTGAATATCTAACCTTGAACCGAACAGCGCGCACACTTTCGGGCGGTGAAGCACAGCGAATTCGTCTTGCTTCACAGATAGGTTCAGGTCTTACAGGAGTATTGTATGTTCTTGATGAGCCTTCGATCGGACTTCACCAAAGAGATAATGAGCGTTTATTAAGTACACTCACAAACCTCCGCAATCTTGGGAATAGCGTAATCGTAGTTGAGCATGATGAAGATACAATTAAAAAAGCTGACTATATAATCGATATCGGGCCTGGAGCTGGTGAACATGGTGGAGAAATTATTTGCGAGGGTAAAATTGGGGATATTACTAGTGCAGCAAATTCTTTGACTGGAAAATATATTTCCGGGAAGCTCAAAATAGATAGAGCAACAATCAATAAAGAGGTGGCTAGAATAATTTCAAATGGACATGTGAAGAAAGGTGAGGATAAACTTGAAAACTGGATTGACAATCAGGTCAATAGGAACCTTGAAGTACAAGTGAGTACAGATAATAAAGACGGAGCTAACAATAAGGCAATAATGCTCAAAGGCGTTGATCATCACAATCTCAAAAATATTGATATTGGTTTTCCGCTGGGTAAATTCATAACCATAACAGGTGTTTCAGGTTCAGGAAAATCATCCTTAATAAATGAAGTCTTATACCGTGCTTTAGCTAAAGAACTTTACGGATCTAAATTAAAACCAGGGAAATTTACTGCTCTAGAAGGAATTGAGAATATTGATAAAGTCGTTAATATCGATCAGGCACCAATCGGAAGAACCCCTAGATCAAATCCTGCTACTTATACCGGCCTTTTTGCTCCAATACGCGATCTTTTCTCTGCTACAAGAGAGGCCAAAACCCGTGGATATAAACCAGGAAGGTTTAGTTTTAATGTAAAAGGTGGAAGGTGCGAGAAATGTCAGGGTGATGGTGTTATAAAAATTGAAATGCAGTTCCTGCCTGACGTATATATTCAATGCGAAACCTGCAAAGGCCAACGTTACAACAGAGAAACACTTCAAATTGACTTCAAAGGTAAAAATATTGCACAGGTATTAGATATGACAGTGGAGGAAGCGCTCGAATTTTTCAGCAAAATACCAAGCATTGAAGCAAAACTTCGAACGCTTTTTGATGTAGGACTTGGATATATTAAACTTGGCCAGCAGGCGCCGACACTCTCTGGAGGGGAGGCGCAACGCGTTAAGCTCGCAACCGAGCTCAGCAAGCGTTCAACCGGCAAAACACTTTATATTCTCGATGAACCAACTACCGGACTTCACTTTGACGATGTAAAGAAACTATTAATAGTTCTACATTCACTTGTTGCCAAAGGTAACACAGTGATAGTTATAGAACATAACCTGGATGTTATAAAAACTTCTGATTGGATAATCGATCTTGGGCCAGAGGGTGGAGAAAAGGGTGGAGAAATAGTCGCCACTGGCACGCCAGAACAGATCACAAAAGTCCCACAAAGTTACACCGGCCAGTGGCTAGGAAAACTTTAACTTCCCATTTACTACCTTTATAATCCTAGTTTCTGCTTTTTCAGCTGGATCAAACTGAAGGACCTCACAACCCGCTTCCTTAGCAATGATCATAGAGGCAAAGATGTCATAATCTCGTGTTGTACCGCAGAAGTCAAAAAATGCATCAAACGCTCCTGATGCTACATAACACAATGCTGATCCCAAGCCCCAGGTCCTTATTCTATAAAACTCTTTTCTCAATTTTTGAAATTCTTCCTCTCCTATAAACCCTGTTGTTTTGTTTGGCAGCTCAACATAAATTTTCGCCTCAGCAGGGTCAGTAACATTAGAAGGTTTAATCTTCTCGCCATTTAAATAAGCACCACCACCTTTATATGCCTTAAATAGATCTCCCAGCTTTGGAAGATATACTACACCAAGCAAAATATTCTTATTTTTTGCATCATACAAAGCAATATTAACACTCCATAGGGGTAGGCCAGGGTAGTAATTTTTAGTGCCATCAAGTGGATCAACTACCCAATAAATATCAGCCTCAGGCCTTTTATATTCCTCCTCGGTAAACACAGGAAAAAGTGGCTGAATTTGAGATAATTCTTTTTTAATTAATTCCTCACACTCAAAGTCAATGTCTGTTGCAAAATCCCCTTCAATTTTCTGCACAGTTTTTTTTGCACTAGATTGCATTTTCAAAGCATAATCACCAGCCTTTCTGGCAACACGCTCGATACTATACATAAGCCTATTAAAATCTATTTCCTGTTTTTTCATAAGACAATCACTTTATTTAGATAAAGTATTTTTGAGTCCAGTTTGTATATCTTTTCTCGATGTTTTTGTTATATCAAACACATTTTCTTTAATTTCCTTTTCCTGTTTCAGTTTTACGAACTTATGGTCCTCTACATCTTCATCTACCAGAACACCAGAACCAACAAAAGAGTAAGCTCCAACTTTAATTCCAGGCGAGAGTGAAGAATTCACGCCAATCCTGACATTATCACCAATGACATTTCCAAATTTTATTAAACCAGTACCAACACGCTCCCCCTTCACATTTACCTTAACTTCCTGCTCATCAAGCCTTAAATTCGCAGTTACAGCGCCAGACCCAAGCGAGACATTCTTTCCCAAAACTGAATCGCCAATATAATTAGTGTGAAACCAGCAACTTTCGCTTATATAGCTTCTCGCTATTTCAGTTGAGAAACCAATAACACAATTATCCCCAACCATTGAATCGCGCACTAATGCATTGTTCGCAATAATTGAATTTTTACCTATATAAACTGGACCTTTTATTACTGCGTTATCAAAAATCTTCACGCCTTCTTCAATCACCACATGACCAATAATTTTCGCTGATTTGGCAATTTCTGCCTTGGAAGAAATCTCCTGCCCGCCAATAACAGAAAGATAATACTCCATCATAGAAAGTACATGCCATGGATACTTAATCGTCCTCCAAATACCCTTATGTTCAGCATATTTAAAGACAATCCCATCCTTCATCATTTTATCAACAGCAACTTCATATACATCATCGCGATCACTAGCTGCCTCAGCCATATATTTTTTTAAAACTGCTGCATTAGGGAAATAGTCGAAGACCATATTTACAATCTTAGAAGGCTCATTTCCTTCTCCAGGCTTTTCAACTATACCAACAACCCTGTCCCCATCAAGAGTAAAATATCCACCAGGAAAATACTTTTCACTATAAAAGCCAACGAAGAGATTCTCACTTGGGTTCGTTCCAAGGTGTGCTTTCAACTTTTCAAAAATTCCATCATCAAAAATATCATTCATATTAACTATCAGAACGCTCTCATCATCACCGATCTTTTCCAGTGCAGTATTTGCTGCCCCTGCCATTCCTTCCCCTTTTTGTATAACAATTTCCAAATTTGGCGTCACACGAGTGGCCTCATTCTTTATCTCGTCAAAGTTATTTTCACTTGTAACAATTACTATTTTCTCAAAGCCATGCCTTTTAAATGTCTTCAACTGATGCTCAACCAGGGTTGAACCAAGGAATTTAAATAGCATTTTTTCCTTAAGAGGTGCAAATCTTGAACTTGAGCCCCCTGAAAGAATGATCAAGGTGGGAAATTTCATTTGGTATTTATAATAAATATTATCTTTCTTCTCTGAAAAATCTTAAACGTCTTTTTCTGATAATTTTATTATACAATATTTTGCCGAGTTTAGAAGCATCATGTCTGATAACACTTCTTAATAAGTCATCACCTTTGTCTTTTTCAACGATTTTTGAGTTCGCAAGACTAGCTTTAATGACTTTGTACTTCTGACCATTTGTATCGTCTTCAATCGGATACTCCCCATCTTTAACATAAATATCAAGAACTTTTTTAGAAAAATTTAATTTATTATTGATTAAAACATAGTCCGGCTCTCTGCCTGAATATTTTGTAACCTCATTTACCAGATCAGTTGCTTTCATTCCATGTGTCTGACCAACTTTTGTCATAAGATTATTTATAAACACAAATTTGCCCTTGCTCTTGCGAATTGCCTCAGGAATCCCCTCGACAATGATATTAGCTAATGTGCTGGTAAACAGATCTCCAGGACCAGCAACTATATAATCAGCCTCGAGAATGGCTGCAATCGCCTCTTTAGTAGCTTTTGCCTTTGGTGTCGTATAAAAATCCTTAATTTGCTTCTTTCTATTTTTTTCACCGGGTTCATCAATCAAGTGTTCACCTTTTACTTTAGTTCCATCTCGATATTCAGCGACCAAGCGTACATCATCATACGTAACCGGAATAATTTTCCCACGAACGGCAAAAAGCTTGCTCGCTGCGTCAATTGCATCCTGTTCAGTGCCATACATCCTGGAAAGGCCCATCATAATAAGATTACCAAGGGTATGGCCACGAAGGCCTTCCCCCTCTTCAAACCTATATGTAAAAACATCTCTGAGCACTCCGTTTTCTGTCTTTGATAATGCAATTATAGATTTACGAAGATCGCTAAGCGGAAGCAGGCCAAATTCATCACGGACAACAGCATTACTCCCACCATCGTCAGTCATACTAACGATCACGCTGATACAAAGATCTTTGTATTTCTTTAATCCAAGAAGTACAGCCGTGGTCCCAGTTCCTCCACCAATAATAACAACTTTTCTTTTATTTGCCATAAAATCAACTTAAAAAATAAGCTCTTCATTTGAGAGCCTTGTTTTATAATAATCTCTTAATCGGAAATTGTCAAAACTACATATTAATAATGTCCTATTTAATTGGACATCCAACCTAATTAACGTAAGTTCAGGACATTTCTTGCAGTATATAATTAGATACAAAACCTACAATTAAATCCAATTTCTTTTTACTAGCAACTGGTCCAGAGCTATGATGATTCCCTCCATTAATTATTTCCAGAGTGGCATTTGGCATTTCTTTCGCAATCTCTATGCTTTGCTCAACAGGAATATCCTCATCCGCGCTGCCATGAATAACAAGAGTAGGGCACACTATATTAGAAGCTAATTCAATTCCCTCAATCTTTGCTAACTCTTCATAAAAGAGAAAAGGAATCCTATAAATATTACCCTGCCTATCTTCTTCAATGACAAATCCGTCTTTCTTCCACTTTTTATCGTATTTAACCTCTCCTGTCATTTCTCGTTGTTCTTTATAATTGCTGACTGGCGATACAAGGACCAAAAACTTCAGATTACTACTCATGCCAGTCTGCGCAGCATAAACGATCGAGACAATACCTCCGTAACTGAACCCTAGAAGGGCTATTTGATCAAACCCATTTTTATGTAAATAATTAACAGCAGATTCCAGATCATCAACTGATTTATTAATGTTAAATTCTTCCATCGTACCTTCACTTTCTCCTAATCCGGAATAATCATAACGCAAAGTGCTCACGCTTAGTTTATTGAGGATTTTTTCAATTTCAATATAAGTTGAGCCATCTTTTGTGCTAGGGAAACCATTCGAAATGATTGCAATTAAACCCTTTTCATCTTTGTTTTGTCTAGGAGTCGAAAGAACACCGCTAATCTTATTGCTTTTAGAATTATTAAAAAAAACTTTATTTTTCATGGTTGGCCTTCTACTATAATACTCTAACAATGTAAAATATTACCTCGATTACTTCACAGTCACGCTTTTTGCCAAGTTTCTTGGTTTATCTGGATTATAACCACGTTTTTTAGCAATGAAATAAGCAAATAACTGACAAGGGATTGTATTAGCAAGCATTGCTGCATCTATACCTGAGACAGTAGGTAATTCGATGAACTCATCAAATAATTCATTATTTTTTGTCGACAGGCCGATCACATATGCTCCACGGGCTTTTACCTCAGCCGTAGCCCCAATCATGTATTTATTGTCTTCGTCATCATCTACAAAACTAAATACAGGCGTACCTTTATCAATCAAAGCAATAACACCGTGCTTCAGTTCTCCTGCTGTAAACCCTTCTGCATGAAGATAGCTGGCTTCTTTGATGTTTAATGCTCCGATATTAGCAATTTGATAATTCCTGCCCTTTCCTAGCAAAAATGCATGTTCTTTTTTGTAAATCCTGGTAGAGATTTCCTCTATTTTTCTTAGGAATTTATCATTCAAGTATTTTTCCAGGAACTTACTAAGATCATCGACTGACTTTTTTGCTTCATCGTGTTCACCAATAATATTTTTTGCGAGTAAGTATCCGAAAGCCATTTGAGCACTTCCTGATTTAGTTGATAATACGCAAAGTTCAGGACCGGTTCTACTGAAAAATGGATAATCTGAAATTCTAGTAGTTGTCGAACCAAGCATATTAACAGCACTCGCTATTTTAATGCCTTTATCACGGATCTGCTTGAGCGCTTCAAGATTATCTGCAGTTTCACCACTTTGACTTATGACAATTATCAAATCACCTTTTTGAACTAATACTTTATTACTCTCTATTTCATATGGCCTCAGCCCGATTGCAGGGATATTAGCTATGGTCCTAAGTAAATAGGCAACCTGATCTGCTGCATAAAAAGCACCCCCGGCCCCCAATGTGTATACGTTCCTCGCCTTTTTCACAGCTGCTACAACCTGCCTAAGTTCTTCCTCAGTATAACTAACTGCATTTTTAATAGTATATTTCTGATCCAGAATTTCTTTTAACATATAGTGCTCAAACCCTTCCTTATTTATTGTCACGTCTTCATGGTCCAATTTTGATATTTTAGTATCAATTTTCTTATCACTTTTAACATCAAATAAATTTATTTTCCCATCTTTGTACTCAACCATTTCAAAATCATTCATATAGACAACTTTGTCAGTCTTATTTGCGAAGGATAGAGTATCTGAAGCAAAAAAACTTTCATCAGGGGAAATGCCTATGACAAGAGGAGAACCATTTCTTATGGCAATAACATGCTCGCCTACGCTCGATAATAGAATAACAGTATTTCTCCCATCTAGTTGCAAAAAAGCTGCACGAAAAGCTTTTCTCAGGTCTTTAGTTTTCTTCAATTCGTCTTCCACCAACCTTACGATTATTTCAGTGTCTGTCTGTGTAATGAACTTATAACCCTTGCTTAAAAGTTCTTTTTTCAATTCTTGATAATTTTCCACAATACCATTTTGCGCAAGAACGAAACTATTATCGGAAGAATAATGAGGATGAGCATTAGTGGTAGTAACTCCCCCGTGAGTTGCCCATCTTGTATGACCAATCCCAATATGAGATTTTGGTAAATCTTTAAGTTCCGAAAGATCTCCTATTGCACCGATTTTTTTCTGAACTTTTATTCCTTCTTTATTTGAATCAATAACAGCAACTCCCCACGAGTCATAGCCACGGTATTCAAGCCTTTTCAGACCTTCCAAAATAGCACTCGATGCGTCTTTTTTACCAATATATCCAAAAATACCACACATAATTGTTTATAATAAAAAATATAAGTTATAAAAAAATATAAGCTATGGAGAAAAAATAGCAGGTAGAATAAAACTTTGCAATAATTATTTTTGTCCCTGGAATTTCTCCAGTTTTTAATAATTTTTTAGGTTGGCAAAAAACAACCTGAAGGCATCCGCTGATAATCCGATTTTCTCTCCAGACATATACATGTATATGTCGGAAAAACCTTCTCCTCGTAATCCGAATTAACTTATAATTCAGACCCAGCCGCTAATTGTCAATTTTCCTGTTTTCTCCATATTTAACACAGGACAATATACATTAACGAAAGAAAAGGAATTAAATTACAGGTATTATTTCAAGAAATCTTTTATTTTTCTCCGCTCCCGCTGAGGTTTTGCCTGTAGGTGTTCCCCAGCATTATCACTCCTTGTCATTTAGTTGGAAGTCATTTATAAGGAATGATAGGAGCACGGAATAGGTGCAGGCAAAGTTCACGAACAATTGAAGATTAAAAGTGCTTGTTTGTCAGATATATTTAATATATAATCTTGATAAATTAAGAGTTTATTATGAGCTTATTCGCTGGAGAAATAATCGGGATTAGACAAGGAAAATCTGTAAGAAAAGGTGGTCCCAGGTTTTTGGAATTTTATGCTTCAGACGGGATTAAAGTTTCCATAAATCCAGACGTTAGAGTACACCCAAAATGTCCAATAAAAAAAGGAGATCTTCCAATGAAAGCTATGTTAATACAAATATTATCAGCAAGTGGGCAAACCCTTAATATGTGTACGACACCAAAATGCCTTACCTGTCCCCTTGCCCCAGACTGCCATAACTATAAGATGGTAGATATTGAATATGGACAACCAAATGGTAGAGAGGCATTCAACATGCAATACGAACAAATTCAAAATAAAATGACTGGAATTTAAGTGGGGTAGAAATAGTTCAATAAAAATTTTACGAAAGCCCATTAGAACTGCAGAACCTAGCAAATTCTTCTCTAACAGTAGGATCGTCAGGTAACCTCATAATCCAATTCCAGGCATTCCAGAGATTATTAGCTGGATAAGGTGCCAATCCTAAATCATTTAAACATGCTTGCACTTTTTCCCGATCTATTCCTTCTCGCCCTTCAATAAAATCGTAAAACCAATCAATATCCAACATTGTAAATCCTTCTTCATCTTTGCAAGCCTCAGCGGATGCCTTAAAGACTCCCCTAATCTTATCATTATGCATAGCAAATAAAACATCCCCAGGCGCGATTTCTTCTGGTAACAGTATTTGGTCTGGAGAACGATACACTTGAGATGTACTCAATGGAAAACCGACTTCCATAGTCTTTCTTCCAATAACATGATCTTCTAATGCTTCTTCCAATAAAAAAGGGTGTATACCAGGGGATTGTTCGGCAAGTTCAGTAAACCCAGGAATTGTATTTCCTAATATTTTAGAATAAAGACTGGAACCAAAGAGTTGTTCAGCTGAACTATTGTAATCCACGATACCATGATTATATACTTGATGTAATACAAAAGCAATTAACTGTAGAACTTCTACAATGTATTGCCTATTTCCCGAATTTTTATTATGATAAAGGCAGATTAATAAGGAAAAATGTCTGAGGTCCAATCAAAAATCCGCACAATTATTTATTCAATTTTTGCACTTATTGTTGGTTTCGTACTTATAAGGATCCTTCTAAAAATAGTAGGAGCCAACCCAGACAATGAATTCGCTGATTTCTGGTATACGTTCACAGATGTATTTGTTGAACCATGGGCAGTAATTTACCCTGGAATAACAAGTGGGCGAATGGTTATAGAAGTGTACGCAATAGTCGCAGCACTGTTTTACATAATTATCTCAATAGTAGCCACTAAAAGTGCCAGTTCAGCTTTCGAAGACACGAGAAAGATGGCAATTATTGAAATAGTTGATTCTATTTTTAAAGCAGTCGAATTTCTTCTAATAACAAGATTTATTTTCAAATTAACAGCAGCATCAACCAGTGCTGCATTTGTCAGGTTGATCTATGAGCTTTCCTGGATTGTATATGAGCCGTTTGCAACACTCATGCCTGCAATTGAATTCGAGGGAGCACGATTCGAGATATCGACATTAATCGCACTTATCGTTATAATAATTTTAGACTTAGTAACTGAGCAATTACTTTTTTCATTAATGGATGCTATGTTTCCGAAAAAAACAAAGATTAAAAAAGTAAAATTCGTACAACAGGCGCCACCACAAGCACCATTACCACCTGCATATCCAATACCAGCACAGAGTACGCAACCAACAAATATTAATATAAACATACCTCCACAGCAGCAACCACAAACATATGTTGATAGACGCCAGGTAAATGTACAACCACCGTATCAAGGACAGCAGCTAGTTCACGGACAACCGAGACCAGTTAAAAAACAGGTCCTCAAACCTCAAAAAAGAGGCTTCCTCAGCTGGCCAGGTAAAAAAAGATCCTCTAGAGCAGGTGGCCCTGCTAATAGCTAATATAAGCAAACCAGCAAACAGCTAATAATTATGCTAGAATTCCTACTATTATTGTTTTAATATGTGGTTCTTTTTCACAATAATTGCCGGTTCATGCTTTACTGTCACCAGAGTTATTGAAAGGCATATACTGAAAGGCCAGAAAGACTCATGGGCGTATTCTTTCTGGTTTAGTTTCTTAGGTGCAGTAATAAGTTTACCTTTCATTTTGGTTTCGCCACAGATGCCTGAAATAAAATCGTATTGGTACTGGGCTCTAATGCTGTTAGTCGGGTTAATGATCACTTTGCACAATTTTCTAAGCTTCAAGTCTATCAATTATCTTGGCCCATCTTTGCATACAGCAATGACCAAATTCAGAATATTATGGATATTCGCTTTGGGCATAGTTTTCCTAAACGAAGCATTAAGTATTGATAAAGTAGCCGGTGCAGTACTAACTATAACTGCTGGCCTCCTTATTCTTGGGAAATTTAAATCAAAAGAAAATTTCAAGGGTCTGTTGTATGCTTTTGTGCCAACCTTCGTCTACGCAGCTATCATAACTCTATATTCCGTGCTCTTTAACAAGTTCAACACGGCAAGCCTGACATTTTTCATCTTTCTTGTCCCTGCGATTGCAAATTGGATAATTATGCCTGGTTCAAATAATAGAATATTAACGTTCTTAAAAAGACATCCAGTTTTTGTGATAATTTCCGGATGCTTTGCAGGATTTGGCAACCTTGCAATGAATGAAGCGTTCAAAGTTGGCGAACAGGGCAGAGTAATAATATTATTAGAAGTTTTCGCAGTAGTGCTCGTTGCATCCGAATACTTCATTCTTAAAGAGAAAGAAAAACCTGTAATTAAAATTATCGCCTTAATCCTCGCTATCATTGGAGGAGTACTTGTAAAAATCGGATAAGAGTTATGCTATACTGCTATATCAGTTTATTCATAAAATAAGTTTTTTTTAATAATCCGATGAAAGAAGACGATTACAAAACCCTGCTAAACAAAGTGAATAATATAGAGCTGGAATTGAAAAAACAGCGAAGCCTAAGGAAAATCATTCCCAGGGCAATTCTAAGTGGTGTTTTTGTTTCATTTGGTGCGACAATAATATTTGCATTGGTCCTGATCGTTCTCGCTAAATTAATCCAAGGTGCAGACCAAATACCAATTTTGAACGACATAATAGAGCGCACCAGACTAGAGGAAATTATTGAGAACCAGAAGGACCGCCCCTCCAGTTTAATCAGCTAATTAGTTAATCCGTTAACCAGTTAATTCGTTAATTAATCAATCCACCTCGGCTGTGTCACCGTATCAAATTCTATCAATACAGTATTAGCATCAGTATCTATATTTAATGAACTCACATCTTCTTCATAGAAATCAAAAGCTCCTTCCATCGCACAAGCACGAGCAGCTCCACTATCCCACTCACCTGCGCAGTTAGTTGAAGTTTTTCCGACAAGAATATTTTCACTGAGCATCATGTTGTATGCCATCGGATTGCTCAATGTCTCTTCAACGCTGAAATCTTCATCATTTAAAATCACTGTTCTCATGTCTCCAACTGCTATATCCTCTTCAGAATCAAAATAATCAACAAGCACATGTCCATCAATAAAATCGATGCTATAGGCTCTGGAGCTTATATCCAGGACAGTCTCAGCTGAGGTATCCAGGTTTACAACAGTAACATCACCTGAACCACCGCCTCCCATACTATCAGTGCTTGAAAATACAATTCTAGAGTTATCGACAAACTGAGCAAAAGAACCCCGTGTTTCATAAACCAAATCTCCGCTAGTATCAATCACTTTCAAAGAGGTAAATTCTGAACCATCAGCATTCTCCGAAGTAAAAGTATCTTCAATAAGTATCAAAGTCCCATCAGGACTGACACGCATTCTAAAGTCTTCTGAAAAAATCCCACCTCTGCCGAAAATTTCAGAATCAAAATTCCGCAATTCATCTTGCAAAGGATTTGCATAAGTACCAGAATAAAGCCCATCATCTGATAGATAAGAATAAAGAGTACCATTTACAGGATTTACAGCAACACTAAGCGCATTATCATGATCAAACTCGACCTGATGTACGACTGCATTTTCCACATCAAGAATATATTCATCGTTCTTTTCCGCCTCGGTAAGCAAAATTAGAGAGTCATAATCAGGGCTCACAGAAGCATAATTACCTCTAAATACCTTTTTATCAAAACAATCAACGGATGTACTATTTGCAAATGCAACTTCAACTGCACTTACTTCACTTAACCTATACAATTTACAATTAGCAACTGCATATAATTGCTGTACTTCGGCTTCAACCACATCATCAGCAGCGTCATCTGCAACATCTTCCTCACTATCTTCCGCGTCTTCCTCAAAGATCCAAATATTTTTACTGGACATATATAGACCAGCGGCTAAAACAGCTGTTAACACAAAAAATACAAAAAAGAGAATAACAACAACGATTAACACTCTTTTTCTACTCATTGGGCAATAATAAAAAGTTATTTAATAACACTTACTGAAAATATTGTAGCAATTCCTCTACGACTTCACAAATTTCTGCTATACTATTTATGTATGCGAACCAGACAATTAAAGATTGCAGTACCCATAAAACCTGCAATACCCAAAAAATTCAAATATCTCTTCTGGGATGTGGATTCTAATAGCCTTGATCTTCAGGAGAATAAGTATTTTATCATAGAGCGTATGCTTGAAAAAGGAGACTTTCATGCTATCGCTTGGCTTATAAATGCATACAAACTAGATTCAATTAAAAAAATCATATATACTCCAATTAATCTGTCAACAAAGACAATTAATTTCTGGGTATTATATTTCAAACACTGTGGAACTAAATAAAAAGGTACTTACTAAAGAATCTTTCGAAACTTTAGAAAGTATTATGCTTAATCCAAATTTTAATAATTTCTATCTTGCCGGTGGTACTGCGCTTGCACTTCAACTTGGACACAGGAAATCAATTGATCTGGACTTTTTCTCACAAAAAGAATTTAACACAGGCCTAACAAATGATCTAAAGACAAAAAATATAACCGATTACAAAGTAGTTTCACTTAGTGATAATTCAATTGAATTAATAATAAATAATACGAAGATTTTCTTTTTTTACTTTGCTTTTCCATTATTCAAAAAACTGAAAACTATTAGCAATATTCGCTTGGCAGACCCAATGAATATTGGCCTAATGAAATTGCTTGCTTTACAAGGAAGAAGTTCAAGAAAAGACATCATCGATCTCTATCTTATCGACCAACAAGTTATTCCCCTAGAAAAACTCCTAAACATTTTCGAAGAACATTTCCCTAAAGAAAGTTTCAATAGCTACAGCAGCTTAAAGGGCCTTATTGATGAAAAATTCCTTGAATCAGAACCAATGCCTATGATGCTGCAGCAAATTGATTGGCAAACCGCATTGAGTAGGGTAGAAGAAAAGGTCGTTAAACATATTCAAGGAATAATTAAAAAGGAATAATGGAACTACAGGAATTTATAAAAAAGAACAACTTTAAATTAAGCTCAATAGTTACTAATCTATGTAAGGATGCATTATCAATAATGGACAAGAGCAAAGATCCGCTTCATCCTAAATCACATATACTTTTCATGTTGGACAATTTAGACAAATTTGTTAATCAAGATAAAGAAACTGCTGCAAAAATTAACTATGAAGTGCTATTGCTTTCAATTTGTTGGCATGACGTATGGAAATCATACAAAACACAAACACAAAATCTTTTAAAAATGCTTTATGAACAATATTCCGACGGCCTCGGCTCAGCGAAGATTTTCAATAAATATGCGAGCCGTACTAATTTACACAAAAGCATATTGAATCAAGTCCAATATTGCATAAGAAAACATTCCAGTCTTCAATTCCGCAAAAGAAAAACAGTCGAATCAAAAATTTTAACCGACCTCGATAAATTGGAAACATGGAACATAAAAAGGTACGAACAAGCAATGGTAGAATACAAAAAGGTCGGAACACTTAACGGAAAAAAGGTGCGATTGGCAAAATTCTTTTTTAAACGTTTTATGAGAAAATCAACAACTGATGATTACTATTTCTCATGGACAAAAAATGAATTTCAAATACTAAAGAGAAAAAACAAGCCTAAGTTAATTCAACTTTATGAAAAGACACTTTTAGAACTAGAATGAACAACGAAGAACAAATTCAAAAACTAGAAAAAAAGATTGCAGATCTTCGAAAGATCTATGCAAACGAGATCCACGAATCCTGGACGCAGGGTCATCAAACACAAATGATGATAGACCAGTATTCTGAGCAGCTTAACAGAATAAAAGAGCAGGGCAGGCAGAGTAAGCAGAGTAATCAAACTAAACAAAGCAAAACATATACGTTAATTGATAAGGAAGGAGACAAAAAGCAATTCAAAGTTGTAAATATCAATCCAGATCCTTCAAAGGGATCAATTAGCAGGGAATCACCACTAGGGCAACAACTTTCCAAAGCCAAGCCCGGCGATAATATACAAATTGGAGACCAGATTTTTTTACTACTTGATCAAGAACCAACCGCCAATAGCTGAAATATCTATAATTTCTTTATCTGTAGTGTCCCAATTAAATGACATATTTTCGATAACAAGTTGGTCTCCATTTTCTGATTCAACAATTAGAGGATAATTCAGAGAAACATAAGAAAGACTATAAGAATTATCTTCTACAGCACTTTCAACAGCTGGTTCAAGTTCAAATTCCGACCTTGATTTTCCTGCCGAATGCGAAATAATCAATTTAGATTCTCCCTCAATCCATACATTCACGTCACTAGAAGAATCTTCTGAATAATACACATCAAGTGTTTGCTCAGATTCTCCGCGATATGAATCGTACCGTATCGTAAGCATTTTTTTAAAATCCAAAGAATCTAATTCATATGCCTGATAATTATTCAAACTAATATGCACATAAACACGTTCACTATCGCCCATATTATTATCGTAACAGTCGTAACATCTTTTAATACCTAGGGCATCAAGCAACTTACCTGTGTCAGAGTAGTCTGGATCTTTTTCGTCAATATTCAGTTTATCCCAGTCATTATCTTCAAACATTTCGCCAACACCTGTAAAATCATGATTTTCTTCAAGATAATCTAATATGCCGTTTATTTCTATTCCTTCGGCCTCGCTAAATACCAATTCACTATCAAGATCGATTTTCTTATTTTCTTCAAGCAAATCCTTCTTCTTAAAAACCTGTTCAAATCTCCACTCCTGCCAATGCTGCGAGAAATCATATGCACCGGCAAATGGAAGAACACTAATAAGAAGTGAACCACAAAAAACAATTAATAAAAAATTTACAGATGATTTGATCCGCAAAGCACAATAGATAGCAACAAAAAGAATATCAACTCCGAAAAGCACTACATAATATCTAGCAACAGTCACACCGAAATCACCAATCCTCACCCCAATTGCAACAAAATATAGAATTATTAAAGGAATCAAAAGTAGATAAGCAACCCTTGTAAAAACCCTGATCCTTTTTCTAGTATCTTTCAGTGGGTTCAGAAGTTCAACAATGCCAATGACAGGCACAATCATGCTCAACATCAAATAAACAACACCACCCTCAGGCAATTCCCATGAAATTAATGTTTTCGCAATGTATAAATAGAGAATAATAAAATAAAACCCAATAATAGGAATCGCAATAAACTTGATTAAATAGAAAACCAATTTTGGATATTTAAATTCTTTTTTAACTTGAAAATCTTTTGGTATAAAGATCAGATAAATAACTGGTAAGATCAGCACAAAAATCGTGTTAGCAATTAATGCAGACCATTCAGATGGCATTTGATCAATCTCAAATAACATACCGATCGCTAAAAGAGCTAATGAAATAGCTCCAAAAGCAATTTGACCAATGATCGTGGCAATAACAGATTTTGTGAGATGTGACATAATAAAATGCCAGGACGCTTTTCTGGTATTTTTTTTCAACAAAAAAGGTACTGTATAAACTGCGCTTAAACTGGATACGATCAAAGTAGTGAATAACAATACCTCATATGGGTTAGTCGAACCTATTGGAGTTAGAAATATACCGTAAATAATTAGAAAAATTCCAGCAAAAATATTAAACAATATTTCTAATAGAGCAGGTAATTTACGATTTTCCAGAGCAAGTTTTGTCGCAGTAAAAACAAAAAATGCCAGAATTGATGCGAAAATCACCCTGCCGAAAAATTTCTCAGTTCTATCGGGCATGGAAGAGTCACTTAATAAAGAATACAGGATTAAGATATATAAACTCACTCCTGTGATCGCAATTGCGCTAACCGAAAGCGGGAACCGTTTAACACTTCCAATCGCGCGGCTAACTAATTTCAGGGGGTTTAGTTTGTCGAGAATTTTGCTGGTCATGACATATTAAATTAAAAATTAAGAAGTCATTTATATTAAATTTATTTATTTTACTAAGTTTACACATATTTCACAAAAAATTCAGGACTTTTTAAGAAGTTATCTGTAAAGTCTGAGTAGAATAGGCTTGTATAGAATTTATGTGGATAAGTTCCCTTATGATGGCCATAGGGGGTAGTGCTCACCCCACTTATTTTTTTTACATTCTAGCCTTATTTCTACATTTTTTATACAAAGTTTGGTCATTATTTGTTAAAAACTATCTAGAATGAAAAAATCTTTTGCCTCTGTTCACATATCTATGCACCCGCAGTTCAAAGAGCGTTTATTATGTGAAGCAACTATTGCTGGTCTTTGTACTTCCACCTATATTAAACATGTCTTACTTGAAAAATGGGGAGAATCTTTCAGCACACATAGAAAACTAACTACTGCTATGATCAAACACCTGAGATCTGTTAGGGACGAACTTGAAAAAGGGTACACTATCCCTTACGATGATCTTTGAACCGGCAAGTGAAATTAGAGGGTTAGAATATTTTAACCTGAATTCTGATTTTTGAAAAGTCCTGTTCACAAATTACACTTTTTTCTATATAGTTACATAGGTTTAAATTTGCCTTAGTTCTCACATAATTCATTTTATTTCCCGGGTTTTCCCGGTATTTATTTATTTTTAATATCATGCCAAAAACAAAATATATTTTCGTGTCAGGTGGGGTTATTAGTGCACTAGGAAAGGGGATTACAGCCTCTTCAATATCAATGCTATTAAAGGCGAGAGGTTACACCGTATGCCCGGTAAAATGCGAAAATAACTTAAATGTGGATTTTGGAACGCTGAATCCGATCGAACATGGAGACCCGTTCCTTTGCCATGACGGACTAGAGGCTGACCAGGATCTAGGAAATTACGAACGAATGCTGGACCAACCAGTCGGACATCCCAACTTTATGACAATGGGACAACTCTATTCAACTGTAATTAAACGCGAACGCAGCATGGGCTATGATGGTGAGGATGTTGAACCAATACCCCATATTGTTGACGAGATCATTGCCAGACTTAAAAAAGCTGCCAAAGACTCCAAAGCAGACTTTTTAGTTATTGAACTGGGTGGCACGGTAGGTGAGTATGAAAACAATAACGGCCTCTACTACGAAGCATCCAGAATTATTGGCCTGACTGAACCAGTGGCGCATGTACATGTTACATACGTTCCCGTGCCACCCCATGTTGGCGAGCCCAAAACAAAACCTGCGCAATTTGGCATTAAATCACTTATGGGCATGGGAATTTTTCCGAACTTCATTGTGATCAGAAGTGAAATTCCTGTTGACGATCAAAGAAAACATAAGTTCGCTATGAAATTTCATATTGCGCCCGAAGATGTTTTTTCTAATGAAAACCTGGACGATATTCACAAGGTGCCATTGCATCTACATAATCAAGATTTTGACGAACGTATTATGAAGTTTTTCAAACAAAAAAAACGAACGGTTGATCTACAAAAGTGGGAGCAATTTATTCATAAGCTAAACAAAAAGAAAAAGCATAAAGCAAGGATTTCAATTGCGGGGAAATATTTTGGTACTGGAAATGCTGTTTTGAATGATTCTTATCACGCTTTAATTCACGCGATCAAACATGCAGGGATTTTCTGCGATAGTGATATAGAATTGAATTTTATTAATTCTGACAAAGACGAAAAAATTATCGAGCAAAAGCTTAAAGGTTCTGATGGGATAATTGTTCCTATTGGCTGGGGATCACGTGGTGTTCCAGGAAAAATTCGCGCTGTAAAATTTGCCAGAGAAAAAAAGATCCCATATCTTGGACTTTGCTATGGCCTGCATATGGCTTGTATCGAACTTGCGCGCAATAAGGCTGGCCTAAAAGATGCTGATACTGAGGAGGTCAATCCTAAGTCGAAAAATAAAATTATTCATGCTATTCCATTTGATCCGAAATATCAGATCATCAAAGGTGATGGCTGCTCGATGCGCCTAGGCACCTATCCATGTGTACTAAAGAAAGGAACACTTGCTTATGACATTTATGCAAAACATCATGCTTTTGTTGATGCTAAAAAGGGAATTGTAGAAGAACGCCACAGGCATAGATTTGAATTCAATAATGCCTATCGCGAAGTACTTGAAAAAGCAGGGCTTGTAATCTCAGGGACGTCTCCTGATGACTTCTTTGTAGAGTTCATCGAACTTTCTCAAAAAGTCCATCCATTCTTTATAGCAACACAAGGACATCCAGAGTACAAATCAACTCCATTAAAACCTCATCCGGTGTTTATTGAGTTCATAAGAGCAGCCACAGGCAAATAAAAATTCGGGAATTGAATTTGTCCTGTATGCTTTTTCCTCGATTTTTAAATTTAACATTTTTAGCACGTGTACGTGTCACGGATAGCACGTAAAGAGCACTTTCCCGTGCCTATTTTGACAAAACTAAAAATGACTTGGGAGAAGGTATGACTCTCAAATTTCCGCAAAAGTCGGTGAATGAATGATTTGACATAAATTGCATATACACTACAATATACTTATGGCGACACCACAAGATGCTGAATTATTAAAACAAGGAGTTCCCTGGCAGGATAAAATCTTTCATCAAGAAGAAGGCAAAGGTGAAAACACCGATATAAAAAATTTAAACCGCCTTAGAACTGCTCTTCAAGGCGTAAAGACTGCTTATTATCCTGGAGCTGGGGCGGATTATCTACCCCTGGCTTTATGTCCATCAGGTAGCACTGTAGTAATGCAATCACTTGATTATAATCCGCGCCATCAATTTTTCCAGGGGGACAGAATGCAAACTTGGATGCAGAGAGGTATTTTAGACATAGCAGGTTTAGAAAAATATCCAGAAGCTAAAGATTTCGATCCAACGAACCCAGTATTGGACATTCACCTTGCTGGTGACATAACTGTTAAATTTGTTGGAGATAGCAATGATCAAACTAGAAATATTCCCCCAAATATTGATATGATTTATGCTCCACCATTAACTCCAAATGTATCACCAATAGCCTACAATTCTTTAAATGTTGGCGGGCTAGTTCTTATAGTTGATACAGATGAACATAAATCTGAACCAATAGGACAATATCTTGGAATAAAACTAGATGATTTACCTAGCTTTCAAAAAAGGGAAATAACAATAAATGAATTACCCAGTGTGCTCCAAGAAGCAGCAACTTATTCAAGAGACATATCTGACATGACTTTCAATATTTATAAAAAGGTAAAAAATTTATCACGATATGAAAGAACTATATTTGAAGTTGAATCTGCAATATTTTATGGTGGATTTTGGAGAGAATGGTACAAAAAGCTTCTAATACAACAAAATCAAGGCCACAATGCTAAACTTCATGATTATGAGGACTATTACACTGAAAGTTACTTCTCCTCATTAAGTAATATAAAAGAGCTTCTATCTAACCTAACCGTATATGCAAAAAATGATTCAAATAATGCGGGAAATTATAAAAGGATCCGAGGAATCCTTCAGGAATATCTAGACGAATACGAAAACTTAGACGAAACTGAAAATAAGGAATTCCCAAGTTAAACGAACAATATGTCATAGGAGTTGTTAATGAATTAGACGAATGCATTAAATTCCAATACACTCAAGAGCAAATTACCTCTCTATTAACAGAGAAGAGAGTAGTATTAAGCTAATTTTTTGTAACAAAACTTCCCTACCACCGTTATTCTATTCTGTTTGGTTTTTATATTAATTTTCGTTATTTTTTTACTAGTTTCTACTGAAATTATATTAATTTTTATTAAAGATATTATTATGGAAGCGAAAGATTTACATAATTTTCTAGAGATTCCTTATGACAAACTGCAGGAATTGAACACAGAAGCGAAAAAGAAAATGCTAAAGAGAGCACCTGTGAATGAAGTTCGAGACTTCTATATAAAATATCTCAAAAGAGAGAAAAGGCTTAAGGCCGTTACGCTTTGTTTTTCTGATATTGAAGGAAAGTTCCACATGCTTGACTATGACAAAGTTTTCTTTCTTAAGTCTTATGACAACCTAACTTTTGACGGATCTTCGATAAAAGGCTTTTCTGATCTAGCACATTCTGACCTACGTCTTACTCCTGATTGGCTATCATTCAGGTGGCTTCCTTCCGATGTGTTTGGCCCAGGAAAGGTGCTGATTTTTGGGTTAGTCACTGACCAGGATGGAACGCCCTATAAAGCTGATATTAGATCGAGACTAAAATTGCTTCTAGATGAAATTTATAAAAAGAAAAAATGGGAGTTCTCAATGGCACCTGAAATTGAAGGTTTCCTGCTGGAGGGAGAAGATGCCGAACAAAAATTTGACGAGAAAGTTGGTTTTAAAGTTGTTTCCGAAGGTGGATATTACCACTCACTTCCTATTGACACACTAAGACAGTTCATTGACCGTTCTGCTGAAGCACAGCGTGTATTGGGCTTTGACAATGAAAAAGATCATCCCGAGGTTGCCCCCTCACAGTTCGAATTAAACTTTTCTTATTCTGATGCGCTTGTTGCTTGCGATGAAATCAATCTATACAAACTTGTTTGCAGACAGGTTGCACATAATATGGGAATGACTGCTTGTTTTCTACCTAAACCAATTGTCGGAATAAATGGAAGTGGTATGCATTGTAATATTTCTGTTTCTAAGCAAGGCAAAAACATATTCTATGACAAAAAAGGTGAATCTGGAATCTCTAAACTTGGCTGGGACTTTGTCAGTCGGATTCTAAACCATGCGAACGACATTTGTCTTATACTAAATGCTAGTGTGAATGCATACAGAAGATTAGATCCACATTTTGAGGCGCCAAACCAAATCCGCTACTCTGCGACCGATCGTGGTGCAATGATCAGGCTTCCTCTTGCGAATGAACATTCAACGAGACTAGAAGTGCGTTCTATTGGGCCGGATGTGAACCCATATCTCGTTGCTTTTACTTTGCTTAAAGCTGGACTTGAAGGTGAAAAACTTGAAAAAGATGATGAAAAACGCCCGCGTACACGTATTCTGCCTGGGACGATAATTGACTCAATAAGGTATTTCAAATCCTCTGAATTTGTCGGAAAAATCCTTGGCGAAGACGTAAAAGAGCGGTACTTGGAAAGAAAGCTAGCCGTTGCAAACCGAAGCGCGAAGGAACTAGGAGTGAGCATAAAGAATGCGGAAGTGCTTTATCACCATGAAATTACAAATCAGGTGCTATGGAATAAATTTTGAAAAATCTGTTGCGCTTGATTTTAGAACACTAATAGGCAGTTGTATACGTCCTATGGTATGGCAGTATATCCGTTTTGATACTCTGTGCTTTGTTCCAAAGATACGAGTCGATATGGCTGGCAGTGACTTCTGGATATTTTTTTGCTACCTCTTGCCGGATTAGTTCAGCAGCCCAGACAGTAGCTATCCTGATTTCGTTTTCCATAATTGAATCTTTTTCTATTAGTACAAAATTATCAACCTTTTCCGCTAGGTCCTTGTGGTATTTGATCATTCCAAAATATCTTAGGATTTGCGGGACTTTGTAATCCGCGAATGCTGTCAGTACATCCAAGTCTTTTAAACCTTTTAACTTTTTCGACAAAAGAGCATCATTAACCATCTTTACCTGCAGCTGCGTCCGTTTCTGGAAGTAGACCTTTTCACCTTTATAAAGTGAATCGTCTTCAAATGTACTAAAATTTTCTGTAATCAATGCGAGCATCTTAGAACTATTTGATCCGGACTGCTTTAAAATCTCTGTAAACTTCCCATTAAATTTTCGTTCGAGAATTTGACTTGTTTTAAGGAAAGTGTCATATCTTTCTTTTAATAAAGGAATTTCAACATTACCTTTAAACATTTTCTTGAAATCTGGAAGGCTCATAGAACTAATTTTTCCCACATTCAGGAAGTTAGTATCTTCATGAAGCCGTTCTTCAAGTGTTCTAAATAGCGCAACAGCTCCATCTAACTCCTCTCCTCCGACTTTAATAGTCCATTTCGGTTTATCTTTTTCAGCCCAAAAACAAAAGACCATACTATTAAAGAAAAAGATCAGCTGTAAAAGATTTGTTAGATCCCAATCATATTTGGTCAATGAGATCACAGATAAATGCAGATTCTTTTTATTTATCTCGGATGAAAAGTTTTTTATAGCATCTTCGTCGAAATTTACATATTGCAATGAATTAACATGAGGTCTTATGGATTCTAATACATTCATAAAAAGTACTGATAAAAATTATTTAATGAATTTTGCGGCACAATTACTTACCGCCTGTTGAAGCAACTGCGCTCTTGTAATTTTCTTATTTGTAAAAATATAAACCGGGTCTTTTTCTTCGGCACTATACTTTTTCATAACATAGGGACCGAGATCTAGATTGCCTTGGATCACATCTTCGGCAATATCAGTAGGGATATGAATTCCGGCTGACAGACTTGTTTCCCGTTCACCCTTAAAATTCTCAATAATGCACACACCAATGTCAAAATAATTATTTTTTTCACTGTTGTAAATCAAGCCGCTTTCAATTGAAACAAGATATTCATATTTACCTTTGCCGTCCACTTGTTTTTTTAATGCCGTTATTCTGTTCTCTGCTCCTTCGATGGTTTCATCCAACCCGATCGGTTGTTCTGACACACTAGATTTAACGTCTAATCCAATAATCTGATATTTCATGCCGATATCTCGTAAGCCCAACGACACTGCTTCAAGTTTTATCTTGCTTTGAGATGAGAGATATACTTTTGGCAGCTCTTCATAGTGTTTATTAATTTTTTTAAAGCCTTCTCCAATTATTATCGGCTTCATTGATTCTATTTCTGCTTTGTACTGCAAATCCGGTATCTGATTGACCATAAAAATGTCCCTGTTATTTACAAAGGCGAATCCCATCTCCATTAAAGTATTTCCGCCAATATAACCCTGGATATTTCTTTTTTCATAATTTATTATTAGGACTGCTTCACTCTGGAGGATTTTCTTGTAATAGTCTTTAATGAGACCATATTGAACTTTTAGCTTTTTTCCTTCCTCCTGTGTATATTTATCATAATTGATCAATCCCATTTCTTCGAATGACCTTGGCCTGAAGACTTCGAAGCCTTGTTTTTCGAGCTTAGTTTGAATATCGATCATTTTCTGATAAAAATGCATGCTGCCACAAATTGCAATTTTCATAGTTTAAAATTTAAATTTAAAAGTTATGTACATAGTGATCTACTTCTTTGAAAAACTGGAATTTTTCCTTATTCTTAACTATTCCCATTGATTCGAGAAATTCAGGCAAGAAATTCCCTTTAAGTTTTGCGATTTTTTGTTCTGAGGTCCAAAAAAATTCTCCATCTTTTTTATTTTTTAGTTCACCTTTAGGACTATCAAAAAGATAAATATACATGATCTTGTCCTCAACGACTTTATTGTTATAGTAAACTCTGTAATGCCGGATTGCCTTTAATTTCGGTTCTCCTTTCATGTTTGTTTCCTCAAATAAACCTTTTTTTGCTGCTTCCAAAATATTTTCACCAAACCAGAATTTGTGTGTTGGGAACCCGAAGTAGCCATAAAATGGATTTTTCAACCTTTTGTATATTAGATATTCTTTTGTCCCATTGATTATTCGAAAGGAACATAATTGAGTGGTCGATTTAGTTTGTATTTTCATCAATTTTTTCTGAGTGTCCATCCTGTTGGAGTATTCTTTTCCTTTCGTCGTGAGAGAATAAAGACCGGTTGGGTTTTTGACTACAAATTTATCTTTGATCAATTTATCAAGATGGAATGAAAATTGGCTGCCTTCCATTTCATACGGTTTCATTTCAGAATATTTCCTTGATTCGGCGAAAAGAAGGTCTTGTAAAATGCTAAGTTGTATTGGATGCATTGATTTCATGGAATGATTGTTAATTTATCCGAATTTTACGGGGTTTGTCTGAATAAATCTAGTAAAGTCGAATTTACTAAAAAGAAATATCTTTGAAAATTTCCTATAGGTCTTCATTTCGAGCTGTAAAGGATTTCTTTACAATTGAATCTACCGCTAATTAACCAATATTTTTACAAAAACATATCAACCATCATTGATATTCCTTGTGAGGTCTGTTACTATAACAACGGTTATCGATATACAATTTATGATTGATTATGAAAAACAATGCTTGCTGCGACAACAGCAGCCCGCAATTCAAAAAGATAGAGGATTCTACAAGGCTCTTAAAGGCCCTAACTGATGCCAATAGGATCAAAATCCTCTGTATCCTATCTAAAGAAAAAATTTGTGTCTGCGACCTTGCAAAGAGGCTAGACCTGGCGCAAAACCTTGTTTCTCACCATCTAAAAGTAATGCAGAATGTAGGTTTACTCGAGAAGCAAAGAGAAGGAAGTCAGATTTATTACTTCATTGTAGACACACAGAAAAAGAAGATTTCTGATCTGAAAAGGCTTATCGGAATTAATTAAAATTATCAACTTTTTTACTTATGAAAATTCAAATACTAGGTTCAGGATGCCCAACATGTAAAAGTCTATATGAGCTCACCAAGAAAGCAATGACAGAATTAGGGCGCGACGATGAAGTGGAATACATAACCGATATCACAAAAATTATTGAAATGGGCGTTATGTCCTCACCAGTTTTAGCAATTAACGAGAAACCAGTAATGGTTGGATCGACAAGTGATATTGAGAAAATTAAAAATCTGATCAAAAATTTTAGTAACTCATAATACAAAACAAATGGATATATTCCGCCCTATACAAATACTCGCAGACTTTATTTCGTTTGATTTATTGAACCTTGAGAGAGGCTCATATTTCGGAAGTGCACTCAACTTTTTCATTTACGATATAATCAAAATCGGTCTGCTGCTCATAGTGATTAATTACATAATGGCGGTAACTAGATATTACCTCCCGATCGAGAAACTGAAAAATATTCTTACAAGCAGGAAATGGTACGGATTTGATTATTTATTAGCCGCTTCGCTCGGAGTTGTGACCCCATTTTGCTCATGCTCTTCCATCCCTTTATTTATCGGGTTTTTAAGAGCAGGTGTACCGATTGGTGTCACCTTTACATTTCTTATTGCATCCCCACTGATAAATGAATCGTCTTTAGTTCTATTCCCCGCATTATTCGGAGTGAAAACCACAATTATCTATAATTTGATAGGAATAGTTGTCAGCATTTTGGGCGGAATGCTGATCCAGAAATTACATTTAGAAAAATATGTTAATCAAGACCTTTTGAAATTTAAATCAAGAGCTGATGTTGAGATGGAAAATGGAGGGGATAAAATTCCATTAAAGAAATTACTGAAATATTTCTGGAAAGACGGTTTTAAAATAACGAAAAGTATATTCCCATATGTTATTCTTGGGGTTGGTATAGGAGCTTTGATCCATGGATTCGTACCAGCAGAATTGATCGAAAAATACCTGTCTATTAAAGAATGGTGGGTTGTACCTGTCGCAACACTTCTTGGCGTACCACTATATGCGAACTCTGTTAGTGTTATCCCTATTATTGAGGCGCTGGTTGGTAAAGGGATCCCGTTAGGAACTGCGCTGGCTTTTATGACAGCAACTGTAACCTTGTCCATTCCTGAAGCACTAATTTTGAAAAAAGCTATGAGATGGCAATTACTCGCTGTATTCTTTGGTATAACAACTTTTGGTATTATGTTAATCGGATTTATTTTTAACTTTTTGCAAATATGATAAAAAAATTTATTATTGCTGTTTTTCTGGCGATTTCATTACTATTAATTGGAAAAGCATCTGCACAAGAAGCGGCGCTGGACACAAACGAAAAGGTTAATGTATATTTTTTCTATGGAGAGGGCTGTCCGCATTGTGCTAAAGAAAAGCCTTTCCTGAAAGAACTGGAAGAAGATTATCCTGAGATTGAGGTTAAGTACTATGAGGTGTGGGGAAATAAGGAAAACCTTGATTTGATGACTGATTTTGCTGAAAAACTTGACGCGGATGTCCGTGGGGTTCCATTTACAGTTATTGGCGAACAATATTTCATTGGTTGGATGGATGAAGGATATACTGGCAGGCAGATTGAGGATGCAGTGAAGTCCGCACTTGGGGGCACTGATAGTGGCCTTGAAGATACCCAAAGAGATCTTGGAGAAAAAACTGATACACCAGAAGGGATCGATCTTCCTGTGTTTGGCAAAATAGAAACGAAAAATTTGTCCCTTCCGGTTATCACAATAATTATGGGTTCTTTGGATGGTTTTAATCCATGTGCGATGTGGACGCTCATTTTTTTGATTAGTGTTCTTCTTGGTTTGAAGGATAGAAAAAGAATGTGGCTGCTGGGAACAATTTTTATTGCGACCTCAGCGCTGGTTTATTTCCTTTTTATGGCAGCCTGGCTCAATTTTATACTTTTCCTGGGAATGATTGCTTTGGTGCGATTGGTAATCGGATTGGTTGCGTTGCTTGGTGGAGCGTACAATATTAAGGACTATTTTACGAATAAAACAGGGGCATGCAAAGTCACTAATACGAAAAAAAGACAGAATTTTTTCCAAAAACTAAAGGCGATCACTTACAAAAAGAGCCTTTTTCTGGCAATTGGCGGAATAATCTTGCTGGCTTTCGCTGTGAACCTGGTCGAAGCTGTATGTTCTGCGGGACTTCCTGCTGTGTATGCTCAAATTTTGTCCTTGAACGATTTGTCTACGCTTGAGTATTATTTCTACATTTTGCTATACATTTTCTTCTTCATGCTCGATGATTTGATAGTGTTCTTCATCGCGATGACCACACTTCATATGACGGGCTTTACGAATAAGTACAGCCATTGGTCCAGCCTGATCGGCGGAGTTATAATGTTGATAATTGGTTTTATACTAATACTAAAACCGGAGTTGTTGATGTTTGGGTAAGGGAAGAAAAATCGGAGCGACGGGACTTGAACCCATGACCTCGCGGTCCCAAACCGCGCGTTCTAGCCAACTGAACTACGCTCCGAAATATGATATTTTCAAAATCTGACTTTTCAACTGTGTAATTATATCAGATTTAGAAGATTTTAAATGCCCAGAAGTTTACTTCCCAAATAAACCAGGTAAATCCCGACCATCACAATACCCGAGACCTTGTTTAGTGTGCCTTTGTTCCCAAGTAATTTCATCTCTATCAAAACACCAAACACAACTACTATATTAAATATATTAAAATAGTAAATATCCGAAATTGCTTCACTATCAAATTTCAAAGTACAAAAGATAGCCGGAAGGCCCAGTCCAAGTGCAATATTTGCGATAGTTCCACCAAACACATTTCCCAATACAATATCCACATAACCCTTTCTTGCAGACCTGATCGAAGTAACAATTGTCGGAAGTGAAGTTCCAATACCAATCATACTTAAGCCTAGCACGTATTCAGAGACACCAAAATCTTTCGACAATACTGGTGTCATTCTTGCAAGAACAATAGAAAAAAATATAAGGCAGGTTATTCCAATAACAATACTAAATACAGCCTTCCTAACTGAAATACCGGCAATTTTCGTCTCGCTAATAGTACTGGAATCAACATCAACCTGTTCGATATCCCATGCTTTAATTTTCTCCCTTTTTGCATATTGGTAAATTATAAAAAGTGTCATGAAATAACACGAAAGTATGAATAGACCTTCAAACGGAGTAATGCTGCCGTCCAGAGCAAACCCAGTACTTATAGCAGTCATGCCAAGATAGATAGGTATTTCTTTTTCGAAAACTTCATATTTAGTAATAATCGTCAGTAAAAAAGCAGGAATACCCAAAGCAAGACCAATATTCACAAAATTTGTGCCTAAAGCGTTACCAACCGCAGCAGTCGGATTACATGGATTTAGTAAAACAAAAGCTAAGTTTACTGCAATAGTTGGGAGGCCTGTTCCAAAGGCAATTAGAGTAGAGGCTATGACCAGTTTACTAACCCCAATCTTCTCAGCAATAGCAACAGCACCCCTCATGATCCATTCAGATCCTTTGATAAGGGCGACAAGACTGGCACAAATAATTGTAGCGTCCAGAAATAAGTTCAACATAATAAAACATTTACAAAAACATTAAATATATCTAGATTATATACTCATAATATACGGCCGTGGAATTATACATGAAAATAGTGAGAAAATCACGCAAAAATGCAGAAAAAAGTACGGGACTAGACAAACTGCCATACCCCTTACCTACGACTTTTCCGTTTTGTCATTTTAGGCACGCGTACGTGTCATGGATGGCACGCAAAAGACACTTTCCCGTGCCTATTTTATGAAAATAGAAAAATGACCGAAGAGGGCATAGGTTTGATAAACTGATAATAAGAAGAAAAAAATAAGCCATTGCTTTATCCAGCGTTTACACCATATTGTCAATCTAATTTTAGAATCCTGCAAATCACCTTATGCTCGGGTTTATGCTTAAAAACCGGGGAATAAAAATACAAATCCTGATATTGTCCGATCACTAACTGTTTATCTTTGATAATAAAGCTCATCGATACATTCCCGATCAATTTGGTCCTGATATGTTCATAGAAATTTTTATCGAACGGAGTGCCGGGCTCGTCGTGTTTTGTCCATTTCCCATTTGGTGCAGTATCTTTCAAAAAAGCTTTGAGATCATCTAAAAGACCTTCTTCCCAACCAAGTTGAACGATTGAAGCAACTTCGTGAGGCACCCAGCAAACAATAACAGCATTATTCAATTTCTCATCCTTAACTAACTTCTCTATAACGGGTTTAAAGTGAGTAAATTCTTCACTGGTTTTTATTGTAAGTTCCTTGTCGGTGTAGTTCATGGTTGGTTGGTTATTTAATAATTTATCTAAAAAGTGAAAATTTCCCTGTAAACTCTCTTAGTTCGTCAGTTTTACCAAATAAACAAATTCCATAATACTCAAGATCAGCCTCGGGAGTCGCATGGGTCTGATCCTGTTGCTCTTGTGAAGTCCCAACAGTCATGGTGCTTGTAAAATCATTAAAAAGAATGCCTCTTTTAATTGCTTCATTTCTCACACTGCGAATTTTATTTGAATTATCGGCTTTTAATACAATGAATGGGAAATGCGAAATATTTGGGTGTTCTCCTTCTTCTTTATCTTTATATTGCAGAAAACACATATTCTCGGCTTTACCAGATCCGCCAGCCAGACCAGCAGTCATATGACCAAGTGCATTAAGTAACCTGCCAATTTCAATTTTTTTATTTAGAATAGCGACAAATCGCATTGAATTTTCATCAGGCAACATTTCTTTTTATTAAAAATTAATCAATATACTTCAAATCTAACTTCTCAAGCATATCAAAAGCTCTTTGTTTTGAACTCTCAAAATGAAGGAACAATGGATCCTCCAGCTTCTTTTTAAGCCCTTCTATCTCAAGGGTAAAAGATATGCCTGAATTCATATTATCGTTTAAAAAACCATAATCATCAAAACGCCAGAATTTATCCGCATCTCTCATGGCACCCTCATTATCACTAAGAAAACCTTCCCTAGTATCATGTTGTGAGATTATTTCAAGAATTTCATCAATTAATTCTTTGGGGTACTCGACTTCCTTTAGTATTTCCTTTGCAAGTTTAGCTCCTGTCTCCTGATGAGCGATTCTAATGCGGAATCTTTCAGACTTATCTACCCCATGCTTAAAAACAGACATCCGTTCATCCACGGCTAACTGGCTCCACCCAATATCATGTAAAATCGCAGCCGGAATAACTACATCGGGATCAGTGCCTTCTTTCTCACAAATGTCTTTTGCGTATACACTGACAATAAACGCATGCCCTTTATCATTTCTAAAATCCTGATATTCGAAAGCAGCATTCCAAACGTTTTTATATTTTTTATCTATTTGATATAGCATATTTTAGAAATTATATTTGAAAATGTAAATTGCGGGACGTGGATTCGAACCACGATTGAAGGCTTCAAAGGCCTCTGTCCTACCTTTAGACGATCCCGCATTTATTTTTAATGAACCACAATTGATCCCGATCTCATCGGGACTGTCCTACCTTTAGACGATCCCGCAAAACGAAGAAATTATTACTATTCAACTGTCAAATTAGCGCTGTTAATTATATCAGTATTGAAGTTCCCTCTCAATGGTTATTGCTGGCAAGTTGACCGCACGCTGCTTTGATGTCATCGCCCATTGTTATCCTGATCGTAGTGTTAATACCACCTTGCTTTAATATTTCTGCAAATTCCACTACACGCGATTTATCTGTTCTTTTAAAATCAACGCCTGGTATTGGGTTATATGGGATTAAATTAATGTGGGCTAAGCGATTTTTGAAAAGTTTAATGAGCTCTTGTGCATTGACATCACTGTCATTAACTCCGCTTATCAAAATATATTCATATGAAACTTTTTTGTTTGTTTTTTCAACATAATCATCAAGCACGGCAAGAAGTTCATCCAATGAGTGCTGCTTCGCAACAGGCATGAGCTTTTCACGCAATTTCTGGTTAGGTGCATGAAGGCTGACAGCAATCTGGCCACGAAAACCGGAAGCAATTAGTCTTTTGAGTTGCGGAACATAGCCACTGGTGGAAATTGTGATCCGGCGCTCGCTAAGAGCGACTTTAGAAGGATCAGTCAATATAGCGAGCGCCTTCTGAACTTCCTTCAAGTTCAACATTGGCTCGCCCATGCCCATAAAAACGATATTTGAGAGGTGGGCATCTAGCGTTTTATTTCCATTTACTCTATTACCTTTGGACTTTAATAACCTTTGAAAATATAGCACCTGGTCGACAATTTCATCAGCACTCAAATTCCCGCCAAAACCCATTTTCCCAGTGGCGCAAAACTTACAACCAACTGGACATCCGACCATGCAGCTGACGCAAACAGAATTTCTTCCGTCTTTAAACCGCATTAGAACGCTTTCAATGCATTTTTTGTCCACTTTACGCCGAAAAAGTATTTTCGTAGTTTTTCCATCGTTGGATTTAAGTTGATTTATAGGATCAAGAGAAGAGAAGGGCACTTCGTCATTCAGTTTCTCACGCAAATCTTTCGGCCACGTAGTCAGTTCATCAAACGAATTGATAGCCTCCTGATAAAAAGCCTTATCAAACTGTTTAATACGGAATCCTGGTAATTTATGTTTTTCTGCAAAATTTTCAATCATGGCTAATTATATCAGGAATTCAGTGGTTCAAATTTCTCTTTTGTTTTTTCAAAGCTCTTCTTATCCTTCATAGAAGCAAGCAAAAATAACGCAATCTCACTGTCCCTGTAGTTTGGCTTGGTAATTATGTCCATGTACTCATCAAAAGTTACTTCAATCAAATCAATTTTTTCACCAGCCTCAATATTTGTCGGTTCGCTTTTTGTTAAACCCTTTGCAATAAATGTGTAACACGCCCAGTCAATTTTTATATCAGGCTGTACTGCGAGAAATAAATCAAACTTTTTTGCTTCAATTCCAGATTCTTCAAGCATTTCCCGCTTCGCAGTATCAAGAGGTGATTCACCTGGGTCCATCCTCCCACCAATCATGCCTATAAAAGCCTCTTCCTGAGGCTGTTCTTGTTTTGTCAGAATTATTTTTCCCTCATCAGTAATAGGCAGAACTCCAACACTATCTGCCTTTCTTCTCGCTTTTTCAAAAATTGCTTTTGTTCCATCGAAAAGTTCCTGCTCCCATTGATAAATATCAAAAATTTTCCCGGAAAAAACTCTCTTAGCATGAGAGGGGATCGGTTGTTTTGATTGAGGCCGAACGACTTCAGTGCTCATAGGAATTTTCTAATATGTTTAATTATAGCAGGAATTCATGTCTTCTGATAAAATCAAATATCGGGGTGTAGTTCAATTGGCTAGAATGTACGCTTCGGGTGCGTAAGGTTCCCGGTTCAAGTCCGGGCACCCCGATTACCAAACTGGGAATGATAAAACTTTATTGGGATTTTAATAAATTGACACTAGTCGAAATCCTACTGGTGGATTAATTATTGGGCATAGAGACGAAATTGTAGTAAAATTGAGATTGTTATGACAGTGGTTTTAAACAGATTTTATACAGGTCGGAATAAAAAGTAATTAAATGGTTAATAAAAACATGCCAACAAAAGAAGAATTTAAAATAAAATTAGTAAAACTTATTGAACAATTTTCTAATAATGAGGCGTATTACAAATCCAAGGCATATAAAGAGGATGAACTAAGACAGGAATTTATTAATCCTTTTTTTAAAGCTCTTGGCTGGGACATGGAGAACGAAGGCAATGTCGCACCTCAATACCGCGACGTAATCCATGAGGATAGAATTGAGATTGAGGGCAAGCCAAAGGCACCAGATTATTCATTTAAAGTTGGGTCTGAGAGAAAGTTCTTTGTAGAAGCTAAAGCTGCCTCAATTAAGATAATTTCAGAATTTCCACCTTCATTTCAATTGAGACGTTACGCATGGAGCGGTAAGCTACCAATCTCACTACTCACTGATTTTGAGGAGTTTTCAGTCTATGACAGTACTGTTGAACCAAAACAATCCGATAAAGTTGAGACTGCAAGGATTAAATACATTCACTACAAAGATTATTTGAAAGAAATTGATTATCTTTGGGATACATTCTCTAAAGATGCAGTCTGGAAAGGCTCATTTGATAAGTTTGCAAAATCAACTAAAAGAGGGACTGAACTCGTAGATAAGAAGTTTCTAAACGAAATTGAAACATGGAGGAACTTACTTGCAAAAGACATTGCAAGCAATAATGAAGATGTTGATATCTACCAGTTAAACGAAGCTGTCCAAAAAATCATCGATAGAATCATTTTCTTGAGAATTGCAGAAGATAGAGGCATTGAGTTCTATGAGACACTCAAGAAAACGATTGAATCCAAGGACACTTACTCAAAACTTGTTCAGATATTCAAACGAGCCCAGGAAAAGTACAACAGCAATCTATTTGATTTTGAAGAAGACAAGCTAACTCCAAGACTAAAAATTTCAGATAAAGTACTCGATAGAATCATTGGCACTCTTTATTACCCAAAGTCTCCTTATGAGTTCTCAGTTATTGGTGTTGAAATACTAGGAAGTGTTTATGAGCAGTTCTTGGGTAAGGTCATTAGGCTCACAAAACAACATAATGCAATTATCGAGGAAAAGCCAGAGGTTAAAAAGGCTGGTGGGGTTTACTATACGCCTCAATATATTGTTGATTACATCGTTAGAAACACCGTTGGTGAGCTAGTCAAAGGGAAAACACCAAAAAAAATAAACAAACTTAGAATAGTTGACCCTGCTTGTGGAAGTGGCAGCTTTCTTATCGGAGCATACAACTTTTTACTCGATTGGCATCTCAAATATTACATTGAGAATGACACTGAAAAGCACCTAAAATCAAAGGCCTTATTCAAAGATAGTGAAGGTAATTATCTTCTATCAACTGCTGAGAAGAAACGAATACTTTTAAATAACATCTTCGGAGTAGATATTGACGCTCAAGCTGTAGAGGTAACAAAGCTCTCATTGGCTTTGAAAATGCTTGAGAATGAAAGCAGTGAAACTATCAACACTCAAATGAAGCTTTTCGCTGAGAGAATTCTTCCTGATTTAGGCTCAAATATTAAATGTGGAAATAGTTTGATTGGTAGTGATTATTACAATGATAAAAATTTGAGTTTATTGGATGATGAAGAGATTAGGAAGGTGAATGTGTTTGATTGGGAAAAAGAGTTCAGCGAAATATTTAAACAAGGAGGCTTTGATGTAGTGATTGGTAATCCACCGTATATACCCTCATATAGTATCTCAGAAGATTTAAAAAGTTATATTTATAATAACTACCAAACTGCTGAATATCAAATCAACACTTATCCACTATTCGTAGAGAAATCCCTCAGATTAATAAAAAAGAATGCATACTATTCATATATAGTCCCAAACTATTGGTTATCGAATAAACATGATAAACAACTACGAAGAATTGTATTTCTCGAAAATAAAGTTCTATCAATTTTAAATACATTCGAGGTCTTTGAAAATGCTACAGTTGACACATTAATCTTAATCGGATGTAAATCAACCACTGCGAATCCAAAAGTACACTTTATTACTTTAGATCCAGATCTGGATATTAATTCCAGACTGAAGACTTTGAATAGTAAAAATTGGCATAATTCGATATTCCAACTTATTACACCAGAGGTAGTAACTAAAGGTATTAGTTTTAGTAAATCAATAGAACTCAAAGGGGAAGATAGCCTAAGTAACTTCGTTGAGCTTAAAAAAGGTATGCAGCCATATGAACTAGGGAAAGGGAATCCGTCTCAAACAAAACAAATGATTCGAGACAAGATTTACAATTCAGATAATAAAATAGATGATACATATCTACCATTAATTAAAGCTGGGAATATAAAAAGATATGAAATAGTTTATAATTCTGACCAATGGATTAAGTACGGTCAAAACTTAGCTGCCCCTCGTAATCCGAGAATTTTTTCTGGACTTAGGTTACTTGTGAGTAGAATAATATCAAAAGAAAAGCTTTTGGGAACAATTACTAAAGAAGATTTTATTAGTAACACAGATGTAATAGTTATTCGTCCTAAAGAAAATATAAATGAGGATCTTTTTAAAATACTGTCTGCTATTATTCTATCACGCACTGCCACATACTATCTAAAAGCAAACAACATATCTCTTAACAGAAAAGCATTCCCAAAGATTAACGTAGGATCACTTAGCGAATTACCAATTCCTACATTTAATAGTAAGTCTAGTTGTCTGTTATTAGTTGATAAAATCTTGTCTTTGAAAAATAACTTAAAATCAACTACTCGTTTATCTGCAGATCTTATTAACGATCAAATAAATAAAGTGGAGTCAGAAATTGATCAAGAGGTATATAAGTTGTATGGCTTAAACAAAGAAGAAATTCAGATTATTGAAAATAAAACTACTGATAATGTATAAAAAAATAGAGGATGTATTGCTTGATCATCCAGAAATAAAGAAATTTTCCAAGATTTATCAGAATAATCGATTTGAACCTGTGGGATTAGCCATATATTCTACACCAAAAGCTGTGAATGGATCCAGAATTTATTGACTACAGGAATTAGTAGATTCTAATCACTGAACAGATTGCAAAACTAAGACTATTTTTCCATTAATAAAAAGTCCTTCACTATCCTTGATGTAAATTGGTTGGTGTTTGGGATTAGATGAATCTGGAACTAATACTACAGCATTATCAATGTATCTTAATCTTTTAATGGTTGCTCCGTTATTTATTATAGCCAAGACTATATCCCCTTCGTTATAATCCTCATCTTTATCTACAATGGCATAACTATCATCTACTAGGGTCGTTTTGTTAATGACTACTTGATTCATAGAATCTCCCTTTATCTTTACGGCAAATAGGTTGCCCTTATTTTTTAATATCCTTGAGTCAATTTCTAAACAACCCATATTATCCTCTTCTGCAATAGCAAGAGGTTCTCCTGCATTAGCAACTCCAAGAACTGGGATACTCGTAAATGAAATCTCATCCTTTATTGTTATGTCTCTATTCTTCGAACCTCTGGATATATAGCCTTTTTCTTCAAGAATCCCAAGATGATGATGAACACCAGCTCTGGAATCTATTCCCACAATTTCTCCTATCTCTTCTAGAGTAGGTGATACTGAGAATTGTGAATAGTATTGTCGTATTGCCTTCAATACTTCTTTTTGTTTGGCAGTTAGGTCATTCATATTTGCAAATGTTAGAACTTTCTGTTAGTATTATTATAACAATTCCTAACAGAGAAATCAACCTGTCAAAAGAGTTGTTTAAATTAATTTTTATTTATTATAGTATGTCACAGATCAGAATTACTTGCATCCGCAAAGATGGCGGGAATCACCAAAATCCCCACGAAGGGATAACTCATTATGGATGGATTGACCAAAGGGGAGAAACTAAAATATCTGATCGACAGTCAATGGTCAATTGGATTGAGAAGGGAAATCAAGCTTATGTTCAATATATATCAGGAAATAAAGCCTATTGTTCTGTAAGGACAAACACAGCAACTGGAAGAAGCTTCTTGCAAACCCATTCAGATGGAAATTACAACAATAATTTGCTTAGCTTACCAGAGTGCTAATGCATTTTTTGAACAATTCAGAACTACTGCATTATTTAATTATTATTACAAAAAATAATGACATTTATTATCTCACCAAATGGCGTAAACAATACACAAGGTACTTTAGCTAAGTTTGGAGGTGGAGGAAGTGTAAAAATAGGCGGTAATTTTGAGAATTCAGGAGATGTTGAGGTAGACATCCGAGCAGACCTTAACATTATAGGAAACGTTTTGAATTCAGGTAAGTTCAGTATAAAAGATTATCTAACAGAAGAGCATTACAAGTTAATTGAGAAGGCAATCTTAGAGCTCGATGGTGAATCAAAGGAACTATTAGAAGAAACTCTAGTAGGGTTGAAGAATGGTAACAATACAATGGCAACCAGTAAATTCAAACATTTCTTAGAGTATATCAAGAATCATCCTGAAATCATTACAAGTTCTGTTCAGGTTGTGCTTCAATTATTATCAATAAGTTAAGTTAAAGTTGATTCAAATACATTGCTCAACTTTATAATGAAACCATTAAGCTAACTTTGAGTATTTCTCTACAAAGTTATAAAATACTTCAATAGGAGTTAGGATTGACCAGAAATCAAGTTTCGTTAGCGTGTCAAACAAGCCCGATTTTACTAGCGATACAAAACATTTGCCCTCCCCATCAAAAAAGTTTAGTATATTCATATTACTTTTTATCTTGCCCAAATGACAGGATTTTCTGCAAATATTGAAGAGAAAACTCTTCAAAACACTTTTTTCAGGCAGGTGCTTTATACCGGTAAATATGCCCAACTCGTAGTTATGTCACTTAAGCCAGGCGAAGAGATAGGAATGGAAACACACGAAACAGTTGATCAATTTTTCAGGTTTGAAAAAGGACAAGGGAAAGTTGTTATTGACGGCGAAGAGCATGAAGTGAAAGACGGATCAGCAGTCATAGTTCCTGCAGGCAGCGAACATAATGTAATTAACACGTCGGAAAATGAAGATCTAAAATTATATACAATCTACAGTCCTCCAAACCATCCAGATGGAACAGTCCATAAGACCAAAGAAGAGGCAATGAAGGCTGAATAAGCAATAGAATATCTAATTAATTGAATATACTGTCTTTTTATGCTATTATCCGCGATATATTATAAATATATATTGCAGCAACCCTATTATACTAATACGGAGTCACTAACTTATTCAACACCTCCTACAGTATTCAAACTTGAACAAGAACTATCTGACCTAAATAATTTATTTTCAGAAGATGGCATTATTGGTTCTCTCAATTGGACTTACCAGATTGATATACGCCCTGAGAAAACCTTTGTTCGCATTTTTGGATGCCTTCAAGATGAATATTTAGATACTTTGGAACCACAAACTGCATTGGAGGACAGACATATTAGTTCACATACAAATATACTTAATAAGGAGAATATTTATAAAAAGCAGGGAATATTAGATGATGATGCGAATTTATGTTTATATGCCTCATTAGAAATTGATCACAACCATCCTCAAATTATAAAATCGGGAAGATATGATACAAGGAATTTGATTACTGGGACAGGTGTCACAACAAGATTTTACAATGCATTAGAAGAGATACTTGCAAGATCAGGTTTCACATTACTCTTTGGTCTTAATAACTCGGTGAACGAAGATTTTTATATAAATAAATTACATAGGATTTTATTCGATGACGCACCAGAGCATATACAAGCTGCAATTCGTCCACTTCTTGATGCTACAGAAGAAAAATGGTTCTGCACAGTCAAAGCGCTTAATCCAACAGGCTACGGCCGGTCATTTCATCAGGTAATCTGATACCCATCAGATCAAGCACAGTTGGTGAAAGATCAACAAGCATACCAGGTGGGAGGTCCTTCACTGTTTCAGTGCTAGTATTATTATTTACAAAGATAAAAGGCACAGGATTTGTCGAATGTTGTGTATCAACTTCATTCGTACGCAAATTGATCAACTCTTCAATATTTCCATGATCAGCAGTTATTAGGACGTTATAATCTTTTGCAAGTGCTCCTTTGACAAGATTATCCATGCATATATCTGCAACTTCCACAGCTTTAATTGAAGCTTTCAGACTACCAGTATGAGCAACCATGTCAGTCAAGGCAAAATTCACCAGGATAAAATCAAATTTCTCTTTGTCGATTTCCTTCACAGTCCTTTCGGTAATTTCATAAGTGCTCATTTCAGGTTTCAGATCATAAGTTGCAACATTAGTAGGAGAGGGGATTTCAATGCGAATTTCATTTTTAAAAGGATCGTAGTTTCTAGCACTAAAGAAATACGTAACATGCGGGAATTTTTCAGATTCAGAGATCCTGAGCTGAGATAATCCCGAGTCTGCAATAACTTGGCCGAGGCTTTTATCAATTATTTCAGGTGGAAAAATCTGATTCTTTGGAAAACCCTCGGCAGTTTTACGTAGCTCTTGTGCAAAATTTTCTTTAACAAATTGACTCTCACCTCCGGGGACTGCAACATCCTCGGCAGACCTCGTTATTGGAATTCCTTTTTCATAGTTGGAGAAACCAACAAAAAATAGATTTTTCAATTTATTTCTCTGCCAGCCTTTAAAATTATCCTTCTCAAATGCCTGTGATAATTGCAAAGCACGATCTGCCCTGTAGTTAAAAAATATAACTGCATCATTATCAGAAATTACACCCATTGGCTGTGACGGATCATCCTCTTTAACGATAACCATGGGTTTTATATACTCATCATTAACGCCAGCAGCATAAGATTTTTCAATTCCTTCTTTCCAGTTTTTTACTTTCACACCTTTTGCTCCAGTTAGCAGGTCATAAGCTAATTTTGTCCTTACCCATCTATCATCACGGTCCATAGAATAATAACGACCAATGATGCTCGCTAAGCGGCCGACCTCAACCTTTTTAAATTTTTCATCCAGAAAAGTAAAAAATGTAGAAGCGCTCTGTGGCGGAGAATCACGACCATCAGTAAAAGCATGAACAAGTACCTGATCTTTTTTCAAATCTTCTTTTTTAGCAAATTCGAGACACGCAAATAAATGGTCAATAGACGAATGTACCCTTCCATGACTTACCAAACCAATCAAGTGCAATTTCGACTTATTTTTCTTCACATGTTTAACAGCCTCTTTGAAAACCTTATTATCAAAAAAGCTTTTATCTTTGATCGAATTATCTATCCTTGCAATTTCTTGAAAAATTATCTTTCCAGCGCCTAGGCTCATATGGCCAACCTCACTATTTCCCATAATTCCTTCTGGAAGGCCAACAAAATTTCCCGAAGCCTGAAGCTGTGCATGAGGATGATCATTCCAAAGCTTTGTCAGATTTGGAGTTTTAGCAAGTTTCACAGCATTCCCTTTATTCGCATCAGCTATGCCAAGCCCATCAAGCACAAGTAAAATTACTTTTTTTGAAGAAGATTTAACGAATGACATAAAATTTACAGTTTACGAAAATAAATTACTTTGATAGTATATTACGAATTGAAATATTTAAACAGTTCTTTCTAGAGTACACACGCGTGCACATTTTTAGACAAAATGAGAAATGGCAAGTTTTCTCCCGATATACCATTTTACTGATTTTCAAATTTTACTTTTTTGGCACGTGTACGTGTCATGGATAGCACGTAAAGTGCACTTTCCCGTGCCTATTTTGATAAAACCTAAAAAGGCTGGGAATAGGGTAGGGCTTTTAACTTTTGTAGATGAATTTACCTACTCAAAGGAAACAGCACAAGTCCGGCAACGATCAGACCAACACCAATATATTGGTTCATAGCAAGTCGTTCTTTTAGTAAGATATAGGCAAAAACTGCCGTGACTATAGAATAAGACGACTGTATAGCAACAATAATGCTAGTATAGCCTTCAACCTTGTTTAAAGAATAAGAAAGGATATAAAAAGCAAAGACTTCCAGCACACTAACCAATAATAGTCGCACCCACAATTTCTTTTTGACTCTAAAATCTGCGAGATTTTTTTTCTGCATAAGTAGATAGAAAACAGATATGGTGACTACAATGTGCATTCTCAAAAATATCAACCACACAATCCATCCATCACCCTCTATTAATTTATCCCATATAGGGAAAAAGACACCGAAAATACATGCGGCACCAAGCGCTTCAAACGTTCCTTTAGATAGATCAGATAAAGAGATCTTGCCTTTTACTTCCCGTAAATTAAATGATGTCAAAATAACGCCCAACACAATAAGCACAAAGACAATAATTTTATTCAAATCAAAAATCTCAGCAAAAAATACAAAAGAAATAATCGCAGCCAAAACAGAATAAATACTTGATATTGGACTGACCACACTCATTTTCCCGATTTCAAAAGCTCTATATAAAAGAAAATATCCCAGGCTATAAAAAAAGCCCATTGAAAGAAAGGTGATTACTTTCCATGTATCAAAATCGGGAAGGACAGGATCTATGAGAAAATATAAAAAAAGAAGAATGGCGCCAATTAATTGAACATAAACAAGGGATAGAACATCCCCAATTTTGTTAATAATAGTTTTGGCATAATAGTCCGAGCTGCCATAACCAAACATACTCCCAATTCCACCAACTAACGCTAAAACTACATTACTCATAGAAAAATAATAATAAGATTAAATTGTACTTTATGCTACATATCTAATCAATAGTGATGTAAAATAAAAAAGTGATATAATAACATCATGAAGGAAAACAAAGGACAAAAAAAGAAACCTGCCGAAACTAGCCGTATAGAAGAATTTACAGTTACAGGTGATCAGCTATTAAAGAAGATAAAAGAAATCATAGCAGAGGGAAACGCTCGAAGTATTATTATAAAAAATTACAAGGGCAGGGAAATAATGGAAATTCCAGTAATGGTAACAGTAGTGGGGACCGTACTTGCGCCTTATCTTACAGCAATCGGTGCAATCGCAGCAGTGGTTAGCAATTGTAGAATAGTCGTTAGGAAAAAATAATCCCTAGTGTTTAAATATTAAGCATTTATCAATTAATCGAAATCATGAAAAAAACTGCTGAGTGCGTAACTCCACATCATCCTGATAAACTTTGCGACCAAATCTCGGACGCTATTCTTGATGCATATCTCGAACAAGACCCGACAGCAAGGGTTGCAATAGAAACAATGGGGAAAAGCAAAAACATATATATCTCGGGCGAGGTCACCAGCAATGCAAATATTGACATAAAAAATGTTGTGAACAACCTATATCCATATTTGAAAAATTTTGACGTCAATTTGAACATAACAAAACAAAGCCCGTTTATAGCACAAGGAGTTGATACAGGCGGAGCAGGGGACCAAGGAATAATGAAAGGTTATGCAACAAGTGAAACAGAAGGAATGATCCCAAAAGAACTGTTACTGGCACGAAAGCTCGCGCAACATGTTTACAAATTCAAACAAACTGACGGCAAAACGCAAGTAACGCTGGACGGTGACAAAATAGAAACAATTGTCGCCAGTTTTCAGTCCATCAGCTCGCAAAAACTACAAGAACTAGTCAAAGAAGTTTTTCCAAAGTTTATTGAGCATGGTCAAATCCTAACAAACCCTGCTGGAGACTGGGAAACTGGCGGATTCGAGTCTGATGCGGGCCAAACAGGCCGTAAACTAGTAGTAGACAACTATGGCCCGCAAATCGCAATAGGAGGCGGCTGCTTTAGCGGAAAAGACCCTACCAAGGTCGACAGGTCCGCCGCCTACATGGCACGCCGTATCGCAGTTGATTACCTCCGCAAAAAAGGCGCAAAAGAAGTTTTCGTTGATCTTGCATATTCAATAGGTGTGAAGGATCCAGTACAAGCAATTGTCAGGATCAATTCATCGGAAGGAGCAGTTGACATGATCGAAGAACAAATAAAAGGTTATGACCTATCACCTCAGGGGATTATAGAATTCCTGGACCTTCGCAAACCACAATACCTCGAAACAGCCAAATGGGGACACTTCGGGCGAAATTTCAAATGGGAAGATTAAGGAAAAATTATCTTACTGAACAATCGTTGGTGCAGCTAAAGGTAGCGCAATCTCAATTTTCTCCTTCTCAAAGTTTTTCAATATCTCAAAATTTACCTTTTGCCTTATGTCCATATACAATTCATAATTTCCACTATTCACATAAAAAACTATTTCAAAAATCAATCCATAACTTCCAAGCTCTTTTAGATGTGTTCGTCCGAATTCAGCGTTTTCAATATTCATAACAATTTTTTCAACAATCTTAGGAATTTTTTCCAGCTTACTTTCCGCTGTTCCATATTTCACACCAATTTCAAATTGTACCCTTCTTCTTGTCATGGAATGATAATTATTAATTCTCGCTTGAGTTAGTTGTTTGTTTGAAAGGATAAGATCATGCCCCTTCATTGTTTTAACCCTAGTTGACTTTAAACCAATTTTTTTAACAGTTCCCATATCTTTATCTACTACAATAAAATCTCCAATCTGGAATGGTTTATCAAAATATATTGTGAAAAATGAGAAAATATCTTCTAAAATACTTTGCAATCCAAAAGCAACCGCGATACCAGCGATACCCAACCCACCAACAATTGTTGATACGTCATAGCCATAATTTTCAAGAATAAACAATAGAGCAACTACCCAGACCAATCCTCCAACAAGACGTCTTAACACCTTTAGCATAGTCGGGTCGTAGTCTTCAGTCCTCTCTTTTTGACTTATCAAAACACGCTTAAAAACATAATGAATTATTTTTACAAGTGCGCGAGTGAAGAAAAAGGCGATAATTATAAATAATACTCTTTCCGTTGTATTTCTATATCTACCTTCAATACCGGAAAATTCAATTGCTAAAAATAAAGAAAACGTAGAAAGTGCAATCCAGCTAAAATTTCCTGCCAGCTCGACAAACAGGTTATCAAAATCATTTTTAGATTTAAGAATGACCCTTCTTAATTTATTTAGAAATAAAAACCTAAGAAGCACTAACAAGATAGAAAGTGCAAGGAAAATAAACAAAAGAATAAAAAAATTGTCGTTATTATATATCAATGTAAATGTATAAATTTTATATTATTTAATATTACCACTCATTAGGTCGACTTTGCCAGTTTTTCTAGCGCGACTTTGCCAGTTTTTCTTTTTTCATATACAATATCGCTTACACTTAGTTTACTAACAAAACTTAAATTACAATAAAAATATGCAGATTTTCTTATACAGTAATTCAACTGCTGAACAAACAAGGGCAATAGATGATTTCATGCTCGGAGCAATCAAGGAATCTGAAATTAGCCTGGCCTATATTCCTTCAAAACTTGATGGGAGCAAAGACTATTATCAGCAAGTACAAACGTATTATTCATCTCTGGGTGTGGAAGAATTTACCTATTTCCCTTTAGAAGAACCATATTCACTTGAAGATATTGAAGAAGTTCTCGAAAGTAATATAATTTATCTTTCTGGAGGCAATGCTTTCTACTTTTTGCAAAACATCAAAAAACATGGGTTCGATATCCATCTTAAAAAATACGCACAAAACGGAGGTACAATTTTAGGTGTCAGTGCCGGTGCAAATATCCTAACACCGACGATAGTTACAGCAACTATTCCGCATGACAAAATTGACAAAAACGAGGTACGGCTTACGGATATGAAAGGTCTCGATCTTGTAGATTTTGAGTTCGCTCCACATTTTGATAATAGCGAAAATTTCATTCGAGAACTTACTGATTATTCTAAACAAACCGGCCATACGATTTATGGTGTCCCTGATGGATCCGGGATTGGGGTTGTAGAAGACGGTGTCAAATACTTTGGAAAAATGATAAAAGTAAGGAATGGCGAAATTGAAAAAATTAATTAAAGCGTAAATAAGTTAAAAAGGATTCTCAACAAGGACTTTTTTATCAGTTTTCTCAAGCACAATGTCGCGATCAATGTATCCCTCTTCGTCAAATCTTACCTTTTGGAATTCAGCCTTACCTGAAAGTCGATAACCCTCTTTAACCACACGAAGATTATAAGTTCCAGGACTAGCGTTCAATCTGACTACTCCATTTTTATCAGTTCTTATAACACCAAGTTGTCGGACCTCATCATAAATATTGACCTTTACATCAGCCAATGGCTTTCTGGTCAAACTGTCTATCACACGTCCGTTTGCCGGTCTAATACGCTCTCTTACAATTACTACGTTCCAAACAAAAGCAAAGACATAAAGCCCAAGGTTCATAGTGCCATAAATATTACCTGGATAGGCAAAATAATAATATATTGCAAAAATCAAATAGACAAACGAGAAGAAAAACATTGCAAGCATAACGTACCAGTAAAGTCTAGGAGTAATATATATTTTTTTTGAGATGCTCTTTTTTTCTTTATCTAATGCAATATTGCCAATAAAATCACCCCCAGAAAGAGGATCGTCAACATAATTAAACTTAGTAATGTGCGGATGGAATCCTGTAGCTTTTACACTAAGAAAATATTGTTTTATATCTTTCCTATCTTCAGGAATCCTCAATCTGTATTTACCGTCCATATCAGACACTGTCTCAGCAATCTTTTCACCATCTTCACTATCTTTTGACAGACGAATAATTGCAAAAGGAATCGGGCCTCCGTTTTCGGAATTCAAAACAAGGCCCCAGTTCTTTCTGTTACGAGGAATAATAAAAGCCAATAGAAGCCCCATAGTTTCATATATGCTTCTCATGCGTGAAAGGATCAAAGTGCCAATAACTGCAGCTATTGTGATAATTATGTAATATGCATTAAAAAACGTCTGCCCAAAGTAATCATTGCCTCCTTCTACTCCTTGATATTCTTCTTCTTCAGTAAAAAAACTATCTAAGCTCTGACCACTAACTTTTTCTACAACGTAGATAATATCATCCATTGAAACGATCACAGTAATAAACTGTCCGAAAACAAAGACTACTACTAGAGTGACAATGAAAATCTTAAAAAGCAGAGTAAAAATCTTATAAATAATATTATTTTTTAAATTTTCGAGATTCATAGATTGTAAATTATATTCGACTAAAATATAACAGATTATGAAGTAAAAGTTAAATTGATATCTGAGAATTCACTTATCATTCATTCTCTGTTAGAATTTGTTGTCTTTTACTATTTCTTTCATGGAACAAAACTTATCATTTAAGGAGCTCTACAAAAAAGTACTGGATTTTAATAAAGCGCGTGGTTGGATAGTTGAGCCCTCCGATCTTGCAAAGTCAGTTGTTATTGAAGCAGCTGAGCTATTGGAGCATTTCCAATGGGACACAGGGGATGTGCTTAAAGGTAAAAACTATAAAAGCTTGCTAAAAAGCAAAGATAAAAAAGAAATTAGTTTTGAAATCGCCGATGTAATGTGGTACCTTTTCAATCTTTGCAATGTTTTGGACATAAATCCACTAAAAGCACTTGAAGAAAAATACGCCCATAATGCGAAAAAATATCCAGAAGAAATGTTCAATAAGCCAAATAGTGAAGAAGAATATTATAAAAGGAAAGCAGAGTACAGGAGAAAGAAAAGTACAAAACAAAAAGTAAAAAATAAATATTAAAGCACAAAAATGTCCAGCAATAATAAAGAAATAGAGCTAAAAATAAAAATTTCAAACAAGCAACTTAGTCTTCTTGAAAAATGGCTGGGAAATAATGCAAAATATAAAGGAGAAGAACAGCAAATAGATACATATTTTGACCATCCGAAATTAAAACTAGTTAATAAGAATGATCGGGGTTTTGTAGATGCAACAGATTATTTCAGGATCAGGACAGAAATCAACAAGGAACGCAACAGGGAAAAGATCTCTACCTGTGTTAAGCACTTTTACGAGGATCCGGAAAACCCCGGTCACTATAGTCACTGCGATGAATTCGAAACTAATATCGAAGACGGAAAGATACTTGTGAAATTGTACAAAGCACTTGGTTTTGCTGAAACTTGTGTGGTGAACAAGAAAAGAAAATCTTATCAATACAAAAATTTTGAATTTGATATAGATGAAGTAAAAGGACTTGGGGTGTTTGTTGAAATCGAACTAAAAACGGATGTTGACGATCCCAAAAAAGGGAAAGCAATGATATATAAATTGCTTAAAAAAATCAGCATTAGTGATTTTATTCTGACATTTCGTGGATATGTCTCGATGATTTGGAACCCGGAAGTAAACTTCGGTGAAAAAATATCAATTTAAGTTCAGAAACTCGTTACCTGCCTGCCGCCTGTCTGCCATTCAGGCAGGGCAGGCAGGAGAAATTATCGGGAGAAACTTGCCTCAATACTTTGCGAGTGCCATCCCCCCCTATCCAGTCATTTTTGATTTTGACAAAATAGGCACGGGAAAGTATACTCTACGTGCTATCCATGACACGTACACGTGCTAAGAATGTTAAATTCAAAAATCGACAAAAAGACATACAGGTTAAATTTAATGCTTACAAAACAGCTCTATCATAATATTGCTAATCATGCACAGGAACTGGGCATTTCAATACAGGAATATATTCGTCATGTTTTGATTAGCGAATTGAATTCAAACCCGAGAGCTGAATCTAAATCAGGATCAAAATCAGAATCCACATCTATTGAAGAAACCCCTCCCAAAAAAATAAGACAGCAAATCCTAAAATCAAGAAATCAAATTCGCGATTATAATTCTCAAACCATTGCTAACAAAAATGATATTAATAAACTAATCGATGTAGGGAAATTTACCCCAATAAAAAATTACGATGACGAGCTAGACAAAATAGATAATTGGAAAATATAGATTAAATTAGATATAGATATAGTTATAGTTATAAATATAAACACAAATATAGAATGCGTTATTACTTAATCTACTCAAAAAGTTTTAGGTCCCAGGTACAACAGCTTATAAAGGTTTCTCCAATACTTAAAACACAAATTCTGGCTACACTTGAACTACTTTTGTACGATCCATTCTCCGATTTTCTTTCTACGCAACGCAATGGCGATATATTTACCACAAAAATCACAAAAGGTGTTAAACTATTCTGGGAACAGAGCAGTACTCAAAAAAGGTACATACATCTTTTAACATTATCTGGATATGAACGCACAAACAAAGAAATCTATACCCGATAGATCAAATAATTTATTTGCAGCGGTCCGTGACATAGTCCGCCAAATTCCTGCAGGCAAGGTCGCAACTTATGGCCAGATCGCAAAGATTGCTGGCATAAAAGATGCACGCAAGGTCGGCTGGGCGCTTTGCAAAAACCTTAACCCGGAGATCCCATGCCACAGGGTGCTTAAAAAGGGCGGAATTCTCGTAGATAATTATGCCTTCGGCGACTGGCATGATGAAAAAGCAAAGTTAATTTCAGAAGGAGTGACATTTATAAAAGAAAAAAAAGTTGATATTAAAAAACATTTATGGGAGCCAATAATTAACATTCCATCTTAAATATAAAATATTAAAGTATTCAGATGAAAAATGGAGCGAGTATCTCACCTTTAAAAATCTCCGACTGGGCGAAATATAAGGACCTGAGATTGAAAGCTTTGCAGGATGATCCAATGGCTTTTACCAGCTCTTTTCAAGAAACAGTAAACAAAGTTAACGACTACTGGATCGGGCACTTGAAAGCAACGGATAGCGAATCTATTACACTTTTTGCAAGAAAAGGAGATAAGCTTACTGGCATGGTTTCTGCAATTTTTAACGATAAATTAAAGACCAAACACATTGCAGAGATCGTAGGTGCATATGTAGACCAAAATTATAGAGGACACGGCATTGGCTCACTATTAATGGAGGCAATTATAGAAAAAATTAGTCAGAATCCTCTGATAGAAAAAATCAGGCTTAACGTCATAACCACACAGGAGCCAGCAATCGCATTATACAAAAAGTTCGGGTTCAAAGTTGTAGGCGAGTTCGAAAAAGATCTAAAAATCGACGATAAATACTACAATAATTATGCTATGGAAAAATTACTATGAAAAAAACTTGTTTAATATTATTTAGCTTAGCAGTACTTGCTGGAATATGTATAGTAATAATTTCAGCAATTTTAATTCTTGCTTTTAATAGGGATTCCCGCGATAAGAACAATAACACAGACAATGAGCAGGATACTATTATAGACACAGACAATCCAGACATGGACAATGATAATACCAAACTTGGGGAAATTAACATTGAATCAATTTACAATGAAAACATAGACAGTCCGGAAGTATTGCAGGTTCATGTGAATGAAGTAAGTCTCGCACTTGATACTTTCAAATTACTTGATAAAGAAAACTGGGACGGGAACATAGACGAAGACCTGCCAATTGACGCTTCAGACTATGACCAAAGCAAACTTGCTGGATATATTTCCAATCAGGAGGGGAAAGAAGACAAATTAACAATCCCATCTGATCTTGAGGATACCTTTATCTCAAGCAACAGCAGCAAGCATATAAATGATCTGATGAAGAGCGCAAGAAGTGAGTATCTAATTTATCTGAAAGCAAAAGGGACTGCTGATAAATACATAAACGAGATAAAAGCAAACGCTCTACCAGAAAAAGATTCTAGGATGGAATATGTAGCGAAAAATGATCCAAATGCTGAGCCAACCTCAGCTGGCGGGTATAATACCGATGATCAGGGCGAGAAAAATTATTCCCAGGTGAACATTGTTATTTACGCTGTTGATGTTTACAACATTACAGACATTATCTGCACTTCAAATATTCTTGGGGCTGATGATTGGGAAAAGTGCCGGGACATGGCTGTAAGACAGCTAATGTATCACGAAATGACACATGTTCTTCAACGGGCATATGTAACGCTTCACGTTGATGAAGAACATAAAAAAGATAAATCCGCGTATGTTTATGCAGATAAAATACTTATGGACGTGGACGACCAATACTTCTGGGAATGGGGCGGGAGTGAAATAATTTCTGATAGTAACAATCGTCAAATTAGCCAGGAAAGCCAGGCAGAGGGAATTAGTTTCGAGGTCCTCACAAATGTCTATAATATGAGTACTGTCCAAAAAGAAGCTCTCTGGTCGCACCTTTTTGGCCGTCTAAATATTGGGAGGGACAATATGGAACAGATCCAGCAAATTACAGAAGAGAACTGGCCCAAATTGCATGTCGACGAATCCGGTAGTTCCATTGCTGAGGTCATGCGAGGTTACAACAAGAATGGAGAAAGTACTCTCGTATCACTTACAAATAGACTTTCAGCATTTCCGGCATATATAGGCTATTTCAACCCTATGGAACCCGAAGATACTGATAAGTTCTGGGAGTTTATTAAAAAATAAAGAGGAGAGAACGAATGATGGACAAAACGGATTGAAATGGAAGCGAGGCTGGAAGATATAAAGATTTAGAGTATTTTTACTTCGCACCATACCCTCTCCTGGCAATTTTTACTTTTATCATTTTTGCAGCACAAATGTAACACAGATGTAACACGGATGTTACAAGCGTGTACATTTTTCGACAAAATGAGAAATGACTGAGGAGGGGAATGTCTATTACCGAACATCCCATTTTCCCGATATCCCGTTTTTCCCCGATACTCTATTTTCCTCTATTTGTAAATTTATCATTTTTAGCACATGTACGTGTCACAGATAGCACGTAAAGTACACTTTCTCGTGCCTATTTTGTCAAAATCAAAAATGGCTGGGTAGGGGGGAGTATGGCACTCATAAAATATTTAGGTTCCCTTCGCCCTTCACCTTTTACCACGCCAGAACAATCAAGCCACTCGGTTCAGTCCTTCTTCGATCATAAACTTTATCAACCTTTCAAAAAGGCTCTGGTCAAGTGCATAGATGACTGCGAAAGAGGAGAAGAAGATAATTGCAGCAAGCCATTTTGTATATTTACCATATGTCCGCGTAAATAGGACAACCGAAAGAATTGCCATGATCGTTGGCCCCACTACTTTAATATCTCCTAATGGAACTTCATACCCAGCCACCCATTTTTCTTCAACTCCAAAATACTTGATCAGGTCAAAATCAATTGAGAATACGATTGCAATTATTTCAAGTATATATATAGCCAAAAGCACAAATGAAGAAAGTTTTGTAGTTTCTCCTTCCGTTCTATAAACCTCATAAATAACAGTAGGTAACAAAAATACGAGAATAACCAAAGGACTGTGTATCAGTAGACCGACAATTATTCCTATTACAGCAAAAAGAGTCATGATTCCAATAATTGTGGTTGCATTTCTATACGGCTTTGCCATTTTTAACAATTAATAATTTAAATAATTTTCACTTACAACAATATATACGAATATTTGTAATATATAAAGTAGGCGGCATTCACTTCAATTAATAAAAGAATTTAATATGCCTATTGCATTTCTGCTCAGAATATATAATAATTACTCAAATTCTTTAGTTTCCACTGCCTATTTAATTCAATTTTGTTCTTTTTAATTAATCTATTACATTAACAAAATGTATAAATTGGCTTCAAGTATAAAGAGAAAACTTTCTCCAAGTTCCAGAGTTCTTACATCTATCCTAGTTTTCACTGTGCTTTTTGTTAATTTTTCTCCGGCCCTAACTGTGCTTGCTCAGGAAGAAGAAACTACAAATAACGAGACAGCTGTAGTTCCTGTTGAAGAGGAAACAGAGCCAACTGAAGCAACTGAACCAGAGCAGCCAGCAGAGGAACCTACGACAGCACCTGTAGAAGAACCTAATGCTCCAGTTGAAGAAACGGTTAATGAACCAGTTGACGAGCAAGCACAACCTGCGGAAGATGCACAGCAATCAGCAGAAGAAGGGGAAATTCTCAGCACGACAATTGCAGGAAATAAGGTAACTTACGGAAATGTAAAAACAGGAGTTGATTATAAATATTTCAAAAACGAAGCAGTTTCTTTGAAATTTATAAGTTTACCAGAGGGCGACTATTACTTAAGCATTGAAGAAGTTGCTACAGAATACGGCACCGGCTATGAATTTCTTTCAAACTTAACTGATGGAACATTTAAATACGATCTTAGACTTCCAAATACTAAAAATACAACGGACGTTGAAGTACAGTATTCTGAAGATGGGGAAAATTACACTGTACTCGCTGGTCAAAGCACTATTGAAAAAACCGTTGTAAGCCTAAGCAATCTAAGTCATTTCACTGTATTTGTCATAACCAAACCTGCTGCTGTTATTGTATCAGGTGACTCAATCGTTGACTCATTAATTACAAAAGATAACAGACCTGAGTTAACAGGCAATATCAATTCAGGCGATGCTCCGGCGAACATGAACATAACTGTTGATGGAAACACCTATAATGTAACAACCGATGGTACAGGAACTTGGACATTACCGAATGACACAGTATTGCCTTCCATTCCGGATGGTGTCTATGATGTAGTTACAAGTTATATAAACAATGACGGTGATACAATTTTAGATTCAACTGCAAATGAGCTTATGGTGGACACCGTTGCCCCTACCGGATCAATCATTACTCCTGCTAGTGGGACAATTGTAAGCGGCTCTTTTACTTTAACAGGGACAGCAAGTGATACTCTTAGCGGATTTGGCGATCTATCCGGTATTCCTGATAATGGAAAGATTAGAGTGCGGTTCCATCAAGGAGTACTGATAAGACAATGTTTAGTTTCCGCATCTGATTACGATGGTTCACTAAATTTCACGCTAGCTGTAAATAGTATTGGTGGAATTTGTAATGTACCAGACGGAACATACACAATTAGAGTTTATTCATATGACCGAGCACTAAACATAGCTTATGGTGCAATCGGTGCAACAAATGTAACTATTGATAATCCTGGTCCAGATGTTGGTACAGTTAATGTTACGCAAGTTTATGGGAATTATGTAAGATCCTATCAAGATGCTACAAATCCAGGCTTTGATATTTATATGGATGCGAGTGATACAGATGGCATAGCAAGCTGTGAATATGCACTTGATTTTAATAATTCTGTTGGTACATGGTTGCCGGCAACTTACGACGGCACGAAATGTATAGTAACCGGGTTAGGTGCGACAGATGGTGCTGAACTTTTGATAAATATGCGAGTTACAGATAGTCTTGGTTACAGTAATATTGGTGGGGTTGTGTCCAAAATTGCAGATTCTGCCCTACCTGTAATAACTTCTTTCACGGTTTCTCCAGATTCAAATGGTTTCACTTCCAATAGCGTTGTGCTTACGGCCATTGCAACCGATACCTCTTCACCAATGGTAAATTGTAGTTTCGCATATGAAATAAATGGTGACGGAATATGGCATGGTGTTTCAATGGCAGACACTGTTGTACCTAATGCAGATCCAAAAATTATTACATGTACAAAATCATATAGTGGCTTGAATGATGGAGATGTCATCAGGTTCCGGGTACGCGCAACAGATTCTGTTTCTTTAACTACTGCAAGAACTTATTTAACTAGAACAATTGATGGCGAAATCCCTGTTATTTCAGATTTACCAGACAAAACTTTCAATGAAGGTGATACATTTGATGTAGCTGAATTCAATGGAGTATTGACTGTTTCAGATAATATAGGGTTGAGTGAAATATTCATAAGCATTGATTCACCAATAGGAAGCACAGGTGGATTTGTGAATTTGGATATTTCCAGTTTTGGAACAGGTGGGACAGTAAGTGGCATTCCTTCCGGAATATTACTTATCCCAATCGACACATCAGTTCTTTGGGAGGGAACATATACATTTGAATATTATGTTACAGATCTGGCAGGAAATAGAAGCGATTGTGACCCAGACACTGCAGGTGAGCAAAATTGCGTAACTACGGTTGTCATTAATAATGTAACACCAATTGTAACTTTCGCAACAGACCAGACAATTAATGAAGGTGGAACAGCATCATTTACTGGTTCATTTGAAGACCCAAGTTATATTGGCGATAGCTTATTCTATAGTGGACCAAACGATCCAGATGATGCTAACTGGTGGCCAATGATCGATTACGGAGATGGGGAATGGGCGTATCTAGTAGGTGGAATGGAAGTACCCGGAACACTTCCTTCAATACCAGATCATGTTTATTCAAATTCTGGAATTTATACTGCAATACTTTGGGTTTGCGAGGACAGCGAAGAATTTCACCCTGATTTCGAAGATCCTGGTAATCCAATTCCTTTTAATCCGTTGAGCGAAGGCACATGCGGATATTCAGAAGTAACTATAACAGTTAACAATTTAGCTCCAACAGTTGTCATCACAGCAAATCCTGGCACGAGTGTGAACGAAGGAACTGTTGTAACACTCACAGCTAACGGAAGTGGTGGAAACGCACCTCTTACATACAGCTGGGGTGGAGATTGCTCAGGAACAGCAACAACTTATGCTCTTCCAAGCACTCCAGGTACATACACATGTTTAGTTACTGTTACTGATGTTGATGGAGATACTTCAACTGATTCAATCACTGTGACTGTAAAAGATGTTGTACCTGCACAAGATACAACAAATGACAATCCTTCACCTACTACTACACCACAAGTTCTTGGAATAGGTGACGTTGTGACTCCTGATGAAGAGGACAAAACTGACGAGGAAACTGAAGAGGAAGACGAAGATGGAGAAGTTTTAGGCTTAGATTGTGAAGAAGAATCAAGGGTTTCAGGATATGTCTACTATGATGAAAATGGAAATGGGAAAAAGGATAAAGACGAAGAAGGACTCAAAGACGTTACAGTTAAACTGTACGCTGAAATCGATGGAGACAGGAAATTAATTAGTTCAACAAGCACTGATGAAAATGGCTATTGGCAAACAGAAGTTTGCCCAGCAGATTATGAAGTCGAAATAGATGAAGACGATCTTCCATCACGTGCAAAGGTAAAAGGAGATGACACACTTGAAATTTCAGTGGATAAAGATGAAGAAACAAACGATGTGAATTTCACAATCGAGCAAAATGATCTATTCGGATGGTGGAGCTGGTGGTATTGCCTAGTCTGTCTAGCATTACTAGCTTTACTTGCCGGAGGAGTATTACTCTTCAGAAGAAGGAGAGAGGAAAAATAAAATATTCTAGCCTAATCCCGACTTGTCGGGATCGGCGTCTTTCTGAAATTAATCAGGCCCCGACATGTCGGGGCCTGTCCAATTCATAAGCCATAATTTTTTTACTTACGAAAATCTGTTATCATATATTATGGAGAAAAATAGAAAGAACAAAATTCAAGAAAAAGTAAAAGAACTGGAATCTATTATCAAATACTTTGAAGAAGCTGAGATAGATCTTGACCTGGCAGTTGAAAAGTATGAAAAAGCAGCGAAGCTTGTCACTGATTTGAACTCGATCCTGAAAGAGTATGAGACAAGGATCAATAAAATTTCATCGCCCGAATTATAATATTTATTAAAATACTAATATGCCCGACAATACTATGCCAAGCAATTCACCTAGCACTGTGCCCACTAATAATGCGACAGGTAACGTTGCACCTGTTAATAATGCGCCAGTTAATAGCGCACCAGTTAGTCCTGTACCTGTTGATGGGGCAACAACAACTCCTAAAAAATCCAACAAAATTCTTTTTATAGTAATAGCCTTATTCGTATTCATTTGCTTAGTCCTAGGCGCAGTTGCTGCATATTTTGCATATAAATCAACCAAGGATGATAAATCTGATGATGACAATGATACAACAGAAACCCAAATAACTAACTTTGAAGAATGTGAAGAAGCAGGTTATCCGATCATGGAAAGTTATCCAAGACAGTGTGCCGTTCCTGGTGGAGATACATATACTGAAGATATTGATATTGATGACACTGCAACTAATGACACAGATAATACATCCGACGATTCCGCGACTGGCGAGGATACTGACGACAGCGATGCTTCAACAACAAAAAATATTAAAATATATTTCCCAAGAGACCCGGACAGTATGGATGATTATGACGCGGTTTTTGCTGTCAATCGAAGCTCAACACGAGTTGATATCGGAACTTACGCAATCGAACAACTCATCGCTGGACCAACAGCTGCAGAACAAGCAACCGGACTCTTCGATGTACTAGATGTCGAAGGTGTCTCAAATTGTTCGAACAAAGATTTTTCATTAAATGTTAACAAGACCACGAAAGTAGCTACACTCAAATTCTGCAAGGTAGTAACAAGTGCAGGTGGGGGTGAAGACGCCCGAATTATGACCGCAATCGAAGAAACCTTGAAACAATTTTCCACAGTAGACACAGTGACAATTCTTACCAGAGATGGACATTGTTTTGGTGATGAAAGTGGAATGGACTTGTGTTTAGATTAACTAATTAACTGATTAACGAATTAACAGATTAACTGGCTAACGAATTACGTGGTTGTTTTCAGGACTTGTAGAGTTTTTTAACTTCAGCGCCAATTGTGCCATCAGGCACCTTGATGGACACATTGTCAGAAATGGAGAGCTGTTTTATGCTTTTAATAACCTTTCCATCTCTGCTTGATTCAGCTCCAGTATTTAAACGAACAATAGCATAACCTCGTTCGAGAACCTTCCTGGGATCGTAAGATGCAAGGAGATTATGAAAGCTATTTACCCTTGTTTTGTAATTAATTACCTCTCCATCCAAACGTTGCTTTACAACCCTCAATTTATCCGAAAAATCGAGCCTGGAGAGCTCTGCTTCAATCCGACCTCGTAATATCCTCATCTTATCCGTATAATCAAACATATTTAACAATCCCAAAATTCTCTGTTCAATATCATCGATGCTCTGTACATATTTATCAATAAAACTATCATTATGCTGCGCCAAATAATACGCTGCCTGGGAGGGAGTGCTCGCCACAATATCCGCTACCATGTCAGAAATTGAAGTATCACGCTCATGTCCGACTGCTGAAAGGACAGGAAAAGGGGATGCAAACACAGCCTCAGCAACTTCCTCACTATTGAATGCGATCAAGTCTTCAAGGCTGCCTCCACCTCGCGTCAAAACCACGCAATCGACATTGTTCTCGTCCGCACTATTTTTGATCGATCCAAACGCGCTCACAATTTCATCAACAGCATTTTTGCCTTGGACGCTTACTGGATAAAAACCTATGTCCAATCCAACTGAATTTTCATTCAAAATCTTCAAAAAGTCCGTATATGCAGCCGATCCATCCGCCGTAATTAGTACAATTTTTGTTACAAATTCGGGAAGTCTTCTTTTTCTTTCAGGTGCGAAATAACCTTTACTTTCGAGCAACTTTTTCAATCTCTCATAAGCGACCTTCAAAGAACCTTCTCCATACGGAACAACGCTCACAATATTCAGTGAAAAGCTCCCATATGGAGAGTAGAGCTGAGGAACTCCATTGGCCACAATCTTCATCCCAACTTCGACAGCATTTATCCCTTTGATTCTTGGTGCAAAACCGGAGAGCTTCAAAATCGCATTTTCCTTTTCATCCTTTATAGTCATCATCAAACCGGAATTCCGGGTTATATTTTTCTCTGTGATTTCACCAACAACAGAGACCATACCAATAGTCTGAAGTTGTATATTGATCGTCTCATTAAATTGTGCAACTGTTAGAGCATCATTCATAAATGCATGATAACATAATTTAAAATTTGCGTTATGATTTAATATGAGCAAGAATGTAATTAGCCATTATCTATTACAAACCATCCATCATGGAAGAAGATACAAGTGATGCCCCATCTCAAACTGATAACACAGCTGCATTTTTTGTTCAGTCAAAGTCCTTCAACGATGGAGAAAAAATTCCGGTTAAGTATTGCAATAAAGGCGTGGTTGGTGGAACAAACACCCCAATACAAATAGAGTGGAGAAATGTGCCCAAAGGGACAAAATCACTATTTCTTGTCTTAGTCGACACACATTCTGTTGCGAATGATTTTATCCATTGGGCAGTGAAAGACATAGACCCAACAACCAATGAGATTCCTGAAAGTGGACCTGTAACAAACGGTGTTGAATTAAAAAATTCAGATGGCGCGCCTGGTTATTTCGGCCCTCAACCACCAGCTGGCACAGGTGATCACCCTTACGAAGTTCACCTTTTTGCTCTTTCAACAGCTGCCATAGACATCCCTGAGCAGGCTGATTGGGAGAAAATTCAAAGCACACTTGCGCCAGTAACGCTTGAGGAAGCGAAATTCACCGGCTTGTATGGACGATAGGATCTATCATTTTATCCATATTTTATGCTAATATCCACATACTTTAGTTAACTAATGTGGATCAAGCCGAATTAGATACTTTTAATCAACAATTCATTGCAAGATATGGTGACAACGAAGAAGGCTTAATTGAAAGAATCGAGTCCAAAATTATGCTCGAAATTGTAAATATTAAAAATACCCTTTTCCCAGACGGTAATGACACAGGCATTATTGAGTATATCCAAACAAATCATCCCAATTTTTTATTCTTAGGTGGAGGGTCAATTTTATCTCGAGATGAATTTGGCGAGACAGGGAGATATGATCCTTGGGCAGCACGCTATTCGGGAATGCTTGGTGCAAATGTATTTAATATGGATCACGGAGCACAATTAGATCCTGACGTAGAAGGACCAGGAAAAGTATTTACCCATCTGCCTGTTAACATGCTCACATACGACTGGAATGAATTACATGTAATGGCCCCAGATGGTTTTGATTTGATATATTGTAGGCAAGTAATAGGCAATGCTCCATCAGAAGGTATAAGAAGCGCCATAAGAGAAAGAGAAATTCCAAAATCAGTTTTACCAAAATATAATATGGCTATTTGGGAAAAGCTACAGAGTTATCGAGGAAGAGATGATATTTGGCCTTATTTGTCTGAAACAACCCAGAATTTAATGATTCCAGATCCAGCTAATGATCTCGAGAATTACTCAGATTTATACATTAATGCTTTAGCCGAGGTAGTGCACATTATGTACGACTTAGCATATACTCACCATAACCCATTTCGTAATGACAAAGCTATACGTATGGCTGAGGAATGGGCACTAAACGGCAGAAATTGGCTCGTAGATGCTTTGATGCCTGAACTAAGAGCTTGGGCTGTAGATCAAGCAGAAAAAGTACTAAAAGAGGGTGGTGGCGCATTTATTGAGGGCCAAAAATATAAAAAGATGAACGGTAAATGCATATTGATGAATACTGATTAAATCAATGGTTTAATTTATATGTTAAAATACATTTTAATTTAGAATGTAAATTCATGGCACAGAAAAAGAACGATACGTTACAAATAATTCAATTCGATCCTGATGATTTCTACATCACAATGGTCAACTTGGTCTTGTACAATATGGGCACCGAGCTTGCAGGCAGTGCATTTGATCTTGAAACTTCAAAAACTTTAGTGGACAAAATTACCAGGAAAGAAATAAAGCCCGAAATAGCAATTATTGAAGCACATATGGGCAAATCAGAATACGATGGAGATAAAATTGCAGCAAAATTAAAAGAATTAGTGCCAGAAATCAAAATAATCGGATTTTCAACGTATGAAACAGAAAAATGGTCAGACATACAAGCGATGAAAACTCTCAAAGACACCGACAAATCAATCATCAAAGCATTAGAAGGAGCAACAGGGCTCACCTTCGAAAATTCTAATGTTAAAGACCCTTCTGATTAATTTTTTCCAGAAATTTATGAATTACGAAATTATTAAATTGTTTAAACAATTGGCTGAGATTGATTCTCCTTCCGGGGAAGAGGGAAATGTATCAAAGTTCGTTTTCGACTTTTTAACAGATATAGGCTTTAAACCTGAAAAACTTACGGCCGGGATGATATATTGCCAAACATCTACGAATGCGCCACGGAAATTATTTTGTGCTCACATGGATACAGTTGAACCTGGACGCGGCATCGAAGTTATAGAAAAAAACGGCTATATTCAATCAAAAGGGAACACAGTTCTGGGTGCTGACAATAAGGTTGCGGTTGCAGCAATTCTATTCGCGTTAAAACAACATAAACTTGCTAACACAATGCCAGATATTGAACTCCTGTTCACTGTCCGAGAAGAAACAGATTCTGGTATACAGCAAATACCTAAGGGCTTAATTAAATCCAAGACTGGTTTTGTTTTCGATCTAAAGGATGGACTTAATGAAGTAGCTTTGAGTGAACCATATATTAGCGATTTTGTTATTAAAATTTATGGAAAAGCAAGCCATGCAGCCAGACCTGAGGACGGGATCAATGCGCTAGAAATACTTTTAGGTACTAAAGAGGAATTAAGTCTCGGACGACTGGGGTCTGAAACAACCTTCAATATCGGTATTATAAATGGAGGCGACGCAACAAATACGGTGCCGGGCACATTAACCCTCAAAGGCGACATTCGATCAAGTGACAAAAACACATTTTATACTCATCAGACGAAAGTTGAAGAAATTTTTAATAAATGCGCCTTGACCAAAGGCGGAAAAGTTAGTGTTGAATGGATACCATACTCATTTGGATACACACATAATTTGCAGGGCACAGCTTATAACAAAATAGAAAACATATATACAGAACTTGATTTGAAGCTCGACCCGATAAAAAGCACTGGGGGAAGTGATGCTGGTTTTCTAAATCATATTGGCATTGAAACTTTTAATCTTGGGTATGGAGTAGAGAATATTCATACAACAGAGGAGAGGATTGAGATTGCGAAGTTCATAAAACTCGCACAAATTGTTCAATTTATGATGTCTGAATAAATAACAGCATAAATACAAAACGCAATTTTGGTTATTCATCACATTGTGATAAAATTATCTCGCTTTTGAAAACTTAATATTGACAATGTTCCAGAGGTGGCGGAGTGGTCAATCGCACCAGACTGTAAATCTGGCAGGCTAAGCCTTTCGGGGGTTCAAATCCCTCCCTCTGGATCTATAATCTACTTCACACAAATTACCAACGGCAATCTATCGTTCGAGTTATAATTAACCTCGGGGTAATACCTGTCCCAAAGCGCAACTGATTTTCCGCCATCAAGATTGATCACATCCAGTTCTTTGCCAAACACATTCAAACTTCGCAAATAATTAGCCAGTTCAATTAAATTAACCTTTTCCCGAACCACTATTATGAAAATCCTATTAGTCTCATCAGTCGCCAGTAAAAGCCTTTTGTGTCTTGTTGTGCCATTTACAGAATTATTAACAAAAGATTTCTGTACTTCACCATCATCCAAAACTAGGGGACCGGTCTGAAATTCGATAACATCATTCTGTACGCTTGATTTATAGCTATTTGCATCAAAAAATCGGACCGTTTTACTCTGTTTATAAAAAACAGCCGCATGCGTCAATTGGTTCTCGGATCCAATAGGTACATGTTGTCTTCCCCAAATTGAAAGCAGTCCTACATGTGTAGCGCTTAACTTAGTACCAGAAAAATACGACGCATTGATTGCAACCTCACAGTTATTTCTCATTGCTAAATCTGATATTTTTGGGGGATTTTGCTTGAAATAAAAATACTCTAAATCCTTCCCTGAAAGCTCAACAATGGTCATCTTATACCTGTTCAAATTATATACTGTGTGCACTTCAGCTATATTAAAATTTTCTCCTTTTATTAATGAAGGTTCAAATTCGAGTTTGGATTGAGTTATATCTAGATCTTGTTCCCAATAAGTATTTTGCCCAAAGCCCAATAATGATTCATCTTTAATGATTAGAACGGGAATGATTGAATAGAGTGTAAAGACCAATACCAACCCGAGTAAGTACATAATCGCATAAACCTTGATTATTTTTTTAATTTTATGCATCTTTAATTAAATATTTTGGAAGTCGTAATTTTCAAATGGGGTAGTATATTTAGCGACTATAACTTGATTATAAGCGAACCGAGTCATTATTGTCTAATTTACAGTTCGTGGATCATCGCATGAAGTAAATTCCTTCTATTTTACAAGGGAGGGGTAAATATTGAATTATTCTTTATTTAAGCTATAATAATAAAGTTTTAGTTAAAATTATATCTCGAATATATATGATAGATACAGAGCCTTATTTCCCAATATACAAAAAAAGTGACATACATAGAACATTTTTGTACGCTTTAACTAGTTTCCTTGGAACTACTATAGCTGACGGGGAGTTTGACAAAATACTTCCTATTGATCAATGCGTCGAAGCTTTTGCTAAAATACAATCTTGCCCTAGATTACTTACTACGCATAAGGAATTCAATTCAATGATCATAGATTTTACAGAGTTTATATCTGCAACATATTTCCAGAATAATATATTCCCTGACGAGGTAGAAGTTTTGTTCATGGACTCAAATACACAAATTATTACAAAACAAAAACATATCATTAGAGCGCAATCATTCGACCCCAAAATGTATGATTGTGAAATGATCTATAAACCACCAAGAGAACGATTAGTAGTAGATCCCAGTGGAAATGGGGATTGGCATTATGAAACTATACCTGGCAAACACGTAGCTACCATAAAAATTAAGCCCATTGATCTAACTCCAAACTTCTCTAGCTTATTACCAGAGCCCTATTTGAACGTTAACCTAAACTCAGAACAAAAAGGAAACCCGGTTATTCGAAATTGATATAATTCAATTTCATTTTTCGGTTATTTTTCGGTTTGTAGGTTAAAATTAGAACAATTTTTCCTTTATTGAAATGTACTAGTAAGATTAAACCCTCTCTTCTAAATATATACTCATAGAATAACAAATGATATAAAAACTATATTGACAGATATTTAATAACTATTTATATTGTTCTCACTCAATTGAGAAACTTGCACACTTTCTCGGCCGAGAAATTCTTTAACTGCTTAAATTATCAAAGTGTTTAACACCTTACTACCTAATGCTTTTTGATACCTGTATTTTATTTTTTAATCTGCCCAAGATGAACTCAATATCTCCTGAAACCGCAGGTATTTTCAATCAAAAACCTATGGTACATTTACCAATAATGCTTGATCCCAGCGAATGTCAACTTTTTGGTTTACCTCAAGATACTATCGTTAGTGGTTTAGTTCAGAAAACAGGAAGGCAGCTAGAAGATATAGAAATGATAGAAATGCTTAGAGTAAGCTTAGAATCTCCACATCCATTAGCAAGAGCAAGATAGAGAATAAACTCTGTTCAATATTACTGGAATTTTTAAAAGACCCCGCAAGGGGTCTTTCTCTTGCATTGGGGAAATCATCAATTCATTTCTTCACATTCTCATACATAGGATTTTTGCTTGTATAGATCATTGCTGCAAGAAGTGTGGTTATCGGCACGGTTAAAACTAATCCTGAGCTTGCTACAAGTGTTCTTATAATTTCCTCGGCAAAGGACTCGATATTTGCTATATCACCAACAGCAGCGCCCTGATCAACAAGTACCATCACAAGAGGAAGCGAAGCAGCAGCATAAGCCAAAAACAAAGTATTTACCATAGAAGCAATGTGATCTTTGCCCACATTCATCGCCTTTTGATACAACCTAGAAGCATCAATATCCTTGTTCTCAAAATAAATTTCGCGTATAACAGCAACTTGTCCGACAGTAACATCGTCAATCAAACCAATTCCCCCGATAATAATACTGGCAAGAAGTATACTTCCCATATCCAGGCTCTGCCCGCTCCCGCTTACCAGGAACAATGTTTCTTCAGCGCCATAACCGGTTAGATGTACAGCTTCCAATGCCACTGCAGCAAGAATTCCCGTGACTATCAATCCAAGAGTTGTGCCAAAAAGTGCAATAGTTGTTTTATAATTAAACCCATGCGAGAAATAAATTGAAGGGAGAAGTACAGCCATACCACCCAATATACTTACCAATAATGGATTCCAGCCATTCAATGTCATAGGAATTATCACTTCAAGTAATACAAAAATACTAATTCCTAGACCTACTAAAGATCCGAGCCCTTGGAACCTTCCTACCAATAGAACCAATACAACGTATATAATAACAAACCAGATTATCGAACTTGCACGATAAAGCTCAGTTATTTGAAGATTACTTTCACCTTCGATCTGATAATCCGTAACAACCACCTTATCACCAGGCTCCAGGTCCCATTCGTTATACAAAATATCCACTCTAGGATCAGCATCAAATTCATGTTCGCTACCTTTGAGCTTTCCATTCAAAATTTTAGTCTTAATTTTCAAACAGCTCTGTGAAGGGTCCTTCCCTTCCTCCTCAATAGCATTCATCTCATCCTCGCATGCGGCTTTTTCAACTGATAAAACTTCAGCTTTGTAGGTGATCTTTTTATTATCATCAGGATTTTCTGTGCTTTCTTGATCATCTGTTCTTCCCTGATCATCTGTGCCTTCTTGACTCTCTGCATTTTCCAGCTCATTAAAAGGTTCCTGCTGTGCATTAACAACGACAACAAAAGATAAGATCCAAATTAATGATAGTATTAGCGGTAAAAAAATAAATTTTCTCATAAAAATAATTTAAATTTTCACATTTTATACAATTTGAGCAAAGAACACCAAAAAAAAGCAGCTACTAGACTATAGGATACTTTTTTTGATAAAATGCACCAGTTAAAAATACTGAAATATGAATACTAGTAAACTTATTAAGAAATTTTTCATAATAAATATTTTAATTCTTGCTCTTTTGACAGCCTTTATACTTGGGACTCAATTCAATGCCGATACAAATAATTTGACCGAACCGGTAAAAGCTCAAGTAGTTGAGACAGGGACGGGTGAGGAGCAAAAAATAGAAATCTTCGGGGTTATTAGAGCAGGCACAAAAGGAGAATGGACAGTCCTTGATGATAATGGACATACACCACAAAATATCAGTTACATCGAGCAAACTAATAATAATATTATAGTGTATTACAAAGTACCGATGAAAGATGTTCACTGGAGCTCAATCACACCTGACGAGACCCTGGTGGTCAATAACATTAACACAGGAGCAAGTGTTGGACTAGACAAAGCAACGATTTATCTCGCGCAAAATGGTAACAAGATCGATCCAAAGATTGTTACAAGGCCTGGTGCAAATGTCTGGGTTTATATAGTTGGAGAAAAATAATCCACAACCTTCAAAACGGTGCTATAATTTCAAGTAAATTACAAGATTTAATTTGGAACAAATTATTATAAAAACACCACAGGAAGTTGAATACATGCGCAAAATAGGAAAATTGCATGCAGAGGTCCTGTCCAGAACTAAAGCTTTTATCAAAGCCGGACAAACTCCATCAGAGATAGATAATTTTGCTTATGAAATCTGCAAAGAACTAGGAATAACTGCTGCACAAATTGGCTACAAAGGATATCCATATGCTACTTGCATTGGAGTTAATGATGACGGCGTGCATTGTTTCCCAAGTAAAGACAAAATTCTAAAAGATGGAGATATCGTTACATTCGATACTGTCACGAAATTGAATGACTGGCACGCTGATGGCGGTTTCAGTGTAGGGATAGGTGAAGTTGATAGTGAAGGCAAAAGATTGCTTAGGACCGGTAAAAAGGCTTTAAAAGCAGCGATCAAGAGTATAAAACCAGGTAGAGAGGTAAAAGATATTTCAAAAGCCATCTATAAGGTCGCGATAAAGGCAGGATTTAATCCAATCCAGCGTTTTGCTGGCCATGGACTTGGCAAAGATATTCATGAAGCACCATCTATTCCAAATTACCCCTGGGAGGGGAAAAGCCAAAAGCTCGAACCAGGAATGGTGCTGGCATTAGACACAATGATCTGCGAAGGCTCAAGTGAAGTAAAATTCCTCAAAGACGGCTGGTCGACCAAAATGGCCGATGGCAAACGTTTCGTTTTCTTCGAACACACAGTGGCTATTACCAAGAATGGGGTAGAAGTACTTACAGCATAATTTCTATTAATTCCCATTATTATTCCATGAAGGACATAATCACTAACTCATTTGCTACGCTTGAGACAACAGAGCCTGCCACTGCAATTCATATAACATACGATGCTATGATTTTTGGCTTTTTAGGTGGAGGACATATATTAAAAGACGCACTTCCATATGATATATCGTTGATATTTATTGATTCTGCACATTTACTCTACAATTCAATAACAGACTACTCAATTAAAACGAGTATATATATGCTTGAAAAGATCGGCCAATATGTAGGACAAGCAGTCGGGATTATCTATAATTACGACAACAATGCATTTAATAACACAACAGTATCTGGAGCAACGGTAATTCCTCCCCCCTTACCACTGAATGAAAAAGTATTGGATATAAAATGCAAATTGCTTCCTTCAAGTTATGACCAATATATTCAAAAAGTAACAGAATTCAGCATTGAAATAGAGTTTATACCTAAGAAGCACAAAATAAATTCAGAGATCTTTCACTAAAATAACCTTCTTAAAAACAACATGCAGCCTAATACAAAAAATTAAAGAATGCAAATTTAGTATTTGTAATGATATAAATTATCTCTCTTGCGTTTTAAGGGTTAGTTAATTGAAATTAAAAATGCCAGTACAACGAATTATATCTCTAAATGGAGTGACAGAAGGTGCAAACTGTACCGATTGCTTTTATAAGGGAAATCGACAATGTTCTGGGCATAATGGGAAGACAGGATTTGCCGAATTAAGATACGATCAACCAAACGTAGGGATTAGTCCTTTCATGTATTTCGCTTTAGAGTTAGCCAATAGATTACCCTGCATAAGGGGGAAAGGACTGAGCATAACAGCTCTACAAAACATTTTCAAACAAGGGACTGCCCCAGACAGAGCCATCCCTGGAACCAAGATGGCAAATATTACACACGACATACCTGAAGAAAAAGAATTTATAGTTAATCCATAGTGTGTTTCTTTGCTGTTGATCTCTCGCCTTATGTATTCCCCAGCCTTATCATTGGTTATAAATGAGTTCGAACTATTTTACAATGAGTGATAACCCTCCGGAGGACATAGGCAAGCAACTTTCACACTGAAAAGTTTGCCCACCGGCTACTTTGCATTAATTCTAAATAATGCTAGTCTGTTCTGTGGACAAATACATCGTTTTCTTAAAAAAAGGCACATTATTCTCCAAAATTATACAGGTATTTTTATCGACTGTTGCAATATTCACTATCGCGGGAGTATTAATCGCCGGTTTTTATTTTTCCAGAGAATATTATAGAGAAAAAAATGAGAAGCACGAAGAAATCGCAATTCTTCCTTTTACCTATATTCCAGATGCTGAAACTATCTTGCCTAATGCGCCGGCTGAAACAGAACCGCGCAACTTCGGAGTAGACTATGATTATCCGCAAGTTGCACAGCGCGATGGGACGGTACGAATACCGGTCCTTACTTATCATCAAGTTGGCACATTACCAGCCTCAGGTGGGGCAAGAGATTATTATGTCTCGCCAGGCATGTTTGATAGACAAATGGCATATCTAAAGCAAAAACAATACAAAACCCTGACAATGCAGGAATTTTATGACCTTGTAAAATCAGGAGAAAACCCGGTTCAAAAGTCTGTATTGATCACTTTTGACGATGGAAATTACAATAATTATTCAAATGCATACCCAATTCTCAAGAAATACGGTTTTGTCGCTACATTTTTCATAGTGTCCAGCAAAAGCGGTATCAGTTCAGCACATTTAAAGGAAATGGTTGCAGACGGCATGGACATTGAATCGCATTCAGCTACTCACAAAGACCTCACAAAAATCGAAGATGAAAGCGAGCTTTCAAGTGAAATTATAAGCAGCAGATATGCAACAGGCTCTTTATCCGGATCGACTGTTATCTCTTTCTCATACCCTGGATGCGTTGGTAATCATGACACTATAAGCTATGTGATCTCCGCCGGATATTCGCTTGCCTTCACTTGTGGCAAATCAATTGACCACACATACTATAGCCGATATGTCATTCAACGTGTACACATATACAGCAATATCGAGAACTTCAAAGAAAGACTTTCCGGCATCTGCAACTACACAGCTGCTTATGAATAATCGGTCCAAAATTTCCATTAATATTTGACAAACCAATTTCAACCTGATAGTATCTTTCACAATGCAAAACAGTTCACTCAACCACAATTACTTTTATTTTTTTACACTTTAATCAACTAAGGGATTGTAGACGCGTGAACTAAACAAACTAAATAACATTTTTAAAACAATCCCGAAAGGGATTTTTTGTTTTTTACAGGGACTTTTAAATAATAGCAATGACAAATACCAAATTAATTAACAACATACAAAACAATTCAAAATTTTTCTTCTACTATTTTTTTAGCAGCCTTTTTTGGCGGTTAAGTGGATAGTGTAGTAGACTAATTTCAAACTTTACTAACACCATTTCCCGCCAAAAGCGGGATTTTTATATTTATTTATTTTTTATTTTCAATGTTATGTCAATCACAATAAGTCCAGAAATTATCGGAAAAATTCACGACGGTCAGGTAAGTACAACACACGCGATTACTCTCACAGGAGAGCAGGTCAGTATAGACCTACAGTCAGAGCCATTCGTCTGGAACAACCACCAAACAATGGAACTTGCACTTGTAAATCAGACCAGGATAGACCCCGCTTTTATTTTAGCAACAATCATTAATATGCATCTACAACCTGATCCAGAAAAAAGGGGACTTTTCACAGAGCATCATATTTCTATCAGGGCCAGAGATCCGATAATATTGGGGTCTATTACCAGTCAAATTTGGGAGAGTAAAGCTGAAACAGCCAGTTTAGTTATGGAACCGATTTTATTAATAGATGGATTGGAGGTCATACAGCCACTAGAGGCAATAATCCCTGATCCTTTAGATTAAAACTATGGTAACACAAATTTTAGTAGACACAATGCCAACTCCACGAGATTGGAGACACGGCGGGCGACAACAAGGAACTGATATAATGCCAAGAAATTTATTAACTGGAGAACAGGATATGGCGCGACAAACAGTTCAGGCAGCTCAAGATATTTTCCTTTCACATGATGGGCTTGATGGTCCTCAATTGATTGAGCAAAATAGTATGTATGTTGGAACAAAGACCGAATTCACTGATGCCACAGCAGAACAAATTCTTTCAAATTGGGAGTCTTTGCCGGAGTGGCACAGGAATGAATTAATCAGGCACAGACAGGAACTGAGTGCGATCTTTAATGGAGAGGACGACAGAATAGCTTTAGTGGTCGGGCCATGCTCAATTGAAGACATTGGCTCAGCAGAAAGGTACATCGAAAGAATGGCGAAATTGCAAGAGCAAGTGAAAGACCACGTTAAATTGGTAATTAGACTATACGGAGAAAAACCAAGGACCCAAGCTTTTGATAAATATGGGCAACCAACATGGTGGGGAAAACTCGCTCACCCTGATCCAAACCATCGTGAACCAAAAATCCTTGATGCACAATCTGTAGTCGAATTCCAAGGTTTATTTGCACATGCAGCGCGCTTAGGCTTGGCAACAGCAACAGAATTCTTGAACGTCGAGGCAATGCAGCATCTCGCACATTTACCTGACTTTATCGCAGTAGGTGCAAGAACTGTCGGACAGAGCAAGTACCTACAAATGGCAAAGGCTCTAGGAAAATTAGGAGCAATAATCGGGTTCAAAAATGATCTATCAGGAGATGTTCAACCAGCAATCAATTCCGTGCAGGGAATTTCCCATGATAATCCAAATGGAATAGTTGTTTTAAGAGGTGGGGAGAGAGGAGATAAAACAAATTTTGAAAACTGGAACCAAGATCAATACATTGTAGGAGAAAAACAAGTTTGTGTGGATGTTTGTCACGGCAATTCAAACAAAAGACTTTCACGAACTAAAGAGATCCTTGGTGCAATTATTGGAAAAATGCGACAAGGATTAGAATTTCCAAGATCAATCATGCTGGAAAGTCATCTAACAGAAGGGACATTGAACAAAGATAACAATGCACACAGTCTCACAGATCCATGCTTAGGGTTCGAGACAACAGAAGCGTGGGTAATGGAGCTAGCAGAGGCACATAAATTTACGTTAGAGGAGCAAAGGAAATGGGCAAAATAAAAACAATTTCAATCATAGGTTTTGGCCGGTTTGGTCATACCTTATTACGTTTGTTTGGCAACGACTTTAATATAACAATTTACAGTCATGGCAAGCGAAAAAACAATGAAAAATTAGCATCTAATGTGAAATTTACAAATAATTTAAAACAAGTGTACGAAAGTGATGTAATTTTCTATTGTGTGCCAATTCCTGTTTTCGAAAATGTGATAAAAGGTCACAAAAAATACTTTAGCGGAGCAAATTTATTAATTGATGTCCTGTCAGTTAAATTGCATGCTCAATCAGTTTTTAATAAATATTTAAAAGACACAAAAGTTCAAGCAATGCTCACGCATCCGATGTTTGGGCCAGATAGCTCGAAAAACGGGTTTGTTGGACTACCATTAATTATTGATAAATTCAAAGCAAGCAGCACTAATTACAACTTCTGGAAATCATATTTTCAAAGAAAAAAATTAAATGTAATCGAAATGTCTGCAAAAGAGCACGACAAATTGGCAGCTCAAAGCCAGGGAGTTGCGCATTTTATTGGAAGGGTGCTTGCTGAATACAAACT